>Ga0065711_1026297_pt1 | contig 80467 bp, 45 predicted proteins | sample Hoacrofraction12_FD_59098 | JGI IMG/M metagenome (GOLD analysis project Ga0065711, IMG submission 59098) | Hoatzin crop microbial communities from Cojedes, Venezuela - Epithelial fraction 12 v2 (version 2) | ecosystem: Host-associated > Birds > Digestive system > Esophagus > Crop | place...
CCCTTATCCCGACCCACCAGTTTCTGCCTCTTTCTTTCCATTCTCCTCCACACGCCGGCGGGGGGAGGGGCGGCCACGTGGTGCTTTTGTTGCCGGTGGCAGCCGAAACCAAGACAGACATCCTCTCATATCAGACCTTTACTTGTGCTTTTCTGGAGACACTTGAGCCTTTGCCACAAATTTCATGCTGACATCTCTCCTGAGTGTTACGGGTTTGCAAGGTTTTAGTAGTGGGGGGGCTATAGGGGTGGCTTCTGTGAGAAGCCATGAGAAGCTGCCCCCATGATTGATAGAACCAATGCCAACCAGCTCTAAGAAGGACCCACTGCTGGCCAAGGCCAAGCCAATCAGCGATGGTGGTAGTGCCCTGTGATAACATATTTAAGAAGGGGAAGAAAAAAACTGCAGTGAGACAGCAGTGAAGAGGGAGGAGTGAGACGATGTGAAAGAAACAACTCTGCGGACACCAAGGTCAGTGAAGAAGGAGGGGGGAGGAGGTGCTCCAGTTGCTGGAGCAGAGTCTTCCCCTGCAGCTCATGAGGAAGACCACGGTGAGGCAGGTTGTTCCCCTGCAACCCATGGAGGTCTATGGTGGAGCAGATCTCCACCTGTAGCCCGTAGAAGGGACCTCATGCCAGAGGAGGTGGATGCCTGAAGGAGGCTGTGACCCTGGGGGGAGCCCACACTGGAGCAGGCTCCTGCCAGGACCTGCAGACCCGTGGAGAGAGGAGTCCACGCCGGAGCAGGTTTGCTGGCAGGGCTTGTGACCCCATGGGGGACCCACGCTGGAGTAGCCTGTTCCTGAAGGAATGCAACTCGTAGGAAGGACCCACGCTGGGGCAGTTCGTGAAGAGCTGCAGCCCATGGGATGGACTCACGCTGGAGAAGTTTGTGGAGAACTGTCTCCCGTGAGAGGGACCTGAGGCTGGAGCAGGGGCAGAGTGTGAGGAGTCCTCCCTCTGAGGAGGAAGGAGCGGCAGAGACAGCGTGTGATGAACTGACCATAACCCCCATTCCCTGTCCCCCTGCACTGCTCGGGGGGAGGAGGGAGAGAAACGGGAGTGAAGTTGAGCCCGGGAAGAAGGGAAGGGTAGGGGGAAGGTATTTTTGAGATCTGGTTTTATTTCTCACTGTCCTACTCTGATTTGATTGGTGATGAATTAAACTCCCTTTTCTCCCACAGTTCAGTCTGTTTTGTCCATGATGGTAACTGGTGAGTGATCTCTCCCTGCCCTTGTCTCGACCCTCGAGCCTTTCAGCATATTCCCTCTCCCCTGTCCAGCTGAGGAGGGGGATTGATGGAGCGGTTTTGGTGGGCACCTGGCATTTATCCAGACCAAATCAAAACAGTGGGGGATGAGGATAGGGTACCCTGCTCTCCTGAGCATCCCCTAAACTGGTGGGGAGGGCAGTGGACGCTTCGCTTCCTTGGGTTTCGCCAGGAACTGCAGCATGGTGGTGCCCAGTCTGGAGTCCAGGGTCCCACTTTGGGCTAGCGGGGGGACGACCTGCAATGGGCCAGGCTATCGATGTCCTGGCCGGCTGCCTGGCATAGGCTGCTCTCCATGCCATGCACCATGTAACAGGGCTTGGGCTAGCAGAGGATACCTCTTCTTGGTGCCTGCAGTGGTGACCTGCCTCTTGCTGAGCCTGGATTCATTTCCATGGAGTGACATGATCCCTACCCACCACACAGGAGCCGTTATTAGCAACATAGAAATTAATCCTCTTTCACAGATGGGAATAGGCATGTGGATGAGGCCATGAGGTTGCAAAATGCTTTTGAGCATCTTCAAGACAAAAAATCTTAAAGCAGTGGCTGTTACCTGCTGGTTACCAGTCAGAGGACAGAGAGGGAACATAAAACAGGGAAGACAGAGAAAAATTACACTCGAGTCAGCTGCAAACGCATGAGGAAATAGGTGCAGTGTTATTAGAAGACAGATGCACTGAGGAGTCCAAAGCCTAAAAAAATCCCTTCATTATCTAGTTAAAGGCTCCAAAAAGCTGTGGCTAAAATGTGAGATATCAGCCTAACAGGTCTGTTTATACAGACTTCTCTAAACAGTTCCCCAGTCAGATCTTTCGCTTCTGCAAAATCTTTCTTTTTCCCTTGTGTTTTGATTCCTTTCATCTTAAAGGACACCCTGCCATTTCCCAATCTGTAAATAAAACTCGTTGTGATAAAGGTCATGAGCTCAGTCTCCGGGAAGAGCTACCCCACAATGAAAGGTAAAGCCAATCTGGGGCCTGCCAGTTCTGCCCTTTGCATCCACCGCTGCCAAGGCCTCATGAACGCTGCCCGGCTCCTGGCATCTCTTGATCTTGCGTGAATAGAAGATCTTCCCCTTGCAATTATCCTGTGCCGCAAAAACAGGATTTATGGAGGTTTGCTAAAGGGTCAGGAGAGACCGTCATGGAGGGCAGAGCTGAAGAGCACCGTCGCACCTAAGTTTTGGCCGGAATGGTGGAAAAGGTCCCTCGCAGGCTGGGTGTGGGTTTTGCTCGCTGCGCATGGCGTGCATGTGTATACTCAAATGCCTCGGTTCCTCCACTCGAAAGCTATCTCTGTTGGCAAATCCTGCCTGAATTGCACGCGAAAATATCTGGCAAATCACATGCTGACATATTTATCTTGTTAGCTGTCAGGATGAGTAAGTGCCCACGCTGAACGATATCATTCAACTTGAATGCAACAATCGCTACAACTCATGAAATGTGACAGAATAAATATATTTTCAAACATAATTTCTGTCAGACTAATATTAGTCTTTTGTTGAGCTCCTGTCCTAAGCGACCTTAAATAGACCCGTGCTCACTGGCAACCCCAAACTCCAGTGCAGTGACTCTGCGCAATCCAGAGACGACAAAGTGACACTGTTGACTGCTCATAAGCAACGGATTGAGTTAGCTTCTGCCCTGGCATGTATACATTTACATGTCTTCTAATATCTAATTACACTGAAGCATCCCACAGAAAGCTCATATTTGGGCTTTTAATGCTAATCCAATAAAAAAGCAATGCAACCATTTTGAGATAATTATGGCATCAGCAGCCCCCTGCCTGCTTTCAGGCAGGCATTCATGGGAACCCCTCGTGGGTGTTCAAAGAGTGTGAGAAAATAGCGAGTATGTTGAATCTCATTTCTATGGCACAAATATTTCAGTGTGTAGAATACCTCAGAGCTAAGAAATCTCTGAAACATCAACATTTGGTTTCCTGCTTGATCTAAGCTGGCCTCGCCTGAGGCAGGTGTCGATAACATACTGCTCCGTTGTTTGCCAGGATTAAGAATAGCTGAGCTTGTCTGATCAGCTCCCTCTCCGGCAATATCAAAGTGCCTCATTCACATTAAAGAGCATCAAGCATTGGCCCATTTCCCTTCTGATATTGGCAGAAGGGTGAGCGGGAGGGGGAAGGGGTAGCTTGAAGGTTTCCCCATCCCTCTCAGCTTGCCTGAGAGGTGCTGGAGTACCCCGGTCCACAGGGGGAGTTCGTAAAGGGACGGCTAGAGAAGTTCCGTGCAACGCCTGTTCATGAATGAACGAGGCACGTAAAAGCCCTGGCCAGTCTTTTAGGGCTGCTGGTATCAAGCAGGTAAGGACAGGATTAAGTCAGAGGTCTGTGCAATAGGATAAGTTCTGGAAATAAGCACAAGACCTGGGAATACATAGCGGAGTTGCACAGCTTGGAAAGAAAAATGTGACACGCCGATGTGACATGGCAGAGAGATGAAACCAGGGCCTTTAGCACCGCTATGCTCTATTTTAGCAGTGACAAAGATGTGCCAGAGATATAACTTTCTTTCAGAACCAGCCTCATTTCAAATTCAGAGTGCTATAAGGGTACGAAGCAAGCCCCTGAAGTGAGGAAAAGCCAGAGGATGGTACCTGGAATCACAGCTCCTCCCCTTCCACCTCTGCAGCATCCTACATGCGCTACTGCCACGACCATGGACCAGCTTTGCCTCCGTTGCTGCGCAGGGTGAATAATGCCATCTGAAAGAGCAGCTGTTCAACATTTATTTATATCCCCTGAGTTCAATGTGTGGCTGTACCACCCTGAAACCCCGCAGCCCCCGACTCCTGCAGCAAATGCAGTGGGCGGGCAGCAGCTCCCTTCTCCAGTTTTGCCTCAGCCCATGCTGTGTGCTGAAGGAGGTGGAAGGGAAGGATGTTCGCCCTTGTTATTTAACAACCTTGCCCTTTTGAAATACCATTCGATGTGGGGAAAGGCATTTGTCTTGGGAGGGGAGCTTTGCTGCGTTTTTTTGGAGTGGTTTTGTACTGAATGGTATGTCATGGGAAAGGGAAGGTTCCTCTGTGCTGTCCCAAGGAGAGCATCCACGTGAAGCAGAGCATTATAGGAAGCTCTGAGAGGCTTTCCGTGTTCACCCACTTCAGTAAATCAAAGATAATGCTGTTCCTTGCATCAGTGTCATTTAAATTAGGGTAAAGTCCTATGTAAGGTTTCCGCAGTACATGACACCACGATTACCTCTTGTCCCCTTTTTCTCTCTCTTCTCAGAAAAAGGCAGTAAAATTATTCAGCTCAGCTTGTGAATTGCAGGACTGAGCAGCACCTGTAATCTCACATCATTCAAACTATCTTTCATCTCTCTCGACACAAATGCCAGACCCTTGTACTCCACTGAATGGGCTGCAGGCAAGAAACAGTGGCCAAGTGAGTTATGCCAGTAATCCTGAAGTCTGTCAGCCAGCACGGGCTTTCAGGGAAAGAGCAGGTTATGCTGGGACAGGAGGGCAAATCTATTTTTTAGGTTGAAGGGGCATTGGTTAATGTGTCTGCCTGAGCCAAGGTCAATTCTCACTCCAGATTCAAGGTTTTACCTGGAATAAACCAGAAAGCAATAAAGCCTATTATTTCACAAAGGTCTTCTATGACTAACACATTCGTTCTCCTCTTCCAGTGGAATGACCTATATTTGCTTTTGATATAAATTTTTTTGTAGGGAATATTTTTCCCTTCAGTGTGTTTCCCTTGCATTCGTCACATGCATTTTACTGGCAGAAAAGTCTTTCTTTTAAAGTGCACCTTTTGTCTTTCTTTCTTTGTTTCTGTCCTTATTACTCCTTCAGAAAGCTCAGAAAATCTTTACAGAAGTACAGTCAGCTCACTGGCATCTGAAGAATGGGCATCTTCCCCACCAAAGTAACATCTACATTTTCATTTGTAAGTTAAGCCAGAAAAAAAAAAAACACTACTGTTTTGAAAGGCAGCTCTGTGTCTTGTTTTCCTGTTCTGTGGTGAAACCATCCCCAAGCCTTTGCTCAGCAAGTCTTGTACCTATGTACTGCAGCTCATTCAAACAGCACCAGAGTGACCTGGTCCCCAGGCAGGGCGGCTCCTCAGAGCGCACCAGGAGAGGACAGTTGCTTTCTGGCCTTTTCAGCAAACACCTGGAGAAGGTGGCCAGGCTGCCATCACTTTTCAGGGGGGACTGGGACTTCTTCAAAATCCCACAGCGTAGCTCTTCCAGATTGAAGGAAGCATGCAGGGGAAGCCCCGACTCATTCAGCAATTATTTTCCTGCTTCAGCCCATGCTCTGCAGGCACATCGTTCAGAATTGATCACAAAGGCAGGCATGCATTCCTATTTCTCATTCATAAATATTTATAGCTAAAGGACTAAGTAACTAAAAAGCGCTTGCAGGATGGCAAGGAGAAGAAGGATGTTCTGCTGGTGGGGAGAAGCCCCAGCTCTGCTACCATCCTTTTACTGATACTGAGTTGGTGTCTTCAGTTGTCCTTTCCTGCCTGTGCCCTCTGGGGGGGAAATCCATGGTCACAGGAGGTTTCTGAAGGACAGAGGGCTTACGTGGTGTGCCAGGGCTGTCTGTCTTCCCAACAGGTGGGTGCTTTCCTCTCTGCAAAGGAGTAATCCAAATCCAGGCCTCCTGCCCCAAGTTCTCCAAGCCTCTCCAAGCTTTGGGCCTCTTGTGCTCAAATTGCAGTTTCTGTCAAAAAGAAACAAATTTGCGGACCAGCAGAATGAAGGTACTCTTTGTGGTAAAGGCTGTGTCTGTCCATGTGTGCTGACAGCGTAATTAGTGGCAGCCTCAGCTGTGGTCTCCTGGCAGGTAAGCGGCTTAAAAACGTCATCTTTATGTCCCAAGTAATTTCTCTGACCAAAAGAAAGAGCTCCATTTGAAGCTTGTCAAGCCTTACAGGGGAAATGTAGCCACGCCGAACAGAGCTTTCGGAGACACAGAAGGAAGGCTGGAGAGCTGGAGCAGCTGAGCGTTGCCATCAATATCCTCAGGCATCCATGGTTTCGGAGTTCACCTCCCTCTTCTTCAAACCGTTTTACTGCTGCTGAAGCTGCATCTGCCTGAGATAAACTGTGCAGCCCTGATCTAGCTGTGGGATCTGGCAGACTTCAGAGAGAAGCCATTGCCGCGCTTTGTCACATCAATCTGGCTAGCAAGTCGACACTGCTGCCAAAAATGCTTGTAAAATACACTTGAATTAGGCAATTTTACAAAGATTACAAAGGGTGTGGGTAAGGGAGGTGCTTGCTTTTTTTTTTTGAAACCTGCTGGAGTATAGTGTTTTCTAACAGGGTAGTTATGGTTTAGTATTACAGTCTTGCTTAGTTCTCTGAATCTGGCCTTTGGGTTAATCCGTCAGCTGCCATTAATCTATGCAAACTGTGCAATCTGAAATATGTGGGATATTTTCATAGAAAGTCATAAGCAAGGGAAAATTGTCAGTTTAATGCATATTTGGTACTCCCCAAACTGACCACTGCTTTCACAAGTAGCCCCTGGCGTGAAGCGCCAAGTCTTGTACAAATGCGCCTTTGTACGAATCTAGGGAAAGCCAAGACACAATGAAATCCCAAGCAGCTGAGCTCAGCCAAGGCCCTCGGAGTTTTCCCCCACAGCTATTCCAAAAAAGAGGCTCAAGAAAATGTGTCCTGCTGCCACGAACAGCAGCAACATTGTGCAGGCACATGCTTAGTGCTTATCCATTGCAGGGATCTTAATGCCTTTGCTCTTCACACCGTCATTTTTTACAGGAGTTTATCTTATTATTTTCTTTCAATTTTATTTCTTCTTTTATTTTTCCTGTTCTTTCTTCCTTTCTTTTTTCTTTCCTTTTTCTCTCTTTTTTCTTGCACCCCAACCTAAACATACTAGGCAGAACCTCACTCAACTTGCTCCCACTGCCAAAGTGTGGGGGGGATCATCAGCTGCCATTGTTCCCAGCTTTACTCTCCTAAATTTTCCTTGCATAAGGCATAAATGTCATGTTAAATTCGAGGTTTGGCAATACTGTTAGTATTTTCTTTCAGGGGAAAAGAAAAAGTACACATCATGGTCTCACCATTCCCAAATTTATAGTGTTTTTTTGGGTGATAGTAAGGGTCGTTGGTGAAGAGCTGTTTTGAAATGACAGCTCACCTCTTGAAAGACAGCTACCACCACTGGCGTTCAAGTGGAAACTTAACAAGGAGCTAATACAAAAAAAAGAAATGTTTCTCTTCCAAATCAGGGGATAGTTAGTGCTTTACTCACTGGGCCATTACCCAATGATAACCTAACTTTGATCACGTGAGAAACCCCTGATATTTTGGAGAAACCACCATGACTGCAGCTTCTGGAGGTGTGCTCGAGATGACTTTTGGCCCTTTTCTGCCCTGAATGCCAGGAGCAAAGCTGTCATGCAGGGGCAGATGGGACTTGTCACCCACTTATGCTGCAGTTTCACAGTGTGCCACCTCTGAGAGGCCGCCCGCTCCCAGAGCACTTCATGGGGCTGTGCAGTAATCAGACCTTGATTTTGAGCTTTTTTTTTATTTTCTTGTTTTTAACAGTTTGCTGAAGCCAGTGTAATCTGAAACAAGCCTCCAGCTCTTTGCCCATACTGAAGTATCACCCACAGCAATGGGCTGGAAACTTGTCATTCCTGTAAGGCGTCACCGAAATGCCTGCGGACATTGCAGCCCAGCCTAGTTTTCACTAATATTGGTTTCAAACAAGCCCAGCGCTGCTGGATTCCATGCAATAAATCTTTCTTCTTGGTGCAAGGCAAGGACATTCACTGAGCTGCTGTGGGTGTAGCATAACTGTACTTGCTCTTCTTACCCCATAAGAATTACCCCATGTCTGTCTGTCCTCATCTACATCTGCCTCATGACCTCCCTGCCATCCCAAACTGCTTGAGTTTGGTTTTGGCAAGGGGAGAGACCATGCTGATGCAGGCCAGGGGACAGCTGGCAGCAGCTCTGGCCTGGGGCTGGGATTTCTCATTGCAACCTGGTGCCCACAGCCCTCCGTAATTCTTCATCACAATAGTATGGATGAATTTTCTAAGCTATTTCCTCTCTCTTTGTTCCCCTTCTGCAAAACTGCAAAATCATTAACATGTTAATCATTTTGTAAATTGGCAAGGATGTTTTAATTGAATTTGCTCTCCAAGTGGATATGGAGAAGGAGAGCAGTGTTAGAGGAGTTAGGAATGTAAGAAGTCTATTAGACCTTGCTTTTCCCTCTGGGACACTCACTAAATATAAAATTGGATTCCACTTACTGGTATGTTGGTGGCCACAGAGAAGACGGCAATATGTGTTTTCAGTTGCCTTCAGTTGCCTTCGTAGACCATTAGCTTCACTGCAATGACAACCTCAGACACCCACTGAACAAACTGGAGGAGAGTCAGCAGTAAGTGAAATAAAATGATCTCCATGGATGATTGTCCTGGAGCCCTCTGTTTGGAAACCACTGGACTTGTGCCCTTAGTCCTTCCCGAGAATAAGCAATGGTGGTCTCCTAGAATCATGGAATCATAGAATGGTTTGGGTTGGAAGGGACCTTATAGAACATCTAGTTCCAACTCCGTGCCATGGGCAGGGACACTTCCGCCAGACCAGGTTGCTCAAAGACCCATCCAACATGGCCTTGAACACCTCCAGTGATGTGACATTGACAGCTTCTCTGGGTAACCTGGTCCAGTGTCTCACCACCCTCGTAGTAAAGAATTTCTTTCTTCTGTCTAATGTAAAACTACCCTCCTACAGATTGTCCTATCACTATGTGCACTTGTAAAAGGTCCCTCTCCAGCTTTCTTGTAGTCCCCCTTCAGGCACTGGAAGGCTGCAATAAGGTCTCCTCGGAGCCTTCTTTTCCCCAGGCTGAACAGCCCCAACTCTCTCAGCCCTTCTTCACAGGAGAGGTGTTCCAGCCCTCTGATCATTTTTGCGGCCTTTCTCTGCACCTGCTCCAGCAAGTCCATGTCTTTCCTTTCAGGTGGTCTCCTGGCCATGGCAGTGAGGCTTGAGTCTGAATTGGGTCTGAGCTGGACCGCAGGTCTCAGACAACTGCAGTTGTCCCCAGCGCTGCAGATACAGGCCTTGGTGGAAGGCTGGGCATGGGCTCCCTGCATCATGGCTTTACAGCATCACTGTCCCCATAGCCTCCTTGTGCGGCTAGCCTGAGCGCAATGCCGATGGGAAGGAGCTGTCAGTTTACTTTATTATTTCCATGGGCAACTACTAATAATCCTGTTTCTCTTAATTCTGTTATTTTCAGAGGCGCAAAAGGAAAGTTAAATAATAAACTTCTTATGTCTAAGGAAGATTAGAATCAAATGCTCAAAGGACAGCAGGGATTTAAGAAAAATTGTATTTTCCATTTGTCTTTCTTCCACACCAAGCCCCAGGGCAACAATCTCAGACAGCACATTTTACCACTTTAAAGGAACCTCAGCAGTTTTATTTCATCTCAAGCATGGTACAAGGAAAACTTGTGAACAGGGACCCAGACAAAGCCATTGAAGTTCAGTTCAATCACGTGCTTTGGAGGGAAGCAGTGTGATACAAAAGGAAACATTTTTAAAATCATCTAAAAAATGACTTTGGAGTCCAACACCATGCTGGGGACCTGTCCTTTGCAGCTATTTTGTGGCTTTTGGAAATGTTAACCATATAATTTTGTGTGGATATTTCTCCATCACTCAAGACTAGCAGATATTAAAGGAAAAGTGAGAAGATTGCCCTCACAAAGCTCCCCTGAAGAGGGTCATGGCATCAGAGCCAGCAGAGAGGAAGCGGGAGGCAGCGAAGGAAATGCCTTTTCTCCTAGAGAGGGGCAACATCTTTCCTGGAACCAAAGCCTCCAGATCGCCTACAGACATGCCCTTTCTGCATAAGTCAATCTGCACCTTATTCTCAGGGGAATCCAGCTGGTTCCAGAAATGCCACATGTCAATCCAGAAAGGATGTTACTAAATAAATATATTTTTTAATAACTTCCAGCTTCAGCTAGTTACTGGTGGTGGATTGATATACTATTATGTCTCCATAGCTAAGGAGTTTTCAGTTATCTTTCATATGTCAACAGAAAGAGTAGCAACTATGAATTATATGTGATGGGGGGGTGAATAGAGGATGATCTGGGATAACAATGAGTTGAAAAAATGAGGATACTATGGAACAGTTTTGAAATGGGCATTCACACACCTTCTTATACTGCTGCCAGGTCTGATTGTTGCCATTCCTCACCCTGCCCCAAATCTTTTCCTTCCATGATCCCGCCCAGCCAAGAAAAGTTCAAGGGCAACTGCTTAATGGCACAAAAGAAAGTGAAAGAAATGGAGAGAGTTTGAATATGTTCGATCCTGCCAAAAGGACGAGCTGTGTTCTGGAAAGAGAGGCGCAGGATCACCAGCAAGACAAAGAGACGGAGGAGCAGTCTTCCTCATCCTTTTGGCTAGCAGGCTGCTGTAGTGCTTTCCTCCCTGCCTTTGCACAACGGCACCGGAAGCCTGTAACGTATTTATTACTGTCGGAAACACTCAGCCTGAGCATGGGAGATGTGTGGGACAACGGAGATACTACAGAGCAGAAGCTGTGAATGTTGACACCGAGAGAGTTGCCAAAGCTTGCCATGAATAATGTAAGAATAGCTCCAGTCCTTTTCCTACCCACGCGGGGAGGTTTGAATGAATTCAGTGCTAATGTGCTCTCTGAGAATGTATGCTGCCAACTGTATTTTCATGGGGCAGAGTGGGAAAACTTAAAATCAGCCATCAAAGTTAAACTGCTTCCCATTTCTCTGTAAGATGGTTACCGCTGAGCATAAATATGCATACGATAAAAATGGCCCTTTTTCTGGGCAGAATGACTGCAGGTAGCTTACAATCAGTGTTGGACGCTGATAGTACAGTGGGAATTTCCTCTACATCCGCCCCGCTGGGATAGCTCAATAGAGATGGTATTCAAACCCACTGCAGCAAATAAAATGGCTGTAACTCCGTGAGCAGCACTTCTGCCTACCCGCAGCTCGGCGGCCACGCACTACAACTGTTGCAATCTTCCTTGCTTCACTGCAGGGGAAAGAAGTGGCAAACGGGACACAATGGAGAAACCGAGTAAGACGGTGGAAGGTAGCCCAGACGTCACTGTCGGTGACTTTGGCAGAACAATGTTTGGGTTAATTGCTGTCACAATAATTGGCCAACTGCTCCCAAACCAAAGTGCCCACGTACTGGCCATGCAGAGGGTCAGCTGTATTCATGCAGTGAGCCCCTGCAATGCTGCCATTGGGGTGTGCTACAACGGGAGGATTAACACAGGAGGAAAAAGGTGGTGCTCTTCCCATGGTTGCGTTAAAACTCTGATTTCTCGCTGTTTATCAGCCTGGTTACCCAGACAAATTGAAGAGGATTTGACAAAAAAATTCAGCTCATTGTTCCTCTCAGTGACTAAACTCTGTAGCAAATCCTGATTGGTTCACACAGTTAAAGTCAAATCAGGGTTGAAGTGGTGCATTGATTTATTAATGATATGTGATGAACCAGCAATCATTGAGCAATACAATGTCAGCCATACAACAGATAACCACAATACCAGCCACAAGTGGTAACATGCAACTACAGCTTTCTAAATGCCCTTCTGTGACTGATTCCAATGTGTGCCACACGCATGCATAGATTTGTGCGCGCACCCCACACCGCCCCCCCAGGCTGTGGGGGTCACAGAGACCCTTCCTTGCCAGGGCATGCAGGACCATCTGCCCGCACACCCCTGCCATGGGAGGTGTGGGTGCCCCAGCTCTGCGCAGTCCTGCCCTGTCCCACGTCGCTGCCACCCCAGATGCGAGTGAGTAGCCCCACCCTGGGAAGTGACCCTCCTCTTGTGGTGCACCCGTTCTACACGAGGCTCTTCAGGATCCCCAGGGCATGGCCAATGCCATTTTGCAGTGTAGACCCATGATGGTAGAGGTAATGTCACTCTTTTGCATGGTGTTATGCAAAATGATTTCTTACTCAGCACAAGTATGTGACCATTAAAAAAGTCCAGAAACACTTTGGATTCAGGATCTTGAGCATTGCAATAGAAGTGGAAGGGTTTACCGAATCTGCCAAGGAGTAACTCCAAGGGCTGCTTTGTGCACATGCAAGAACGCCTCCCAGCCTCAGAGAGGAAAACCTCTCCCTGCTGCCTAGACTTCATGGGGTTTTTTAATTTTGTTTTGGTCCTACCCTTAAACTAGTCTCCCTTTCCATGAGGCATGTGACTGCTAAAGTGAAAAAGACATCTCTGTCTGCCTGAACTTCAAATCCTGCTACTGCAATATGACAGCTTGGAAGTAGTTTCCTTATCAGGAACATAGTGTAGGGCAATAGATAGTCCTGTGTCAGCATGTGTTGTGACTGTTTTGCTGTGCGTTGGTATAACAGGCTTCTGTGAAAGTCATCTTTTCAATGCTCTGTAACAGTCTGAGGAAAGTATTAGAGTCTTACCCTGAGGGGTAAAGAAGCAAAGAGCCCTGACCTATCCACGGAGGTGAGAACATTTCAGTTTGAGAGACTGCTAACCGATTTGACCGTATAAGTAAAATACCTTTCATCATTCATCTGTCATCTTTAGGGATCCCTCCTTTCTGTTAATAAGTGTGTTTTCAGATCCTAAGTTATGCATTACCAGCTTTTAAGCTCTGCAACCAAGATACATTTTAACAGGTTTTAAGCTATGATATCTGATTCTTCGGGGGCTCAGAGTAAGAAAGTCAAACAAACTAAAGTGCAGTCCTTTCTGCAAAGACCTTGGGCTGTGGTTAATGGAAACAGCAGAGTTTGCAATACATATGTACTGTCTTGGCCAAGTTCTACTTTTTGTTAAAGCCAAAGATAATGGGGAAAAATCATCTGATTTCCAGAAATCTTCAGCTCTACTGGTTTGTTTTTTTAGAAACATTTGCAGGAGTCAGCTCAGCACTATTTAGTATCAAGGTCTCCATCTTATTACTTGAATGAAGAATGAGAGGATAGTCAATTTTGGAACAAAACTAATTTTTACAGCATGAGAAGTCCTTCTGGAATAAAAGCTTGAATAAACACCCCCTTATCCATGAGCCGTGGGCGGCTGAGAAACAACTTCTGCTCTGTCATTTTTCAGAAGAGAGAAGGGTCAATGATGACTGATGTCTACTTCTGTATGCAGACCTCATTTTACAAGAACAGGTAATTGATTAAATTTAATTTTAAATTTAATTTTAAATTTGTAATTCATTAAATCCTGGGTTTGATCCCAGGAAGGCAGGGGAGAGAAAACTCATTTTGTTTGTCTTTTTTATTTCAGCTCCTGTGGGCTAATTGCATTGGAGGGTCTGAAGTAATTCAGATAGTACCAGGAGCACAGTGGGTGAAGAGCATCATATTTCACAAGCAAGAAGGAAGAAATTCACTCTAGGCTTGAGCCTTGAGGGTAGAAAACTGGGCGAAACGCACAGCAGCCATTCCACTGTAAAGACCTTGATTTATTTCTGTGCAGAGGTAGTTGTTACTGCTTTTAGAAATAGACAATAAAATTGAAAATATCTTTCCTTGTGTTTAGAAGAGTACTTGTTCTCTAATTCAAATGAATTAAAGCAAGTATAAAATAATGTTTCAATGAAAAGCTAATTCAGCAGTGCTATTAAACTGTTTGGGATTTCTACCTACTTCTTGTCTGGGATTTAAGTGAATAATGTGGCCTGAAGGAGCTGCTGATCTGAAGACAAGTGTATGGATGAAGCATTGCTTTACTTTTTAAGGAAAAGGTCCTGTGTTGTAAAAGATTTGTTGACTCTTATTTGGATACTTTTGTAAAGTATTTTGTAAAGGCTGAAAGTGGCTGTCCAAAGAGAACCTGTACTGTCCTGGCGTCAGACAGTGCTAGATTTGTAATAAAACCAAGCTATAATAGTATAAGGAAAATACCAAACGATTTTTAAAGTGTAGCACTTGTTTTTAAAATATTGCTACTTTTTTTTTTTCATTCCACTGGGAGCAGAAAAAACACATTTAATGGACTCGCTGCTTGGAAGCCAGTATCTTGAACTGTCCTGAAAGATAATCAGATGTGATTTAAAGTCCCATGCCTTGTTTCTGCACCAAAATTTGGTCAATTATACTTGATCAAGATTTCTGTCATCTCAGTGTGTAAATGACTGTCTAATCAGAAATACTTTTGAAAAGGGTTTTGATACAAAGTTCAGATCACCTTTGGGGTCTCCCATGGAATAAATAGAGAGGCTTTCTGGTGATGTTAAATACACATCATTACAGCTGAGTTTACTGGGCAGGTAGAAAAAGCTTTTGAGTTTCTGTCTGTATCAAATGCGATTTGTGTGACCTCTTTAGAATGAAACAGGCCCTGACCCCAAACATGATCTGAGCATCTCTGACACCTTTACTTCAGGCTTAAGCTTTTTGTAAGTCCTCCTCATAGTTCTTGCTAGGACAGCTAACATCTGTCTTTGTTAGCTGTATACATCTTCCATAGACTGAAATGCCACCAAGCAAGAAAAACCACTCTGCTTTATCACTCGCGCTTCTCTTCACTATGAGGGTCTTGAGTGGTGCTTAGCTTTTGGGTATGGTTGAAAAGAAAGGAGTTCAGAAAGAGTGTGCGAGGCACATGAAGGGATGCTCTTGTGACTTCTCAGTCTGCTGACGTTCAGCTGACGTTCACCTTGGACAACTTGCTAGCTAACAACTGGATCGATAGACATGAACACTGGAAATTGCGCGGCTGCTACAGATTCCAAAATTCAAACTAGAAATTCTAGCAAAAGGGTTTCTAGAATGGACTCACATCTAATTTAAGGTGAGCAGGCTGGTGACTGTACATAGTCTAATGGTACACAGCTGGTGAATGACCAAGCAAGCATACTGTGGTCTTTTTATTTATAAAGTGAACTCAGTACTCTACCTTTCAATTACACAAAGAGCAGCCCTATCGCTCATGTCATAACACCTGGTCATACACTTAACTGAAGGAAAGAGCAGAAAGAAGTCCTCAGCTCTCAGTGATCCGAATATCGTATTTCTCAAATGTTCCAAACACCTACCTTCCTCCAGGGCTTCAGTAGTACTGGAATTTATTTGCAAACAGAAGCCTAGTAATAAGCCTTACCACCAAATGCTATTTGCAGCAAAGCAAATATCTGTAATAAAATACAGAGAACAAACGAAATCCTAAAAGGGAATAAAATTTATTTCAGAAACTAAAAATAACTACTTTATGGAGTTGAGGTTTATCTAGTGATGTAAATCAATTTAATGTAGTAAGATTATGTGGCAGAAATATAGCCTAATAAGTCTAGGCTTACCAAATGGTGATACTTACCACAGACCTAATCTTTTGATAATTTTCCTGATGTGTATTAACAGATTCTGTATTTCTGAGAGCTATTTGTGGCATACTTTCTATGTAGTATTCTGCATTATTAAACCCTCAACCTTTCCCTTGAGCTAACTGCTTGTTTCTGATGATGAAACAGCAGAACATCAGCAGCAATATAGATAGATAGTGACATATCATTCACAGAAAAAAAGCGTCTTTGTTTGTGGTCTTTTCTTATTACAAACAATTGCAAGTGTGTGCTTTATTGATGCTTTCCTGAGAGAGAGAGAATTGTTTGAAAGGGCACGTCTAGAGAGCTGCGTGATGTTCAGTGACAGCAGGTACTCAAGGGATGCCCTGCAAAGGAGTAGTGCCCGTGTTGGAATCATCCTTCTGTCCGATTCCACCCCTTTGCTACAAAACCTACGTGGCGTTTCCAGGAATTGTGAATCACATGTGTCAGCCTGAGTGTTTGCGTCCCAGATCCATGATTAAAAGCTAGCTGCGTGTGCCAGGAAATGGAAATCTTCTATTACCCATCTCAACTGAAGATGTGATTTTGGTGTCTGTTAAAAGGAATCTGCGAGTTCTGCCCAGGTTGAAAAGTAGCTTACAAAGTGGCTGGATGCGGTGGCTGAGCAGGAGGAGGAATAATGTGCTCCCCTGAAGGGATGTGAGCACCACGGTTACCGGTACAGAAAGCCGTAAAAAGATTTTAGAAAAGTGAGTTTTCTTTTGATTAAGAGCTGAATCTGAGGGTTCTGAAACTGGAGAGGGACTGAATAGACATAATTTGTGTCTGTTCTGGTTATGAGAAACAACTTAATCTAATGTCTTGGGTAAAGCTGACAGGGATCCAGGACTCCTGCGGTTATAAATCTGAATCCACTTCTAAGCTGGTCAACTCAGGTAGCTTTTTGACTCTGCCAGATGATGTTAAGATTGAAGTAGGAACAGCAGTATAGACAGGGCTCAGACAAATGTATTCACAGTGATTAAATAGCCCATCATTTGCAGTCTCATTGTTGTCCTTTGGCAGCTATTTGCTCCAGAGTGTGTCAGCCAAGTTGAGTTCCCACCACGAGACTGATCAGTGGCTTCCAGTTGCTATCCATAATCGTGGGGTCAACCTCTACCCATAATGGGCCAGAGAGTACTCAGGGAGGCAATAATGGACCCCAGGAGCAAGCTTGCTCTTCCTTGGGTTGGTGTGCAGCCAGCTCAGTGCTCTCATCCCTTTCCCTGCCCACGAGCAGACGAAGCTTGCAAGGGGAGGTGAAGCTTGCAGAGCAGTCCTCTCCTCTGGCACCAGGAAGGGATCTTGGGGCATGCCCAGGGCAGTGCTGCCCTCGAGACATCAGCCTGGAGCTACCATGCAGCAAAGGGCATGCACTTGTTGGGTCAGACCGCTCTAAGTTGTTTCGTCAGTCCTAAATTGTAGAGACCTTATCGTTCTCTACAGCTACCTGAAAGGAGGTTGCAGTGAGGCAAGTGTTGGTCTCTTGTCCCAACTAACTAGCAATAGGACAAGAGGCAATAGCCTGAAGTTGCATCAGTGGTTTAGATTAGATATTAGGAAAAATTTATTTCCTGAAAGAGTGGTCAGGCATTGGAACAGGCTGCCCAGGGAAGTGGTGGAGTTACCATCTCTGGAGGTGTTTAAAAAATGTGTAGATGTGGCATTTCAGGATATGGTTTAGTAGGCATGGTGGTGTTGGGCAGATGGTTGGACTCAGTGATCTTAGAGGTCTTTTCCAACCTATGATTCTATGATTTATGACAAATAGCAGTGTGAATGGACTGTTAAATGCTGACTCCGCCTGCCATGCTGAGCAGCCCTCCCCGGTCCTACCTGCCTCGTCGTCTGCAAGTGCTAGCTGAAGGTCTGGCAGCCTGGCACTGCGGGGAGAAAAGCAGTTGTTACTTAGCAGTGGTACAAGAAGACACTTGCCTCCCACACAGAATATGACAGCCTCACACCGTGCTTGCAGAACGACAACGGGATGATGCATCAGCTCTGCTTTCCCTGGCTCTTTGCTTCATTGTCACTAGGACTGGTGGGGTTACTCAATAGCTGCATGGCAACCTTTGCCTTGCTCATTGGGTCTTAAAAGAATGATGCCTTCTAGGTGGTTAGATACTGGTTGACACGTTGCCCTGTGCTACTTGGTTAGGTTTTCATTCTGCAGCCATATGGGTAATAATCAGTAGTACAGTTGCTTTGCAGCTTCTATCTTTCCTCACTTATCTTCTCCCAGCAACACAATTTGCACATCTTTGCTCAGCTGGTTTCCCCAAACTTCCCTGAGAGCCTTATCTGTGTTAAGTCAATACCTAACTATATGAAAATTTAAACAGAAAGACACTTTTTTTGCTATTTAATTTGAGGAAGGGGAAATGAGGGTAAATAGGTAATTTACAGGACCTAGATTGGAGGGGGAATCAATTCTTGCTATAACTCCATGGTTCAGCAACCATGGATAAATTCTGCCTAGTGACAGACGAAAATGGTGATAAAGCTGAAAAGCCAGTGAGAGGCTAGTGATGAGTTTCAAACCGTGAAGAGAAATCAGTGTGCAGTTGCTAGGTGATAAGTGTCTCTCTTTCTTCTGAAAAGATGAGTGTGGTTTTCTTTTGTTTTAGCAAATCTGATTGCACCTAGAAAATCACATACATACACGTACACACAGCTCTTTCTCCTCTCGTGCTGCTCCTGACTAATGGGTTGATTATTTTTTTTTTATAACCCAGGCTTCTCTTGCTGCACTATTCTCTACAGTTACTGAAATTTAAGCAAGAACCTTGTAGCGGCTGAAGAGGAAGTTTCATGTGAGCTATGGACACTAGGTCACAAAATAAGTTATATTCTTCCCACTGAGCCAGGCCCTGAAGAAGCAAAAAACTTGCCTCTCTGCTACTCTTCTTCAAGATGCGGGAGTGCCCAACGCTAGTAATTTGAGTGCACCTAGAGCTTAATTATCATTGCTGCTGTTGCTGGAAATCACAACCCATCTTCAGCACAACATATATACATTTACACTTCGTATTTGTGCTCCTGCTTCCCTTACTTGCAGGTAGGAATGAACATCAGTCCTGAGTTGTTTGAGCTGTTATCAGCAATAGGTTAAACCCCATATTATTTCACTGAGTGGCCATTTAACTGTTACAACAACCTAAATCTATTAATTTATTAATGTATTAAGTAATGTCTTAACTGTGGGGTTGTTCAGCATTGATTTGATTAGCGTAGTTGTAGTAATTCAAAACTCCTGCTAGGGAGAAAGGAGCATGAACAAAAACAAGGCATATGCTCCGTTTCTTATCAGCATGCTTCGCTTTCTCTGTGTGGTCACGGGACACAGTGCACTGTGTCTGTCTCCTCCCAAGGGTGTGCTTTGGGAGATAATGTCTGTAAGGGCTGCTTTTGGCAGAAAACTCCAGACGTCTCCTGGATTCGCCTGGGAATTAACTCACAAGTGGAACAGTCTGGACAGTTCCTGACAAGGAGTAGTCTTCCTCTCTCGGATGGTTATCTGTCGCTTCAGTCTTCCTAGGTTGGGTGGTGCTTGTTGTAATTTAAGCTTCATTAACCATGTCAGCCATCGAGTTTGTTCGGAGCGTTGTGCTGCCTGCCCCTGTGAGCAGCAGGGCAGCGGCAGTTTGGGAGAGTCGGGTGCTCAGCAGTCCAGCACAGCCACCGATGGACGGTGTAACGCCACGCGGCACCTTGCTGCCTTTGCTTATGCTGTTATCTGGCCTGCAAATGCCCTACTCTGTATTAACAGTGCCTGTTTTCCCTGTCATTGTTATTTCTCAGTCTGGATTTCCTTTGGTTCTCTTGGTTTTAATTCCATAAGGAATGAGATACTGAACCCTTTTTAAAAAGGTAGCCCACAGCAGAAGTTCATAAGACAGCTGTGATGTGCCTGTGTTCAGCAACTCATAAGATTTGCCTCCCAGGTCAGGCAACCATGCTTTTGGCAGAGCATCCCTGGCACCTCCTTGAGATTTAATTCAAAAGCAGTATTTGACTTTCTAAACTACAAAGTGTGATTATCTCTTCTTACAAAAGGCATTTTTTCCTGTGCATAGTCATAGCTTAATGTGGAAAATGTGACATGACATAGAGCAGCAATATGCTGAGACCTCTCATTAGGATAGAATAAGGCTAAAAATTCCTTTTTTGTTCTTTGAAAGGACAAGTGTGCCTTGATATTGCTATGACATTGAACCCACTTCTGGCTTTTTGTTCTGGAGCTCATCCCCACAAATACCCTCCTTCTGTTTCAGGCTAAGGTTCACAACATCTCTGGAAACATCCCGCTAACATGGTAGAGCACTGTCCATCAGAGCTGAAAAGCGCTGTGTCACTTCTCGCACAGCACCTGTGCCAGACTGCCTTGATGATGTACATGGTTGCCAATGATATGTAAACATCCATGCAACGTCGCCTACTGACCCACCGCAAAGTGGTTGGTTGTTGCTCTGGAGCTGGAGTCAGAAGGTCAGATGGCTGTGGAGCACATGGTTTGTACCTGCTCTAGTGGGGGGCAAGGAGGGTTGTGCTGAAGTTCTGTGTATGAAGGAGGCAGAGGGACAGCTCTGGGAGGGACCCTCTCTTCATGCCATAACCGTTGCTCCAACCCCTTCCTTAGTGTCAGGAGCAAAATGGCTTTGCAACTGAATGTAGGACTAACTATTGCTGCACATTTCCTTCATCACATGCACCACCCTCTGCTTCCCCAGCAGCTTGCAGACTCCTTTGGCCTCTCTCCTGCCCCTCTCCAGCCTTGTCACAGCTCTCTGCACAGGTCAGCAGCTGCTTTGATGACTCCAGAAATACAATAAGGCAAAATTGCACCCAGGTAAGGGACATGCCTGCCTTAGGAGGGACAAAGCAAGGGAGTGCTCTCTGTGCTCTCTTTGGAGTGCATTTGCTCATAGTCAAGACTTACAGTCTGGTGTTTTTTAGGAAGCTTTCATTTTTGCTGTCATTCCCATGTGGAAAGGGCAGCCGACCCCATGATATGCGGATGCTATGACCCCAGCCTCCACTGCACTGGACAGAGAGGTCTGAGAAGCGCTCCAGAGCTGCATGCTGGGCCCAGGCAGTGCACACACAGCCACAAACCAGCCCAGCATCCGACATCCAGCAAGGTGGATGCACAGCCTGGGTCACATTTGCTTGTCCATATGCCAGAGGATCAGCAGGAAAAATTCTCCATGCAGGAAAGCAAATGTGTTAGAGGTTTAAGAAGGTGTTTTGACAAAAGTAATCTCATTTAAATTGTGTTTCTCCAGGAAACCTACAGGTCAGATTTGTATAATTAGAGCATCCCATTGTGTGTGATAACATCTTTTCTCCCTGAAGCCCTTGGGCTCGTAGGCTTTGTCTGTCCTTCTGAACAGAGCTGTCTGGATCCATTTGGTAGCCCTGCGGCCAGGGGTGAAGGGCACAGGGTAAGTATGAGTGAGCTCTGCCCCCTCCACCCCATGACAGGGACATTTTGGCAGTGGTCCTTGGCATACACTGTCCCCTGAGCCATGATTGGGCAGGGGCCAGGAAAGTGCCCATTGGCATGGCCAAAATGGGTGCTGGGGAATGTGCTGAGGAAGAGTATGGGCAGCTATGGGAGAGCGCCTCGTGCAGGCCCAGCCCGAGATTTCCTCTGATTTTATGAACTAGTCTAGGTGTTACTTTTTTGCAGCTAGAGCTGGCTGAAATTTCTGTGGAGAAAGATTTGCTAATTAAAATATCCCACATATATAAGTTTTTTTCACTGGAAGATGCTAATTCAGGTGAAAACTTTTAGATTTTCTATGGAAGTATTTTAAAACAATAGCTTAATTTTAAACATTAACAGCATTGAGCATTTGCAGCTCAGGAGAAAAAAAGAAAAGAAGCCCCTACACTTGAAATATTTTTCCCTCATTTGAATTCATTCTTAACTTCCTGAAGAAAAAAGAGATGCTTGATTTGACATTTTTCACTTTACATTTCCACTGAGAGAACTTCAGCTTTCCAAATAGCTTTGGTTTTTCTTCTGAGAAATTGTCAGATGTAACTTACAACTTACATTAAACTCTCATCTTCAGCAGACATGATATAAGCTCCTGTAGCTGTGAAAGAGGAATTGGTTTTGCCTGAATTACAAATATATGAAAAACACTTCTGTCTTTCTTGTGAATCCAGTACTTTACTTCTTATTCAGGAAAAAACTATCCAGCTCACATAACAGGCAGGGCTGGCATACTAACATCTTGAGATCACCAAATGGGATCAATTTTAAGTAATCAATTTCCAGAGCTGATAACTATTGAAAGTGCTTCTAACAACTTATGAATTCAGATGTTTAAATTGTTTTTCGTGCAAGAAGTACGTAACTTTGTTTCAGCTCTGAGACTGCTTTCCCTGAATGTCCTGGCTGTAGCAAAACCAAGAGACCTTTAGTAAGAATTCTGTGTGCCTTCGGTCACCCTGTGCCTTTGACGACTACAACCAAGTGCTATGACTTTGCTACCTTTGCAATAGAGATTCTTAGCACCCACTGTTCTCTCGCTACTCCAGCTGAAGCTATCATCAGTGGTTGTGGAAACCAAGACTTTTATTAGCGTAAATTAGACTGGTGTATTGCTTTGCATTTTTTTGTCGAGGGATTGACAAACTTTTCCTCAGTTCCCTTTTCCACTAATGAACTCAGAGCAGCAGGAAAAACCCTGAAGGCACGGAGACCAGCCACACTCCTGGGAGTACCGTTTCCATGCAGATACGCTGGGATCTAGAAATGCCAATCTATCAACACCGGGAATGTTTTAACCACCTAGCATACTGGAACCAGTTCCAGCCTCCTGTAATTCCCTCTGATTAAGTGGAATTACTCCAGGGGTAAATGTGGCTCCCAATGCTATGTGCGAAACAAGGCGTCTGGGTTCTACAGTGTACAGAATCTGGAAAAAGTAATAAAGAAAAACATCTTAGAGTAAGATGACATATATTGTGGCGGCTACTCTGGCTCAGGAAAAATTCTGTAATTTCTCAAAATTAATGAGTTTGTTTAAGATTACTCTATGCTAAAATTCTAAAATGAGAATTATTGAAACATTTTTTTAAATAACAAGGCCACTGATTTTTAAAGAAGTTCATGTGGCCTGTAAGACTACAATTCCTTTCTGGAAGGAGGAGAGAGGATGTAGATATAAGGCCAACACATGTAATTAAAAAATAAAAAATCAAACAGCACAAAAAAAATGCCTTCAGGAAGGGGAAAGGGTGTACTGGGCATGGGACATTTGAGGCACAGGCAATAACATGGAAATCAAGAGTCTGTCACAGCAGAGGCACCACTTTTCTGTTTGCTCACGAGGAAATGGCATGTTTCCTGAGACAGGTTTGTATTTAGACACCAAACAAGCTCAAAGGGACCCTGTGGGCAGTCTCTGGTCTACTGGGTCATCATACTCCCCTGCTGGAAATGCACATCTCTGCTGGCAGCTCCCCAAGGGTATTTCTTCCCTAGAGACCCAACATCCCAGAGGGTCTGTGAAAAGGCAGTGGCTTCGCCGTGAAGCCTGGGCTTGGTAGGATCTCTGGGAGAGCTTTAAAAAGCTGTCCCTCCCCTTTCCCTGCTGGTGTTGGAAGGCATTGTCCTTCAAGGATGGTGACTACACAGGCTCCTCGGTGAGCAAAGGGCACTTGGGGATGTGTTCTTGGAAGAGCAGGAATTATGGACACCTTCAGCCCACCACAGCAGCGTCTCAAACCCAACCCATCTGCAGGCAGATTTTCCGCTGTTGGGGACCTGATGATAGCTTATGCCTGCAGCATTACATCACTGAGCTGAATACGGCCTGGGGCCAAAGCACTCATGGTTTAATGTAATGAGACATTACCCTTTTGGCTACAACAGAGCGATGACCTTGAACGAAGGCAGGAGTGCTACTCTGCAGAGCGTTTATGTGCAGTTCTAAATCAGATTAACATTTGCCGTGCATTTGGTTGTTTGGTAACGATCTATCATTTCACTTTCCAAAAGGGAGCAGCAATGACCATGGTGATTTTCTAAAGAGCATGCAAAGTGATAAACCCGAAGGTGGTGCAGGACACCTGCAGAGGACCCACTGCCCCAGAAATACTGTAGTTCTCTTTTGTGTCCAAGGCCTTGTCCACTGGGTTTTAAAATCAAGTTTCAAAATTTTTGGTGTATCAGATGTATCACCAAGGCAGTGGAATTGGTCCAGAGTAGATACCACTCACAGCATAAAGTATTTGCCCAATCTGCCATCAGTAATAACTGACATCTTGGTTGCAAACAGGACTGGTTGTGCGTCATTGCTTAGGTTACAAAACCTTCAGCTTGACTCTTGTCTCTTGAGAATTTTTTCTTTTAAATAAAATCTACTCAGTGATTCTCTCCAATGGCAAAACCAAGAAGATGTCTGACCTGCTAGTTTCACTGAGCATTGCTCAGTTCTCAAGACTTAAAACACCAATAAATGTGTTTTGTTGCTTAGAATGTGATGTGCTATACCATTGTATGCAGCAATATGTCAGAGTGAAAGGACACTCAAATAGCTGTTGTGCATGAACAGTAAAAGACCACATATAGGAATCCCTTAAGTGATACTTGCATTTCTCATGGGAATTGAACCGACGGTTTGATAAGCTATTCTGCAAAGCACCCGAAAGCTTTCTGACAACAGGGAAAGATCGTGTTTAATTTTTACAGGAAATGATAGTTGTAGTGAACTGAGGTGATGGGGAGCTTTAATCTTGCTGCTGTGTAAACAGTTCAGGGAGGCTCTGTTAGGAGCACTGGTAGTCATTGCCAATTGCCTGGGTCGGCACCACGCTGCACGGGCTTGGGGGTAATGACACCGTGTCTGAATTTTGGGAGGAGAGACCTCCAGGACGTGGTACATGTGCCTCTTCCAAACGGTGCTGGGGCACTGTATGAGCCAATGGCTCCCTGAAAATGGCACCTTCTCACAAGAAATGATGAAAAGACAGATACTCATGTTTGAGTGCTTCAGTTACATTGGTTGCAACCTTTCTAATTTTATTTATAATGGTGGGAAAAGTGAGACACTTGGAAAAGACCAGCCTGTACTTGAGGAAGGAACTACACACTCCTCCATGCCCTCCACCTCTCATGGCTAGGAAAATGCCTTCTTTCCTTGAAAAGATATGAGGGATGGTTACCTCTATTACCTCCACCGCTCCCACACATCGCTCCTTGCCAGTGAGCAACCACAGCACCCTGGCCCCCATTTCACTGCAGAGGACACCAGCTGTCTGATCTGGAGCGAACTCCCAGAGCAATGGAAACTGCTCTGCCCAGCCCTTTTTCCTGCAGTTCATCCCTTCTGTTTCCATGCAAGACTCCTTAAATATTTTTTTTTTCATCTTTCCTACCTGGTCTCCTACTTTAGTCTTAAAGGGGGAACATATATACTCTACTAGCTCTAAAATTGAAGCAAGAGGTTGGTGGCCCACAGAACGCAGGGCGGCCAAGCTACTGTGGCAGAGAAGCCCTTCTGTTTCTGGGTGATCAAACATTTGCATGATTAAACTCAAAGTAGGTAACATATGCTTTTAATAATGTAGTTTGTTTCTCCCTTGCTGCCTTTAACAGCCTTTGGACTCTTCAGCCTTTCACACACAACTCTGACTCTATTTCTTAAAACAAATGCTGACACCTGCTTCAACAACACCATCCCCTGGGCCACAGAAAGTCTGAAAGCTGGGTAACCTGAAAGCAATTTCAGATTCTTGGCTTGAAGGCAGTGCTAAGAGTAAGCCGAAGACCCCCATTGTAATTGAGGTGCTGCAGTTTAGCTTGCCATGTTTCTATTTCACCGCAGTCTTGCAGTTTTCATTTCAGAGCATGCTTGCTTTTGCCCTCATACTCCCCATTTTACAACAAAGCCAGAGGTTTGTTGTTACAACATGACAGCGATAGGGATATTTTTCTCAGGCATAAAAATTCCTCCTGCTGCCCCCTTCCTGAGCAGGGAAATTCAGAGGTTATTTTGAAATACACTTCTCAGTTTATTCTAGGATCTGTGGTCATTTTGAGGGTCTTTAGGAGGATGCATGAGCTTGCGTAAGACCTTCAGCATCATGCCAGAGCTTGAAGCTCTCCAGAGAACCCACCTGGGGAGAGGGTGTTTAACATCTCACAGCTGCCCTGGTCAGCTTCTGTCAGCCTTCAGCATCTCTATGGCTCTGTTTACAAAAGAGTGAAATCCCCAGTTTCCAATTTGAATGCCACTAGTCATTTGTAACCTTAGAAAGCACAGTGTAGCAAAACATGAAATTTGCTCCTTTTTCATTTCCACTCCACCACCCTCCCTCTTCCTCTCTCCTTTGAACTGTTCTCACCGCTTGCCAGTGTAGTACTGCTTGTTAACTGCCTGCCACTCTGATTTTTCACAAGTTTGCCACGTTGCAGTGACAAGACCATGTCAGGGCCCAGATGCTTCAGAGTAAATAAATAGCACATCTGGGATTTAGAAACGGGCCAGCTCTATATTATGGAAAAAAATGGTGTGGAAACACATCCAAAGAATACACAGCTGGAAACTGTTAACTCTGGAAGGAAAGGGGGAGGAAAAAAAAAAGAAAAAGGAGGCAAAAACTCAGGGATTACTACTGCTTGAAATCTTGTGCATAATAATTGCTGAGAAACAGAAACTCAGTTTACACAGCAGTTAAATTAATGGAATTCCTGAAAAATTGATAGTTTATAATAAATGACCTCAAGCAACATAAAGGCAGAACAGGGTGGGAGGCTTGACTCCTCGCTGTCTGGCTTCCTCAGCTGTGTTTGGTAACATCCCAGCTATTTGAATTCTCAGGCAAGCTGGTGGGAGGCTGTTGGGGTAGAGCGATGCGACTGCCCTTCTGGAGCCACGCTGCTGAGAACGGCCACGGTTTCCCAGGCCCCTGAGCAGCCTGTGTCACCCCGGGTGTGCCGTGGAAGGAGACCGAAATGGAGGCGGCCGCGCTCGTTGCATCACTCCCACAGCTGGAGGAGCAGCACCCCTGGTAGATGATTCAGGAGGGTGAATCAGCAGCAGCTACGGAGGGGGCTGCTCCCACCCACCCTCTGAGCCAAAACCGTGTGCTGCTTCCACCGAGGGCAGGGGAGAGGTTCAGCAAGGTAAAACAAGGACAGGGAAGGCAAGAAGGAACCCAAAATAGGATGAAATTGTATCTCTGGACTTTTGGTTTTTTGGACAAAGATCCTTGCACTTAAAAAACCCAAGCCAAAGCAACAAAGCCCTCAGACAGTGAAACAACTGCGAGCAATTATTTTAAGCATTGCTCCAACGCATCATGCAGAAGAGCTCCTACTTTTTATATGGGCACCAGTCCTAGGGTAGAGCTATCGATGGAGTGCCAGACACTGCCACAGTCCCCGTGCTCAGAGAGTGTCTCTCCTTCCAGACTCCAGTAATTCTTTAATAGCTCTGAATCTTTCTGTTTTTCCCAGATGAGATAACCATTGCTTGCAGCTCAGAGCCAGGCAAGGTAAGGCACCAGGTACCCTCCGTCCAAAGGCAGTGCAGTATCTTGTGCTTCTGCAATGGGTTCATCCTACATCAGAGAGGAGAAAACATTTTTTCACTTACTTTTTTCCTCTCTTGTTTGCCAGACTTCCTTTCCCTGGTACACATTCATTTAGATTTGCATTGCATAAATGGAAAATGTAGTAATGGAGCAAACTCAGATTTCTAGATCAAAATATACCCACTTGGGCAGCTTTGGGTCTGTTGCCTCTGTATAAATTAGGGCTATGGTGGGGGAGGTAGGTGATGCTACAGATGATTTACTGTAGTCTTGTATATTTAAGAAGCCCTTTACTGTGCCAGGACAGATGCCATTTCATTTTCTGCATGCCTCATAGTAATGCCTGAGTATTTCCTAGCTTTTACTTTATTTACCCTAACAACACTGTTTCCATTTTATGGTTAAGAAATAGGATATTTTGGCAAAATCCTTAAAAGATTTTGGGCAGAAGAACATAAGGACTGTCTTTGAAAGCTTCCTGCACCGCAGACATAGGAGTGTGAAGAGATCCATGTTTGGTGCCTCTGTCCCCTACACAGAGCATGGGGGGACAGATGGCTCCAGAGCTAGGAAAAGCCATGTGTGATTTTGCCTTCTGCCTGAGGAAGATCTCAGGCAGAGTCTCTGAGGAGTTCCCCTTCCCACTCAGACTGTCGTGCTGGCCACTGAGACAGCCCCCTTGCACACACCCCCACCTGCGTTTCTGCTGTGCTCTCATTTATCCCTTATTTGTCTCTCTGCCCTTATTACCTTAATTCAGGTTAGGCTGAAGCCAAGTGCTCAGTTGTGGGCATGGAGAAGAAACCCAGCACCTGAGGCTAAGAGCATGATATTTTGGGAGAGTCAGAGTTAGATCAAGCAAACTGTGTGAGCGTGCCCATGTCAGCAGACCAGAAGCGTTTGCGTGCCCCGCCGCAGGGTGTTCTGTCCTTCGCGTCTGTATTGCTAACGGCGCCAGCAGCAGTTACAGTTTTTACTATAGTCATTTCTTGAAGCCCCAGGAAGGACTGGACATTAGCCGCTCTACAGATGCAGCAGGTTATATATACATCAGGTTATTTGGTTCAATTTTATTATTAAGAATTAACTGAAAGAAACTGCATGGCCTGGGCAATGCAGAAAATACATACCATAAAATAAATCTGCAGGAATTTCTGAAGCTGTGCTAATCCAAACAAAACAAAATAACCCACAAGTCTGAGGCAAGTCCTGGCTTCCCAACGACTCAGCTCCCACTTCCCCAGAGCTGTTTTGAAAGCGACCCTGCTCACTTTTTCAAAGAAAGGCCTGGGGTACCCATCCTCAGGAGAAAATGCAGAGGGAAATTCCAGAGTGGAGAAGGTGTTTCCTTGCAGTGCTGTCTATGCTCATTTGATCTTAATGCAGCATCGTGGTTTCTATTAACTCAGCACCACAGTTTTTATGGATCCCCTTCAGAGGGACTGGGCCCTCCCTGGGGGAACCCAAAATTGAGTTTCCCATTACAAATGGAGTAAGCTTTTCACCCGAGATTCTCTGAAAGAGAGCAGCTCTGACTCCCGGCACCAGGAGGAGACTCTTGCTCCAGCTGCAGGTCGGCAGCTACAGAGTGGCTCAGTCCTTGGTAACAGAGGAGCTGGGGGCTGTGTTGACAGATCCTGTGGGTCAACAACCGGTTGCACAGCTGGTGCTGACTACATGGGTTTGTTTCCTACAAGCTCTTTGAGAATCGAGGATCAGTCAACAGGCTGGCCAACCCAGTGAGGAGTGCTTTAAACTAGGAGCAAAGGGAAGGGAGATGATGACCCACAGCTAAGCAAGGAGGAGGTGGACCAGGCTGGCAAGCAGAGGATGCAGACAAGGGAGATCTCATAAACAACAAAACAAGGGTGAACGGAGCCCTCCACTGGGCCCTTCTCTCCCATGGCTGGCAGGAGCAGTGCAACACTGGGCACACATGACATGTAAGGCATGGTCCTGCTGCAGTTGTGCTGGGCACTGCAGGTCTAGCATGGGACTGCAGACCATGATGGGCCAAGGTGTAGCTGCTGGCTTTTAGTCGGCCTTTTAGAGTTCCCCCCCTTATGTAGTCAGCTGCCTTGTGCTCATGCTGCCTTGCTCCAGTAGACAGTCATGGCAAAGCTCAAGAACATGTGAGGAGTCTAGCCACATAGAGAAACAGGACATGTGTAGCATCATGCTGAGATTAGGTCTTTGTGGAAGCTCTGGAAAGAGAGCAAGGAGTTACAGAAGATCTGGGCAGCTTATGCGACCACTAGGCTTGTCACCCTATCCATGAATGTTTTATGGAGATCAACAAGGGTCTGCAAGATGATGGAGGTGATATAGACATAAAAACCATGTGGACACAATGTGGGGATGTGAATCCATCACTGTCACCACTTCCCAGCATGGGAATTGCATCTGATCCCCTCAGGGGGTGCGTAGGACAGCTACGCTGGGGACCTGCAAGATGTTGTCACTGTCTACTGCCCCATAGCAAATCATTTGTCCAAAACAGTTGGGGGCTGCTGAATTGAAGGGGTCATGAATACCTGCCTCTCGGTGGGTAGAGGTGCCGAGCAGGCAGCATGCTGGCCTTGGATGGCAGGTTACACATTGAAGCAGTGTGAATGAACGTGGACACCCTCAGTCACTTGACAGTTGCTCCGCCACTGATCTGCTGGGCCCAAGCTCTGCTCTCAGAGAAGAGGAGCCTGTCCACACAGTGACATAGTTCAGTGCCAAAGACCTTAGGCATTTCTTGTCCTACGGATCCTGCAACATAATGTCCTTCAGACTGGGAAGATCAGCCTACTAGATGTCCTCTGCATAGTCCAGAGGAGGATGCTGGCCTGGTGATAGGCACCATGGGAGCCAGAGGACAGGCAGCAGTGGGAGCACGGGCATGGTGGAAGGGAGCACGTTGTCACAGTGAGCACCAGGTGTGCTTCAGAGCTGTATGGAGAATGCATGGGGCTGATGAGTGCTAGAAATGCCCATGGCTGCAAAAGGCTGCAGAGGAGATGTTGCTCATGACATGCTCTGTGCAGCACTGGGGTACCTGCTCTATGCCTGAGGGTTCTAACCTTGGCTATTATGTATGCAGGTGGCTTGGCAAAGATCTCAGTGGGATTCAGTGCTGTTACTGCAAAAGCCGAGAAGAGTTATGATTTGCCAAGCAATTAAGTTTAGCGAGTAGAACTTCTTCTTTAGTCAAATCCTAAATATTTTTTGTGTAAACTGCTCTTCGACATTAACAGACCTGATTCTTTCTTTCTCTGTGAATCCCCACCTAGTGACAGTAAAAACAGATTAACCTAGTACAGCTATGTGTAAACAAATGAATAAAAGCCCAAATACAAAAACCTGTGACTTTGATAGTGCTGGAGTTCATCTCTGAGCCATCTAGAAATTTCAGGGCTGGTTGTGCATTGGCGATGCTTCTTCCAGGTGCTGCCTGTTCGCAGAGGTGATCCGCATGGTGTGGCATTCATTTCACAAGCTGAATTATGGCTTTCTAGTGAAGTCTTGGGTTTTGGAGCAGAGTTTGCAGCTAGATAAACTACTGAAGAAGAACAAAAAGCTGAAGTCATCAAGTAATGGGCTAGTGCTTCTCAGTCTGAATTTGCTTGTCCTCATTTGAAAATATGCCTTTGGCCCATCTGGCCTTGTGATTTTGTTTGTTTGTTTCTTGGGCTTTTCTTATTGTTGTTGCAGCCCAATTGTTGCTTTTTTAAGGACAATGTGACCTTAGAATTAGTACATAATGGAAAATGTTATGTCAAGCATTTCATTGCACTTTCATTGTAATCTGTTAAAGATGACTTACTGATACACTGATTGTTTTCATTAAAAACAGAGAGGTCTCTATTTCTAAATTTCTTTAGAATTCTACTTGATTTACAAAGTCCAGTATGATGATGCTGCTGAACAGTCTTTTAAAGTATCACCAATTATTTTTAAGCGCAATGTTTGGGTGACTTTTTTTAATAGGATAGATAGGATGAAAGGAAATGGCCTCAAGTTGCATCAAGAGAGGTTTAGACTGGACAACAGGAAAAAAATTTCTTTACTGAAAGAGCAGTGAGGCATTGGAACAGGCTGCCCAGGGAAGTGGTGGAGCCGCCATCCCTGGAGATGTTCAAAAAACGTGTAGACATGGCACTTCAGGGCATGGTTTAGCAGGCATGGTGGTGTTGGGTTGATGGTTGGACTTGATCCTAGAGGTCTTTTCCAGCCTTAATTATTCTATGATTATATAGGTTAGGACTTGGCTGTGTGAAGCACGGACTATCTAATTCTGGATAACAAACCTCAGGTTTTCCCAAGACTTGTTTCTCTCCTATCCTCTCAAGGCTGTCATCACAAAGCCCTCTCCATCTCTGAACTTGGCTTCGGAGGGAGCACATTGCCTCTACACAGGCAGGTGGCTGAAGATCTTGGAAGAGGGGTCAGTGGAGGGCTGGGACCATCGTCCACGCTCCTCTCCGGAGGCTGCTGAGAGCAAGCCCTGGCCAGTGCAGGACACGGCTGGTACTTCACAGCCTGAGAGCATCCTGAAAAAATGCAGACTCGGAAAATCAAAAAGACTGAGCATTTCAGGCCCATGGCTTTGGGGCAATTTTCGCATGACCATTTTGACAGGTCACGTCAATCCGTCTCTGGCACGCTCGAGCAACTGGGACTACGTCTGTCCCCAGAGGTTGACCAGACGTTCTCTTGGCCAAAGAAAATGGTCATCCTTGCCAGGTTTTCAGTACATTATGTGGCTGTATTATTCCCATCTACAGTCTCCTATTCATTAGCATATGTCGAGTGTCAGTGTTAACTGCTTTCTCATCCCATGCCTGTGTGGTAGGAGAGCTGGTCACTGTCTACATGGTGGTCTGCAGCTCTTGTCTGCATTTCTACCAGGGCCTTTTTTTGGTTTGGGAAATGTGTATTTCCAAGAGAGGATCTGTTAGCTTCTTGTGAAAGCTTGCAAGGTTGTGTAGGTCAGAATAGTACATGAGTTTCCTCGGTTGGATAATTAATTTCTGGTTTTAGAATTAATCTTTTCTCTTGTTGCTCTCTTGTACTTTTTTCTTGTATTTGATGTCTGAACGTGTCTTGGATCAACACAAAGCCCTTACATTGCATGTAAATTTACAGAGATGTATCTGCATCTGCATCTTCTATTAATCGATTATATTTAATCTTCACCTTGTCTTTTGTAGCTTTTTATGTACATTTTTCCCCCTGTTGACAGCCTGACCCTGCTACTGAATGGCTTTATGATAGGGATCTGGCTTCACAGTGAACTAGCAATTTCACAGGCATGCAGACCTCTTGGCTTAAAAACCTTTCACCAAACTAACTCAACCCAAAATCAGAATCACTGTGAGTTTGACTGATATTCCATTTTTGGTATATTCACTACTAATTTATACATATATCATCTCTGATATATATATGTATAGCACCTCTGATGTCTCTCTCTCTCTCTATATATATAGCATCCCAGTACCAAGCATCTTGTATAACGAAAGTCTTTTCCATTAAGTATTTTTTTTTTCACTTGCTAGTATTAATTCCTTGGTAGATGTTAGAAACCTTTCTTCCACTGTCAAAGTCTTGCACTGAGACCATGACGTTTTCCCACAAACTATTCAGTGTACTGCTTGTTGTGATTAGCACTGCTTTTCGTGTACATTTCCCAGAGTGCTAAGCAGAACAAATGGAAATACTAGACAAAACCACCACAGAAGAATCTGCTCCTACATCTCGCCCATTCTGCACAGGAACGAAGTTTTGTTTTAAGTGGTAACTGCTGCCGGTGCACGAGGCAACTCTCCATCACCACCTCGCTGCTGTCATCGGGGTATTGTCAGGCATGTTTTGAACACTAATTCTATTCCTTCTGATGTTCCTTTTCAAAGGGAATACTTCTCTCTGGGCATTTTATTTTATTTACTGTGTCGTTAACTGTCTTCTTTTTAGTGCTTATTGGTCCATGCTTGCTTTACTTTCTTCTTTCAAAAAAACCCTCTTTTTGATCTTCTGTATTTTCTGTACTCAGACATTCATATCTGAACTAGAGTGGACATCCATATGCAGTTGTATATTGGTGGTTCACTCTTTTTACAATCTACTGACAGCAAAGCTGTTAAGAAAATATTTCTGGAGGCTACAGGATTCCTTTCAACAGGAGAAGAGTCCTTTCTTCTTTATAAAAATAAATAAGGAACTAGAAAAAGTCAAGAAGAAAGAAGGAAAAGATTTTCTTTCTTGCTAAGCCAATCTTTTTTATATATATATTCCAATATATCTGACATTTTTCAAGGATTTCTGTGCTCCTGGAAAAGCATCTTACAAGATCAGTTTCCAAAGTTAGTGTCCTTTCAGGATGTACTGAATTCTCTGTGTTGTAGTTCTCCTTTTGAAGGACAAACTAGAAATGTGTTGAGATGCAAACTCAGTCACCAGGCTCTCATTTCCATATCTGGCAGTGACAATACCTTATTTTCCTCTCCCTGATACACTGATAAATAGTTGAGATAAACAGAATTATATTCTGGAGAGTCATTCCCTGACAAAAAACTCAGTGTTTTGGATCTCAAACCACTCCCTACTTAAATCCTTTCTCCCCTTTTAATTTATCTATATCCTCAAGCCCTGAAAATTTAATTAAAATAGCTCAGTACTCTGAACCTTTCACTGGTCTTCCTGTACCACTGAAGGGGATGTTGGATGTTTAAAGAAACACTGCTCTAACTTACCACATGTAGTGATACCGATAGGAAACAATGAAGAAGGTACTTATTGAAAATCAAGCTCATTTTTTCTCTGTTACTAATATTAATATATTTGGATCTGGACACCATAGAAAAAAATACAATATAATACATTGTGTGGGTACCGCTAGTAGCAGTAATATAACTGGAAACCCCTCGAGGACAGTTCCAGCCTCCCCCTCTAAAACACAGGCAAACTTTTTGAGCCACAGGGTCAGGCTTGCTGGTGTGTTTCCCTCTGGTCACCTTCTCCTCCTTTTGCCAAGACTGGCGCTACAGGCGAGGACAGTTGCACGTGTTTCCTCCCTCCTTTCCTCCTTACCCATTCTGGCTAGCTCCTTTCCTTCAGCAGCTTGCTTCCTCTTCCACCAGCTCTGTCATTTTGGTAAGGAAAAGCAGACATGTGAGGATGTAAAGTTATGGCGTTTGTTAGGTTGCCTGTGAACATCTGGAGAAGGCAGTGTGTATGCAATATCTTCTTGCAACAGTCCAACAGAACCAAATTACCACTTTACTACCCTTTGGCCTGCAGCACGGCAACATTTACAGACCCACAGTTCCTCTGTCTTGCCTCTCCCCTTGTTTGTCCCCAGGTACCAATAGTGATGTTTGACAGCACTGCAAGGCCAGGCATCTCTCCAGAGTCCTGCTTGCTGGGTGTGACACACTGTGGTCAGGCTACGGGAGGAGAAGAGGAGGCCCACAATACTTACCTAGCACAAATTTGATGGGGATAGATATCAGTCTCTGCAGAAGAGGTTCAGTTCAGGCTTACAAGGAGAGATTTGAGTCACCAAAGAAGAAAAACATCACACTCAAAACCAGTTTGAATTGCAGGGGTTTTTTCCCCCCACTGGTTTTCTTGCTTCCCAGGGCTAGGTAGAATTCAGTCTTTCAATGAGTGCCAAGCAGGAGCCATGTCTCCATCCACAGCGTCTCAGTTCACTGGGAAACCTTCTCCTTTTCAAGGCACATGCTTCCCAAACCAAGCTAACAGTCCCAAACAATGCCTTGGACCATTCTGGCTGCAAGAAAAAACCTTCAGAAAATGTACCGATACAGGGCAATGTGCTACACTCCACAAGGATGATAAAACAATAACTTCAAGACTTGGAACTGCCCTGTAAGCATCATGGGACATTTGGACAAAATCTTCACTGAGTTTGCAATATGTACATTGCTGCAAAAGGAAAACACAGTGAGAGGCAAAAATGAATATAACAAAAGAAATTCAATGACTTGTTGTTCCGAGCTAATTACCCACCTTCGTAGCTAAGTCACTACAAGCTATGGTTACTATAGCTGGCTTTTCTGAAATCAGTGAAGCACACGCTGCTGCACACATATCCATGTACAACCTTGCATTTTTTGCTGTATGCTGCATCTTTTTGCAGCATTGTGAGATAAATAGGAAAAAAAAAATTAATGAGTAAAAAACTACTCCCAAATCATTCCCTGTCATGAAGTTATTTGTACACTTTCAGCCATGAAAGAAGCTACACCTTGCTCTGCCAGCTCAAAAAGTCTAGAGCTGTCTAAGTAATCGAAGAGGAAAATTGGCATATAGGATGTTTGTTCTCATCCCCTAAAACACTATAGCTATTAATAAATAGGGTACTCATAAGATTGAAATACAGGCTTTTGACATGGTTACTTTCTCACATAGCTTTCTGCCTTTCTGGGGATGGAAGCATAAGCAGATTTAATCTACGTTTGCTAAAAAGGAAAGCATTTATACTTGTCAGAAAAATCAGAGAAAAGAAAACCTGAAGAAATATTAGAGTTGTAAAAAGGTTTGATCAACTGGAATGAGATAAACCCTTCAGTCTGATGAGAAGTCTGGAAAAACAAGAGAGACAGTCTAAAAACTAGGAAATTAAGAGTGAAAGGGGAATTCAGGCACAGCTATTTCAATCAAAAAGTAATAAGCATGTGGAATAAATTATTGCTAGGTGAAGTTATTGAAGCAAATAACAGGAATGAATTTAAAAGACAGCTAGACATCTTTATGCAGAGAGCAGAAACTTCACATTTTTCCTACTTATATGCTTTGGCTTAGATCCAGCAAAGGACTTAGTGTCTAAAGAAGGACTTAGAAGGACTTGAACTGCTTAAATCCAGAAATACATCCAAAAAATCCCAACTGTCTACTGCAGATGCTGAAAGGACCTGGTTTGCATAGCGCCAGTCACAATGGGACCAGGGACAGGGTCTCCATGTCTGACACAGCAGCACAGTGCTGCCTCCCCCCCCAGCCCAGATTTGAGCCACTGTACCCCATGAACCTACTGAAAAAAACATTTTTGAAGCATGTCTAATGCAAGGCAGGGGACCAGGTGCCTCACAAAACATGGCAGCAGCTGCCGCTTAACTTTAAAATTATGAGAGAGCTAGTGCTAGTCTGTGCCATCTTTGGTGCAGTGCTTTGATAATCACATCATGGGATTTGGGGCACCCTGACAATTTTCTGCTGGGTGGGACTGAAATCTGACTGTCTCACATGCTAGGCAAGGGTGAATCCCCTTTCTTGAAGGAGGTTGATTATGTAGAAGGGCATTTCAGACTCACTAAATCAAAGAAAAAAGTGAGAAGTCGTGTAAGTACATCCTACAAGGTGGGGAAAAATCCCAAGCCTGAGTTGTTCTCACCCAGGATAGTTGCTGTCTTTTGTATCATACAGTCTTTTTATTGTTACTGAATACCAGTGATAGCCACAAAATTCTTGTTATTATTCTGGGACACTTCTACCATGACAGATAAAAGACTTTTATTGGACTTCACAGGTCTTCAGAAGTACTCACTTCATTATCTGTTGAGCAGCTTGAAGCTGCCAGTGGAGGGCACCGTGGGAAGACCACAAGGTAGCTGTGGATCACTATCTGGAAGACATGACTCAACTGGGCAATGTAAGCCTCAGATCATAAATACATGCTGGGCTCTGACTAACATTTACAAGAGCCAAAGAGAGACTGCAGGCTCGATTTCAGAAACTTTTAGGACATTTCAAGCTGCCTGCAAGATGTCCCCTTTCCTCTCCCCTGCTCCCCACCCACCTAAATTACAATCACATGTTATCAGAGCGACTCTGAACCGGCTACAACGAATAACCATCTTGTTTTCCATTTAGGCTGAGTCACGCACTGCTGAGCTGTTGGGATAGATTTTCCTATGGTGCTGGGTTTGCATGCACTGTGCGTCTGAAGCAGAGCTGGAGGCAGATGGAGGAGGGCAGGAGGGGCTGCGTGCAGCTCTGCAGGGCTGCTCGAACAGGACTGGGGAGTCCAGGGACACCCTCCTGCTGGGCAGCCCCAGGGCAGCAGCACCCCAGTCGTGACAGGTCAGGGCTTCCTAAGGACTTGCTGTAACACTGACTGTGCTGTGTAGTCTCCACAAACCCATATGCTTAAAGATCAGTGTGCAAATGGAGCTATTTTGCAATGAGTCCCAGGTGTTGAGGGAGTTAAGCCTCTCTAAGGTTTACACTGATTTACACTCTCCTTGCTTTAATGCTAAACAAAAAAAGTCCTCCTTGACAAGATTTATACTGATAAGAAAGTATCCAGTTAAATTTGTACTGATAAGCACACTGCACTGATTTTCTGAATTAGCTCTCTGCATGACGCGGACAAAACGTGCTCAGTGATACAATTATATCATGCTTGGATCTCTGTGATAAGACTTTCTTCTTTACATATAGTTCAAGGGGCAAGTGAACACATTTAATGCTAGGGAAAACAGGGCAGTGGGTGATGTTGGAGTAGGGCTGGCATCTGGCTGACAAGATGACTGGGTCATCATCTGGAAGTAGGCCTGGGGATGGCTTGACTGAAGAAAAAGGCATAGGCTGTTGAGAAACAAAGCCACTCATCTTGCAAAGCAGGTGGGCAAGCATTCTTGCCAAATTGCAGAACACAGTGGGCTGCTATTTTTAAAGCACAGAGGGTAGTTAGACTTTGGAGGAAAGGCAAGAAATTACTTCTGAAACATACAACTTTTTATTTTTTCCCTTAAAGAATTTGTTATGCTTCTATATCTGAATTTCTGTTAAAGTACAGCAAGTGATTGCTCATATGAAGGTCATGGGTTAAGTAGGGAACGCAGAGGCAAAAATCTGCTAATATCTAATCCTGGCTCTGAGACTGATTCAAGCTTTGACCTCGAGCACATCACTTAACCTCAAAGGAATAATTTGAGGATTCATTAACTAGTCCTTGTGCAGTGCTTTGAAGATGAAAAGGGCTTTATAAGTGGCAAATATTATTATATGCTCTGGGACCTGGAAATTTTCAATGTTTGTATATATAATCATTTTTACAGAGGATTTGCTACATAAAAGAAACCGTAAATTTTGCTGGAAATTGCTGGAGTGCAGATAAGAACTGCCTTTTCCAACTGAGAGGATTTTTCATTGAAATCTTTCTCTCCCTTTCCGTGAAGCCTTTACAACACGAACCAGGGATGACTGTGTCGCTCAGCTGCTCATCTGTGGCCTTGTTTTAAAGGGAGCAGTTGCATTGCTCATTCGTAGGCAAAAAAGAGCGAGGGCGAGGGAGAAGATTTACGGGGAAGATGCTCCAAGCTCCATGGCATAGCAGCCCATGACATGGGCTTATCTCCAGCCAGGAGGTTAGACAGGCTGTGTGAGGTGTATTCCACAGACACCCTGCGCAAGAGGAACGCTAATCATTCAATCCCCCAAGCTTCAGTGCTCTGTTGACAGCAGAAATTAAAGCAAGCAAGAGCATGGAAGTGCTGACTGTAGAGAGGTGGTTGGCTCCTTAGGCTTCAAAGGAGGATCATGCATTAGCATCATGTTAGGATTTCTCCTTCGAATCAGCTTTCAAAGAGGAAGGCAGCTGTGCAGAGCTGTTCTATGCCATATGTTATAAGACAGATTTTGATACATTTATGAACAGGATTAGGTGGCACAATGCCTTCAACAAAATGGGATTGAACTCTAATTCAGGAGATGTCTCACCTTCATAGGTCCTGTCTTTCCCTACATCATTGAAATTTGTGGTGCTGCTATTGACAGCAGCAGCGTGAGTTTGTGTGCTGATAAAAGGGAAGAATTGTCACAAAAGGGCTGCTTATTTAGGGGTATCCTAACCCAGCAGTGAGCTGGGCGAGAGCGTGGTATCGATTACCCGGCTGAGTCTGTATACCGCTGACAAGAAAGACTGCGATGCTTTCAGAGGCAGAACTTCCTTGTGCTGCTTTTAAAGATCTATCAAAGCCAAATCTGCTTCTGTACCATGTACCCTTATTGAATTTATGTTAGTGTTGATACAGCATGCATGATGCCTACAGGCTGTGAGTGCCCAATGGACATGGGCTTGCTGCTTCCATACCAATCGATTTCAGACGTGTTTTCCCCTTAATCTGGGTGAAATTGGCTGACTCAGATCCTGTAGTCTCCACTTAATCGAATTGCTTATTGAAATCAATGGAGATTCTGACTGAGTGAGTACTGCCTCATTTGTCCTATTGCCTCTGCAATGGTCATGCACATTTGTATATGTGAAATAAAGCAAGGCATAGTGTAAAGAAGTGGAAATTACACAGGGATGTTTAAGCACACAAGGAACAAAAATAACTAAAGCTGTATATCCTGAAGGTGGGGGCACTGAACATTGTTTCTCAAAGAGTTTTTTTCCCTTTTTTTGCTTGGCTGACAGTAGCTGATTTGCTATGATCTCAAGAAACACAGGGGGAAGACAATAGAGGATCTTTACATCCCAGAATAAAATGCTCACATGAACAGGTAAGCTTTCGTTTCTCACACAGGTGCAATTCCTTCCTGCCCCCAGAGAATCCACACAGAGCAGGGAAACCAGGAGTTTCCAGTAAGCAGTTATTTTGAGATCATGCTGGAAATGCAAAGATGCCGTTAAGACAAAGTAGACACACTCAGGTTTGACTCTAAAGTAAACCTAAATTGCTGGACAAAACGGAAACAACGTCTGGAAACTCCTCCTGAAGTTCTCCTGTTCTGTCTCATCTCACAGTGCTTTCTGTCCTGCTGGCACCCGGAAAAATATCTCTCTGCAAAGGCATCTTTTTCTGCTTGTTTTGATTTGGCCTGGATAAATGCCAGGTGCCCACAAAAAAACGCTCTGTCACTCCCCCTCCTCAGTTGGACAGGGGAGAGGAAATATGATGAAAGGCTCGAGGGTCGAGACAAGGACAGGGAGAGATCACTCACCAGTTACTGTCACGGACAAAACAGACTGAACTGGGGGAGAAAAGGGAGTTTAATTCATCAGAAATCAAATCAGAGTAGGATAGTGAGAAATAAATCCAGATCTTAAAAACACCTTCCCTCCACCCCTCCCTTCTTCCCGGGCTCAACTTCACTCCCGTTTCTCTACCTCATCCCCCCCACCCATTCCCCTCAGCACAGGGGGATGGGGAATGGGGGTTACGGTCAGTTCATCAAACTTTGTCTCTGCCGCTCCTTCCTCCTCAGGGGGAGGACTCCTCACACTCTGCCCCTGCTCTAGTGTGAAGATTCCTCTCACGGGAGACAGCTCTCCACAAACTTCTCCAGCATGAGTCCTTCCCATGGGCTGCAGCTCTTCACAGACTGCCCCAGTGTGGGTCCTTCCAACGGGTTGCAGTCCTTCAGGCACAGGCTGCTCCAGCGTGGGTCCCCCATGGGGTCACAAGCCCTGCCAGCAAACCTGCTCCGGTGTGGGCTCCTCTCTCCATGGGTCCGCAGGTCCTGGCAGGAGCCTGCTCCAGCGTGGGGCTCCCCACAGGGTCACAGCCTCCTTCAGGCATCCACCTGCTCCAGCATGGGGTCCCTTCCATGGGCTACAGGTGGAGATCTGCTCCACTGTGGAACCCCATGGACTGCAGGGGAGCAACTTGTCTCACCATGGTCTCCATCATGGGCTGCAAGGGAAGAGTCTCTGCTCCGGCATCTTGAGCACCTCCTCCCCCCTCCTTCTTCACTGACCTTGGTGTCTGCAGAGTTGTTTTTCTCACATCGTCTCACTCCTCCCTCTTCACTGCTGTTTTACCACCAAGTTTTTATTTCGCTTTCTTAAATATGTTATTCCAGAGGCGCTACCACCGTCGCTGATTGGCTTGGCCTTGGCCAGTGGCAGGTCCATCTTAGAGCCAGCTCTCACTGGCTTTATCAAACATGGAAGAAGCTTCTCGCAGCTTCTCACAGAAGCCACCCCTATAGCCCCACACTACCAAAACCTTGCCATGCAAATCCATACAACTGCTTCCCTTATTGTCTGGAAGTAAGACACACTTGTTTCACACTAGCCGTAATTACCAGCACTAGGATAAGTGTTTGGGCTCTGTACACGCCTTTTCTCATCCCCACTCCCCAAATACCCAAAAGGCTACAAAGTGCTCTGCTGAGAAGTGCTCTCAAGCAGGAACCTGCTCTTCATTTGCGTGGCACCCAGCACAGTGTGACTCTGAACCTCTCCAAAGGATACATCTTACTGAGCAAAAAGTACGGAGACTCGTAACAGCAGTGAGGTTATCTCAGCTCACCTCTAAGCAAATGGGAATTTGTAGAGAATCATATTGTGCACAGCAGGATCCGGCAGTAATCCAGCATCTGGCAAAAGCAAACATTAATTACCTGATTTGGTTGGAAAGAGAACCGAAGCGTGGAGAACATTTAATTATCTGCACTATCTTTAGCAGGTCCAAAGTATTTTTGTACTTCCTATTACCTCTATAACAGGGATTTCATTTTTCGACGTAAAAGATTTTAATTACATAAAATGCTCAATTAGAACCTTAATTTCCATTTTAGAAAATAAATACACCATGCAAATCACTGACTTTCTCTTCATTTCTCTTAACAGTCCTCCCAAACTTTTCAATAGATTGTTCCAGTTCTTTTCCCATTAACGATGTCTGTGGGGATCCCAAACACCAGGCTTATTACTGCTGCTTTCTGCAGCTTTATTTAAAGGAGAAAAACCTGGATCCTGTGCCAGGCCTTCCTTCCCTCATCTTCTCCCTCGAATATCTGTCCTGCAGACAGCCTGGAGGACAGCCAGACTACTGGTTGGAAAGGTCTGTGCTATAGGAACTGATTTTGGCAGTCAGCAACTGGACATGTTGTAGTGAAGTTTGTGTTAGAGCAAATCTAGTATAAAAGAAAAGCATATTGCCACCAGCTCTGGACAAAAGTGGGATTGTATGAAGCAACCATGATTACTAAGGGTGAGATGAGCAAAAAGTGGCTTTGTGGAGGCAAGGAAGTGAATTGGGAGAGGCATTGGTAAGGTACAGAGCTGGGGGAGAGTGTGATGGGTTTGGGGCCAGAAGGAGGGAGAATGGGGCAGGAGGGTCCCCATGGGGATGGCCAGCGTGAAGATGAGTGCAGGGAGTGAGAGGAGCCAGAAAGGCTCCCAGGGATTGGGGGTGTGAAATGTGTTTGGAGGCTGTGGCTACAGCTTCTTCCTATGGAGAAGTCTCTCCATTTTCCAGAGAGGGGACTGAAGCACAGGACAGGCTAAATGATTTGGTGAGAGGATCCAGCATCTACTGGCATATTTTTAAATAGAAAACTGTGGTTTGACCACACAGATGTTGTCTTTCTTCAACAGATCTGGAATTTTATTTTTCAAGACCATACTGACTCTCCTTAATACTTGGGGCTGAAAATTTTCAGTGGAAAAAAACACAGAAAACTCCTCTTTCCCTCTCCTCCCCCATCTCTTGTACTATAGCTATGGTCACTCTAGATCTGTGGCCATGCTACGTGCCAGCTGAATGCCTTCTTCCTGTGGCGGTCCTTAGAGCTCCAGCATGTGCGGAAACCTACTCATGACATAGCAATCTGCTCCAGCAGAAGCAGGAATTGCTCCAGCACTTTACACCTGTCCACAGAACTGGCTTATGGCGCAGGTATCTCTGCACAGTGCTGCTCTGGGCCCACAGATGTATCCTCCCTGCAGACAAAAGGGTGATGTCAAGCTGCAGAGGCTGGCAGCATGGCGTTTCTGTAGGTGTCTGTGTCCAGCTGCCAAGGAGCAGTTCCTAACAGTCAGGAACATTGACGGAGAAGATGCCAGAGGTGACATGCAGCACCTGAACAAGTGTGATGGGCTCAGGAAGGCCAGGATGTAGCTTAATGGGGTGGGCAGCCATAACAGAGAATGGCTGAAAATAGAAACCTCTCTTTGTGAATGAATATACGGCATGTATGTGTGGAATTGTTCAAGGAAACATACAAAAAGGAATGAATCCTACCTAAAGCTGTAGGCATTTTCATGACATCATGTGTTTTACTACTGCAGGCCTCTTGCTGTTCAAATCAGAGAGCAGTAGGCACCAATCTGTTTGGGGATGAAATTCTAACTAAGCAGATAACCAGTATATGAAGAAAACAAAGTGAAACCAACCTGTATATCAAAGGAATCTGTGACAAATGACACACATTTCACAAGGATTACTGAAAACAGGAAAAGGAAAAATGAAAGGTAGAATTGAAGTACAAATGAATAAGAACTGGTGGGAAAATGAAAAAGAAAGAAAGCCAAAGAAATTTAAAATAACAAGATGTCAGGCAAGCTAGAGTTGACTGTAGTAGAATAAAACACTTTCTTGATGTAATATCATTGCCTACCCAGGACTTACACCAGAGACTGACTTGGCCCTCTTATTTAATTACATGCTGATACACCATCATGAGACCTCATGGGAAATCTTGCAAGATCTTGTGACAGATATTAAATTAGCATTTGCCTTCACCGCAAATACAATCTGATCAAAAACATTTCATGTGTGCAAAGAAGCCAAGTTTGAAGAAGAATGATTCAGCTATAAAAAGAAATAGCATCTATAAAAACAGCTGTTGTGGAAGAGAAGTAGCAAATTATCAGATTTTTTTCTTTGAATATGCAGCACAGAAGAGCTCACATGCATGATTTCAGATGTAGACGCATCCCCTCCACTACACACAGAGTCTGATTGAAACATATTTGCAATTTCTCAGTTATTTTAATGGGAGCTGCTATCCAAAGGAGTGATACTGTCTAGTCCTCTACAGCAAGCCAGTTGTTTCCACCTCCTCCCCTTTGCCTGCCTTAGGGTCTGCACAGCCAGAGTAGATCTAGCTCAAAGCACATATTCTCTCTCAGGTATTTTCTGAGTGGAACTGGTTCCCACAGCTGACTCCCTGCATGGACGCAGGAGAAAAGGCATCACACAGACCTTGTTTGGTGAAGCTGAGCTTCAGTACACTTCTCAGGGTCCCATGGTGCAGAACCAGAGGAGTAAACAGACCTTCACGTGGAGAGCTGTAAGTCAGAGTGAATGATTTCAGAGAAAAAATGTGAATTCGGGACAAATAGGAGCTTCCAGGAATTTCTCCTCTGCAGTTCACCCATTAGCATGAAAGGTCTCTAGACCTGTCCTCTGCCAAGCTCCCTGCTCCTTCCTTGCAAACCTTGGCAAGGCAAGGCAAAGGAGGGCAAGGCAAGGCAAGACAGCAGGGGTTACTTAAGGCTGTGTGGTTTTAGAGTTGCTGACAAGCATGCCTAAGTCCAGCCCTGCCCTGAACAGATCCCCCCACCCTGCAAAGCCCTCCCCTTAGCAGAGTTAAAAAGGCCAGAGGGAGAGGAGTGTGTGCTCTGTGGCAGTGTTCCTAGCTGTCGTGGCTTAACCCCAGCCAGCAACTAAGCACCACACAGCCGCTCGCTCACTCCCCCCCCACTGGCATGGGGGAGAGAATCGGAAGGGTAAAAGTGAGAAAACTCATGGGTTGAGATAAAGACAGTTTAACAGGTAAAGCAAAAGCCACGCAAGCAAAGCAAAACAAAGCAAACCAAGGAATTCATAGAATCATAGAATCATAGGTTGGAAAAAACGTCTAAGATCATTCACTGTTTCCCACCAGCAGGCAGGTATTCAGCCATCTCCATGAATGTAGGGCTCCATCACACGTAACGGTTACTTGGTAAGACAAATGTCATCACTTTGAACGTGTCCCCCCCTTCCTTTTTTCTTCCCCCAGCTCTACATGCTGAGCATGATGCCCTGTGGTACGGGATATCACTTTGGTCACCTGGGGTCAGCTGTCCCAGCTGTGTCCCCTCCCAGCTTCTGGTACACCCCCAGTCTGGTCGTTGGTGGGGTGGGTTGAGGGGCAGAAGAGGCCTGGATGTTGTGTAAGCACCACTCCGTGGTAACTGGAACGTCCCTGTGTTATCGACACCGTTTTCAGCACAAATCCAAAACACAGCCCCACACTAGCTACTGTGAAGAAAATTAACTCTACCCCACCCAAAACCAGCACACTGGTGAAGCTCTTGACTAGCAAGGGAAAGACAAAATTTATCACCCTTTAAATGCTTCTCTTCATTTTTTTTGTTTTCTGGGAGTTTAATATTGGACAAAGGCTAAACACCTGAGTGTTCATCCAAACTAGACATACAACCCTTTCAAGCTTTGCTCATCAGTGGGGATATAACATTCACCAAGGGGGATACAACGCTTACTTCACTTCACCGAGAACAGACGCATAAAATAAATAAAGGTTCTGGTGAGTTTCTGTTACAGCCTGGCCAGTTCCTGGTAGGAGGAGAGGCAAGTTTTTTCACAGAGTGAGCAGTGAACCAAAGGAGCACTATTTTTTTCTGATGTATCATATGACTATATAAATACATTAATTCTTATGGGAACTGCTTGTAAACAGAAGAAAAGCAAACAGGAAAAAATTGGACTGCTAAAGGACAGTGACCTTGGAAAATGAATGGTAAACATTTTTAAGACAGAAAAGGAGTATATACTAGCAAGACTATGAAACAAATAGTTTCATACTCCAGCATGAAGCTTTCTTAAATGAGCCCGTCTTTTTTTTTTTCTATTTCACATGTTTTTGTGATACTTCTTCTCATGCTGTAGTTGTTATGAAGTATGTTTAATTAGACTTCCTGAAGACAGTGACTATGTTTCCTTTCTGGGTGGTACCAGAAGCTGTGCCCTACGAGAAAAAAGTTCCTTACAACCTCCTAAGTACTTAGACCTCACATTGCTTCCAGATGGAACAAGAAGCGAGGACTCCAAATGGGAGATCTGGGTTAAAGTTTGGAAGAAAGCTAAGTGTTTGTTTCCTCTCCACACTTGCAGCAACCATACAGATTTTTCTCCAGGGTTTAGTAAAGACTGTAAAGTTGCCCATAATCCATGTTTTCCCGTAAGCTGGAGAAGATATCAGAAATCTAGGATGAATGCCGTGCCTGGTAAAAGATGTGCATTACAGCAGCTCAGTAGCTCCAACGAAAGGTAAATAAGGTGTTTTTATTAATGGCACGTATGCTGCCTTAATGGTATAAATCTCTGAAGGGAGGCTGACTGCCCTGATTTGGAATTCTGCAGGCAAGAGCCTCAGCTGTGAGTCCAGAATATCTGATGGGATGGAGAAAACATATTTGCCTCAAATCATCTCAGTATCTGCATGTTCCTTGATTTAATGCTGAGGTTTGGCACATTTTAGAGAAACCCTGAGGTTTCTCTAAATGCCAGTCAGTTCTGTATGCTCCCAGATGTCATGCCAAGTGGAGGCTCTCTGAGGCTTTGGGACATCTAGGTCATGCTGCTTCTCTCCTGTGTGGGAATTCGGAAGGGCACAGTTCAAAGCTCCCAAGCTTTATACACCACCTGCAAATAACTCTGCCATGGTTTTGCTTTCAACCTGCGGGTCTCATGTCACCTCTTCTAGGAGGAAGGACAGCACAAGGACAGACAAAGGGCAGCCAGATTGCCGGCATTTTTGTCCTTCAAGATTACAGTGTTATTTTCTCTGTTATGTGACTTTTGAGGTCTGCCCCAGCCGATACTACAGATTGGTACCTTACCTGATCAAAAAGGGGAAGGCTGAATTCACTTTCAGTAGTTTGTGTCAATCTTTTCTCGAGCTCTGCTGCATGGTTTATCTCCTGGGAGATGCTGAGACCACCATGTTGGGGTCGGCAGGGAGGGGATCCTCGAAGGGAAGGTAAACCAGGGAAAGGTTTTCTCCGAAGCAAATGGAGACTTACAGAATATCGTTCATTTTTTAGGCATGACCGAGTACATAAGAAAGTATCGACCATCGTTCCATCTAGATCTCAGGATGAGGTGATGGGACAGCAAAGCACCACTGCTGGGAAAGTGAAGAGATCTGAGTTGGCCTAATCACAGTGGGTACCACATGTCCCCATTTCCTTACCGAGGGTCTGCGTGATCAGAATGTGCCAGCGCCACAACACCACCCAGCTGCCACCGCATCCACACACATCAGCCAACCTGTCAGCGTGGGGCAAAACGTGTCCTTGAGACACAGGTTTGGGATGTTAGATACCAAAAATGCAGATTCAGAGAGGAAGGAGTCAGTGAACAGTGCATTAATGTGATATTCTGTGGCTCTCACAGGTGTTTTCTTGCCAGTACGTCTGAGGAAAGAGCTGCCAGGTAAAATGACATTCAGGGAACTTCTGCTATTCCTGGAAAAAAAGAATCAGACAAACATTTTAGTAGTGTTTTACATAGTGTTTTATACTTCTTTCCTGCATTTTGCCTTGGAAATGAATTTTCCTGATACAGTTCTCATTGCCATGATTTGTGTACTCACGGCTTTGCCATCTGCAAACAATTTTGCTATCCAGAGCTTTCTGCACCTTTTTGCCACGTGTATTCTTATTATATAAGCAGTAAATTGTTCTATCCTTTTAAGATCTTGACTTGTTATTAATAGTTTTGTTTTATAAGTGCAATTTAAAAAGCAGGACATTCTTTGGATGCCTTCTCAACACATAAGCTCCTAGTCATCAAGTATTTACACAGGAGAAACACCAGTGTGTTTAAAAGAGAGATTTTCTTTAACAAGCATATAGAGTAATCTTTTAGTGTTTCTTCTTTGAGAAGGGTGTGCTTTGAAATCCTGAAGTCCAAAATGAGAGAATTGGAGTCTACTACACTGTTTTGAAGTTCTGCAAGAAGTCTAGTTAATAAATAAGAGAAGTGGCATTTTGTTATATGGTTTGAATTCAGGATAGAATAACGCAAAGATAATTAGAATTTTAGATCTGATTTTAAGCCAAATTTTAGAGAAGGAAAATTAAGAAGCTGACAAATAAATTTCTAGGTCAATAAGTCACTGTAAATTGTGTGAGCATCAGCACTGCTGACAGAGTGCAACATGCATATTCTTGTCTCATGCCATGGGTCAGATTAGGACTGCACCCTCTCTGCTGGGTGCATGTTAAGGGTTAACCAGTAAGGGCAAAAATCTATCTAGGCTAATTGAAAAAGAAGCAAGAAGATTAATGACCAATGACATCCATCAAAAGAAAGAATACACTGTTGAATAATTAAATTAAGAGCCTCCATAATGCCATTAATTATAAAAAACATTGAACAAATTCAGATTTGAAAAATTGCTTTGGCAAATGGCATGACTACTTTTTGTAATAATATATGCTACAGTACATTCTAGAAACATTGCTGTCAAGCATAGCAATACACACACACTGTATGAATTTCATTCCCATCCAGAGGACCTCCCAAAGGTCAGTGTGCTATTCAAACCCTGTGAGTGAAATCGTAGCTCCATTGCAGTAATAGGAATTTTAACACTGACTTCAATGGAAACATGCTTTCCCCAATATATTTTGAGACGTAATTGAGCCTAACATGATGAATAGACCATCTGTGCAGTCATGAATCTTAGCCACAGAAAACATTCAGAACTAGCAGAGGAGGAAGATGTAGGACCTCTTTGAACGAGGCTCCAAAGGGCTGGTATTTGACTGTCACAGGTAATAGGAGAGGACTCTAGAAAAAAAGGTATGCTTAATAAAGTTGAAAAATACTCCATTCTTCCTAGAAAGATTCAAAACAATGTTGAAAAAAAGCTTGATTCTACCCTAATAAAGTGCTTTTAAAATACACGTGTGTGCGTCTGTGTAGTTTGGCATGAATTATTGCATGTCTTTTCCAAGCAAATTCCAGATCTGGAAAAGAATGGCGATTTTTTTACAGTTCTGAATCAACAGACTATTTATCAATCACATAAATAAAGGTGATACAACAGAATATCAAGATGCATATATCTATATTTTTTATTGTCATTAACTTCTTTATATTATTTTCTTAATTATAAGCAGAATATTTAAACATGTACTTTTACTTATGATAGTGTCTTCCTCCTAACGAGGTGCTTATATTTCTGTAGGTATTAGTTTAGAATGGAATTTGGCTTGTGCCCATTTTTGGAAGGAACTTGTAATAGGGTGATATTATTTTTCAGCCATGTTAAATATTAATCCAACCAGCATATAGTTTATATTATCCCAAAATAGAGCTTCCTGAAGGGAACTACTACAGTTTCTTCCGAGAGCATGTTGCTTTTCTAACTTCCTCCAGTAAGGAAGAAAATTTCATATGAGCATATTTTTCCAAAGCTGCCTTTTCCTTGTCTTGCCTTGTGTTTTTGCCCATCCCAAATAGCTATTGAGTTATTGAATAATATTGTTACCGGTTTTTTTGTTCCTCTATGCATGCAGACAAGCTGGTTGTAGTTAGGAAAAGATGAGTCTCCTCCTGTTTCATGTCAAGACCCTCGTGCCATTGTGGTGGGGCGATGGGCTCTCAGCTGTGTCTCTGGAGGAAAGTGGGGTGAGTAGCCAAGAGGCTGCTGGAGGAGAGACCTCCAGAACAGGGGCAGCACTGAGGCCGCCGTGGGCTTTATAAACCCCCATGGCAAGGAGGGGATTATCTCACACAGCAGTTGGAGAGCATCTGCTGGGGAAAGCAGCTGTAGAAGACAAAAAAGGCTAAAATGCTAGCTGGAAGGAGTCAGTAACTTCACTGAACACTGCATTAAGAAGCACTAAGAGGAGCACAGAATGGCAGCAAAATGTCAAAGATCTAGAAACATCTCAAAAGTGGCTGAAAGACCCCTAAGTGTGGGAGGAGACGGCCTGAAGCTTGCCAGCAGCAGGGGGTGACAAGGGATCCCAGCGCCTCCTTCTGCAACTGGGAAAGAGACCCAACATCACCTTCACCATCCAGGCGGGGAAGGGATGTTGCTGGGCAGTGCTGGCTCCACGCAACATCAAGCCGAGTGCTGGGGCCGGTTGTGCCACCATCATGCTCACATGGCCTGTGATGCACTTCTGCGAGGTGCTGCCGTGCACCGTCTACTTGCAGCCCCTGATCGAGGGATCGCTAGGGAATCGTCTCAAAGGAGGGAATGCACCTGCATTTAGCGTGTGTACTTTGGCTCCCGGCTTGTGTCAGGCAGCGGCAGAGCCGGGTGCTGTAGCGTTGGCATTGCCTGGGAGCAACGCTGGGGACGGGGCTCAGCGGCTGCTCCATCCCCTTCTGCTGCCAAACCTCCTGCCCATCAAACCACAGCTGTGCACAGTGTTGCACTGTACTGTGGGGAGCTTTAAATGTTTTCTTCTATGTGGCTTCTGCCTCGCACGCACCCATGAAAAACAAAATAAAATTGCTATAAACCCCATCCTGCCATAAGGCTTCTCTTCCTCCTGGTAGGGTCCACTTGTCCTGCTGGAGAAGGTTTAGTAGCTCTGAAGTGGATAATATTAGAGAGATATAATACCCTGCAGTTTTGCAACCTTGTTTTTTGGTAGATTAAATCTGAACTTTGGCAGTGACAGTGTATTTTTCTGCAAACCTGCTATGTTTGCATATGGAGCTAGTAATTTAGAGAGTGGAGTAGATATTCAGCGGTGCAGGGAAACAGGCACATAACTGACACCTGTTTTATACAAACCTCGTGCTCTGTATACAGGCAAAGTTACAAGGGAGACATTTGTTGAGATCTTTGTTTTTATTACATAAACACTCTTGACAGGATAAAAACCTGCCTTGATAGGCTGACTTGGAAATATTTTTAAATATCCTGCGGGCATATAAATTTTGGAAACTCCACAGCAAATAGCAGCTTCCATATTAAACATACAGGAATCGCTCTGTTTAAAAAACATGAAGGCCGTGACACAAATCAGCGTGTGACAGCAAGTTAGAAGTTAGGATGGTGCTAAAGCTTCCATCTCAGCTGAAGTCTTGGTTGCTCAACACAGTGCAGACCACAAGCCTGACTACGTCAAAGACCAACAATGGATTTCCCCTCAGTGTTTCTTTCTACTGTTAAAGTTTGTGCCACAACTTCAAAGTTATATAAGCAGCTGTTTCTTTATGTCTATAAAATTTATCCTAATATTTAAGTGGAGGTAATATTCGGTGGTAGTGTGTACAGAGTTCTGTCATAATAAGGCTGTCATAATAAGGTGGTAAGTTGGTCACTTCTTGCAGTAGCCAGTTCAGACTCTTTGAACTTCTTGTAAACAGATGCTTGAATGCACCATGGAGCTGCTGTGGCTTAAATCCTACTGTAAATATTGTTTTCTCACTAGAGAATATTGCTAGGTTTGTAGTCAGTGCTAAGATTTTACTTGGCAGTAAAATCATCAGCAGAATTACAATCCAATGTCATTATATCATTTGCAACATCTGTAGTCAGGATATATTTGGCATTTCAACGTTGGGAGGAGGGAGAAAGCATCCTCGGTAACACAGCAGTTCCGGAGCTTGGAAAGAGCCGCAGGGGAATTAGGTTGCCTCCAAACACAATGCTGCTTTCAAATGCTCATTGTGTGGTGGGGAATGGCCTCTGGAAACTATTATTTTAGAAACAACAACACAAAACATCACTGTTTTGGGGAAACTTAGGACAGTCCACTGTAATCGCAGGGTCCACAGAGGAGCACAAACAGCATATCATAATGATAATGCTGTGAGCAAGGGAGCAATGGTTTCAGGTGGAGCACTGCAAGCAGACAAGGCTTCAAAGACCCTTCAGGACAGGACTGGGATCACCCGGGCAGGAGGATGACTGTAGAAGAAGAGGCTGTGCCTATGTTAAACAAAACCAAAATGCCCAGCTGATTCATCTCTGGCCTTCTGCTCCTGCACAGGCTGCTTGCTTCCATCCTGCGGCTGAATCAAGGGATGTAACTAAGAGCCTGGTCCTGTTCCTTCGGATTTATTGCTGCAATGGGATTTCTTCCTCCTGCAGTCGGAGATAAGATTTTATTTTTGCTTGAGGCTCTTTGATCATCAGGCTGGCTTTGTGCTCATCATTCTGTGACATTCATGCCTGTTGCTCTCTCCATCCTAATAAATAACAAGGAAAAAAGTGCCTTGTAAGCCTAAACCTGCCCCTGTGACCATTCCTGGTTAGTGATTGCCATTAACCTATACTGAGCATCTCTCTTGACTAGATAAAAACAATTATTATCATGCTGCTTACTTCATTTTCCTGATGTCTATTTTGAGTTGCAGCTGCAATATATATTTTATAGGGCTCACTTCATTTCTGAACACTATTAGCAAAAGCAGAGTAGCAGAGCATGTACAGAGAATAGGGGGGAGGAATGAGCTGTCATGGAGTGAAGATGAGAGACTCTCCCTGGTCCTCAGCAGTGCTGCTGTCAAGCAAGAGCCTGATGTATTGCAAATTTTTTCAGGAATTCATCTATACCCCGCGGGGTAGAACATCCCTGCAAGCAGCTTGAGTCACCTAATCCACTTGTGTTAGGCTCTTGGTTTTCCAGGCATGCCAGAATTAAAAGCATATTTTATACATGTTTTCTACTAAGCGCATATTTTTTTTCTTTATGATGCTGCTTGGAAGACCCGAGCGTTCCAGTGATGAGACAGCTGGCTAAACAGACCTACAGAGGTGCAAGGATGTTACAGCATGAAGCAGAGAAAACGAGGCTTTGGCATAATATCTGGGAGAAAATCAAGATGTTCCTTTCAATTAAGCCTGTTTTTCAAAGCATATTTAATGATTTGCTGCTGGGTAGAGTAGCTTAATTATTTCTGATGCTTGTTAACTGCTGCAGAAGTGGATGAATGGAGAACACTCTGCTTTCTCAGCAATGTCCAGGTAAAAAGAAGATAAGAAAAGGTGATATCTCTATGCCTCGGAAATATACTTTTTCGCTGAAACATCAGGCTCTGGCGGATAAAACAAAAGCAAGCTTGTTAGTTAGGAAAAAGACAACTAAGAGCATTTTGTCACGAATTTTTTTTTACTGAACAGCCATAAAGACTCACTTCCACATCAGCCATGAAGCTCCAGGGACCTCTTGGGCCCCAGCTACTTACAACAGCCCCCTTCTCCCACTGTTCAGCTGTACAATGTTCTTAGCAAGTAAGATCTAGAGAAAAACTCCCAAGTAATTAAAATATTAAATGGACAGATGAGCATAGGCCTGGGAAGGACCCTAGGAGGTAGTGCCGTTGATTCCTTCCCAAAGCAGAATCACTTTTATCTACATTATTTTGAATAAGTGCTTCTCTAGACCCTATGTAATAAGGAAGGTTGGGGATGGAGACTTCTCAACCGGCTTTTTGCAAAGCAGATTTTCCTAAACCACCTCTGTGTCAACTCAGTCACATTGCTCCCTTTCCACTCCCACTTAATTCTCTCGCTCTCCAAATCAACATTTCACATATCTAGAGACTACTAATGACTCCCCTCATGCTTCTCTTTTTCAGACTAAATTTTGCCCAAGAAGTCCTGCAGCGAATGGCTGATCCTTCATGTTGCTCTCTATCAGCTTTTCCTCTCCGATGGTCTCTTGTACTGTGGTAACTGACACTTCTGGTAGTGAATTCAGCACGGAGGCCCGCTTATCTAAGAGCCATCACTCTGCTCTGTTCTTTACCTTTCAGCAAAGAGGAAAGTAGGTGTTTAATATCTGTGTCCTGCATCTCTCCTTTCCTCCAGACTCCGAAGTACATTAACATCCTCACGTTACTTTTGGTGAAGTCAGGACTGAGGCAATGTCTACGGCACAGAAGGTTGTCGCAGTGGGATTAAGGACTCGTCATACGATCAATATGATCAGACACAGCCAGTTTATTGCGCTCCAAACCCGTGTTTATATAGTTCCTTGCCACGTGATAGCTCTAACGTGATTGGATGCATGCACTGTCCACGCGCCGTTCACGCATACTTCTCAGTCTCTGATTCGTGCGACGCTATCGATCACGCGCATCAAACTGCTCCTCAGGGTCTTGTTTTCCTTGCTAATCACGGTTAATGCAGGCCTTGTTGTTCCTCATTGTGACCTTGATGTCTGCTCCATTACCAGCTATGAAGAGTCAGGCCCAGTGTATCTGGAGGGCTCATCACATGGCTGTGGTTCCCCCAACAGAAGGTGGTCTGACTTCTACAGTCGGGGGCGAATCCGTTACAGGTCTGTGCCGCCTGCCTCACCAGCCTGATCGGGAGGGACCCCGTCTCTGCAAGCACTTGGGTGACAGTGCTGTGAGGGACGGAGCTGCCTGGTTTGTGGGGAGGTCCCAGCTGCCAAACACTGGTACGCAGCCCATGAGCAATCGTGGCAATCTTGGCAGTGAGCTTAGACATGACGTTGCTGCCAGCTGTTGTCCCAGCACAACAGGGTCTTGGCCGTCCTGTCCGGAGAGATGCAGCTGGGTGCAGAGATCCTGGTTCCTCGATGATGATGTAATGCAGCCTCGACCGCCATTGGCATGTATGAAGTCACAGAAACTAGGCAATTAAGATAGGCATGGATATTGTTTTATACGTGCATGTGTCTACATGGTATTTGCATGTTTCTTTCAATTTAGGGAGCTTAGTGTCCAAGAGGCTAACTGCACTACAAATGGGTTGTGTTCTTAAACAAGGCAGTAACCATGTTTTAACCCTGAGCTCCTTTACACATATCTCATTCCCTTGTTCTGATACCACAGCAAAGAAAAAAGAAGAAGGAAAGATGGAAGTAGATATTGAAATGCATTACCTTGAGTGTAGCTTTTTCTGTGTGCAATTTTTCACAAGTATGACTGTGAAGGTACACAGGGGAGACAATAAGTTGAATAAGAGGCACCAGTTTTAGAAATTCCCTTTTCAGACTAGGGCTGCTTTAAGTAGAATTTGATGTTTATGGGATTGTCAGAAATAGGCAGAGGTTCATAATGAAAAGACTCAGATTTTGAACTGCATTACAACCAGACGAATGGTCTCAAACGAAAAATAGTGCTGTAAAGCTGTCCAGTGTTGAGGGCAGGCTAAGTTCTGTATTCCTATAGTTCTATAATTACCACATATTTTTAAGACTAGCTATAGTAACATATGTAATTATCTGATATCTGTTCTGAATCAGACTTCCAGTATAACTGAATTAAAGCTGGATTTCTATTTGCTATGTGTATTACATATTTTTAAAATAACTGTAATCACAAGAGCTCGGTAATTTCATAATTATTATCTCTAGTGAACACAATATTTCTGTTAATAGGATTTTGTTTTATCAAATTCATTCAATGTCTTCAAGCATTCGGTTTATGTCTTTCTCACATTTTAGTTCTATAAATGGACTATTCTCTCAGCATGCTCAGTATTTTGAATCTTCAAATAAAGTCAGATAAATTGTATTGTGTCTAGCCTCTTTCCTGCTAATTTAAGTATGTAAGTATTTTTGCATGAAGATTTTTTTGAGACATTTCATATTTGGCATATATTCTTAGATGAACCTTTGAAATCCATTTCCTTCATGCACATACCAAAATGCAAACGTTATAGTACTGTTATACATGCACATAAAATTTCCTACATATATGTAGGAAATACTGCACACTCAAAGGTATGTTGAGCTTCAGAGTTATCTACAGCAATATTTTCTTCAGTTGTCACCCCATAAATCTTGAGAGCATTTGCTGGTGCAGAGCGGGCAGGAAGCAGAGAAGCACCATACTTCTCTCTTTGGGGTGCTCTGGGGCGCCGCTGGCTGGCTGTACATCGGCAAATTCTGGGGTCAGGGCCAGGCAGTGCTGGCACAAAGATGGGGCAGGGAAAAGGCTCCTCTCAGCCTCTTGGACCCGTATATGTTCCAAGGGGCCAGGGCAGGAGGTACCAGTGGGGGCAAGCATGAGCAATGGGTCTTCAGGGTCAACAACAGCACAACCTCGTGGAGTTTTCATTAACAGTCTTTTTCTTCTGTAGCCTCTTATTTTAATGGCTAAAGCTCCAAGATCATTTAAGTTGTCAAGTGAAGCTCTTAAATTTGGGCCTATGGATCTTAGCACTTGTCTTTGCCAGGCAACAGACTATAATACTCCAAATTGCTGGAATCCCAGCACTGTGCCACAGCTGAGGGACGGAGTCTATTATTTCAAGTTCAGTGCTTAATATACCAGCTCTACTGCTTTGGAGAGCCGAAATTGCATTTTCTTCACAGTCTTACGCTTTGGTGTGCTTCACGTCCGTTCAAAGTTTGGTCAGTGCAGCATTGGGGTTCTGCGAGGTGCTGCTTGTAGATAAGCCCTAAAGAATTAAACATGCATTCCTCTTCCCTTTGCACATATCTTTTTGAGCCTCCCTCCTTTCAGCCTGTCAGAGCCATCAAAAATCCAGCTTTACCATCTCATTTAGTTGTATTCAGCTTTCAAAGGTATCTGTACATTTGCAGCAGCAGTGACTGAAGGCCAGTCAACAATGGAAAACTGGTGCATCTTCATCTGCCCTCCCCAGGTTTCAGGGATGTCAGAGGTAGGCAAGCATCTTCAGGCCTTTCTGGAGGTGGCCTGAAAAGCCTGGAGGAGGCAGGATGTGTTTCAGGGTGGCTTTTGTTTATGTTCTCTGGGATTTGCAGGCCCAGTGGACTTCCCTAGCTCTTCCCACGACAGAAGGTTCCTCTCAGTACAGACAGTGCAGAAAAGCACACAGAAGTGATAACATCAACAGCAGCGTGGAGGACCACGCAAACTGTGCCAACACAAGCAACTTCACTGTAAATACAGGCTCTCTTTGGAGGCTCCCGCTCTGGCAGACAGCTGCCATGGCTCTTCAGGAGCTCGGTTTAGGAGTACAAAGACCATAAGGAGCAGCATTTCTCTGTTTCCAAAGTCCCTTGCCTGGTGTGTCTATGATGTCTGTATCCTTCGGCACACGGAGTATTGGATGCTTTCACCTTCCTCCATAAATGGCAGGAGCTGGAGACAGAAGGTTGTGTTACCAAAGACCTGCTGACTCTGATGAGGTGCATAATGAAGAGCATCTGGAACCGCATCTTCGGTGCCTAGTTTCAAACAGAAGTTAACATGCTGTAGGAAAATGTCACAGAAAACTCCTCCCTTGAAGAAATGGACACATGAATGAGCCCCATCTTGTGACTAGGTCCAGTCAAAAGCCCAGTTCTTCACCCCAGAGAGGATCACAGCGTTCTGTCACGGCCCCTCCTTGTGCAGTTATTCATCTTCTTGATCTTCTTCCATGAACACCTCATCACCTGGCAGCCTCCCTTCAGTAGGTTCCCAGTATTCCTGCAGGTATCTTTCCTTTCCTGGCCCTTAGCTCAGCGCCTTCTTTCCAGGCATCAGCTTAGGGAATATTCTGCTGACATGAGATTTTCTGTGGAAGCAGCAAGCCTGTCTACGCTCTTCGGGTGTTTCTGTCTCTTGCCTAGTGGCTCTGATGTGTGAACCGGCACTGCTGACCACGCCAGAGCTGGGACCGGTGGGCTTCGCTAAGTCTAAACCTTTATTTCAGAGTGCTCGTGTTCCTTATTTTGCAATGTTAGACCACAGTTTCAGCTGCGTCTAAGCGCAAAATTCTTGCTCTACGATAGTCAGACCCAGCAGCTGCAGATTATGCTGCAAAGTGGCAGCACGCTGACCAGAAAAACAAAGCACAGCCTCAGCTATGGACTTGCTGCTTTCACATTTTTCCTGCCTGCCTTCTGAGTCACAGCACTCTGCTTAGATGGAAATAAAAAGCATCAGCAGGAGTCAAGCCGGCAGAGGCAGGACGGCTGCAGCACAGCGCGCTGCGGTCGGCGCTGCCTCACGCACCGACAGAAGCACCAGGCGAGCTCCAGCTGCAGGTTCTTCGCTCTCATCAGTGAAGTCCAAGGCAAGGAGTGCTCTGTTTCGTTATACAGATGCAGGGGTGAACTGGCATTTAGCAAAGTGCTTTGCCTGGTCAGATGGGGTACTCTGAAGGTGGAGGGTATGCAAAGGGAATAAATACAAAACACCAAGCTGTCATTTTTAACGGGGTTGCTTTTCTGACCACAACCACACAGACTCTTTTACAGGTGGCTGTCAGCTTGGCAAGGCAAATGCATTCCCCTCTCCCACACTGTCCCTTCGCTTTGGCCCTCCTGCTACGCATCTGGTGCAGACAGCAAACCATAAACCATCCTGTGCCTGCTGGAATTTGGATGCCTCAGCCTAGCGACTGGTGCAGAAAATGAAATGAGCACCTCATAGCTCACAGGCATTCAGGGCCAGCAAGCTGCCGACTCAATGCTTTTGGAAAGCAGAACACCGCGGTTGCCTGGTGGGGAAGAGCAAAGGTAATTGCAGGCTAATTCATGCAAAATGAAGCTAATCATTAATGGTGAGGTACACAACCATTCTTCCGCAGTGCTGAACAATTACTTCTAAGTCATGTTTTAAGGCTAAGGAGAATGTGGTTGAGTAGCTGGAGCAGAAAGCGTCTCACTAGGTGAGCTGATTTCCGTTCCCTCCCTTGCCCTTGCTCCTTGAGCTACAGGAAGTCTCCACTTCTCAGGCGGCCAGGACAGTGTCATGGGTTGCTGATCAATGTATTAGAAATTATTAGTAAATGTATTACATATAAAATTATTATTATACACATTAACTATATTACTGATAAATATATTACAAGTCATTATTAAATATATTACAAATAAATATATTTGCAGAAAGTCAAAGGATCAGATCTGGCTGGGGTTTCTGCTCACTAGATATCATTGCAGTTCAACTGTCTGTGCCTGTGTTTGTCCTGAAGGGAAAGAAACCCAGAGACCTGGCTCTAAACAGGGACCAGACCCCCCAGATCACAGTTGCAGTCAATCTCTATCCCTGTTGTAAGTAATAAAGATGCAGAGGAAGAGCATACTTGAAAGGTGAGGAGATCCAGAGGATGATCTAGCTTTTCCCCACAACTTTTCAGTTCTGGTTTATCTCCTACTTCACATCTCGAAGCAAAGTGTTGCAGGTACGGTTCAGTGCGGATTGCTGCTGGATGGGAAAGAGATATTTCCTTCTGACTAACTCCCATTTAAACGGCCAGGGACAGTGTTAAGAAGAGTCTGGCAAGAGAAGAGAGCAAATAACAAAACAGTCCCGGGTATAGCAGGTTCTCAGTGAGGGGGCAGTGAACAAGGAGAAACAACAATATAAAGAGGGAGAAGTTTTGGAGACTCGCACAAAGATGAAAACTTTGTATCTGGTCTCAGTGTCCTGACACCCCACACGCTACAGTAAGTGGCTCAGCTCTACATATGTATTTGTGTATGTGTATGAATTTTCATTGGCCAGGAAGCAAAATAGTAATTCCCTGGGTTTTAATGTGTTTTCAGTCTTCTTCCACGAGGGAAAATCAAATCCTAAAATTAAATCTTCACTTCACACTTAAAGCTGCAATTTTTACGTTGCATTAGCAAGCACCTGGCACTAACACTGCTAAAATGCTGGAAGACACTGATATTTTAGTCATGAACAGGTACAACACGACAGTGCCTTTCTGCTGGGTGCTTTGCTTATACAACCATGCAAATACTTCCTGCAGAATAAATTACCCAGCCAATTTCCTCTGTTTTGCTGTTTGTAAATTGCTTCTGAGTAGCTCCTGTTTCTCTTGAATGTGCTTTTAGTAAACACATCAGGCTACGGACAAGCAGCTTATTGTGACTGCTCGGTGTTTAAGAGTAAAGTTGGTTTTGTTCATTTTAATTTTATACAAAAACTATTTCTATTTTCTGGATGGATGAAAGTCCCACAGAGCCTGATTTCTGGTGTGAAGACATTCTTAGAAGTCAACATTGTATTTGTGTGTGTGTATATTTCGTAGTTTTAATTTAAAATTATTTCTTCTGTAAAATGATTCTGTCTCATGGAGCTCGGTGGCTCCAGCTTAAAGGCTGTGCAAGCTCCAGTAAGCAGAAGATAGAGTTCCCTCTGGGATTCACAAATGGCTGTTTACCACCAAATGTATACATTGATCTTCATGACATGAATGACATCAGTTTGGAACAGACCAAAGGCTGGGACACGGGTCACACATCACTGTGTGGAAAGAGGGCAGGGAGGGGGTGATTCCCATGGAGACAACTTTGCCATTCACAGACTTTTCTGGTCTATGGAGGACCTTTGCTGTGCTATTTGCAAAGGATCAGGCAAAGCAGCCACTGCTTGTGGCAAGAGCTGACCCACGCAGGCTCATGGCAGAGCCCCTTCTGTAATTCTGTCCAAGGTGTTTATAGGATAGATCTGTAAGGGTAAATCCTCAGCGCTCTCCTGCAGCATTTATTTTCTCTTCCTTACCTTTCTAGGCAGACAAAGCAATAGCTTCAGCTGCCTTCAGATGCCTGCAGACCCTCTGCTTTCACAGAGGATACTGGATGAAGATCCTTCAGGCAAACCTAAGGCTGAATATGAAGACCACAAATGCTCCCTTTAAAATGTATCACGTGTGATGTAGGTCCACTTTTGCCATACAGCTCTTCCTCCTCCACAAACATCAGCCAGGCATTCCAGTACAAGAAGAGCCCGCTGATTAGGAGACACTGCAGATGCCAAGTGCTCCCGCGGTTGCCTTTGCTGACCTGATTCATCTACACGTGCAGCACGATGAACATCACTGTCGTGCATTGTCCAGTGATGCGTCTGCTCCCTTATCCTACGGGGTCACTCCTGACAGAGCTGCAGTACGGAGTTTGGGACTTTAAACCAGCCACGTGTGGTAGGGCACGGTTTTCTCTTTAGCTTAAACAACAGGAGGTGTAACTACTGCAGTTGCATATAAACCCATCTGAAGCTTCAGGTTTTCTCCAAAGGCACCCAGCATTTTTCATGGTATTTTGCCAACCAGCATCTGAAATGCTGACATTTTTGATCTTTCACATAACTGTTTGAAAAACAAAATTTTTATATTCTTGAAAAAATGTAGAAGTTCTAAGTATTTCTAATCCAGACATCCCCAAAAGCTGTTAAATGCAGTAACCAATGCTCAGGAATATTTTAATGAGAATATAAGAAGACTATTCCTTTGAATAAAAACTGAAGGCTGGCTTTATTGCTATTCATTAAACCACTCAGCTGCATTCCACAAAAACTTGTGTTTACCAGAATGCTCGTAAAAACAAAAAATCTTATAAACATTCAAGTAAATGTGGATTTATACAAAAACTTTTGCCCTCAGAATATTAAAGTAGCTGCCTTAAAATGTCTCTCTTGATTTGGGAGGGATCTAGTGAGAAAGTAGCAATACTGTATAACAGTGATCATTAGTGGTAAAATAATCTGAATAACTCCATTGCCTTTGGTGTTCTTATTCTGGATTTATAGACATATGCCAAAACCAGATCCGAGCTTTTATTTTTACAGGCCTTTATTTTTGTATCTAAAATGGCTTTCAGAGGAAATACTTTGAATTAAGTTCTGTTGTGGTTGTTTGTTCTGTGTTTTGTAAAACTGTTAAGAATGATATAATCTGTGCCTCATCATGGGACAGACGATAATGCAATCGTAAGATTTACAAAAATCACATCAGAGAAAATTATGCTATATTGTGAGGTCAGGAAAATGCTACTTTATCTCTGAAAATGTCTCATTTTCAGTGAAGTTTTCCAGAAGAATGGTAGGTACAGGCGGCTGCAGTATGTGGACTTTCGTTACCTGCAGCCTCTGTGCATGTCCCTGCGCTTCTGTGTGCCCTTCACCAGCGACCTCAGGGCATCCTACAGCTGCTGGCCTCTGGGTCACCCTACTTCCATCCTGCTGTGATCCTTTCCAGACAGGGTCAACTGTCTGGAAACTTACATCATCCAGGAGCTGTAGCTGCAGGACATCTCAGTATCGTTGACTTCTTCAAAAAATGAAGATGTATTTTCTAGCCTCTAAGGTATGAAATTGAGGTGGCAAAATCTCTGCAATCTGTAGCTCTTTCAGGGGCACAAACATCTACCCCAAGGGAGCAGGGAGCCACAGAAACTATCACCTTCTCTGTGTAGTATCTAGTCATCCTTGTGGCAAGGAATCAGCAGTCCAAAAGGCTCTGGAAGAGTAAACTCAAGCTGCCAGTGACTGACCTGGATTGGATGGGGCTCCATTAACTGACCCAAACTCCTGGGGAACAGCGGAAGAGCCCCTGGAAATGGGGACACAGACCAGGAATCCTTAGGCAGAAGACCTCTCCCATTCCCTTAATGAAACACGGACCAAATGTGTCCAGAACAATTAACACCTGAAATACTTGTTCCATGGTGAATTTATACATCTCTTGGGATATTTTTTCCTGATTTGGAACTGATTTTATTTTAAATTCTGGTAAAGTTTCCTATTAAATGTGGATATCTGAGTTTGAATCAAAATATTCCTTTGACAAACAATTCTACAAGACAATACACCTCGTCTCTTCTTTCTCCCAGATTTCCTTACTCTTGTCTATGACCACAGAGAAAATGATTAATGTTATGCCTCTGCTCTACTACTAATTTTGCTGTGTCTCTTTGTGATGATGGTTTATCATGATATGGAGAAGGGAACATGTAGCAGATTCACAGATTTTGGCATGAGACACCTTCAGCTGGCTTTACAGCACCTTGAGGAAAGTAGCATATAAGCCTGGCTGCAGAAAGCAGGTTTTGTTCAGGTGACAAACTACAGATTCTAGTTTTTTCCATGAAACCTGAGAGCATTTGGCCATCAAGAGTACAGAAATTCCACAAGTGTTAAATTTGCTTAAATCTATAGGCCCGGATGTTTGTCTATATGCCCAGGTGTAACACTTAACCCAGAGTCCCTTTGTTAGTAGCAAAGAGTTGTAAAGCCTGAAGAGAAACTGTGGTAGGAAATCTGGAAGGATTTTCTTGTCCCAGTGCTGGGAGGAGAGGGATTGCTCAAATCAGTCATCTTTTGAGGGTTGCACTGTGTGCCCAGGCTGTTGCTGGTCAGCTGTACTGTCTGGTCCATGAAGTTGCCAAGTCAAGAGCTTGCCTTCTATGTTTCCGGTACGTGGATCACCAAGGGAAATGCTGAAGAAATGGATTCTCTGATCCTGAGGACCAGAAGCTGGATTAATTCCCTGCACTTTGTTTTACACCTGGCCACTAGAAAAACAACCCGGCTTGAGTTGTACCTAAATTACCTACCTGTATTTCCTGCACCAGTCATTTGCCTTGCTGTTGAAAAAACAATAACTATCAAGATTCATTAGCCACAGCAAGAGAAAGCTAAAAAACAGGACTCTGCAAAAGTTCCTTTCCTCAGGTTACAGACTTTCAATCCCTTTATCAAAGCATTTGCAATTCTAATTTCAAAGTCATGGAAATAATAACTAACATTGAGTAAAAATAATGAGATATATTTAATCAAAAGTTAGAAAATGTGGTCAATAGCCACTGGTAATGACATTTCTGGTAACCTGACTGTGCCAGAACAGGCAGTTCACAAAACAGAGCTACCACTCCAGAGATTTCACATTCCCAAGTGAAAACTGTAGGAAATACAAATACAAAATTGGTCAATTAATAGTACATTATTAAATTTCTTCGCAGAACTTTTAAATCAGACCTTGTGCCATATGACTACATCTCTACATTCTTTAGTGGCCAGGACATGCAGTCAGGGGATTAAGAAAAGAAACCTGCTCTAACCTCAAGCCATTAACCACTGGTTGATGAACTGAATCATGAGGGTTGCTTGTGCTCTGGTGAGCTGAGAAAAAAACCTCTTGTGTACATACTCAGTTAAGAAGTGAATTTACTGTGGCTGCCTTTCTGCCATTTCTTCCCATTCACATGTGTGCTCTAGCCACTGTGTTAGGGACACCTAACATAAATAACAAACTTGAAAATAAGTGTTATTATACAGACAAAAAGCAGTCATCCGACTTTTGTAAAGGTACCTTTCTATCTGACCAAAGTTTTGGTGAAAACTAATCAACAGGTATGTTATGTCCTGATGTGGAAACTTCAGTAAATTTTGTGTATGACAAGTTATGAAGAGTTTGTCCATCTGGAAACAATGTTCAGCAAACCAATCCTAACTGTACTGCATCATTACGGTGCCCATGCACATGAACTTCTTGAGCAAACCCTGCTAGGAAGTCTGAGCAAGGCAACCAAAGAAGCAGAAGACACTATTGATGAGAGAATAGAAATGATCTTCTGTTTTGCTGGTAGTCAGCTATATGTGATAGAAATGCTGGTAGGACCAAACTTCTTAAAAGATTTGGCTCCAGAGAGGGGAAGATGCATCTCTGGGAAGGAGCAGTCTGCATGGAAGGAACCACAGAGATCAGACTGTTCTCATAGATGAAAAACACTAACTTAAGCAGATGTTTACATTCAGACCACCTCAATACTTTTTGCACATTAGCTAAACAATGCATAAGAATGACCAACAGCACTGGGAAGAGGAGAACATCCCACCCTTGGTCTAGTCAGCTGCACATTGTATGTGCTAGGAGAAACTGGGATCAAGAGCTGCTGGTCTGCTTGCTCCTTCCACACACTCAATGCTTTGATTTCCTAATTGGGTTAAGAAGGCCACATCTGTCAGCTAAGATGTGGGGTTTTGTCTTTGAATTCCCCATCTACTCCTTTTTAACAGTATCTTGAACTACTCTTGCTTTGAATGCAAAAAAATGTTACTTGCCAAGTTAAGGAAGCAAGACTGAGAGGTAAAAAAAAAATCTTCATATATGTATTTCTACTAGTTATTTGCATTACTGTAACACAAAAGGAGAGGGGAAAAAAAGGAAGAAATGGTTGGTTTAATCTAGACTCCCCACTTACATCACAGCAAGGTTAATCAAAAGATCTCAGTAGGGACTATTTCAACAGTCTGCTCCTGGTGCCATTTTAGGGATACTCTGCAGGAGTTTTGCTGTGTTTTTCATCTTTACTCAGAGGCAGCAGTTTTTTCTGTCCCTATGTACAGTATCACTTAATAGATTGAAGATGTAAGGAATTTCCTGGCATGTAAACAGAATACAGAGAGACAGTAGATTTTTATTCTTAATTTATTTCCATTAAATGTATCTTAACTCTTACAGCACTTTGATTTAACTCACAGTTTCCTGTCTGCTAATTCCTGATGGTGTCTTTTCCCATTTCATTATTTTGTCTTATTTCTTTCACTTTCCTTTTGACCCTTCATTCCCCCTTGACTCTTTTGTCTTTCACTTGTATGCCATGATTTTCTTCTGCCTCTAGTTCCTTTCATTCTGCTCTCTTTTATTAGCTTTTGCCTCTAATTCTTTCTTCATGTTATCCTCTTCTTTGCCCTCACATCCTTCACTTTCTAGAAAATTGCCACATTGGCATGAATTACTGGCTAAAGTCTGGAGATATATGTCCTTTGAGGACGGAGGAATTTATCAACAATCAGGTCTATGAACGAATGCCAGTTTCTATTTCTGAAAAAAGCTAAAACGTTAGGAGAGAAGGAATTATTTGAAGACTGCAGCTGGAAGTCAGCTTAGGAGTCAAGGTGATAGGCTATACTGCAGGCTTGATGTGTGACCTTGAGTGAATTACCCAACCTGCATGTGCCAGGATGAGCAATTTATGTACCTGTTAAAATTACCATAACAATATTTCTGTCTTAGGAGTGCTGCAAAGTTTAATTAAGCTTGGTAAGCACTCGAACATTCTTCATTTAGTATAATTACCATCATTATGCATTAACCCACCATGACATTTTTCAGGCAGTAGGCGTCTTAACTACTCTGTTTTAGACTTAAACATGACAGTATCCTTCAACTACGTTTAGCCAATAATTAATTTGTTTTGGAAAACTTATTAATTACAACTGGAATTACAGTGATTTTTTGAAATCTCTAAAAGACCTCTGAATATCACAAAAGCCCTGAACAAACATGCAGCCTCTGGTCTCACCCCTCTCCTCTGCGTAGCACAGGACAAACTCCTCAGGTACCTGCATGCCACTGCCTTCACGTGCTGCCATTAGTCTCTCCTTAGCGTAGGACAGACCTTCTTGAGTGCCTCAGAGGCTACCTGATTGTTTACATCAATAAATTCAGTGAATCCTTGTGGAAAAGGCTCTGAGAAAAACTTCTTCCTTGTAACCACTCCAAAAATACCTTCAAACATGAGGATATGCTACAATTTCCATGGCAGACCAGTGCCACCAGCCACCTTTTTCATGGTGGAGTTTCATCCCAGGAGCAAGATGGCAGCCAGCAGGGCTGTGTGTCACCCAGGCTGCAAGGACTGTAGGGCTGTGTATCACCCAGACAGAGGGGTTTCAGGGCTATGTGTCACCCAGACTGCAGGGCAGTGTGCCACCCAGACAGTGGGGTTGCAGGGCTGTATGTCATCCAGGCTGCAGGTCTGTGCGCCACCCAGACAGCGGGGCTGCAGAGCTGTGTGTCACCCAGGCTGCCGGAGGTCGCCAGGAACCCTCCAGCTCTGGCTGGGTGGCTGTTTCATGAGCAAAATATATCTTTGGCTTCATAGAAGAGTCAGAAGAGCAGTAGAATTAGGCTCAATATCAGCACTCTGTCTTGTATAAGCACCTATTCACCATAATTCAGTTATACATATCAGAGAAAGGACTAGATTTAAACACAGCTTTGCACAAGGATTTTGCACAAATTAAATCCAGGTAATTCTTTTTCTCAGGAGTGGATAAGCCTCTTTTGATTTATTCCTGACAAAAATGCAGGCTGACATTTTGTTCATAATTCTAAACCACTCCCTTCAAGATATCTCCAAGTCACTTCTTTCCACAAAGATCTGGATAAGATCTCATTTCTGAGACTCTCAGGTGACATGGCTTTCATATGAATTCCTCCTCCCTGACAAGGGGAGCTAAAACCTACTTCTCCGATGCATCTCAAAGTGAAATTCGGTACCTTTTTGTCTGACTGTTTATCATTTCTTGCAAATACTAAAATCCATTTCCTTTGGAAAAGGTTTGTCTTTGTATGACAGGCATACAAATAGGTTTTATTATAGTACTCTATTCACTGGTGCAGCTTAGCCTGGAGATAAAAAGGAATTCATTTTCTAGATTTTCCCCAAATGTCAGCTCTACATTATCAGAGTTTTTAACTCAAGAAGAATGGGCAAAAGAAAAAAATATGAACTGATATATTGTATCTGACTTCATGTTAGTGACTGAGAGCCCAAACTTTCCCCCTAGTGAACTGAATCAAAGTAGATTCAAGAGGAATCTTTTAGGAAGTAAAGCACTGAGTCATCTGAATTTCAACAATGGTAACTTAAACTGTACAATCTTTTAAATATTAATGGTGAACTCTGCTCACTGACTTAACTGCTGTGTATGCCCTAAAGGTCAGAAAAATTCGATTTTCTTTTCCCTCTTTTCTTTTTTTTCTTGGAAGTCTTTGACATGTATATCTAGACTTCATTCTGAAAACAAAAGCAAAGCAAAAAAATTACCATACTATCACACTAGGACACTTCTGGCCCTATAACACAAAGCAGCCTATCATGACACTGAAGAATCATACATAATAATCTCCTGATTATTATCTGGCCTATCTTTTTCTGATAAGACTTCAAGGAAACCAGTGCAGGAGCCTCTTCAGGCATGTTTGCTGTAACTGCTCTTGCCACCTTGGCCATTACCTGTCAAAGTGCGATTTGGGTTTGTAGGGCTGTTATTTGGCACTGCACGATTAGGGCCAGACCCCAGCTGGTGGCTGGTTTCACGGGTGGTAGCCATCACAGCCCCTCTTGCCAACCAGTGGGTTTTGCTGCCATGGGAAACTTCTCCCCACTTTCCGAACTCCTCCTCACAGTAGTTTGCCTGTGGCTGAAGATAACTTGTGCAAGTTGTGCTGACTGGGAGGTATTCCAGCAGTATGATTTGCAGCACCCAGAGTGATTTTGATGTGTCAGCAACTGCAGAGGTTGTGCTGATTATCAGCAAAAGATAGATGATGGGTAGAAAGCTTCACATAGTCTATCAGTGTCAAGGTAAATATGTTTAGAAACAGAGTAGCAAAAATAAAGCAGAAAAACACTACCTGGAGATTCATACCGCCTGTCTCCTCTTCAAGAGCTGGACTGCTAAAGTGAGGAGTGGCTCCAGCCTCAGGGAAGAGGCATCATGTGGCCCATGGCCCGTGATCATGTTGGTCCAGGCGTGACTATGTAGGCTGGGCAGCTCACAAGCCCCATTCTCAAAAGCAAGCCTAGCTCTTATCTTATAAAACCACTGTATGCATTGCCATCCTTTTGGCACAAAGGAAATATAAAATGGCGCTCCCAAGAACCCCTTCTTTTCATCTCACTGCTGAACTCCAGAGAAAATCCTTGAACTACAAGTGTAATCTTAATGGATTGCAACTGACCTACAAGGAAGACATAAAACTCTTCTTATACTCATCAAATTGTGGCGAAGCAGATTAAGCAGTGTTGCTCTGATTAGTTTGGGAACTGCTCGTCATGCTGCTGCTTTCTCTCGCTCATTCATTGCTTCCTAAATTCACCTGCTGCCTGATTCAGTCTCAATGGCAGCCATGCGTTACAAATCACATAAAATTATTTAAGAAACTAAATTTAAGCCAAGAGTTTCATCACAGGAAAAACACTAGCATGGCAACAATATTTTATAAACATCAATCTTGAGCTGGAGGAAGAGTATATGAATGTCCAGACTGCCTCAGTTTGGAGCCTGGTCCCTTTGCTACTGCAAAGATCTCTAGTAGGGGCAATAAATCTGTGATCTAATCTGGTTTTGGAATAAATGGGCCAGAAGGAGGATCCTGGGAACTACAAGCCTGTCAGCCTCACCTCAGTGCCAGGGAAGATTATGGAGCAATTCATCCTGAGTGCGCTCACTGGGCACGTGAAGGACAACCAGGGGATCAGGCCCAGCCAGCACGGGTTAATGAAAGGCAGGTCCTGCTTGACCAACCTGATCTCCTTCTATGACCAGGTGATCTGCCTAGTGGATGAAGGTAAGGCTGTGGTCATCATCTACCTGGACTTTAGTAAGGCCTTTGACACTGTTCCCCATAGCATCCTCCTGGAGAAACCGGCTGCCCATGGTTTGGATGGGTGTACTCTTCACTGGATAAAGAACTGGCTGAATGGCTGAGTGCAGAGAGTGGTGGTGAACAGAGTTAAATCCAGTTGGCAGTCAGTCATGAGTGGTGTTCCCCAGGGCTCAGTTTTGGGTCCGGTCTTGTTTAACATCTTTACCAATGATCTGGATGAGGGGATTGAGTGCTCCCTCAGTAAGTTTGCAGACGACGCCAAGCTGGATGGGAGTGTCAGTCTGCTCCAGGGTAGGAAGGCTCTGCATAGGGATCTGGACCGCAGCTGGATCAATGGGCCAAGGCCAACTGTATGAGGTTCAACAAGGCCAAATGCTGGGTCCTGCACTTGGGTCATGACAACCCCATGCAACGCTACAGGCTTGGGGAGGAGTGGCTGGAAAGCTGCCCGGCAGCGGAGAAGGACCTGGGGGTGCTGGCTGACAGCCGGCTGAACATGAGCCAGCAGTGTGCCCAGGTGGCCAAGAAGGCCAACAGCATCCTGGCTTGTATCAGGAATAGTGTGGCCAGCAGGAGTAGGGAGGTGATCGTACCCCTGTACTCAGCCCTAGTGAGGCCGCACCTGGAGTACTGTGTTCAGGTTTGGTCCCCTCACTGAAGAAGGACATTGAGATGCTGGAGCGTGTCCAGAGAAGGGCAATGAGGCTGGTGAGGAGTCTAGAGAATAATTCTTCCGAGGAGCGGCTGAAGGAACTGGGGCTGTTTAGTCTGGAGAAGAAGAGGCTGAGGGGAGACCTTATTGCTCTCTACAGTTGCCTGAAAGGAGGCTGTAGTGAGGCAGGTGTTGGTCTCTTCTCCTAAGTAACCAGGGAAAGGACAAGAGGCAATGGCCTAAGTTGAGTCAGGGGAGGTTTAGATTAGATATTAGAAAAAATTCCTTTGCTGAAAGAGTGGTCAGGCATTGGAACAGGCTTCCCAGGGAGGTGGTTGAGACCCCATCCCTGGAGGTGTTTAAAAAACATGTAGATGTGGCACTTCGGGATATGGTTTAGTAGGTGATGTTGGGTGGATGATTGGACTTGATGATCTTAGAGTCCTTTTCCAACCTATGATTCTATGATTCTGTGATTCTATGATTCTATGAAATCTCTTTGGGTCAGCTAGCAAAGTTTCTTCACTCAAACTAGGAAAAAGTTGAGTACAAACCAAATAGAATTATCTCTTTTTTTTGCTGAGGTCTGCCTATTTTCATTATTAGTAAGCCAGAAGCAATTTTGTGAAATATTCTATGTTTTCAGACAAAGAATGCACAGAAATTTGCGTTAAAAAAATCTGTTTTGTGGAGTTGGCTCAGTTATTTCTGTTACTGTATCATTAGAGCAAGAGTCATTTTGATTTCATTGTGAGGAAGCAACGGCATCTTACAGGCTCTTTAAGCTGTTTGTGTCCTTCAGCTTCTCTCTCCTCTAAGAATTAAACAGGATTAGGAAGCACTGATCTCAGGGACTCACAGGCCTGGGTCTGGGCCCATCCCACACAGGCACTCTCCTGCTTTGCAAGATCCTGATGACATGGTGGCCCTGGAAAGAGGGCAGGAGGTGTCTCCACACTCAGACAGGTCACTAAAAGGGCTGAAAGAACCTGAGAACATCTCTCAGGCCTGACCCCAAGAAACCTGAAATCCAGGCAACCAGGGACTTTGGGTCATACCAATGATCTTTGTTCTCTTTAACTATACTGAAGCTGGTGAATAAGACAGTGCTGCTGAGTGTCTTTCTTTTAAAAACGTCACCATTTGAGTCTAAAAACCATTAACACTTCAGACATATGACAATACTCTGGTAGAAAACTTTTATGCAAGCCTTTGAATATAGCAATGTGTGTATATACATGGATAAAAAGGCTTTTAAATATATTCTCTGTCATTCTCACTCTTCTCTTTATAAAGTCTAACTTGTAAAGTATTGTTCAACTCTAAGTCACTGCTGTAACAAAGTTATGAAATTTTGATCTAGAGGGGATCCATGAATATCTTCAAGACTAATTTGTGGCTTTGAAATTTTTACTGACCATTAAAAACAAGGTAAAATTTATTTTTTCCCCCTGAAAAATCCCCAGAAAGTTTCACCATTTTTATCAGCCTTACTCCTAAGAAAATGTTTCCACTATTTATTCTTAATGCAGTGCTTGTGGTCCAAACACAAACATATGGACTTGGATTCTGCAGTAAATGTAAAACTCCAGAAGCTAGGCATGATATTGAAGGCTCAATGGATCCTATTAGGCATTTAATTCTGCCCTGAACTGTACAGGAAACCCAAGGACTAACCTGATTTGTGCATTTCAGTAGATTACAGTATCTAAAAGTGCCTAAATCCCCATTGCGAATCCACCCAGCTAAGGACAGAAAAACTTCGAAAAAGCTTTTCATTGCATGTGATAGAATCTATTTGCCTCATAATTGTAGTGCTGGTTCTATAAAGAGACCCCCAGCAGTTGCTAATTGCATCTAGAAACCTCATTACATTATTCCAATTGGGTTTTAATTAGAAATGCAGATGGTAACTCATTTATTACTATTGTAAGATCCAACTGGGAAAGAAATCTCAATTCCGTTTTGGACACGTTCACCTTTTGGATGCTGGAAAAGAATGAGGAATGAGAATGGTGAAACTGTGACTGATGTTACATCATCCAATAAAGATGTATTATTGCATTGAGGCTGAGGGTCACAAGAACTGAAAGGAAGGAGAAGCATCTATGAAGCCAGTTTCAGAAAAGTAAAGAGCCCTACAAAGAGCTCTGCTGGGTTAGCCAGCTGGGAAGTTGAGAAGTGAAAAGCTAGCCTAAATGATTTTCTGGAGTTATTAATATACCCTTCTCCATTCTTCTGAGTGGAGAGAATGAAGGAGAGCATCTCAACCTACTACTGAAATTCACTCGTGCCTGTGTATCCTTTTCTCACTGTACAGAAAAGACCATACATGTCCTGCCTTACACTGACAGTGCTGTACAGCCTGTTAAGTCTACATCGCTGTGAGCTGATGTGCTCAGTGCCAGTTCTGCTCCTGACTGCAGCCATGGCAGGACCCAGCAGTCTCTTGATTATACAGCAGATAAGGTTACAGCCTTGCACCTTCAGGGACTGGCAATGACAACTCAGGCTGCCATTTTTCTCTGTTTGCCTTGTCTTTTTGGATTGTAAATTCTTCAGGAAAGTGGCTTGCACTTATTATATGTTTCTCCAGCCTGGAACAAAGCAGTCATTGACTCAGAGTGAACACACAGCAAGCTCAACCGCTTCTGCCTAGCTCTTCCCTCTGAAGGTATAAAAGGGTGGGTGGGAGCTTACGTGCCGTGTTTCTGCACCTCTTTTCATTCATCTGAAGCTTCTCATTTCGTTTGTTTTGTTTAGAATCATTTTGCTCTGTCTCTTCCACTTCTATGCCATCAGGAAAAAGAAAAGGGTTTCTCTTTGGCTGTAATGAAATCACTCGAACATAAAATACCATTAGCTGGTGTCAACCTGAAGAGGCGAGCACCATCAACATGTCGGTTACTTGTACAGGAGCTCAAATGCTTCCTCTACAGACACGTTTGTGTGTGTGTGTGTGAATCTCTGTCAAGTGGACCTAATAAGATGTCTTCTTGCCTGCAAATTCTGTGAGCACAGAGCTATTGTCTCGGATCAGAAAGGAGTAACACAGCAACAAGGACGTGGATTCTCTTTTAGAGTCTTCTGTTCCCTGTCAGAAAAGTGCAACCTTGCCTCTTTTCACATTTTTTTTTGACAGTGATGCTATAATTTCTACTGAGAGTGTGTGGGGGGGGGAAATAAAACCTTTTACTGCAATTTTTAATTGTGAGTTAATAGAATAACAGTTGTGCTTTCAGAAATTCTTACAATCCTTTATGATTAAATGTCAAAGCCTGCTACATGTTCTTCTGGATAAGTGAATGATTGCTGTGTTTTCTTTCTGTGAATCCAGAGAATTAAACACAGGCACCATATAAGAAACTAATACTGCTACCGCCAGAAAGAGGGCATTTTCTTCTCCCTCTGAGTAAGATGGGAGCAGGAACAGCCTCATTGGCTCCCAAAGGGCCACACACTTTCATTTTTGTAAGGCATGCTATTTCATGCCAGAAAAAGTTGAAAGTGCCATATACAATTTAGCTCACTTGATGCATCCTGTTTTAAGATACTGACTTTAGTTGCTTTAACATGAACAAATTTAAACCATCCATGCTGCCTTTTTGCATTATATTTTTCCTGTTTTCTTCCCCTAGTTTAAAAAAAAAGATCAGCAATCCACTTAGTGTAAAGTTTCACTCCAGCATAGGTATTCAAAGTTTACTGAAAGCAGCCCTACCGCTAAGAATTCATTTTTATGTTCTGTTAGAAAAAACATGGCTAAATAAAGGCAAATGATGAACTTCTGGAATGAAGTCCGTTAGTATGGGCATGTTAGCCATGCTGATGTACCCACCATGTTATTTGTCAGTAGCACTTAAGATGACTCAGATCAGGGAGATGCTCTTCTGTGTCCTCAGAGCTCAGAGGTAATCACGGTAACATCAGAGAAGAGAGATTGCCATCCACACCATCTTCCCAGGGGGAAGATGGGAGATGAATGAAAAGCAGGAAGAAAGGAAACAGTAATAAGTGGAAGACCGCATATTTTTTTTAAAGCAACTTTTGCATGATTCAGCGCACAGGGAGGACGTGGTGCAGCAGGCTGAGCAGGGCTGTGCAGAGAGGCAGGCTCTTATCTGTAGCATCCCCACTCCTCTTTGCAGAAGTCGCCAGGCAGTGAACGACCTAGGAGAGCTCCAGGAGAAGCGACTGCTGTAGGGTGCGTGAAGTTGGGCGCTGGCTTGGAGAACCAGGTTCTGTACTTGTCCCCACCATAGCATTCTGCTTATGGGCTGATTGATTGTGTGGTCCTCATTTCTGGATAGCCAGTGTAAGACTCCAGGAGCTGTAATAATAAAGCCAGCATAAAATTATTCTACATTTTAATAAATTTGCTTTAGAATCCTAACAATCGCTAAACTGCATTTTTCTTAAACTTCTCATGATTTGACTCGTGATAAATGAGCAGGGTTACAAGCCTCTGTCATGTGAAATAATTAAAGTCAGTGGGAAATCGCACCTTGGACCTAGAGGCGGCAGTAGCAAGTTAAGAAGAAAGCCAAGAGTGGAGATAAGTGAGCATTTTTACAGAATTTTCGTGCCCATTGCATGGATTTCCCGAAAGGTCACCGGTACAAAACACGTTATTCCTCTACATACTTGCCCAGGTAAATGTCTAATTGTCACAAATATCATTCTGCATCAGTGAAGTCAATCCATCAGCTAGTATCTCCCTGAAAAGCTGTAAGCATAAAAGCAAGAAAATATTAAGCAGAGAAATTGCTGTTGAGTACGCATGTGTAAGTGTTGTCATGATGCTTTGGGATTGTTTATTAGGATAATTTTGGTGATGTGGCAAATTGTGGTACACTTTAAAATCTCAGTGATGCAGCGTGAATTGATTTACTGACAATAACTGGGGAAAGGGGCTTAGCCCAGTTGCTAATGTACAATTTCAACTAGAAAAACCAAAACAAAGTGAATGGATATCTTTTTGGGGTACCTACCTTCATGTATAGGAGGCAGATAAGTGTAGGTAGGTAAATAAATATGGCTGCCTTCTCTACAGGTTTCAACATCGGAAAAGGATTATTTTTAACTTTGGAGGAAAGGATCACCATGGAAACATAATGAAATATGAAAGTGATCTGACTGATTGACAATGCTACAGCAAAGGAAGATTGACATGAAAGGCAGAGATAAAATTCACGCTGTTCTAAGGCAGAGTTCCTCTAGTAGCTGAATCATCAGGTCTCATTTTCCAGACATGAGTATTACATGAGGTTTTCTTGTCCTTATTCAAGAGGAATGCATTGCAAAGGTCACACTTTCTCTCTGACACGTTGTCAGTCACAGGGATGGTAACAACACTGAGGACATTTCTATTTGTGAAACAAAAGGTGAAGACCTGGAAGAAAAGATTTACATTTCTGTTAAGTGCTACCTTGCTATGAATCCGTAGATTACTTTGGGGTTCTCAGTGCTAAAGCTAGATGAAGTTTTGCCCACATTTCTTTATGGAAAAAACATGAGGTACTCGGAACTTTAAAATGCTTTGCAAATTCATTGTGGTTTTATCAAATTTTTCAGTGTATGGGAAGGACAAGCATGGAAAAAGTCCTGGCAGAATAGTTATTTCAGCCTCTCATTTGGAAATTAACTTTTTGTTTTGGAATGTCAAATAATTTTCTTTTTATCTATAAAATACTCACAGCATTCTTGAAAGAAAACATTCTGAATTAGTGAATAAAATACTTCATTTCATCTGAAAGGATATTTTTTTACTTCTTTGTTCACAGTGAAAAAAACAAAACAGCCTTTGACTATTCTAAATTTAGGGTGATCTGACTCCCTTGAACTGGCAGTGAATAGGAAAAAAATAGCTATTTCCATTTCTTGAATTCTTCATTTTACGTGCAAACCTTCATTTTCTACCCTTGTTATAAGGTAAATTTAAAAATCCTGTGTAAGAATGTCCTTCTAATCTCACACGCGAGTTGGAACTTCAGAAGAGGCCTTCATTTCTAGGAACAGCTGAACAAGGGACTAATGCCATTAACCTACTCTGTGCAAAGAGGGTTGGTTTTGCCTGTTTGCTCTGTGCTGCCTGCTCAGCCTGGGCTCACTTTGTCCCATGGCTCCCTCTAGCTCATGCCCTTCTGTTCAGTGCCCGACTCCCTCACTCACTGGCACTTAAAAAAGTCTACTGTGCATATTTTTCTTTATTCTACATTTTTTTCTTTTCTATTTATTTATTGACCTATTTTTACTCAGTCTACTCATTATTCTGGAGTAATTTTCAGCTCCAAATCCCAAAGCTCTTGGTACATGCTAAGTCTTTAAATTGGCCAAGAGCCACAGTTGGCATAGGCAAAAACAGAGTTCAGAAACCCAATTTTCAGTCCTTACTTTACGACTTTAGGCCAAAGTGTCTTATGTAAAGTGGTCAGGGGACAGCAAGATAATCACTTTTAAGACAGTTCAAGTATGACAGCAATGCAGATGTTAAAATAAGTCCTGACCACAATGACCCTTCACGACCATTTCTCTTTTCCACTTTAATAACAAGCAAAGAATAAACTCCACTTACCTCACTGAAAAGCCCATAGGGAGCCAAGGCTGATGTTATATCAACTGTGGACATTTGGTGGTTTATTGCTGTGGTATGGAGACCTATGGGATAGTGCACATTCTTCCTGTAACAACGCCTTCGTTTCATCCTTGGTGCCAAGTCCATCATCGTGTGACTAACAGCAGATTGCCTTGCAGGGGAAAAGCTGGTGGCTGTTTTGTGTCTGATCTATGTCCGTTCTGTCAGGAAAGCCAGCCAGAGTGCAACCTATGGAATTTGCAGTGCAGCCTCCTCAGAGCACAAGTAGCTTTTCTGCTCTCTTAGCTACTGCCATACAAAAAATAACCTGGAGTGGGAATCTGAGGGTAAGTCTCCACCATGGTGCAATGGGAGCACAGCAGGAGGAACTGCAGGCCTTCTACAAAACACTTACAGGACAACAGGAAAAGGAGACAAGAAAAAAAAGAGGGGAAATAGGAAGATTAAGAGAAAAATGACTGTATAGTCAAAAAGCATCCGATGGGAAATATATATTTACAGCAGCAGGGGGAGAAGATTGCTCATAACCAGTAATGACTACTCTGATCATCAGCAGATGCCGCGAGCTGCCAGCTGCTGCAGTGACACATGCGGTAGCTTTGGGTAGGAACATCTTCTGGGCATGTCACAACCCATGGATCTCATCTCTCCTCCTTCCCAGACTTTCTACAAACAAGTCTTTTAGGAACAGAGTTTAAAATGCATTTAGGTACCTCATCACCTGAGAACTTGGTGTTTAAGTACACTTAAAGATCTGAGCTTTAGAAGACATTTAAAGCCTTTCTGGAACCTGAAGACTTTCAACAGCACCAAGTTACTTAGTTGCCACTGAAATCAATAGGAATTCTTGGCTTTTATCCTTAAAATGAAGAAAATAATAGTTTAATGAACACGGTTGCTAGGGTAGCTAGAGATACCGAGTTCTCCCTTTTTGTATAGAAGCAGGAACACTCAGTTACGTGTCTGTCCTGTTAATGCTCTCTGCCCTGTTAATAGCTGGCAGGTTTTCGCTTGCCCTCTGGGGCTGGTGACCGTACTGCCATCAGCTCAGAGAGGCCCAATGTGCAGTGCAGCAGCTGCCAGCCAGGAGTGGGGACCTGAGGATATGTCAGAAAACAGTGATGCCCAAGTTTATTCCTGTTTATGAGGTACATTGGGAACTAGCATTACAACAATATTCAGAGACTTGAGATTGCATTAACTTTTTCTTTTTTCCCGGTGCCTGGCGTCACTCATATTGATGCATAGATTAAAAGTAATTTTCTGGACTGATGGTTATTGCAAAGTCTCTGGGAAACATTTGGTGAGTTGATTAAAGAGAGGTTGTGCAGTGTATTTCCCAGACGTGTCCGCTGGGCATGAAATTTCCTTGCATTCTCAGTGGAAAAATGCCATGGAGAGTTTTCTTATTACTGCTGTGCTGTAGCCTAGTAGGCTGGCATCTTCTCATATTTTGAACAGTGGTGCTGCATCTTGGTGAATTAAGTTCTCACATAAGACGCCTTCAACTGATATTAATGAACAACAGTGTTTTGTAGAATTATGGGACAAGAAGAAAATTGTTAGCATGAAGTTTGGTTGGAACTTCATAATTTATATAGATAAACCTGGGTCTTTAAGCAGCTTGCCTGCTGCCAGAATGAAAGAATGTGCATTAGAGCTGCTAACGCTCATTGATAACCCAAATCACAATTCTTCCTCAGGGAATATTTTCAGCCTGTAAACAGAAAATCTACTGTAAATGACACATTGATGTTAGCTCAGTACTGCACTGACTCATTCAGTAGAGTACTGCAGAAATTAAATGGCTATTTTATTATGAATTAATTATGTATCCTAAAGAGGGGGTTTTTATGATTGTGATGAGTAATAGTAATTACACAACTACACACTCTGTGTTTAGGTATAAAATGCTGTGTACTTGTTTTAGTTTTCTTGAGTGTCCATGCTTCAAAATCCTAATCTTTTTAGATGGAAATATCTAGTAACATCTCTAATGTTAAAGAGACAATGGTTTAAAATTGAAAGAGGGTAGATTTAGATTGGATCTAAGGAAGGAAGTTGTCATGATGAGGGTGGTGAGGCACTGGAACATGTTGCCCAGAGAAGCTGTGGATGCCCCATCATCGAAAGTGTTTAAGGTCAGGTTGGACAGGGCTTTGAGCAATCTGATATAGTGAAAGATGTCCCTGCTTATGGCAGGGGGTTTGGAACTAGATGATCTTTAAGGTCCCTTCCAACCCAAACCATTCTATCATTCTATGATTATGACAGAACATGTTTCATGTTTAATAAAAACAAGAGGAAAAGCAAAAGAATACTGACACTAAGAGCTAGCTAAGAAAGCAAGAGTGGAGCATGTGGAAGCCAGCAGTGTTGCTGGCCCAATACTCCTAGCAGAATATACACGACACGAGGTGATGCAAAAAGATTTTGAATGTTTTCTCTTACTACTGATATTAGAGTATTTAATTAAGTGACAATTAATAAAAAGTGTGCAACTATCTAGATTGTCATTTCATGAATCAGAAATCAACTGAGGACATGGCTGCTGATTGTCAGGCATTTTCATGCTGCATTAACATACCTGGCTATACGTAACATAAGAATATGATCAAAGGAAACTTAGAGCTCAAAAGTTGGATACTTTATGCAATGAAAAGCAATCACTTTTTCTTGATACAAGTACAATGATTTTAGCTTGATTCTTTCCTTATGCTGATGTAAGAGGACAAATTAGCCCATGATCCTATACCCAAATTGACAACACTGTGGCTTCAAACAACTTGTCCTGGGAGAAGCGGAAGTATTGCAAAATTTCCTTCCCTCCACTCCCACACTGCTTCCACTGGGAAGGAACCAAGGTTGAAAGTCCAGTGATCTAGCACACCCTCCAAACAGTCTCATACTGGCTTTACAGATATTCTCTACATCTGGTCAACCATTTGCTTAAGTTGGCACTTGCCACCAAAAGATGACAAAGAACCCACATGGGCCATCCTGTTCTCTGAGCTATTTTTATGGCCCACTGGTCATCTAATCTGGCAAATCTTCTATGGAGGGGTAGAGAAAGGCATGTTCTTGGTCTGACTCATGTTCCTTCTGCAGCAGGAGAGAAAGTTATGCAGGGATGTATTAAGTGTACCAAATCTGTCATAACATCCTTGTAGGCAAGCTCAGGAAGTGTAGGCTAGATGAGTGGACAGTGAGGTGGATAGAGAACTGGCTGAATGGCAGAACTCAGAGGGTTGTCATCAGCGGCGCTGAGTACAGTTGGAGACCTGCAACTAGTGGTGTACCCCAGTGGTCAGTACTCAGCCCAGTCTTATTCAACTTCTTCATCAATGACCTGGATGAAGAGTTAGAATGTACCCTCAGCAAGTTTGACACAAAACTGGGAGGAGTAGCTGATGCACTGTAAGGCTGTGCTGCCATTCAGCGTGACCTGGACAGGCTGAAGAGTTGGGTGCAGAGGAACCTAATGAAATTCAACAAGGGCAAGTGCAGCATCCTGCACCTGGGGAGGAATAACCCCAATGCACTTGGGGCGCACCTGCTGGAGAGCAGCTCTGCGGACAGGGACCTGGGTGTCCTGGTGGGCGACAGGTTAACCATGAGCCCAGAGTGTGCCCCTGTTGCCAAGAAGGCCAAGGACATCCTGGGGTGCATTAAAAAGAGTGTGGCCAGCAGGTCGAGGGAGGTTCTCCTTCCCCTCTACTCTGCTGTGGTGAAGCCCCATCTGGAGTACTCTGTCCAGTTCTGGGCTCCCCAGTTCAAGAAAGATGAGGAGCTACCAGAGAGAGACCAGCGGAGGGCTACAAGGATGATGAGGGGACTGGCACATCTCTCCTATGAGGAAAGGCTGAGGGAGCTGGGCTTCTTTGGCCTGAAGAAGTGAAGATTGCGAGGCACCTTATGAATGCCTGTAACTGTCTTAAGGTTGAGTGTTGGGAGGATGGGGCCAGACTCTTTTCAGTGGTGCCCAGCAACAGGACAGGGGGCAACAGGCACTAACTGAAGCATAGGAAGTTCCATCTGAACATGAGGAAGAACTTCTTCCCTCTGAGGGTGACGGAGCCCTAGAACAGGTTGCCCAGGGAGGTTGTGGAGTCTCCTTCTCCGGAGATATTCAAGACCCGCCTGGACAAGGTCCTGTGCAGCCTGCTGTAGGTGACCCTGCTTTGGCAGGGGGGTTGGAC
>Ga0065711_1000229_pt1 | contig 80461 bp, 30 predicted proteins | sample Hoacrofraction12_FD_59098 | JGI IMG/M metagenome (GOLD analysis project Ga0065711, IMG submission 59098) | Hoatzin crop microbial communities from Cojedes, Venezuela - Epithelial fraction 12 v2 (version 2) | ecosystem: Host-associated > Birds > Digestive system > Esophagus > Crop | place...
TCCTTTTTTTTTTTTTTTTTTTTTTACAACATCTAAATCAGCTACAAAGCTTCCAATAGGAATGAATTTGGGGTATATTAAGTTAAATAAAGTTTGGTGCTTTTTGACTGCAGCTTGGTGTCCCTGTTACTTTGGGGACTGCTCACTCCCTGGCAGAAAAATCCATGTGTCTCTGTTATTGCTGGTGGAAAGTACTGAAAGTATGAGGACAACCTCTTCTAAGTGAGGAAAAAAAAACCCAACAACCAACTCCTCAGCGTTTTCTTTGTATTTCGTGTGAGTGACACCTTACTGGATGGGTTACCATGTGCAGCCATTTCTGGAGTACAAATGACTGCTGCTCTAGGATAGAGACCAACAGCTGCTCAGCTGGAAATGTTTACCCGTTCCTGCACTTAACAGCAGAAGGTCTCAAGGAAAATTTGCCATCAGGTTTTTCACTTTATGACATGACATGAATAAAAGAGAAAACCAAAATAACCAAAAAGAATTCAGCAGCTACATTATTATCTCTTATTAAACATCAAAAAGTCAGACACAGGAACTAAAGACTCATTTAGTTTTCTCGCTGACCCCTGCCTCCCTAAAAGAAATTAATGATCCTTTTCTTCCTTTGTTCCCCATGTGCTAATTGGGTATCAGAGTTCTCACTACCCCCTTGCCCACAGGTGCTAGCTGCTTTTTTCTCTCTGACAGTCTTAATTGTTCAGTATAATTAGGTCCTACTAAGAACAATTGTTTCTAACCTCTGCTGTGACCCACGATAAAGTCTGAGCTAAATATTTTAATTTCTTTTCTAGTAAGACAAGATTTACAGGGGAATACAGTATTTTTATTAAATCAAGCAGTGTATCTGATAACTTCAGGTCTTAAAAAAAGCGTCTGCACACCTGAAAGCTTCTCATGGATAAATCAAAACTATTTGTTCACCTCAGCACTCCCTGAAATGTTGCTTTTCTTGTATTGCAACACACAGAATCCTCACCAAGCAAACCCTTCAGTCAGTCTCCCATTTTACAAAGTTAGGTCTAGTTACTTTTAACCTTTAACACAATGTGTAATTCTCTCAAGTTGGAACAGCTGTAGGGGATAAGCCCCCTCTCTCCTCCTCCAGGTAGACACTGCCCTCAGTGAATTCCACCTTATTTTAATTTCTTCGCCTTTCTCTCACATAGTACTCGATTGCACTGTGCATTCAAAGGACGTATCTCACTCATTCATCAGTAGCCATGGGATGGAGGAGTGTGATAGAAGGGCAATTAACCTTTTAATTCCCATTTCTAGGAGTAACAACTGTTCACAGCAAAGGGACAGTTTCTCACAGTTGGAATTTCTTTCTCTCTCCCCATATATACATAAATATCACTCATTCAAAGTAATGCTGTATTTTAATTCATATATTTTTAATGAAGAATTAGTAAAGGATGGGAAAGAAGACCAGGCCCAGAAGAATGTTTGTTATTTATCAGAATATTTAGGGTTTTACTGCTTTATGTACCTTGGTACATAACTGTTTAAGTTTTAAACCTGATAAACAGAAACTTATTTTAGGATTCTTTTACAAGAGTTACAGCATAACTTGCAAAAAGCATTTGGCATGAATTCTGGTTAGAAAATTACTTTAAATTGCAAATAATGTGCTATTTGCCCTAAAGCTTTATGCAGTTCCTATTAACACTGAGTTAGTTTCCTCATGAATGTCTTTCTGAAACTGTCACAAATCCGATGGATGAGGAATAAGGGCAGAGTCCTGCCAAGATTGTGACATTTATTCCTTTGGCTAAATTTGAAAATGTGAAAGAGGTCTTTTTCTTACATATTTTATTGCACTGCACCAGACAGTTGCTTTTCTTTTCCTTGCAAGTTATTTTAGGTAGCAGTAACACAGAAGTCCTTGATGTTTTTTTAACTTCTGTTTCACTGGAATGCTAGCAAGCCCCAGCATATATATTGCTGGAGTGGGCTATTACTGCGGTTGTAATATTCTTCATGGAAGAATAAGCTTTTTTTTGTCAGTGTAAATTTTACTGTGGCCTGGAGCGGCAAAAGAGGGTATGTAGCATTTCTGCACTCTGACAGGCTTGATATGTAGGTAGTGGAAACACTTTAAAAGGAAGCAGACGTCCTTTGAAGTTTAGACAAAGGTCTCTGTAGAAAACCTAGACATAATATGATTGTAAATCTAATTATAGTAAGCTGTCTAGAAAGACTTCATTTCAGTCAACCAGTTCATTTTGATTTGGGGTTCATTTTATCAAGTAGCTGCAATGCCTGTTTAGTAGGATCCTCCTAACAAGACATCCTAGTGCCCAAAGGGTCTTTTTTCTTGAAAGGTGCTGTTTGCTCTCCTTCAGCTTTCTGCCTTAAAAGAGTTGGAATCTTTTTTAATTATAAAATTGCAAAATCTGATATTGCTGGAATAAGCAGTTGAGGGGACAGAATATTAATTGTAGAGAAAACATCATACATAATTGCTTTATTTTTTCATAAACCACTTTGAGACACACTTGCCACATGATTTTACCATGCAGATATGCAATGAATGTGAAAAAACGGATCCTGAAGCATGTTCTGTCTTCACTTGGATGAGTATGAGTATCAACAGTTTCACTGATGTAAATTGAATTAAATCAACTTTAAGCCAATATTGCTGAGTGCGGAGTGATGTAAAACGTGCATAACAAAGTGTATAAAATCTCTCTGCTTGTTCTTGTCTGTCACTGCCTCAAGAACTCTTGCTTTCTGCTCCCTCCAAAAACCTGGACCCTGTGTGACAAAGCCATACCTTTAATCACCGAGCGAAGCGGCTGTTCTCTGGCAGTACGGCTAACCCCCAGCAGGGAAGGAGCAGATGGGAATTGCTGAAAAAAAGTAACGCCACAAAGGGCTGGTGGAAGAAGAGGTGAATGTCAGGGAAAAGAAGAGAAGAAAGGATGGGAAGGAGGGAAGGGCCAAGGGAGATGGAGAGTCCTGCCCTGCAGTACTGCAGTCTTCTGACACTCCACGGTTACAGAATGCTTCCCCATCTGCTTTTTGGCAGATGTTTCAAATGAATGCTGAACTGGCAGTATGTCCTCCACACATCTGTACAGCAGCAAGTTAAGGAGGTTTGGTGGTTTCAGTGCTTCTGAAAGTGGCTACTGGCTCAACAAGCCTTGAAACCAAAGTTTTCTTTGCACAACAATGTGAAGCACAGATTGCTACAGAGCGGGCCTCCTTTCCTCACACCGCCAGTGTCTCCATCTTCAACAGAGGACTCGGAAAGATCAGAGACAGTCCCCTCTCACTCACTGCTCAGTGTCTTATTTCTCTGCAAATATTGCCAGAAAACACTTGAATTTACAGTAGCTTCTGTAAAAGTCTTACAGCATGCTTTCAGCATTGGAACCAAACAGACATCAGGCATCTAACTATAAAGTCTTCCATCATACCTGATCTGTCCCAGACATTAACTGGAAGTTTACCAGGGAGGCTGAAGTTTTTTATATCACATTACCTTTTGAATATTTAATAATTCTGGAAATAAATTACATTGAGTGCAACAGTGGAGAACAAGGTTAGATTTTTACTTTTCCGAGATTTAAATACTTAAAATACCTTAACTGTAGTTTGAAAATTGGAAAGAGCCCACTCTTTCTTTAGGCTGCTCATACTTGGCTATGAATTCTAGCTTATTCTGAGAATCCTAAAAGGCATCAATTTATCAAAGTCATATACTTTTAATTTATATTATACTTTTATTTATAATCCAGCTGCTGTGAGCTGCTAACTAGCTTTTAAGTCAGGAAACTCTGGACTGTCAATGGCAATTATAGTTTAACAACTTATAATGCTTCTTTGTAATTTTCTTTATATTTTCCTGAGGCTTTAAGGATATAGTGCTATGCTTAGAGACACAAGCAAGAAAGTCTGAAGCAATGTAACTTGTGGTTTTGTGCATTTCCTTCATTTATATACATACATACATCTATATTTGTATATTATACACGCATAGAATCCTGTGATTTATCTTTGGGGTGTCTTATAGTATTCATTAAGAACAACAAACAGAATGATTTTTAAATGCTTTTCTCTGTCTAGCTGTTGTCTTTCCTGCAAAGCCTCATGACACAACCAAAACTGTGATGAAAACCTAAACCAAAACCACTACATTGTTGGCAGCTATAAACAAAATCAGTGTTACATAGTTTAACTGTTCCTTCCTGATTTCTGGTTAGATGTTACAACACTGAAACAGAAATTCAAAATCAACATTTCTAAACCTACTGAGTAGTTGCTTCAACTTAGTAAACATCTGATTTACTCGTTCTTTATGTGCGAGTGTCGCAGTTAACCAACCGTTCCCAGTCTGCTGGAGATCTGCATTTTCCTGAATGTGAGCGAGCCACTAGGTGGGAGTGTGTTATCTTAAAAGGTTTGTCAGGCCCGGCTGTGCGCATCTTGAAGGAGCTCTGCACCTGCCTTTTCCCAGCAGCAACCCCGTCCGCAGCGTGCGGAGCTGGCGATCGATTTGGGATTTTTCGATGCTCGTGTCCTCACTGGACGCTGGGGAGACACTGCCTGCCTGGCTGCTCCTCCAGCCCCAGGAGAACTCGAGCTGGAGACAAGCAAAGGCAAAGGCTTACTAGAAATGACACCCTCCAAAACGCAGATCTCGTATCTGAACAAGGACCACAAGCACCTTGCGTTAAGCTACTTATGTCAAAAGCCCCGAGGACTTGGGCTAAAAAAGATTCAGAGAATCACCTTACTAATATACAAGCCAATAATTAAAACAAAAAAGCCTTGTTAATATATATCAAAAGCCAGGGATTTGCCAGAGAGAGAACTGACAGATGATAAAGACATAGAAAGGGCCTTCTGAGGAAGATTAGACCATAGCAAAAACCGAAATATATTTTTTTTTGGCAGCAATATTCAATACAAAAGCGATAGAGAAATTTTCAAAGTAAGCCCATTTTTTTCTACAGGAAATACATCCTCACAGTAGTCTTAAACTGAGGGGTCAATAAAAGACATTTTAGAACTGATGAGTAAACTCAAAGTAACTAACTGACAAGGCTGGGCATATTCAAGACTAAAGAAACTCCAGGATGATATTGTTGGACTGAGAGGTATAATGTGTAATAAACTTCTGAGGGCAGCCATGGTACTAGAGGGATGATGCCAAATGAGCCACTTTCAGAATAATTTCAGCACAGATTTGTAGAAACTGCAAAAAACTCAGACTTCCACGCCAGGAATACCTGAGAGCTGTAAAAGTAAGTGGAAAAAATGAACATAAATTGATTATTCATTGTTCCCTGTAGTACAAGAAAGGGAGGGACAGCTAATGTAATCATCAGGCAGCCAATTTAAAACAAAGTGCTTTTCCATATGTCATAATTAGTCTTGCCATAGAACCTTTTGGAGGCCAGACAGATAAGCTAAAAAAGGAGTAAGACAAGTTCACACAGGGTAAGAGTATTAAACAAAATTAAATGAATGCAAGCTTTAAAGCTAGAAGTTCGTGAATTGTTGCTTACCGAAATTTTTGAGAGTATATCAAGACTCTGTCTGTAGCCGTACCCTGTCCCTAAGCGCTCGCCGTTGCAAGGGGCTAAACTGACCTTCGGATATTGCCAAGTCCATTCCTGTGTTCTTGTGATGCTGAAAAATTTGGCCCTCGTCTACGAGCTCAAGGCTCTCAAAGGTAGTGAAGCTGTTAACAGTGTCTGGTTGTCGTGCTGCAGCTCTGGATCGAGAGTCCAGTTCTCCTAAGGATTAACGGGAGTAGCTGTGTTCACAGAAAAACACCTCAGAAGCCAGCCGAAGAGCACATTGCCTAGAGAATCACAAAAACTAGGTAGCAACCCTGGAGGCAGCGCAGAAGCAACCATCTGTAGGCAGCTGTCTGACCAGGTTTGAAAGACTACAGAAAAAATAAAAAAGCTGCACAGTTTATGAACTGTAAGATTCCTCAAATCATAATTGAGTGTCACATTTGTAGCGATCGGGGGTTCATTTCTGAACATCATTATTAAATGTCCACAGAGGGAGGTGAGGGAATGGGTTGAGATTACTTCTTACTTAATTTTGCTCCCTGTGAAGACAGGGACAAAGCTCCTGTTGATTTTAGCTGCAAGAACCATAACCCAATGATGCTGTTGCAGTAAAGCAGCTTGGAGTGCTGCGTACTCAATGGTAGATCCGGTGAATTACTGAGAACCCGTCCTAATGGGATAATTTTTAAATATGAAGTGCCAGTAAAATGATTTTTTTTAAAGTAAGTTCTCTTGCTATTTTTGTACTAGAATCAAATGTTTTTTGTATAAACAGATGTCTTGCTCACATCCCATGTTCCCTTCCTGCTCAATGATACAGTGAGCTCACAATTCGTGTCACAAATCCCGTGTCTTTCCCATAAGAACAGACAGACTGTTGTTGCAAGCACAAATTTGTATTTAATTGCAGGATTGAGTACTGTCTGTAGGGGAGCTTTTAACACAAACACTCCCCTAACTGAAAAATGCAAACTAGAAAAAGTTACTGAGGGAAAGTAATTTCTATAACTGGTTTGGGTAGATATTTTCCATTTGCTTGTAAAAAAACGCTTTGCAATTCATAAAAACCTCATTGTAATTTTGAAACACATTTCATGACTATGCACCAGGTCTACTGCCTGTGTAATTCTCAATGCTTGAACAGTATTAGAGTTACTGGAATTGCTCAAAGACATCAGAAATAGAAAGGCTCCATTCCTCACTGGAATTTCAGTTCACTGGCCAAGCAGAATTACTGCTTTCTCCAGGCAAGTCTTTGAAAGACGTTATTCCCAGTTTACACCCTGTCTGTCAATACAGGATCAAATTGTCATTCTAAAATAATCATTGTACAACAGAGTGATTCTTTCTTGCATACAGTGTGGCCAAACCTACTTGCTGTCAGAAACCGGGAGTAGTAACAAAGGAAAATATGAAGCTGTCTTGACCACGCAATTATCAGCGCTAAATGGCTGATGAACTGGATGAAGAGATGTTTCTTTTGCCTCTGTTTGCCGAGGCCATGTCCTAGTTTGTTACACATTTGGCTTTCCAGAGGAGGTGAGTTTTGTGCACGTCCTGAGCTTGATGAAGGACTGAGGAATGGGACATGGCAACGTGACTGTGAATATCACGGGCTACAACTTCACGTATACTTATGCATTGCAGCCTTACATGCTTGCCAGTCTGGGCTGACTCAGCCCTGAGCAAGGCCTCCAGGCTCCTCTCTCAAAGCCTGGGAAGAGTTAGATACCTCAGGAACCAGCAGAGCTGGAACACGTGTACAGTAACACATGAATAAAACAAGGCTTGGGATGAAATTTAAAGTCTGGGGCACATCTGCACGATTCAAAGCTCTTGCTTCAGGCAAGCTGGTATGACTGCGAAACAGGAGAGGACCATGAGGTGCTGTCTGCTCAGGCTCCGGAAGCAGCAGAGCTGCGATAGCACGATGTTGAACCAAATGGCCGCCTTCCCCGAGGGCTACGTGCAGTTCTGTGTTTTTCACAGCTATGCTGTTTCTCATTCTGGGGGCAACCAAGCCATCATTGGCTCCAGGCTACTTACACAGTGCACTACCACATCATTTACACACGATCTAAATGAATGTGGTTGAAACCAGGTGCCTCCCTCCTCCTGAGCACTCACTCGGAGCTACGTACAATATCCTCTGGGAACAGAAACAGCAACAGTTACGCTGTTTAATATCCAACTCTAATCTTTCCACCGGGGCACAGGAGACCTCTCATTATCTTCACACCCACATTTCTTCACTTTTGATTAGAATTAATTACTAACTTTTTACCTACTGTCTGGCAGTAGCAGACCCAGCCCTCCCTGTGTCTCTGTGCAGTACTAAATGGAAATGTGCAGGTACTTTCTGCAAGATTGCAAGGAACACAGGTGCAAATTGAGTCAGGTCTAAGACTATGCAGAAGCAGGAGATAAGGTGGCTTGGCAAGTTTAGCAGAGCACAGCCCTTCATTTGCATGCATTCTTAAGTATATAAAATAGTATATACCTCTTTAGCCTCACAGAAAACTCTGGTTTCAGAGGCAAGGGAAGTTGCCTTCTGGTAAGGAACTGTGCGTTTTATTTATTGGGCATGTCCAATGCAAGGAACCCACAACCTTATGCAAATATTAACCAAGTTTTGCAGCTGGCCAGAAAAACAGAGAGATGATTATGGTCCCAGTTGTAGAAATGGGAAAGAATTAAAAAAGAGAAACTGAAAATAGTTAGAGAGGCACAGCAGGTATCTGCTTTTGACTAAAAGTGTTTGCTTTCACTAAAACAACACTGCAGCAAAGGAGCAAACCTTTGATTTAACCTGACAGTCTCTACCTTATTTTTACCTGAAAGTTTTCCAAATGACATAACACAAACTGCAGCCAAAGTCAGAAATGTCCCAGTCTTAGCATTTCTAGTTCCTGGCTGCGCGTAGGGATCCGGTTCCCACTCAGAACCTCACTGGGGCCCACAGACCATGAGAAGCAACACCCGCCCTTGGAGGGGGCAAATACGCAGAGCCCAAACAGAGCCTGTTCCAGCACAGAGTGGCCAGAGACCCATTTTCTCCTTCTACCTCAAAGCCACAGGTGTTGCCTGACTTGGTAAAAAAAATTAAATAATTACTGTCCTAACAGTGAGATAAAACTGGAAGAGGTGAAGGGTAGCCACCTCCTAGCCTCATCCAAAGTCTCGTGAGTCTCCTGCAGGATGGACGGAGAACCTCCTAGGAACAGGTCTCCCAAATGCCCAGAAATGCTGTAGCCATCACATTGCTGCACTCTTTATGAAATGGTATTGCTGTTCCCATTCAAAGGCTGCTCAGTCAGGAAGGGACTCAAGGTTTTGGGTAGCAAATGGGGATGTCTGCCTTAAAATTCTGGCCAGGATAATCAGCTAAACAAGGCCACAGAACAGGCTTGCGCGTTTGTATGTGGCCATCCGTGTTTGCATAGATCTTGTTTGCGTGATGCCAGTTGCAGCCCCTGGTAACCAGCGCTCTCCGGAGCATGCCTCGGGACAAGGCAGGCCAGGGACCGCTACGAACAGATGCGAGAGGTGAAGCTACGCTGCAGCTACATGGACATCAGTGAGAGCGCACCCCCGCATAGTCAGAAGATGGACCCCAGACCATTTTCTTTACTAGGTTGGATTACAGCCTGTGGCATCAATGGCCTACCTCTCCACTTAAGGGAAGGCAAGTTAATCCATTTAATCTCGGCCCAAACATGTAACGCCATCTCAAGCCCCCTAAACTCCAGCAGGGGGCAGGAGAGCAGACACATCGCTATGCCCAGGGTGCCCAGCCAAGCGGCATCGGAGTCTTCGCAGGCAAACACCTCTGCGTTCACTGACTGGTCCTCAGCACACTTTATATGCCCTGTCCTTGCAAGTAAAATAAACCTATGTTATCTGCCTCTCGCACTTTCACGGCCTCGTTCAGACCAAGCACCTAATTGTAGGTGCTGCAATGTAGTTGTAGGGGACTACGCAGCTGACAAGGTCAGAGGGCTAAATAAAGTTCCCTAATAAACAGGGAGAATATTAAATAGCTACAGAACATCTTACAGAAAGTTTTCTACCCGGTGAGACACAGAAACAGTGAACATAAATCAGCAGTGTTGTCACAGACAGAACTGCAGTACTGCAACCGATGTAATTCTGATTTAAGTCTCCCAAAGATCACCCCACTTCCCCCCCCCCATATCCCACCATCAGGATACACTCAGGACTGTACCCCAAACATTCCTTTGACTTCAGAAACGAAACTGAGCCACAAAACACAGCACAGAATAATTTTTATAAGAAATTATGCCAAAAATGGCCCCCAAATACTTTTAGTGATCTATTCCTACAGTAGAGGACATCATTTATTGTACCAGCACAGTGTTCTGAAAGACTTCTGCAAGGCTTACAGGAGAGTGCAATGCACTACAGCAAAGAGCCTCAGAACCGCTGAGCTTTTGTGTCTTCATTTCCCATCAGTAAGCCCATTCCTGACAGTTGAATGCTCAGCGGAATCAGGTCCTGAGCTATTGCAAAGCATTAAGGACCAAATGGCTCCTAGAGTCACTTGAGAACTTCTTTTCTTTTTTCTAATTTCAGTGGATAAAGGAGATGCTAACTAATAACTGTCTAACGCAGTTCTGTATCAGTCGCGTGTGACGCTTTATTTAATGTGAGAACATGCAATAAGTAATACACCACCATATCATTTCCAGAGATCACAGTTCTAATGTTTCTTGTTGCTGCAGCTTGCTTTCTAAAACCTGTCTGGACGATGTCAAGTCACACACAAATTTAATTCCCTCTTCCCCTCCCCTCAGACTTTAACAAGTATTGCTATGATTTTGTTTTCATTATAAGCCTCAATGGTGTTTGTATGCAGCATTCTCCTTCAGCACAGGAGGACTCACAGGTGAAATCAAGCAGCAGATGACTGTTCACCACAAAATGAGTAATCTTTTATGTTCCAAGCTAAAATAAATACAAACAGAAAGCTCACTGTTCTAATGGCTTCATTTAGCAACTTTTTTTTTTTTTTTAATTTTAAACACAGGTTTTGTAAAAACATAGCAAGCCTTGTGAATGCTCATTTTATTTTTGTTTTCTTTGGAAAGCCTGAAGTGAAACATCTGTCCTTTGCACTTGATGTCTTCACTACGTGCCTTTCCCGGTGGCACAGGGGTGATGTCTACACTCCGCCATTACGTATCCTGGTTTAACCACACCGCTTTTCAAAACAGCCCCACCACTAAAATGAACTGCAGCCCTAGATTTACGCTCCCCATCGCCATCACTTACAGTTACTGATGAACAATTTCACTGCTAAGCACACACATTTCCAAACATCTGAACCGCTCCACAGTTTTCTGTGTTTTCTCTTCTTCTAACTTGTTCCCTCATTTCAATGGCATCACAGTTGAGCTCAAGTCTGAAACGCAATGCTCCACCTAGGGCAAGTGCTTATTTTGACTCAAGTAATTGCAGTAAAAAAGTTGACACTGACATTTACCAAAATATTTCGGAGCACAAGCACCACTCGCTGAGCTGAACATGAGAATTCATGCCTGCTAGTCTTGTTTTTCCCCTCAGAGTATGACTGAATTGACTCATGCCTGACTTTAACAAAATTTCCAGATCCCTGCTAGAATTATAGCTGGTAGGAAAAACTCCAAGACATGCAGCTGAATTTCTCCTCCCATGCCCATGTTACTACTTCTCTCCGAGGAAAGGATATTCTAGGACCGTTCAGGACCATTTCACAAGCTTAAAACTTTACGCTTTGAAGGAAAACTCTCTGCCAGTACAGCTGGAGGTCTGCAAGGACTTGCTTTCATCTCTCTCTTAGACACCTACCAAAATCCCAGCTTAGACCCCCAGTCTCATCTGGATGCTTCTTGCTCAACAGCATTAGCAAAGCAGGAGCACTGGTCCTTTGATACTGAAGCTCAAGCAGGAAGATTTCTCTATCTTCCAACAATCCCACTTACGATTTGGTTACTGGTAATGACCCCGTTGTTTACTGTATAAATGAATTGTAAGAATCACTAGAATTCTTATAAACCACAAGTAAACAAAGGGGAAAAGAAAAGCCCACCTGTAATCAGAGACCATGTAACCGCATGTTAACGGACTGTTCAGTGCCCTACTGGGATACATTAGAGAAATGCTATAGCATTATACTCAATTCCAAGAGTCTGGCAGATGTTATTAAATGAATAAATTCTATTTATATAATTACAATAATGACTACAGTTCTTACCTTATGCACAGCAAGTAAAAAAAACACACTGGAATTTATGTAAATATAAGAATGCGTACACTATGAAAAAGCAATTCATGTTAATTAAAAAAACACCTTAATCTTAAAAGTTAACCAGAAACAGTTACACTGAGCACTGCAGTCTTTGAAAGCAGAACAGAAGTTGTTTACAAGGATCCAACAGTAACTGACCTCCAGCTGCTTTGGAGCTGGGCTTCAGGCGGAACGCGTACTGAAAGCTGGGCTGAAATCCCCTCCCGGCTGATGGCAGCAGCAGTCACGCTGCCGTTTCCTACGAGCCTGGAATTTCACCCCAGTCTTTACATTCTTCATCGGTTATAGCGGAGCAGCCAGAAGAGAGAGATGATTAGAGAGCAGCCGAGTAGACTCACAGTTCAAGAATCCAATCTTCAAGCAACTGTAAGGTCTTGGCGAAGGAGAAGGGGGTTTATAGCACAGTTAAAATGAGTCTGTCTCTAAAAATGGGGAAAAGTGGCCACTTCAGTAGCAGAGCTGATGACAGGATGCTGAACACCACTCACAGAAAGAAGTACATCTGAGGTTCAGTCCTTGGTGAAAACACCATCGTATTCACCTTTGACTAGAGAGGAAGGCAAGCATAGCACGTGAACATGTAAGTGCACGTATAGCATGCAAGGCATTCCAGGAGCTGAACAATTTCTCTGCGTACATCTAGACATTGCTAAGAAAAAAACAGCAAAGGATTTTAGCACTCTAATAATTGGCTGAACTCGATTTCAAATCCAACTTCACACATTCTTGATAAGCAGAAAGGCCTCTACATTGAAGACGAAACACTTTTAGCACCAGCTGCTGGCTTGCAAGTGAATACTTATTCGCAAGAGACGAGTATAGAAAGACATGTTGTCTTTCACCGGGAGGCATCCTGTTTTAAGGCAATATCCAAAATAACAACACAGCCACTGCAGAAACTGCTCCAGTGATCCCCGATGCCTTACGGCACCCACGTGGGTCCCATTGCTGAGGGAAGGTAGGAACTAAATTGGCATCTGTCCTGCTCCTCCCCACCATATGCCTCGTAACACTGGAGATTTCTGACGTTTGTATGACACCAGTTGTCATAAAACAAGCTAGTTTCTTCCCGTATCCTGTAAAACCCTCTGCAGTCATTTGTATCAGCCATACTAACCACTATCGGTAGCAAGGAAAATGCTGAGGAGCCGCCGTCTTTCCTTACCTCAAACCCAATCAAAAAGTTGTTCAATATGGTAGCAAGTGTTTACGTAATTAATATGGACGAGAGCTTTGTGAGCATTTCCCAGCGGGAAGCCAAAGGGCTGTAGCCAACCTGGCCAGATGCGCTACTGCACCACACAGCACCCCGCCTCGGGTCGTTTTTTCTTCTTTGTTGTAAAAAGAGTCAGTTTACTTACATGTATCTCTGCTAACTGGTATTTTAAGAATAGAAACAGTAACTTCTGAATACAAACTGAAGTAAGAAGAAGTAAGCAGTTTGTTCTCAATACCCATCACTTTGTGGAACTCCATCGTCCATTTTTATTAACAGTTTCAGCACCTGGGTACGCGGCTAAGAAATTGAAGAACATGAAGGATATTACCAGAATCACTGACGGCTAAAGGCATGGAGCAGAACTGCATCGCAACCCTACTTTTTCATGATTTAAAGCTGTGTTAAAATGTACCAGCTGAGATTTTCAGGAAATCTATTATTTGGCTTACACAGTAAGCTATGCCTTGTGCGCTGCGTTCTAGACAAAGTCGTGTTTAAAAGTGGCACACAAGGTCAAGACACTTCAGGCGACGCCGATGAGGAATCTGTGCTTTCATAAATACAGTAGTACACATCCCACACACAGAGGGCGGCCGCCAGCCTCCGGGAAGGCCGTCAGCCAGCCATCCACAGAAAGAAGGGAACGAGGATAGTGGGCAGCGTGGTGGAAGGCGCCAAACCCAGGCAGACTATGGACGCCAGCCCCACCAGCACTGAAGCGAGAACACTCCTCTGGTCCCGAATAATCATCTTCAAAGTCTCACAGAACTGGAAAAAAAAACAAAACAAGAAGAAAAATGGAAGAGATCAGGGTTAGAAAAGGAGGCTTTCACCGGACGGCTGGAGGTGCCCACTCCCTCCGCGACAGGCCGGCGGCTGTACCCCGGCTCTCTGGAGGGGTGCAAAGCGCGTCCGGCGCTGCCTCGCCACCCGAGCTTCAGCCCCGGCAGCAGTGAGCAGCTTCAGGGTGACGTCGAGAGCGCGCTGACCGACTCATGCACGGGGCCTCGCTCTCCGCGCCCCTGGAAGCCACCGGCAGCCGGGCCACCCACCCTCCCGAGCCCCGGCGGGGCTCCCCGGAGCCGCCGGCTGGGCCGTACCTTGTCGGTCTGGAAGCTGACGGGGGCTCCGTACCGGCAGTAGGTGACGAAGTGCTCGCAGTTGTTCCAGAGCAGGCTGTAGGCCGTGGCTCCCACCAGCTTCTCCGCCCGCCGGGCCGCCTCCTCGCTGCCCAGCACCCGGCCCTGGAAGAGCCGGTCCATGTGGTTGACCAAGACGCTGCCGCCGTAGGCGAAGTCCTCCACCGTGTCCACGCGGATGCTGGCCGTCTTGGTGACGACGCCCAGGATGAGCCGCTTGTTGGTCACCACGCGCTGGATCTGCCGGCGGTCGGCGGTGACGGCGGGCAGGATGTCGGGCATCAGGTGGGCGACGCGGTTCTCCCCCAGGTAGATGCCGAAGTGGACGAAGAGGGTGCGGGGCACCTCCAGCAGGTCCCCCCGCTTGAAGCAGCTGGTGTCGTAGTAGCCGGGGGCCGGCGGCTCCCCGCCCGAACCGGCGGGCAAGGGCCGGAGGTGGGCGAGGAGCAGCAGCTTCTCCAGCAGCAGCGAGGCCGCCTGCGGCACCGGGTTCTTCTTCATGGCCAGCGGGACGGAGCCCTGGCTGCCGACGAGCGGCCCCCGCCGCCCGGCAACGCTTTTCTCGACCGGCGGGCGGGGCGGGGCTGGGGGCGGGGCCGGCCCACCACAGCGGTCCCGCCCCCCGGGCCGGCGGGAGGCGCGGGGGGAGCAGGAGCGGCGCTCCCCGGGCCGGGAGGACGGCAGGACCCTGAGGGGGAGGACCCCAGGGCCCGGAGGAGGGTGGCGGGGGGGCGGCCACGGCCCCCCCGCTCCAGCCCTGGTTGCCGGGCAGAGCTTTCGCCTCCGTGAGAAGCGCGGAGGGGCCGGGGGGGTCAATGCTGGAAAAGGAGTAGCTTGTCCGCGCATCCCCCCAGCCCCAGCCCCCGCGGCTGCCCTCAGGCCGGCTGCGGGCGCTCGGGCCAACAGCCCAACGCGGAGCACGGGCGCTACCAAGCACAAGGAAGGGAAGCAAGAGGAGCAGCAGCGCGGAACAGCTCGGCCTCTCTCTCCAGGCAAACCGTGCTGAAACGACAAGTTCTCTTTTCCCTCCTCGGTCACTTTGAATCTGAGAGCCTCCGGATTAAGGACGACATCCCTAGAACACCCTTGAGCTGCAGCACCCCTTTACTCACGCCAGCTAAAAAGAGTAAAAGTTCAGCTCCCTTTCCATCAGGGAACAGCTCTGGTACAACTGGAACGGCAAAGGGGACGCGAAGGACCCGGCCTGTGAAAGCCTCCACCACCACGGATACTGAACCCAGGCTAAGGCAGGAGCTCTCGCGCACAGGGAAGATGAGGCTGATCAGTGACCCAAAGCAAGTCCGCCACTCCTCAGGGGAAAAAGTATTTCAGGGGAAGGGGTTACTTCACTGCTCTCCAACACAAGTGAAGGCTGGTGTTGCCCTGCTCCTTCCTCCTGCTCGGAGCGGAGAGCAGCTTCCCAGGGGACAGCAGCTTATCCTCACCCTGCTTCGTCTGCAAAGAGAGAGGCCCACCATAACCTCGTTTGGCCGCTGACTACAGCCCAGAGCCCCAGCGCTTCTTACCAAAGCAATCAGGCATTTGGGATTTTCTCTGGAGAGTCTCAGCCAAATTTTTATGCAACAGAGGCTTAGCCCTCTCAAGTCCCTTCTTTCAAACCACGTCACTTACAAAAGAGAAAATACCTTATAGATGTGGCTTATGATGCTGGTAGGAGCCCTGTGGATTAGCCACCAGCCACACGATTATATCATCAAAGCAGCACCTTTTAAAATCCAGATGTTTAAATATATTTGGAAGGTTTGAAGCTTTTGCTACTAGTAAATAAAAAGGGGGGGGAGGAGAGGGAGCTTTCCTCATTTTTAACGAGTGCATTATTTTTAAGGGACAGGGGAAAAAGACAAGATTAACACCCCTCATCGTGATACAGGCTCTCACCCTCGTGGTGACGGTCACAGCAGCTGGCCCAGAGCTGGAGCACTGTGCCACAGCCAGGAGGTCACCAGTCTCCACCAAGCCCTGGCACAGAGAGGTCCCCCTCAGCCACCCTCCCGCGAGGACAAGCGCAGGTCCTGCCCTGCGCTGCCATGTGAAGATCCCCCCTCCCCCTTCCCAAAGCAGGCCAGGGAGCGTCTGCACGGTCTCTTTTGAAAGAGGTGTTGGAGACACTTCAGTCCCAGAGTTCCGATTTCTCTCCCCTGCCCAAGGGAAGGGAGAGTAATTCAGCTGAACTCCAGGCATTTCCCAACGGCATCTTTTACTCGGAGGCATCCTTTGTTTGCCTTCTTAGTGCCAGTTAGCTTTAATCCCCAAATCTCCGGGGTCCATTTCAAGTAAATCCAGAAAGGAAACCAGGATGAAACCGAAGAAGAGGAATCGCCATGAGGAGGAGACTCAAAGTCTCGCTGCACGGGAGGGTTTCAAAGAATTAAGGCGAGAGGTGTGACATTTCCGCGGTGTCATTTCCTCATACCTGAGGCACTAACGAGCCCCCAGCCCCAGGAGAACAGGCCCAGAAGGCGTTACACAGCAGACAGGTCCGTGAAGCGGCTTCTTGGCTCCTCCAGCCGACGCACACCACAGCCAGCCGCCACCAGCGAAACCCACCCAGGGACGCTTCGCCACTGCCTCGCAGCCGTCGCGGGCACTGCTGTGTGCGAAGCGCTGCCTGCAGCGTACCAACGTCACCTCAGAGAGACCATGCAGATTCCTCAAAGGCAGCCTGCAACCCAACGTCTTCAGCTTTCAAACCTTCAGGGCTGCACTCCCATTACTTTCAAACTGCCACGATGCAAAACAAAATTTAAAAGGTATACTTACAACTATTTTTCCTTTGCTCTGGAGGGGAAAAAACCCCCCGTATTTTAGTGGGAAAATGGCTTCACTGGAGGTGGATAAACTGAAAATACACATTGTGCCTCAAACACTCTGGCACATCCTTTAACTTGGGTCACTCTTCTGTAATAACTTCTGTACCTTCAATACACAAATTTCAGTGGGAAAATCACCTTTAAATATTAAATGTAAAACGGCAAACACTGACAAAGTATGTGTTTGGACTGTTAGCTGCTTATAGAATAATTTAATGATAAAACCCATGATTTATTTCCGAGAGTTAGGTGAGATACAGTAAGAAAGCTGTGAGAGGTAAAAGAATGCAGCCTTTGTTTTGTAGTGCAGATGAGGCACAGCACAAAATCTTCCCTGGCAAGAGGTGCGAGCCAGCTTCCATTACACTGAAATTTGTATATTAGAAGGAACCTTATTTTATGTGCTAGGCATTACTGTTTCCATCCTGCCCTCACAGCTAACACAGCAGGGAAAAAGCAGGAAAGAAAGGCAATGGGAAGGGTAAATTCTTGCCTAAGTGAGGAACAGCCCTGGTTTAACGAGGAGGCAAAATGCTTTTTAACTGACTGAAGATGACCAATGCTGACTGCATACAGGCTTACCTTCAAGTACTATTTATGTTTTACCAAGCCATTCTCAATTACTCAATTTCTACTGTAGATGAACAAACAAATGCAGCTTTTAACAAGCTTCCAGGTCAGCTGGGATTGCTGGAACAAGGGCACGTTCATGAATTCAAAACATGTTAAGGAGGTCAAGGAGAATAAAATCTTTGGATTTTTGGAGGCTATAATTTGCAAGAAAAGTATCTGAAAAGCAACGTTACTTGGTTTAAGCCAGTGCACCAAAAGAAATAACGGACAGAAAACATGTTTGTGAAGGATAGTTTCACAGCATCCAAAAGGGCAATTCCAGAGATAAAAAAATATCACCTTTGTATTCCCATATCCAATCCATTTGAACACTGCACAACCCTTTTCAGCAAATTACAGCTTCCGTTGCAGAGCTGCAAATGACCAGCTCTCTAGAAAACAGGATCATTTACTTTTCCATTTTTTGTATTTAACAGAGACTAGGGACAGAACAGACAAAATCTGAAGGAAGAAGGGAACCAGCAAGACAATGCATGAAACTGCAGGCAAGTGAAACAACCCCAAAACAAAGAACCTCTGAACTAAGTACCACTCTCTTCCAGTAGAAGAAACAACATAAAATGACTAAAATTTGTACTTTATAAATGTTCACTTTTATTCAAAAGTTATTGCATACGTATTTACAGTGTCACTTTAGCAGCAGTTGAGTGAACTGCAAATATTTACTGTAGCCTTTTTATTCTTGCAGATTTGCTACTGAGGTCTATCACTTTTTTCATTTCCTCTCAATATCTTTGTCTGTTTTTGCTAAACTAATAGGCTTCCAAATTAGTAACAAAGAGTTTTCTAACAAACAACAAATGTAAAACGAGTAAAACCAGCATGCCATTTGCCCTTTGAAGTTGGGTATTTTTCTGCAATGCCGTAATGACTCATTTTTTACAACTAGACTAAATCTTGCTGTATATGCAGATAGTACTTATGACTTGCTAAGAGAATAATATGTTTACATGGATAAAGAGTTTGCTTACAATACCTTCAATTCAAACAAAAAACCCACAGAAAAGGTGTGAACAATTCATTGTATAGTTCTCATTAGCAAGCAAGCGGCTAGGAAATTAATAATAGTGATAGCATAGATTGAGATTTAGGAACAACTAACAGATAGTTTTGCTGACAATAAAAAAATATTTTCATCATTTTATATGGTATTAGTAGTGTCTTATTTTGTCAGCACTAAACAATTAGAGTCTCCGCAAAATAAAGGAGAAGATTCACTTCTGAAAATAAAATGCATGAACATGCACAGTAGTATTTATATGGCTTCTGCAAAGGAAATACAGACAGTTATCGGGTCAGAATGTCCACCTTGGCATTGTCCCATGAAGTATAATATGGATTTTTAAGTCTCTGCTTAATCAAGTCAGGAAGTTTAGCAGTATCCTAATGCTAGTCATGCTGTGCAAGAAGGGAGATGGGGAGGTGACAACTGGGAGTCAGAACAGAGACAGAGCACACTGCATTCAACATGGTATTGCTTCGTGGCAGGAGACAGGCCTTTCTGTGGCAAGTCCATGGACCTTTCTGCTCGAAGGGCAATGCAAATGACAGTCAAATGGACTTCACCCAGGCGGGGCTCTGCTGCACAAAACGAGGACCTAACAGCCCTGCAACAAAAGGAGGTATCCCTCCAGCAGCCGGCACCCGTTCCTCCCTGCCAGGAGGCACCACAGCAAGGGAGCCAGCGGGCGGACTAGCTCACAGCACTCTCCTTTCCTCATCTTCAAGTTGATTCCCACGCCAAGATCTGCGATTTACCACTAGTCAGTGCTTTCAACTGATGGATTAATTAGTAAGAGATGTTGGAAATTGTAATAATAAAGCCCATCAATTGGACAAAGTGCTGGAAGTTTGGTGGATCACTTCCAAAGGTCAGCATTTACTATCAGTCACTTTATAACAGTAGCAATTATTACTTTTCTTTATTGCCCAACGGGGAAAGCCTCTCCCCAGTACCAGACAGCACTGACTTCGTAACGATGCACAGCAGGTTACCCAGCCTCACTCCACGCACAGGACAAACACCGCTGACAGGAGCTCAACAGGTCCACTTAATTTTCAAATAAAGATTGAGAGAAGGAAAAGAGAGACGGACTGAACAGGAGGCTATTTCCATCTTGGAACAATTATCTTTTCTTGTAATTAAAATGTTACATTGCAATTTGATTAATTATATTTTACAGGAAATAAATTAATTCTTCATCCAATGTATTATCTAGGCAGGAAATGTTATTGGTCACAGACAAAGCTATTAGTCTGGTATTGCTGAAAACATTAGCTAATTTGTGCCATATAGCTAAGCCTCTGAGAGATAACTGTCACTAATTTCTACTCTTTGACTTCAAAAAAAAAATCTCACTCAAGAAGCCAGTTCTTGTTTATAATATGTTTTTATACCACTCAGTGTCAAAAGCATATATATTAAACACCTGTTACTCTATTAGTGATTTTAAGTCAGGAACATTTTTAATCTGGAAGTCCAACAGCATCTGTCCAAGTGCTTTACCCTGCAAGAAAAAAAAACCCAAACCAACATTTAATTTCAGTACCTACATATACCACTTTTGTAAATTAAGTTTTAAAAAATGGTTTAATAGGGTATTTTTCCTATAATCAGTGTAAGAATTCAGTATGTTTTGTAAGTTTTATGAGTATTTATCTCTACGTATACCTAATACACAAGTTTTCGGTGAGTTTTATCAAGCCTTGGATTGTAGGTTATCCACAGTTATCTTTACCTTTTCCATTTATTTGGCTTTCTCACTTGTGAATCAATATAATTAACTAAGGAAAACTACACAGTTGAGTTTTCAAGACTCTAAACCTGAACAGATGAATAGTTTCTTCAATTTATTTGGTATGTAGTGCTAAAATCAATTTATTTTGGGTTCAGTTCTGCTATCTAATTCATACATAGCATCATCTCATTTTGTGAACAGTCTTCCTGATTATGCTGAGATTATTTGTACACTTCAGGATTTCTCAGCCTGTGGTAGCAGAACTGTGCTTTGCTGTAGCCACAGGATTGCCACGTCAATGGATCTCATCTTCAGGTTTAGATGTTTCAAATATTCAATGCTCAAATTGTACACTTGCAAAAAATGTTAGTTTCAGATTCACAAAATGTGGTCAACACAAAAGATGTCCTATCCATCTATTTTTTCTCTTTCAGATTTATATTAATTATTAGTAATTTAACTATAGGAGTTATATGCTAAGCTAGAGTTTCTGGACAGCTAATGGTTCCTGTATGTACTAGGAAACAATCAGAGTTGTCTAGCAAATCTGCATTCTCTAAAATATGACAGCCTTTTTGAGAAGCTAATTTTGCTGGTGCATCTAAAAATGCAGGTAGCACATCATTAAGAACATAACTGATTTGAAAACTCTTAATAGTTTCTTGTACACATCTTTTTCACCAAATATTCTAAAACAACTTTCTACTTCCCCATGTCGTTTTCAAACCTTAAAAGAATTAAGTAGATTATATATATTAACAGGAAATTAAAAGGAAGAGTCAAAACCAAAAGCTTACAGTTCCAGGCCTAAACTTGGTTATAAAGAGACTGTGTCATACATAATTCTAAAAGATAACCACATTAAAATCAATGCTTTGATACATGCCTGTGGGTCACTTCTTAGGGATGCTATGCCGCCACCACCAAGGGAATTCTTCAGAATAAAGTTTAATCCATGGATTCCTGGCAACTCATACCTGTAAAATAAAACACGCTGTTATTCACGAGATTTTGAAAGAAACATTTGTCCAGAACATCAGGCTAAAGACAGCATGCAAAAACTTCACGCTTGTGATGGCATTCCCCACTGCTGAGTCAAGCCTAAAAGCTAGCTGAAGATTAACCCAGGGCCTTCCTTGCCTTGTTGTTCCTTCCCCTTACTCCAAATCAACAGTCCTTAATAGTTCTAAAGTAAGACCATAAAGTAATCATTCTCCTCTTATTCAACTTCAAAACACATTCATTTCTAATGAGGTTGTTTTCTATGTTGGTTTTTTTTTTTCCCCTGAAGAGTTTAAGCCCATACGGAAAGCTCCGTAGGCAAGAGGTTCCAGATCCAATATGAACACAGTGGGCAGAAAGAAGTATTTTTAATATTTCCTAGTTCTGATACTGAAAAATACAGTTGCTTAATTCCTGGAACTCGCTTTTGCTAGCAAAGGCTGCCAGCTAATTGGGAAGTCATCCTCTTTGTTACTGAGAAATGACTACAAGTCACTAGATCAAACTCTTATGACCAACTACAGATAATTTTATAGCAAATAAAAAGTAGAGCTACATTTAAATGCTTTCTTGGAGCCATGTACTTTGTTCAGATAAAATTTTATTTTAGTGTGACAGACCTATTTTTCTGTTCCATTGCCACTGTAAGCATTTTTCCATCCTTGCTTTTGACTGGTGCAGTTCCAATTTGGAAACTTTTGTAGAAGTTTGGCACATGGCTCTGTGGTTTTCTAACAAAGTTGTTTCAAATTCCATGAACAGGTCTATAGTATATTTCCATCTGCTTCTCCTTGCACAGTTTTTTAGTGTTTTGTCTTCTTCATTGTATTCTTCTTTTTCTTTGTTTTTGCTTTCCTCCAGAATTTTCTTTGTCTAAGGACTCGATAGCTTTCCTTTTTTCCATAGGAAAGGATTTAATAAGAACATCAGGACCACATGACGAACAGCAGAGAAAGATGATATCCAATTCTTGCTCTGTCTCCAGATGTTTGACTGCTGCAATTTAAACCACGCTTTCTCCAACACCACCTATTGTTCTTTAGTCGTCTATCTGATCTTCATCTGTTTGGGACAGATTCTTCAAATCTGTCCTCTGAAATAGCCGGACTTTCTTGCAGTGCTCTTGTACTGCCAATTTTGTCACTCTGAGGTTTATCTTTTTCAGCTCCTTTTTAGCATTGTGAAAGTTATAGCTGTTGCTGATATTCATAGCTCTGGATGCCCTCGTATCTCGGGCAGATGACCCAAACCTTTCATGGAAGGAGATGATTCTGCTGAGCAGCCTGGCAAACACTTTCGTTCTTGTTATGCTCTCGCAAGCAGTAGTCATGGGGTGTCTGCGTCTGTCTCCCAGACAAGCAGTTTGCTCTGTTCCTTCTCTTTCATTACCACACTCCACTTTAGTATTAACACTACTAACACCTTCCTTGAAAATCAGTTGTCAGGCAACATTATCACACTTAAAGGCAAGTCCATTGGGAAGGCAGGAAAGTTTGATTAATCCAATAGTGCTCTACCAGACAACAGGAATATGAAGAATAAAGCAATTTCCACAATAAGTCATCTACATAATTTACTAACTTTAATAGCGTAATCAACTACATGGCAGGATCAGAGGACCCCACAAAATTTTCAATTAAAAAAACTCAATACAAATTACCACTAACCATACACCATGAGAACTAGAGGTCTACCAGAATGCTACACTGTAAATTTTGCTCTGAAAAACTGGCACAGACTTCCAGGCAGAAAACAATTTCACAATTGGCAGATCTCTCCACAAGAACTAGACTAATGGAATATGTATTCCAGAAGCTGATACCTCAGCTCTCAAAAGAGGTTTCATGAAAAAATTAATCTTTTAAACAAATCAGGAGAAATTGAAGCGCATACAAAAGCAGAAGCAAATGACAAAGAGTATGGAAGAACTTCATTTCACTTTCTGCAGTAATGCTGGCAGCAGGAGTATGTAGTACAAGCAACAGATCTTAATCTTGAACATCACAGAATGGCACATTCACTTCAAGTACTTTGAGGAAATATTTACAGTGAGATACTCTAGCTAAAACTAGGATTACAAAATAAGAGAGAGGTCAGCATTTTCAGGTCTGTTTGAAGCATCTGAGCATCCAAAATATTTCTGCACAAAAAAAATACATTCCCACAATAAAAAAAAAGGAAAACCACTATAGCCATCAGTAGCCTTAAAGCAGCAACAATACGTCAACCAAAATGTTGGCATGCATTTACCCAGAATACTTAAATTGTTTAATTAACTGAGATCTAAAGGAAGAAAATATTATCTAATTATACAATTCAATCAAAAGTTTTAAGAGCTGCTTTTAAAAAGCACAGAAAACAAATAAACCCTTCAAAGAATACTAAGCCTGTGACAGAAACCAATAAACCAAGGAAAATTCACTGTTCTAGCTGAACTCCTGTGCTTATGCACAACGGGGTGCCTGCTTAACTGCTTCCTTTAAAGTGCTGTCCGTACATATTCAGAGAAGCCAGGTTTCCCAGTGAATTTCCTGTTAAAATGCACGGAAGTAATAATGGTACAAAACCCATTTAATGCATTTCAATCAAGAAAAAGATAGGATTCTTCCCATCAGAGGAAAGTAGAAACTGAGCCCACAGGCTAAAAGAGGTGTCTGCATATGAGATACTGATGCTTCTAGACTGCTTTTTTAGGTGCATGTTCATTACGAGAGGAAAAAAATCCTTCTGTGTAGTGCATCCACATCTTGTTCTTCAGCTCTTAGTAGAAATAGCCCATAAGAAGAAATGAGATGTTGTATTTTTATTTCTGAGCTCATTTCTGAGCATTAGAATGCTCTCAAAACATGACAACCGTATTTCACAAGGCGAAACCAACAAGTTCTCACAGGATAGTTTTACTATCCTTCTTAAATGACTGACCCACTAAATGAAAAGTTTCTTGTTCTGTATCTTAAGACTATCAGATCTCAATTTATAAGTCTTGTACACCAAACACCACACAGACAACCTAGTGCTAACACAACAGAGGGCAAAAAGGCTAAGCACAAAAGAAAGGAATCTTTCACATGCAGTATGGTCTAGCTACTCATCTTACTACAGCACTGCTGCTATTTTTTAATGGTAGTACCAGTCAGAATTTGAGAGACTGACAACCTTTTCTCAACTTTGAGCAAATTTCTGGCTGAACACTTATCTCTTCCTTACCCTCACTTAGACTGGTCTGACCTTTCATGTTGAGCTTGTGCCTCATTCCTATGCCCAAGGAAAAACTGTGATTAACTATTAAGAATGTACTCTGCATAGAGGAGAAGCAATCGCATGAAGGGGGGGTTGAAAGATGATCTTTTATTACTATGTTACCTGAAAATCTAGAAGTTTATGAGTTTTCAGTGTTCTCTATCAAAAATAATGCCACTTCTTCCTCTGTTTAGTATACTTATTTAATAGCTTTCATGAAAAAGAAAGACAACTGGCTGACAATCTCTGTTCCGTAGTGAGGCAGAGCCATGGTTGGTATGTTTTTAGTAGCAAAACTAATATATATTTTTTAACCACTTGCATTGTAAATAAAGGAAATGAAGGAAAATGAAAGAGTAAGATAGCTCTTTTTATGACAGTTAAAATTAAAAATAAACAAGTAATTTAAAAAGAAACTATACAATCTGAAGCACATGAGCATAATCCTTATAATCCTAAATATTTCCACAAAAGGATTTATTCTTTTTCCCCAGCAGTTTTTCAATTCACTCACAGAGCTCCATTATCACACCATTAAAGGAAGCCAAAACCAGGAACAGATAATCTAATTAACCAAAATAAATTGGCTTCATCCAGACACAGCAAATTTCAACTTTTATTTATGCACACAAACAGCATTAAGGAACCATAACGAATCAACTTCTAGAAGTATCATTAGGAGGCACAACATTTTTTTATTTCTTCCCTTCTCTGCTCTGTTTCAGAGGAAATTCGATTACACTTCTTGATATCAGAATTTATTAGATACACAGATTTGTTAGCACTTACGAAACAGGGGGTGAGATCTGCACTGAGCCGCTTAAGAAGACAAAGAACAGCACTTACAACTCAAAGAGCTGTAGTTAAAATAACTCCAAGCTCGCTCTGAGCTTTGAGCTGCACCTTTCTGACTCAAGCTCTTTCAACAAGCAAAAAAGACAACCGTTTATCCACATTTTAAAAAGGGAAAATAGCTGTTGGGGTTTTTCCCCCCCTTTAAATTCTGGCTTGGTACATGTGGCAGTGGGTGAGAGCAGGGTACTCAAAGGAATACTTTCTCTAAAGTGAGTGAAATTCATAAAAATCAAAATGTTTTGCTGAGATAGTGATAGGATGAGGTACGTTTCCGATGGAAGATCAGGTAAGTTTGGGCTCCAGTCTACACTGGCTGTGTGCATGTCTTTCAGGTAGCGTTTTAGGGATTTCAGACTCCCAGTTCTGAAGCTCGTAGGCTTGGGAAGCTTCAGTTACTAAGGCTCCTCCAGTCCAAATGGTTCAAACACACTGGAGAGAACTTCTAACGTCTTTTGAGAAATATATTTCTATTTCACAGAGACATTCTGTACTGGAACAAAACACAGAAGTAGCCAACGCTAATATACTAATTTTGAGAATTTAAATGCCTTCACTAAACAGATTCGCTACCTTTGTTCACCTTCAGGAGAGGTCCAAGTTCATGTTCAACGACTATTGCTCAAGTTGTTATTTTAAAAAGCAAATAAAGATACACTAAAAAAATACCAAAGACAACACACACAGGTTTGCCATATTTATATTAATATACTTTAAGATAAGTTCTGAATACCATCATGTACGTACCACACAACTGTGGACTGAGCAGCAAGCTACTCACCTTGTTACTAGTTCTTCTTCAGGTTTTTCTCGCTCTAGAAGGTGTTGGAAGTAATCCTCCAAGGCTTGAGCAGTTAAAGTTTTCTTTAGGTATGGATAGTATAGGGGATGCCGTGCTATCACACCTGTTAGGTATAACTGTTGTTAGATGGAACAGGAGCTATTAAAATCAATTTGTATTTATCCGTTCAAAACTGATTTGAGATCTTCCTCTTAACTTAAACTGAACATATGGATCCTCTTCAATGAGCTCCTGAATAAAAAACAATAGCTGACATCTTTCCCTCTTTCAGTAGAGGGGTAGCGTGGAGCATGGCATGAAAGAATGCTCCCAAACTAAGTGATTATTGGACCTTTTCTGGCTGCAAACAGTCCCTGCCACTGAAAGACACCTAAACAACAAGAATATCATTGCAACAAACAACACACATGCAGTTCTTTTCTCCTAAATGGCTTGCATGACTTAGACAAGTAATCACAATTAACCATAAAAAGGCATTATCAGTGACTGAAGGTTTAGTCCTTGCCCCACTCCTTGCATAAGATCCTGATGTAAGTGCAAGAAAGCACAATTACATTTTTATTGCTGTAAATATGCTTTCATAAGCTTCAGGTAACTTCATGCTGAAGTTGACGTTCCACAGCAGTATCAGGAAAGCACATTTGTGTCCCAAGGATCTTTTTATCTGTGGGCTTCAAAGCTAATTTAATCTTAGAGGTCAAATCTGTTATTATTATTGTTGTTCCTTAATAAAGCAATAGCGTCTTTATATCTGAGGAGGTCTATTAGCTATACATCATTCATGATTTGGCAATGCTACATTGCAACAGTGGTCAACCATGGGGAAAGAAAAAAAAAAAAGAGGGAAAAAAATAAAAATCAACATTCCTTCATTCTTCACTCAAAAACCAGTTTCACAAACAAGGACAAGAAAATTATATTCCTAAATATAAATGAACAAAATTCATCAGTTTTAGTATGACAGCTAATAGCAAATCAAATCCCAAACGCACCTTTAATTCATACTGAGCTTTGAACACCACACGCTCTCATCTTCCAACAAGTAAGAGAGCCAATTGTTGCATGCAGAAGTAAGGAATAGAAGGAATTATTAAACAATGCAAGAAGCAGCACAATCAACGTAATGAGACTGCACGCTGAAACACACCATTTGGATTAACAGTAGCATAAAAACATCCTCTTACATGCAAGAACAACTTTGGTATTTCCTAAGACTGTCAGTGTTTCAGCCATATATATGTTACACAATTCACGTATGGAAGTATCATACATGATCAGACAACCTAGAGTTTATATTACGTAACGCACACATGAAGGAATAGCAACTAATGTGTGAAGGAAACCTTAAAAAAAGGCATGTCTTAACTTCAGGGTGCTTGACTTTGCAACCGTAAGCAAAGATCTTTCTTTGTTGCATCACACGCAAGCATTTTTTCTTAGTACCTCAGATTTCAACAGCTGCTAAGCAGAAAACCTCAAGTATTTTATTAGTAAAATCCTTGTTTTACATGGATTATTTTTTTGTTTCTGCACAGAGACCAAAAAAAAAAAAAAAATCAAATGAGATTTAAAAAAAACTGAGAAGAGCATTTGATGTGTAACTCTCATTTGAAAATCTTACATCCCTTCAGAAAAAAAAAAAAAAAAAAAGAAAAATACCTATGTTTGCAGAGTTGCCTTTGTCTCCACTTCTAGTATAGGCAAGATCTTCTAAGCGGTAAGTATGTGGACCACTTGGCAGATCTATACAACATAAAAATGAATACATTTTAAGGATAGCTACAAATAATAGTACATTTTGAACAAGTAACTGTCATTTTAACTGTATACTTTCTGCATTGTCTGCAGTACTCCTGAAAACATCTCCAAAGCTTTCTTCCCACAGGAACACCTAGGGAACAAGAGAAGAGGCTGGGGACCAAAATTATAAAATTGATCCCTCCTGCTCCATCTTCCAAATTCCTTTTACCTTTCTACAGCTGAATGCTGTGCCAGGCTTCCCCTCTTCCACCACCCTCGAATATGAAAATTCATCTTGGTCTTAGCAATGTGGTATCTCTGAAGGAGGGAGGCATCGCAGCTACTTGTCACTTCTTGACTAGCTGACATGTTTTGTCCCCTCAACACACAGATCTCTCTGCTTCCAGTGCAGGTGGAAAATAAATGTCACTGGTACAGTCCTGATAATGTAATTATTGTGTAATAATTCTGATAATGTCTGTAGAAAACAGTCATAACTTAAAATTCCTTTTCAAGACAACTTTCATAGGTCATGTTATAACAGTTAGTTATTCAGCTGCATAGAAGAAACCCAAGATTTCTTCTTCAAATTACTAATTTTGTAAGTATCTCAGTATTACGTAAGAAGAGGTCATAAATACATGCTTTATAGGAAGCCAGTCAATTTTTTGACTTATCAATGTCTGAGCATTGGACTTTCGAGCCTTTAGCAACATAAAGATTGTTGCACTTTGCTGAACAAAGTCCATATTAAGTATTATTTTTATTCACCTACATATCAAAAAAAGCAAACCCACTCCTGACCAAATCCAGAAATTCAGTCTTCTGGGATCCACCCCGTTTATATTTGAGGTCTGATGGTTCAGCTGCACAGCACAGACCACCTGCAATCGGTAATTACCAGAAGTAGTAGGCTGTCACCATCTAGTTTCTGCTCCCCAAAGGGAGAGATGAAGCGCTCACCTTGCCTCCGAGTTTCAGTTATTCGTTGATAGCGGCATAATATTGAAACTTGAAGCATAGGTTATATCCCAGTTCCTAGGCAGTGAGTATCTAGTACTTTATAGCCGGTTTTACTTCCGATCCAACTTCCCTACGGCCATATCAGCCCTCCTGGCATCTCTGGCTTTTCAGTCCCAGCATCTTTAACAGACTCATCTTCACTCCTGACTTGCAGTAGTCTTCTCACCCCTCGGTTGCCCTCTCCTCTGTCCCCTTCCTGTCGTTCTCTCCTCCTCCTGCACACAAGTAGCAGCTCTCCTGCTGTGCTTTTGGCCACAACTGCTGGTGCCACAGCTGCTGGTGGCAGCCATGGGAAGCAACTCGCAAACGTCCAAAATATTTAAATATTTTACCCTTTTTTTTTTTTTTTTGGTAAAACACCAAAACCATTCAGCCCTGGGCACATGCTTGTCTCAGAAATTTTCAGTTGAATGTGTTAAAAACTGTCAAATTCAAAGGAATTGACACTGCAAGACGCAATGCAACTTGAAAATGCAGTCTATATCAAACTATTGTGCTGGTTTTGTGGTTTTGTTTTTACTTTTAGGGAATAAGAGACCCAATATTAAATATGTTATGCTCTAAATGCTGGCCAAAGGCAGGCTGTATTAAAAAGAGTAACTATACCTATCTAATTTCACCCTGAAGATACAAATGAATGTTTAAATTCCACTCAGAAACAAAATTAACACTGTGGTAAGTTGAAGTATGATTTAAAGTGCACCTACTATTAAGGCACGACGCACTCTGTGAACCGCTTCAGGTGATCAAGTAAACCCAGCCAAATCATCACTACCTTGAACTCTTTACAGCCCACAAAGAATTGCTGACTCCTCAGGCAAGAGCCAGGCTGACATTACAGAGCTTTAATAAAGCTGGGTAAAAGAGAAACTATGTCAAAGTCCTACTGGCTGCATTTTTTACTGTCGCTATCAGAAAGGGAGGCTGCAAGTCTATGGCAGTGGCAGCTGGACAGATCCCAAAAGTTCGTTTGGGTATAGGCTGGTACATACTGTGGATGACAAAAACACCTCACTACAACCTCGACACATCATTTGTACAGTGTCTCTTAGTTCATGGTACTTATTTTGGTTGAAACAGATCAGGTACCACTTACAAGAGTGGCTTAGCTGGCACATGCGAGTGACAACAACAGGGAAAACAGTAATGAACAACTGGGGGCTCACCAAGCAACCTCTTCTACTGGCACAGCTGAATCAGAAACAGAACATCTACCCAGACCCAAACAACAATGTATCAGTGTTAAACTGCTTTAACCAAGACTTAAAGTTTTATAACATATATTGGGTCGCTGTCAAAGGTCAGCTGAAAGAGTGATTAGTTTAGTCTGGCACAACAGTTCTTCATCGGTAGTAAGTCATGGTAGCATGAAATTTGAAATGGTGAAAGCATACAACAAAAGAGTTGACACAAGAGATTTGTTCTGAGCTTGATGCTCATAATCTTCTCCATGTTCACTTCCATGAAAAACGCAAGCAAAAATGTGCCAGGAAGCTTGGCAGAAAATATTAAAGGGTGCATTTATTTAATTGGGGAATATTATTTTTGATTAAACATCTCCATTGAGATAGGATCTAAAAACGTCCAGCTAAGGCTCATTGTTCATTTTGGACAAGACTACCACACTTCATACACCACAGAAACCACATCATTTTTAATAATTTAATTCAACACACAATTCAAGAAAAAATGTAGTGCTTCTTCAAAGGCTGATGTATGCCAACGCTTAAACTGTAATAAGCTGTAGAAGTCTCTTCTCCATCAGACATTTTACACAGACAGTCTCTGACAGTCTGCCTTTAAACAAAGCCAGTTCAAGACAGTATTCTGGTGTTCTCATTTATTATTACCCTAACTGATTTATTGTTCATGATCTATCAGGAAATTGTTTTCATTTAATAAACATCTTAAACAATCAACAAAAGAATTCCCTTCAAAGCTAGGGCAAATGGTAAATTCAAATTCCACCCTCCCAGAACTACATCTAGCAGCATTTCTGAAATCCATTTTCACATATTTCTCGTATCTATTCAAAGACAACTAACAGTCCCTCACATTTGCGATAACCATGCAACTAAGAAAAATACTTCCCTCCTTACTAAATGCTGACAGAAAATGTTTTAGCGGAAGTTACTCCTTTTACAGTCTAACCCATTTGTCTATTTCTCATCTCTGCTGTCCATGAGTTAAGCCACAGTTGTAGGTAAGTGTTTAGTCACATACAGAAAATATTTCTATTTACAACTAAGTGCAAAAGTTTAGAGATCCTTCTCAGGGGAAACAACCAGAGGAGCTCTGCTGTCCCTCAAAAGTGGCATTTTGCCTGAATAAAGCCTGAAGAATTCAGTACTTAAATGCTGATCTCAGGCACCTCAGAAAGTTTTCTCAAATGGTAAGAAGGCAATGGGAAGTCTAATAGCTTTTTGTTTCTCCGATATTTAGCACTGTAGTCACGTTGAAAAAAAATACCAGGACCTTTGCTAACCCCTTTATCACACAGAACAATGACTTCCTATTCCTTAACTCGCCCAGTTTCATGGTGTGAATCCCCCACTGCCCTTCTGGGAACTCCCAGGTATCAGAGATACTCTGGTGTGACCTTGGATCTGCAAAAGACCTAAGAGCTGAAAACATTCTAAGAGTTTAACTTGTTTCTACCTGACACATAAAACATCGTATTGAAGAGATGTCTGAACAGATGGGGAAAATGAACGGCCATGCATGGCCACCAGACATCCAGTATCAGTCGCTTTCAAACGGCAACAAACACAGAGTAACGTGTAGTTCAAAATTTCTCTACAAGATACAGAACATTCCCTACTAATCTATAATTAGCTGTGACACTATTTTATTAATTTTGAGAAATGCTACTCACCTTTATCTGGAATCCAGAACAAATCTTAACATATTGGTGCCTTCACAGCATTGATTTTTTAAGTATACACAGACTTAAATACCTGAATTACTCTTTCAGCATTAGTATTCTTTTTAGAAATATTTCTAACCAGTAATCTTTAGGTACTGTCACCTGATTTAGATTTGAAGATATCTATCCACAGCTTTAAATTAATTCTCTCATTTCTCTGGTAAGAAGGAATAAGGTAATAAAGACTCTGCTTGGACCAAAAGGGAATTATGAAGTGTGCTATACGTTAAGAAATACCTTATACAGTTCTGCCATTAGAAAGAACGTAAATGTCTAGCACTTTCAATAATCTGTAACCTACTACCTAGCTTGTATGAACAACTCCAATTGAACGCTTCCTTTTCATCACAGACATCCTGACCTGCTCCATTCAGCTCACTGGTCTGCCCTTCTCAAGTTTCTTCTTCCCTTTCTTCAGAGAATTCAGTTAGACAAGTCTAACAGCAACACAGGAATTATCACGCTAGATCATTAGCCTAGTATGTTTTCTTTGAGAGTCACCAGATCCATGTTGTTCTCGTTCATTCTGTGAAGACTGCCATATGAAATAGGGCCAAATTTTAATTATCTAAATGCTAAGTATTCTATAAGTCTGTCCTCCACTCTCAACACAATTTTTTTGATGTAAGGTAAAACCAACTATTTCCAGGATTAACAAAATAAGATTGCGGTATACTTTGAAATCACGTTTCAATTTCAAGCCAGCGTTCAACTGCCTTCAGTTGTGTCTAAGACCTAGGTTTTCTGAAAAACAATTTACTTAGATACTTGTTGTAGTCTCAAATACATTTCATACTGTGTCATGCTAACTTCCTTCCTTCCAAGAAAAGCAGCTTAAGTGTTTTGCAACGGACTTAAAAATACATAGTATAAAGATGTAAAATATATTTCATGGACAAAATCTAGCATATGATTTTCCAGGACAAAGACAGCAAACAATACATACACAAATAAAAAAATGAACATACCTTTCAACTCACTGCTAATCTCAGGTGGATCAGACGAAACCACCTCATCCGATGTAAACGTGAGATCCTCCTCAAATGTCTCAACATGCTGCCCATTTAAAAATAGGTTGATCTGGAAAAAATACCAATTTCCAAACTGTCAAATTAGAAATCCAGAGCAACGTGAATAAACAAAGCATATTTCTAATTAAATATTGATCTGGCACATTTTCAGCAATAGCTTTACAGATAAGATTCTGTACCTCCCTTTTAAAAAGCCACAATAACAATAATGATCCATCATACATCTAAAAGAAATCTTTGTGTAGGGGGAAAAAAGCATAAAAATCAAAAGAAATGCTGTATCCAGTTAAGTATGTTTTAAAGGAAGACAAATCTCTCTCTTTCCATCTCCCTCTATATAAAGCAGCGCTACCTGAAGTTTTGTGTCACAGTTCTTGACAGTTGGATCCCAAAACTTCAAAGCTTCCAGCTCTTCCATGATACAACCCCCTTTTTCTTCTTAATGTCACTGTCAGTATTAATGGCAAACTTCTCCTGGGATACTAAATTCTTCTTCAACTACACTTTATGACAGCAACTTATAAAAATTAATACTGGGTATTTTGGGTTTATGATGAGATGAAAATATGAAATAAAAAAATGCCATGCTGTTCACCTTGCATAATAAACTCTACCCCTGCCCCCCACAAAGGAATCCGGAAAAATACATAGTCAAGTCTGGTATTTCATTAGCTGATGGGCCTATTCACTTAAGATGTAAACAAAGGTTTTTCTGGTTAAATCATACAGCACAATCACGTAGAAAAATTAACTGTGTAAGTCTCATGTGCATTGGATGATTCCAGTACTAAAGACTCGGATGTACAACCAGGTTACACTGCCACAACAAAATAACGTACACCAACTTAGCTACTGCAGTTATCAATGCTCAGTTGTCAGCAAATGCAAGACCATTCTACTCAGCCCTCTTTCTTAAGATTGTTCTTGGAGAATAGCTAATAGTGACATAGGCCTCCAATGCTTATGCAAGAGGAAGATTAAAACAAAAAAATATTTCAGAAAAGCTGTTCTTGCCTTCAGTAGGTTTGCTAGAGTTTTTCTCCCTAGGGAAAATCTTAGGTTACTTCATAAACATGAAGCAGTATACACAGAAAACAACTACTGTTCACTGTAAAACCACTGGTGATCCATGACAAAATCGGGGCAACTGCATAAGAGCAGTGGAAACAACAAAGGAGATACTGAATCCAAACTGACACCCAGAAAGGTGTTATCAAACACAAAACAAAAGAATCCACTATGGCAATGTTAACAGATCTGAAAATCTCCTTATGAAGTTTTTTTGGTTTTAGGTCAAATGCTGAGCTAGAGCAACCAGACTCTTTGTAACCGAACTTCCAATCCAGAAAAGCAGTTAATTCATACCCTACTTACTCTGTAATCTCTAGCTAGACCGTTGTTGTTAATACATGGCTAAAACTTTGAATCAAGGACTTGAATCACTTACACCACACTTTTATGTAACCTTTAATAGTACTGCAGTACAACAGTGACAGATCACATGGCATTTTGTTAATAGTCCATCAGTGCATTCATCAGATTAGCTACCTAGAGCAAGGATTTCCATTTTCTGTATTGAAAAGAGTAGACGAGACACTGCTTTCTTTCCCTGACAAATCAGGTTACTGTTTATTCTCAATGGTGTTTTACCAAGGCTGGAACACAGCGCTAATTAATCAGTTTCTATTTAATTTAATGAACAAAACAGTGGTAGGCTAAAATTCCATAAAGATAGTAACTTGATATTAAACTTGGCAAAGACAAGTCATTTGTTTAAAGCAAAATGCAAGTGACAATAAAAATAAGTACTTGAACTTCTTCAAATGACAGGAAAGGTGGCGCTTTTTAAAATGTTTTTCCACTATGCACAGTTTATAAACTTAGTTTTAACAACTAAACAGCATCTTCTCTGTAAAATTAATCATAAATTATTTCCCACTAATGCAGAGTACTACTCAAAGAAAAATGTAACATTTGGGCATATTTGTGCTAAGCACTGTATGCATGTTAAAAAATGAAAATTAAACAGTCCCTTTCTGAAATGCTTAGAACGCTTAAATTGAATGCTGATAATCATTTTACAGAGTTGGTTTTTTAATCAGTTGAGTTTTATTTCGTTGATTTTTTTCTGCCCCTCCATCTTACACTGTAAATCTTGCCTAGGACTGCCTGATCATCTGGACCATAAACTTCTCGGACTGAAAGAAACTACTGTTTATGAACCAAAGAGGGCCACAGAGATAGATCTCATTCACAGGATCCTCCATGATACTCATCACAATAGTTGCACAGCCTTTCACAATTTTACAGGTTTTGTAATATATGCAAGAGCAGAAATTACTACTCCTATTTTTATAGGCAGGGTATTTGGAAGGAAAAGGCCCAACTCCCTGTTAAGGTAGAACCTGTGTGAATCAGGGGATATTCACTGATTTTAGTACTTATTTCTAGTAGTATACACAAAATGTAGACCACTCAAGAAGTCAGAAGATGTGTCCAGATTCACAAGATTAATGTTCAATAAACACCTAATGCCCTTCTCTTTAAAGAGGGACAATCAACTTTCAAAAAATATATAATTTTCATAAACACTCTTTGCAAATGCAGTAAAAATAATTCAGTTCTACAATTCTAGGAATCTGAAAAGCAAAGTTCAGTTTTGATACAACGTATTTCAAAATTCACAGCAATTAAAATGCAAGGTCGGCAAATTCAACTTGTAAAACATCCTGTGTGAATAACATTACTCTCCAGGAAACTATTTTTTAATCACAGTTACCAGAATACTTTGCAGTTTTAGGACTCATAGTCAGCAGAATTTTTCAAATTACTTCAAAGAGAACAGAGCAGGCTTTAAGCAGTAAGTCTTACCTGAACATTGCTTTTGGGATAACAGAAGAAAAATGGCTTCAAAACTGGAGACCTAGACATGTAAAACAACAAGCATAAATGCATTCAACCAGAAATTAATGAAAATGTTGGATCACACATCTTGAGACTATTCATACACCAGACAAACACTCGGGAAATTAAAAGCTATTTACCCACGATTAGCAATGGTTTTCCAAACACTTTTGGAAAGCCTGAGAAGTGTAGAAATTCCTTAAGATTTCATTTTTAAGAAAGTAAGATATTGTTTAAATAAAAAACCCCACGAAAATCCTGGGGGCGAGTAGCCAAAATACCAAAAATATTTTCTTGAGAAAGGATGCACTTCATGACACTGAAGTCCATTGCACTGTCATTAGCCCCACATTGCTACCTACGCTAGTTACACAGAGCTACTGGAAATGTTATCTACAGTTTCTTCCCCCACCTCCAAGTGCAAAACAAACATATTGAAGTATTTGCTTAGCAACAGGAAAGTTTTACATGCTCTCACGAATAACTATGGAAAAGTAAGCATATAAATCACCAGTAGATTTTAGCCATATCTAGAAAAATACCAAATCAAACCAGGATTTTTTTTTTTTTTTTAATATGCTCAACATTATTCTGTTCAGCTTGCTCATGTAATGGGTTCATTCTAACATTTTGTGGGATGTTCTGGGACATTTGACCTCACATTTTTAGGTGAAGCGGGCTGGTACAGACATAAATCTGCCCTGTCCATATTTGAAACTAACAGGTACAAGAGAAACCCGGTCCAGAATTGAGCTACCACCCTGCCACAAAGTCACATTTCAAGTTCTTGCTGGAGCTCATTAAGCAAAGACATTGTCATGAGCTGATCAGAGACCTATATAAGTCATATTCAATAATTCAATAAAGAATGGTACTATTTGCACACCTACCTTGTAGCACTCATGATTACCTTGTTATCACTTACTAAACATAGCATGCAACGGAAAGAATTTAGTTGGTTCTGTGGTTGCTGTTTCAAGGTGGGGCAGCTTGTGCAGGTCAGTGGTAGGAACATTACCATCACACATTACAAGAAGTTGATGATCAGGGGTTAACTTACACTTTGGGGCGCCCTCCAACAATTCCAGTGAGGCCGGGTGCTGGAAACAGAAATTAAATTCACATAAGAACTGTTAAAGCCATCTTCAAAACACTAGAGCTCATAGCTTACTGTAGCTTGAATCGTTCCTATAATGCACATTAGTAGTAGTAGTAGTATTTATTAACACTGGGAAATGTCTAGCAAATTACATATATTCTCGTAAATTAATTAAACTGAACATTTTATACAACAGTTCAAAAGGCAAGACATGTAAAAGGTACTGTGACTTTTAACAAAAAAAAAAAAGAATTATTTTCTAAAGGTGCAAAGTATAAATCAAATAATTAGGTTCTTCTTTTGAATGTTTTGTATACCAATGCCAGTCAGGCAATACATTTCATAGAAAAGCTTTGGGTTTTTTGTTGCTGTTGTTTTATTTACTTTTAAAGAGAGCAGATAAACAATTCTGGCCTGAACCATGGTTTGTTTTAATAGTTGCTTAATATGACTTTGCTTATTAGATTAACTCTCAAATTAACTTGCATCTTTCTCTTTAGCATTTTCACTGGCTAACTTTGTTGGGTTTTTTGGTTTGGTTTTTGGGGTTTTTTGTTTGTTTGTTTTGGGTTTTTTTTAAGGGGCTGAGTACTGCAGATCCTATTCTTTCTCTTTGATACACAGGTAACTTAGGGGCTTAAAGTCACTAGCATGATCCCAGATTTGCAGTAAATCAGCACTGGGATTAGACTCTTGTTTATTCTCAATATCAGGTTGCTAGGCTTTACTACCATTAAACCCATTTACCCAGCTCAGTATTTCTGAAAGAAACGGTTCTGCTCTCCTCATCCGGAGCACAGCTTCTCACCCTTCTTTCTGGCATGGACAGCATGCATACATGATACATCAGAGCTCCATATAGTATTGCAAGCGAAAGAAATGGTACAGTGGAGACATTAAATCAGTCTAGGAATTAGTAAGTGTGTTAAGCAGTCCCTTGAAAACAAATGCTGTGAAAATCTCTCACGTAGTATATTTATCCAAATTAACCCTGACTAAAATGGGCTTCACGCTTCCTCCAGGTGTGAATTCTCTCTGTTTCTGCTCCAAGCAGACTAAAAGCCACCTAACCGTGCCACTGCAGTACTAAGCTCCCACTGGTAACCTCCACTTCTCAGCAGGCTGTTTTAGATTGGATTCAGTGCCTTGGTAATGTAAACACATACCAGTGGCCGCACAGATGGTACAGCATAGCACAGATTACAGAGGCTTGCCATATTCAGGTTCATTGGAAATGATTTCCCTGAAATAGTGGTTAACAAGGTGTTTTAATGAAGTTTTTGAAGTGGAATGCTGTTGCGTAGTCCTTATCTTGATCACCCTGTTCTGTAATTAGACACGCATTTGGAATCAACACAACTAAAATTCGGTACACACCTGAACGACTGATTCAGAGACTAATTACAGCAAATAAAGTTATGGAAGAGTTCTTTTTGACTAAGGCTAGTCCATAATCACTCTGCTAGCATGGCCAGTGTGCTAGCACAATACTTGCACATTATAACTAATTCACAAGATAAACAGACTTCACTGACTATATTTTTAGTCAGAAGATGAAAAAACAAATCAACCAACCAACCAACCTCAACACATGGCAACCTTTAGAAGGTGCTGCACCTGAGAACAATTGGGAGATTAGGGGTGTTAGTATTAACTCCCCCTCTTTCCCAGAAAAAGCAGCCTGTGGTGCTTTTAGTACAGGAAAAAACAAATGCCTTCAACAAAAAACCCGCCATGAATTACCACCTCCCTACCCAGTAAGTTCTGCTGCAAAAAATGTGGTAGTGGATGGAATGTGAAAGAATCCCTTACGTTAGTGTTACACCATTTTAAATGACCCAGTGAAGATTCAGCCCTGTACATACTACCTGTGCACTCATTCAAGCAGAAAACTGCCATTCAGCACTAAAACCAACTGCAGTTTACTGAATTAAGCGCCTGGTTTGTGTATTTAGGTTGTTGGGGGAGGAGGCTGGATATGGTAAGGTCATGTTGAAAATATAGGTTCATAAAGCTAGTTAATTTAAATTATCTGTGGATTGTCACATGGCTCGCTTCCTGCTAGGCAGCTGAACTGCTCATTAAGGACACCAGATATTGCTCCGACATCAATTTCAACTTCCTGAAAGCCCTCCGAGAAAGCTCTTCCCTTGCCTGCTCTCACACAGTGGAACTTGGCTCCTACAACAAAGCAGTTCCCTAAACACTGACAAGAAAACAATCCATCTAAGAGCAGCCACTGCTCACACCTGGAGGCTATGATAGCCTTCTCCTGCTGCTTGCTGTTGCTAGCCTTGCAAAGTTCTCCAGCACAAGTACTGTAACAGCAGATCTGCCACTGAAGAGACTACAGCTACCGCTGCACATGCATGTGGCTGCAGAGCAAAGCTACATCAATATCCCAGCTGCAACACTATTAATTTCTATGATTATCCAATCCATTGTTTATTTTAACATAAGTAAGATGGGAGTGCTTGTAAGTACAATTTCATTCTACCTATATGCAATTCCTATTTAGACTTCAGGCAGAGAAGATCAAGAAAATCTTAAACTGATTATGGCTAATAATCAGTAATTTGTTACTTGTGTAAACAGCACTAGAGCACACCACCTCACCTAAGCCCAGGGCTCAGGTCCCCATTACATTTCTCCAGTAAAACTGAAAGAAGGCAATGGAAGGTGTAGCACAACCAGGTAACAGCAGGCTTCTCACTGAGGCCAGACCTACTTGTGCAAAGTTAACTGTGATCTCCTTAGATCAACTCTTGTCCCAAGATCTACTCATGCTGTACTTTATGCTTAGATCACATTTCTTGCTTAAGTATCTGTGCAGATGCTCTCCCTCCCTCCTTTCTGGAAGAAAGCTTATCTGTATCTACAATGACATGAAGAATTCGTCATACTTGTAGAGAGTATCAATCAGGCTGTAGTATCAAGTCAGGAAGATTACCAGCTAAATCAAAGCTGTTCATCTCCTTTCCCAGAAACTTTACATGACCACTTCTTGCTATCAGAGCTCTATTCACTAGTTCCTCAAGGTAGATAAAGTATCACTAAGCACAGTGTCACCTTACCTGCCACCAGTCACCCTCTTGAACTAGTTGCTTCACTTCAGACTGACAACTTGCCACCACTATCTGCCAGCTTCTGTGCCTCTGAATGGCACAAAACTGATGCACTGCAAAATCAGCTGAATGCCTTTAAGCTGGAGACCTTCCTTTCAATCTATTTATATTCTGTTCATATTCATCTGTACTTAGAGTATTTGCCTGGTGTAATCACCACACTGAATATCATATTTACTTTGCTTTACGTGTACATGATCCAAAAGAGCAGCATTTCTGCGAACATCTTCCCTCGCAGTGCCTGAGGACCTAGCCTGGTAACTACAAATTCTCCAGGTGGCTGGGCATTTAAAAGCAGTGAGTCAGTACTGGAGAATACGCCACTTGAATTCCACTGACTTCATTAACTCCCAAATATATGGCATGACTAGAGAAATGCCAGGCACCAAGTTCACTAAATTTACTTCTTTCTAGGTGACTAGGCACTAGTATAGGACCCTTTCTTTGGATTCTGTGCTAAAGGGTTTGAATCTACAAAATAAAGAATCAATTATTATTTAGCAAGCCTTTCTCTTTGGCTAATCTGTACAATTCCTCAGTCTTAACCTGTCTTTTCATTGTATGATTCTTCCTTCTAGCCTACTTTCAATCTTACCCCTTTTGAGCCCAATTACCTTAGAAAAACAAACCATCATCCTCTGTGTATACATGTACATATATTTATATTTGTCAGGTTTTTTTTCTTTGTGTCCCACATTCTTCCAGCACACCTGCAAGACCCCAAATTTTGGGTCCAATGGCAAGTTTCACCCAAATGTGAAGGATGGAGAGGAATCTCAAGAGTATCAAAGCACGCTAAGACCCCAGGACCACCACCACCCTGTGGTTAGTCAGCAGTGTAGGGACAGATTTGCACATAGATAACACAAGGTCCACTCAAGATACACTCCTTGATACAGCAGTCTCATTGTTTCTGATCCTTCATGTATGTTTTCTCTCTTTTATTGCCTCTCAATCTTTTTTATTTTCTCAACCTACAAAACTCAAAGGATGGACTTGCAAATACCAGTACTTTTAAAGCTCATATGCTGGAAAAGACAGCAAGTTTGTAATAAATTTCATGAACAGTGGTAGCAGGCAAACAAAGGAGTATCGGGAAAAGCACTGCTTCTCTCAGTTGGGGCTGTCACAGCTCCCCCCACCTCACCCTTTGTCACTCATTCTTCTCTCCTCCTCTGCACCAGCTCTGGTGTTCACACAAGCATTTCAGAGAGTGGATCCACTGACAACCAGCCCTGGCAAAAAGAATGCTTAAAATCGGCCCACATAAGCACTTATTTCAACCTGTAGAACCACCATGTTCTAATACATTATAATCTATGCCACACATATGACACCCCGTAAAATGCCCCACGGCAGGAAAAGCTCTGGCTGGAACCTGCAATCAACCTATGAGATGCAAATTCCCAGCAAAACGAGCTTCATCCCTTCCAGCTCTCGTAGTTCCCCACTGGATTTTCTGATGGTGGAAGAGCCTTATGTTTTGCCCCCTTAATAGTTCCTCTGTTCTATTCAACTCCTACTTTAATGGCCACACCCAAATGTGGCTTATTACTTCTTATTCTTCAAGCTATTTCTGTCAAAAAAATATTTCTGTACAAACCTGTGCATTTTTCAACAGAATAAAACATGATGCAATATATGAAAGAAAGAGGCCAGACTGCATGAAGCAATTTGTAAAATGTTTTGGAGTAAAAAAGCACGAAAATGCTCTGACTAGTAGAAACGATCTAAAAAGCTTTAAGTATTTAAATTCAATAGGTGACACTTCTTTCTTAGATACTTCACAAGTTCCAAAACACAATGCCTCTTGCTCACCAGCCTACAGTTTTTGACCCTAAATGGTTTGTCCCTTTTTTCCCAGTGACTGAATTAGCTCAATCAAAAGGTTATTAATTTATTTACTGCATATTCTAAGGAATGATATACATGATATACTTATCTATAAAAAACAGACATCAAAGAAGTCTACTTCTAAAGCATTATTTTTAAGCGCCTGAACTAGACAAATCTGAAACCCAAGGTTTCAACAGCTCTTACAATATAGTTGAGTAGAACTAAAAACCGCATGCAATCTTTGTTTACGGAGTCAATTATACATTCTTAATTATTCTATCTAGGTTCTCTGAACACAGGAGATATTTTTTGAAAATAATATTGCAGAAGATAAACTGGGGACTGCGGTAAACTATTAGGACAAGGACATTTCTGGAAGTATCTTCCAACACGCTTTGGAGATCAGTCATAATATTTACATATACTCAAGCACTTTAAAATCTCAAGTTGTATTAACCAGCTGTCATCTTAGTGTCAAACTCCGGTCATTTTAATGTGAAATAAGGGTCAGCACATGATTCCAGCTATTAGTAAAACATTTCTTAGCTACTGAACCCCTACTAAACTATAAATGCCAGTTTCCCACAGCAAGGCTCCTCTTGAGCCTCTTCTACATTGCATTTTATTCAGAATAAAACATCTAAATGAAAGACAACAAAATAAATACACTGCATCAACACAAATTATTTAAATGCTAACCATATGGCTGGCCGGACTGTACATAATTAAGACATTTTCACTGAGTAGTACAAACCTGGGCTGTGATTGCTAGCTTTAATGAAATGAGGGTGAATTTCTACAGACCAGGCAATGCAGCATCGCTGCAGAACAGCACTGAACTCCCACAGACTACTACAGATTTAAAAATTTGAGTCTGTGTGTCGAATTCTTCAATGCCAACTACAGAAAAGCTCACTTCACAGAACTGGAAAACAGCTCTGAAGACCCCACTATTAAGACTGAGCATTACAGACACATTTAAAGTTTTTTATTTTTTCAGGAGACCGTACATGTATAAAACCAACCTTGCTAGTGGCTGGTAAAAACCCAGGCTATTACCAAAGTACTGAGTAATAAACAGAAACCATACTTTTACCAATTGAAAGTTTAACAAATTCAGGTTGTTGATTGTAGAAAAAGATAAAAAGATTGGATTAGATGTGTTTGGTGCTTTTTCTTCATAGCTTGTATTGGTTTAAGCCCATTAGAAGAAGAGCAAAATCCAAATGAAAACTGATTAAATGTTCAAACTGGCAAACTAAATACAGTGCTCAACAGAAGTTTACAGTAAAAGCCTCCCATTCCAAACAGAAAATAACAAATCACTCTTTAGTGGATGGCATCTCTATATAGAGTGACTTCAAAAATCTCCTCTGAGTTTAAGAATCTTATCTGCAATATTAATACTACTTCAGATAACCTCTGTGCAAGTACACTCGTGTGCCCCGCTGGTCTTCAACAAAAACAATGAGAATTAAAAGAGCATCAGGAAAAAAAAAGTTAGGGAATAGCTATGAAAACCTCAGTCTTTCGCACTTGATTATGGCAGCTTTTTAAAAGATGCCACCTTCCCATACTTCTCTCTTGCAGACCTTACTCCTTGTCTACATTGCAGAGCACAAACACATGTAGGTTTCAGCCCATTCCAACATACAGGTAGCATTCCTGTACCTTTTCTTTCTGACACAGAGGACAAGATTTCATAAGAAAAAAGGAGTTTGAAATCAGCACAATGCCTTGAGATGGTTGTTCTACTCATTTTCAGAAGTAAAGATCTACCACAAATGGGGTGGTGGTGGGGAATGAGCACTCTCGAATTGACCAGAAATTCCACAGTGCTCTCCTTTCATGAGGCCTGAGCTTTATTATCCTTTACATATACAAATACACAAAAAATGTATCATATTCAAAAATGTTTTGAAATAATCAAAGCTGCAAATGAGTCAAAAGTTGAGAAATACTGACATTAAGACTTTAAAAACACTAGAAGAGCTAAAAAGCACACCTGTGACGCTGGACATAACATCTTAAGTCGCTGCTGTGAAGCATTAGTGAGATCACTCCTCAACAAAACTGCTGTAATACGCTTTTTAATCACAGGAAGAAAAATAATTTATTTTTATCTTACTGTTGCTCCCTGCAAAGTCTGAAAAACTGTAACTGAAAACTCCCTCAAAGAGTTTATCATGCAAATAGCTCAAAAATTTTGACTTACATGATTTAAACTCAGCCTAAGTGAAAGCCACCAAAACTAGGCTTTTAGTACTGGCTATTAAAGAAATACATACCTCTTTTACCTACAGTTTATAATTTTTATATTATGATACTACTACCAAAATAAAACTGCTGGCCAAATCTAGCTCAGAGCTCCACAAGTAGTGACTAGAAGGCTGAAACCATTAGAGTGACAGTGCTCCTGGATTTCATCTCTAAAGATGTAGCTGATAAACACCAGTAAATCCAAAAGCCTAAGCTCAGTACTGCCTCCCTCTCAGATACAGGGGCACTGGAGAATCCCATGGACCAGAGCAGGAGCTCTTAGGACTCCCCCTGCTTACTCTGAACCATCAAATCTCCTTTCTCTTTCCCTCTTCTCCTCTACTCCCCATTTCTAAATTTTAATCAGCCTGGTCCACTTAAATATTGGTGGAGTCCCTCTCTAGCATTTCCTAATGGGAAAGTAGAACTAAGGACTCCGATTCAGCTTCTTTTGTGGTTATGCCTCCTTCCACTATCTCAGGAAACCATCTGTAAAGCAGACAGAATACTTTCCAATGTTACTTGATGTTAGAAAGCTTAGTCGATGGTGTTTACAGAGCTTGCTAAAGATTCCTGCATGACAGGTGCTGTATGTGAAAATTATCTGTACAGCTGTCCGTACATCACTTAAGAGTAACAAACACAAAACCGCTATCGAGGTGAAAGAAGAATATAGTTCAAAACAATACTTCACAATCACTAGATACAGTCCAAGCAGAAGAGAAAAACATTTCCTTTTTTCTTTTTCCCTTTTTGTCTGGTACAGACCACGTAAGTGTTCTTTAAGAAACAAAGGTCACTCTCAGAATGTCCAAAAAATAATGAAGTGTTTCAGTTCAGGTGACATCACTCTACAAGTCAACAACTCCTCCTTTCTCCTTGCTGCTGGTTATGAAGGATTTATAATTTGTTCCTGCTTTTCCTCGGTTTTTCTTTAAAACAACATATAAAATAAGGAAGAAGGGTTATTTGCAGTCAGTCAGTCATTCTTATAGTCACTACCTCTCCTCCTGGAAGAGAACTAACACAGGAGAGCTGGGACGGGTGTGACCAAGCTGGCAATCCTTCAAACGCAGGATGTTGTTGCTGTTTTCATCAGGAAAAGCCATACATGCTTCAATCCTCACTTGGTGTGCATCCCCACAACTGCCACCATTTTGTCAGAACAAAGCCACACAGGATACATCATACCCAGACCCATGTGGGCTGTGCAAAACCACATCCGACAGGCATGCTCCATTCATGTAAGAGACAACAGCCACAGCTATTTTTGCTCAACGCCCAGTGAGAAAAAGTGGTGCAGCACTGTACAAAATGGGGCCTCAGGTGCTCACTGCTCAGAGCACTTGCTCAGGGTATGGGAGGTTCAAGTTCTGGGTTCTCCTCTGCATGTGGACACTCCAGCCCTTCCATAAGAGTGACCAAACTCCCATGGGGCATGCTCTGCTTCTCGCTGAAGCTGTTACACTTTGGAGAACAGTAATCATTTGCAAAAATGGCCCAGTGAAACAGAGGGGGAAGGAAAAGGCTGAGGGAGAAGGAGGTGGGAAATGAACATCAGAGGTGCTGTTATTAGGAATTCACCTAGGACAACAACAGTCATCTTGGTTCTGGCTTCTGTTCCCAAGATCACTTCTACATCTACCCGACAAGAGTTTTAATTTGTCTTGCCGATGGAGCTCTGTTTTAAGACAATTAAGCAGTGGGCATTCCTCCTTCTGCTCTTCACAGCAAGTTCTGGCACCCTACACCACTGTCAAAAACTAAGCATCATTAAGGTGATTCCGTTATTAGTACACCGCCAATGATTGTTTGGCAGTACTGCTTTTTTTTTTTTTTTGTTAAGTCTCACTGAAGAAAATAGGAAAAGAAAAAAGACTCTTCATAACCACTGCCTTAAAAGCATTACACATCAACAAGCAGCCTATTAAGCATTTAGATCCCAAAAATCTAACCCTTCTCTACACACAGAGAGTTTAGCTGTGCAGGTAATACGGAAATCTACCACACAACAGCAACTGAAAGAAGTGACAATATGAAGCAGTCTCAATATATCTTCAACAAATTAAAAAAAATGACTATTTATGTGGTTGTTCAAGCACTCAGAAGCACGTCAGTAAAGAGCTCTGATACCCTCTGACACTAGTAATTTACATCACAGAGGCCAAAAACCTTGTTGCAGTCTTGTACCTGGCAAGCAGAAGTGCTATTTATCACCGGATCCCCCAGAGGATTCCAGAAGTACGCTGTTTCCCGTTGCTGCTCATTAGCAGCAGTTCCATGAATTGAAACAGTTATTTATTTTATTATTTTTTTAGAGAGTAAATGCTACAGGATATTCTAAAAAGTTTAAGCTGTTCCTTTAGGAAACAGAGCCAGCACCCCCACCATCGTCCACGCAGACTGCCTAACCTGACTCCACACAGGAACGCACCTGCTTCAGCGCGAAGAGCCCTGACAACATGAGCTGAAAGCTTGCCACCCACCTCATGACACAGAGGTGCACACATCATGGTAACTCAGTTTCAATACTGTACATACTCCACCCAACCCACCTAGCGCAGATTGTTGGCTTTTTTCATTCTGTGAAGAACAGTGGTGAACGGAAAAAACTGAAACCTTAATGAACCTAGCACTTTCAGACTTCAAACAAGCTTTATATACACAGCAGATGCTTTATAAAAGAGGCGGCACAGATTAAGCATTTAGAGAGACAAGTACACATCTATTAGCTTCAGATCTTACAAATAAGTAATTGTTTTAAAATCTGCCCAGCTTTCCTTTGTTCACAAAGATATTTGCTAGGGGGTTGTCTATGCATATATAAAATAAAAAATGAGTACAGATCTTTACTTTCAGTTATGTTTACATAGTTAAGTATTCATAATTGAAGTAGTTTCTCCCTTTTCAGACCGAAGTAAGAAGAGTTTGTTCAAAGCAATCCAACAGTAAGTCCTCCTAGAAAGTGAAGAGAATCCAACAACATTTACAGACAAGAAATGTAAAGTCTTTTTGGAACAAACATTTGGTAAACAATAGCAGCACAGATCATTTCACACTAGGTGACCCATACGCAAATACTTCAGATATACACTCAAAACGAAGATGGACATAATTAAATTCCAGTATTTTGACTTTACTTCATAAGTCAATTAAAAATAAATCTTGCAATAGTTGCAGTACATCACAAATTCATACAAAATTAAATATTAAAGACACATTAATTTGAAGCTAGATTTAGTAGTACAGGGTCAGAATTTAAGCTGATTAATTAATATGCACTGTGAATAAAGAATTAGATGCAGGTCATTAGCATTCTCACTGCAGTATCGTATTAAAAAGTTTTGAATTGCATCTGAAAGCTGTAATTACCTACACAAGCAGCTACACATTAAACAGGTTAGCAGTAGTATCTACAAAAATCCTTTGCAGTAACATCAGATAACTAAGCCCTGAAGAGAACCTTCAATTTCCTTAAACTATACAGCTCCTCATATACTGCAACGTCACAGCCAGACACTGTGATAATTTTTTGCTAGCTGAATAACATTCTTAATGTTTACTGCCAGTGAAGTTTAATAGCATTACTGAGTTTTAATAACATGGTAGAACAGTAAGACACTGTTGCACATCAGAGTAACCATGGGTAGGAAAACAAAAGACAAACAAGGAAAAATAAAAAAGGTAGGAAGGGACAGTAGCAGCAAAAGAAGGATAGCGAGTCTCAAAGGACAAAAAGGTGGACTTCCAGAATTTTCACTTTACCATTTTGTTTATGTCTGCACATGCCATTTCTACACCAAACATACATACCTTTAAAAAAAATTATGATTTCACTATGCACAGCGCAATGAAACTGAACACAACTAAGTCTTTGCATGTTAGTAATGCTCAGGAGGAAAAAAAAAAAAAAGTAACTTTAAAATTCTTAGAGGGTAATGTGAATATTTACCCATGCCAGTTCCAGCTGGTGCAATCTCTCTGGAAAAGATTTCTACAGCTTCTTTTTGCTTATGGTGTACAGCAAGCCAAATAACAGCTTCCCGAGGACCCTGCTTCAAAAAAGTAGAAATTACATTAGCTTAGATGCAGAAGATCAGTTAAATTTACCAAATTGGAAAATAACAGTATCTCAGCATTCAAGTTAAATCTAATGGAAATGTTTCGTGCTCACTGCTACAAACTACAATTTTCATTCAGTGACTTTTCATCCAGCATCACTATAATTTTCTGTTAACATTTCATCATCTTTTTTATTTTGCTACCATGAAATTGACTCTTGGTTATTTCAGACTGCTAGGACAGTGTGCTGCATCTCCAGCATTCTCAAAGCATCAATTACTATAATTAAGAGTACTTTATAAGAAACTAAATACTTGGCTTCACTCTCAGTGGAACCAGCAAACAAACTTTCCTCTTATTTTAAGTGCACTGAAAATACACTGAGGTCAAGTTAGAAAGCCAGGTTTACTTCTCTTAGCATCAAGTAGCAAGCAGATTTGCTCATGGAAAAGAATTCAGACGTAATCCTTGGGAGTTAAATGGGAGAACGGAACTTGCAACAGCCACCACATTTCCAGAGAGCAGGCACTCCTCTAAAGGTAAACCCAGCTAGTACTCTGCTTCCTACTCTACAGTCAACTAACAGATGCACCTTTGCAGGCAAGCACTCTCACTTTTTACTTCTCTAAAAATCTCTTTTCTGCCACTGGAAGATCTGCCACTGGAAGATCTACCACTGGAATCTATACACAGACAAAAGCCTTAGAGTGAACATTAGGGCAAAGTCTGCCTTTGAATCTCTAAAAATGTGAAACCTGCTCAAAAATACAAGTCTGTCCCCAAGTGTCTCTTGCTTGTCCCAAAGCACAACCATTTCCATCATATGTATAAAATGGAACAGCACAAGGTCTCAAAAACCACTAGTCAGGAGTTTCCCACACAGCACTACTCCAAGTATGGAGTTCTGCAGCTAGGTATTTCTCTCTGGAAGTCAGTTTGGTTTGGTTCTTTTTTTGAGCACAAAGTTTCTAAAGGTTCTTTGCTAACCTTACATGAAATTCTTGGCTTATTCAAATCAATGTATAATTCAAAAAAGGAGGAGTTTGACTATAAATACTAGGGGATTTCTTCCAGTGTTTATGTCATTTTTATGTCAACAGGAAAGGACACACTTCATGAAAGCACGAAAAACATACCAAAGTCTGGGGTTTTTTTGTTATTTTACAGAGCTCAGAAGACTTTATAATTCCAAAAATGCCCTGTCTAAAGAACTCTTGTAGACTTGGTAGCTGTTCTACTGAAAATGCAGAAAAGCAAAGAAAAATGAACATATAGCTACTTAGGATACTGAAGACGACATTTTCCTGGAAGAAAGGATCAACTGGACTTTCGGAAGATCTAAGCCCCTCTGAATCTATGCCAGATGTTTGCTACAGCAGGAAATGAATATACAAGACTAAATCGCCCATTTTTAGTTTATTCCAACTTTTTTCCTTACATATAATTTCTGAATTATTTAATAGCTTCCCATTTGTGCATAAAAACAGAAGAATATTTTAAAATAACATTTTTCCTCCTAGTGTAACACTTTTAATGCATTATAGCAAAAAGCCTATTTCTTTCTAAAATACAGAAACCATTGAAGGATACAGATGCTGCTACAATTCAACAGTCCCAACCTCAAAACGCAGGGGCTGAGGGGCAGAGCAGAGGGGACATCCTTTTCTGGTCAGATGAAAAGAATGGAGCCACAACTCCTTGAAGGAGTCCTCCCTCCTCCAGGCTAAGGAACAGCATCATCCTACACAGCACCAAACTTCTCATCACTTAACACTGAAAAGACAGAGGAACCTTTCTTCATGCTAACAGCATCTTTCCTCTAATAGATAGGAACAGGAAAGAAAAGGTAAACACCCTAAAATTGTTCTTACATGCAGGCAACTGTTAGATGAAATGACTTAAAAGTTGTGGTCAAACAAAACCATGTCTCATCCTTCTTGCTGTATGTTTTTATGTTTATTCACTACCCAAAGCTGAATGGGTGTCTCTGACTTCAAGAACTAGAAATCGTTTAAACAATTCTAAAATTACTTGAAGCAACTGTCAATTTACAAAGCTGGCAGTGAAAAATGCTAAGACTATTACACCTAAGAAAAATTAAAATTTACACATTACAATTCCAGTAAATTTAACAGTACCATAACCAAACAAGTCTTTTCCCCTCCTCAAATTTAAGACTTGATCAAACATTTTGAACTTCAAAAAAATTTTTTTTTCCTCTTCAAAATAATCTGAAAAACTACGTGCTGGATCTGAACTCCTACATTGTCTTTTAACACATCTCCTAAGTCTAGTGCTATTTATTTTAATTGCCCACATTTCTGTAAAGCTGCATGTTTTAAAAACATTACATAAACCAGCACACTGAATATTAGCTTTTGAAATGCTGATGTCTTGTATGCCAGTATCATTTTCCTGTGTGTATACAGTACATTTTTCCCAAAAGCAACATTATTGAACATATCAACATTCGAAAATCTCAAGTCAATTTCTGGAATTTAAGTAACTTCAGCAATGTAGGAACACGGATGTATTTTCTAGCAGCAGCTGCTGAAATGGTGTTTATCATAAATGTTGTAATTTGCTGCACCAAGCATTCTGGTTACTGTAAGAGTATCCCAAAGAGACCATTATGTTAACAGACTACTAAATCCTCTATTCCAACTCAAATACATGACAAAACTCCAGTACGAACAAGCTCACTTATGCCAGCTCATACAAAAGGAGCAAAACTTCCTGACTTTACAGCTGCTGCTCACCTACAACCCAATAATGAAGGGCCTCCTTCTTTCAGTATGTTTAAACTTAAGTCCTAAATATTCATAAAGTTGAAAGACGACATACAGGGAAACACACAGTTCATTTCTCAGACTCCAAGCTCCCAGTCTGGAAAATACCTGCCACAATACTATCACGCAGGAAATCCTGCAAACTTGATTCACATTTTTGTTAGTTTATGTCAATACTCGTGTAGGCAAACGCTAGAATAAAAGTTTAGCAGCACCAAGGTAGAAGATGTTATATTATTCCAGCAGATCATGTATCACTGAAAGGATAGAAATTTCCTTCGATGAATACAAAAACAGATGTCCAGATCAAGATAATATAAATCAGAAAGCAATCAGTTTTCCAATTTAAAAAAGTTTTTACTACATTATAGTAAAAAATTGTTGGTACACAGAAAATATGCACCCATGCCATAAACTTAACAAATGCTTCTTTTTTTTTTTTTTTTTAACATTCAGTGTTCCCAAAGCTACCAAGAGATTCACTAAATTACTACAAATAATAATTAATAGGAAACACTCTTGCAGAAAACTTCTGTTACGCATTCACATCTGCTTCCTGGTTCTAAACTGTAGCATGTCTTCAATATTCTATTTCAGTTCTAGGTTTACTTCCTTGCCCACAGATGCAAGATACAATGGTCTATGAAAATAATAAACTAAATCCTGTTCCAAGTGGGTGAATCCAGTATTGAAACTGGATATATAACTATTTTAAAGTAATTTATCTTACAACATCATAATTAAAACAAAAAATAGCAAAACAGTTATATTTCATCATCTTAATGTGTCGCAAATTGGTTAACAAAGGGTTAGTAGAAATAACAGACATAGCACATGCATTTTTTATACAGCCAACTAGTATCTGATATACTATTAATAGATAGCCTTCCACATGAAACACAGCCAGTATTTCTAAACCATTGATGACGTGACACTGTCACAGCCCCTTCTTCCTCCCCAACAGAAAACCACAGAGCAGGAGATACTAAAAACTAAACGCCACTGAGGTTACTCAGTGCTGATTCAGGTTCCTTCCTGGCTCATGCTGGGCTGCTGCTGACAAAGCAAGCTATCAGAGTGGCAAGCAATCACCACGTGAACAAGCAGGGAAGAGCGAGAAAGGAAAGGAGGCAAGCACTTCTTGGTTTCTCAAGGATACTTTGTGCCGCCAGGACAGTAATGCTCCACACAGCAGCTCAGACTACAGAGTACAGGCCCACATAAGCCTGAGGTATACAGTGATTTCACAGTTGCAAAGGCAAACCTTCGCACCTAGTTCAACAGACCTGGGTGAGAATTAGTCCAACCACACCAGACATCTACCATGAGCTCCAAATATTGTTCAACTTCTGTCCTGGTATTCATATATGTATTTGCTTCTCCTCTTTAAATGCAGATGGTAGAATCGAGAAAGCAGGAACTATTTTCCTTGTGTGTTAATATACTGCCTAACATAACATGGCTCTGGTTTTGAGCAGTTACTTGCAACTCAAATAACCATGTCTAATTTCGTACAGAAAGATGTGATAGGAAAGAGCGTTTAAGAGACTACATTATTCCTACCAGAAGCCCCAAAGGGCAGATATTTTCCTTAGGATTCTATGACTTTGTATTTCAAATGGTAAAGCAAACCCCACTCCTCAACCCTTCCTCCAAGCTACTATAGCTGCTTTCCAGCTGAAATACAAATACTCAATTTTATTTGGGAAAGTTATTTAAAGTACCATAAGCAAGGCAAACTGAACAATAAGGAAGGAGAAACTGCTCTTTTTCAAATCACTATTCACTCTACACAACGAGACAGAAAACTTTCTATGTAATGATTTCATTAAAGAATGTATTACAGTGTGTAATCATAAAGAGTTGGTATGAACAGAACACTGACAAATTCAACATCTGGAACATCTGTTCCTATGTTTCAAAATTTTGATTCTGCAATGTCAGTAACACACTTTACATTGCAGAGTTTATGTTCCTAAATGGGAAGAGACCACGTTATAAAGCTCGTTCATCTGGAAGCAGCTTTTGCTGTTGTGCAGAATGAAATTGAAGTTCAAGCACTAAAATGAACAGCCACAGATATAACTTGCCCAATTTCTAAGAACACTTAATTTCTATAGTAAGTTTATAGTCTTTCTCCACATCACATTCTTGTTTCCTGTACATACAAATTGTGGGGTATTGTAAGTGTTGGCACTCCTACGATCAAACTCAGAGAGCTGAGTTTTGCCACGCATACCTTAAGAGTTCTGCAAGACTGCCATTGACAAAGAAGAATTAGATACTACTGTTTCGGAACAAACTAAACTGTCTAAATATTTAAAGTGCACGTAACTGAGGACAAGATTTATAGTCTCTTTCCTTTAAAAAAGGACTTCCATATTCTACATTAGAAAAACAGACTATGGGTATCACAGCGGCAGTGACTATGGCCATCTTTCATGTGCTTACAATGAATTTAACAAGTCCCAAATCACAATGTAGGATTATATACTTGAAGATTTGTTTCACAAATAGTACTCACAGACAGTTTTAAAGTTGCACAGGCAACAATAATTCTGCCATTTTCTAACTGTAACCTTTACAATGTAGTCTTTTAGACTTTTATCTAATGCAATATATCTACATCATGAGAACTTTTATAAGAAGATATTTCTTCATATCAACATCAGAACAGACTACAACAACATTTTTGTAAGATTTCATATCAGTGCTTCTGGAAGACCCAATACTGCAAAGGCCTTGTCAATGTTAATTTTGTACACTAAGTACTGAAAATGAATTCTTTGCAAGATGATGGGGTGAAATTCCCAAGATGATACTAACTTCCTTTAAAGTTGTGGAAAAGATAACAATATGGAAAGATTACAAGAGGTCAGTAAAAGTTTAAGAACACTCCACTGAATACTTACACCATCTATACTCCTTCTAGCATGAGGTCCATATGTATCTTCAGACCCTAAAACCTGTATGTTAACTGCACTGTAATCTTCATACCCAAGCTGACTGAAAATAAGACGAGTCCTGCAACAAATGATTTTTTTTATTAGTAAACTGCCTCAAAAAATATTATCTGAAGTAGCCCTGTGTGGTCCACAGGGCTTAGCTCTGTCATGTAAACTGGACTGTGAATACTTTACACTAAGCAAATGTATCTGAATACTACAAATCAAGTGACTACTGACAAGGAAGTTATGCTTCTGAATTTATCCCTAGATTTCAAATTGAGCCTTTGTTTATTTAAGTTATTTGCAAGATGACAGGCAAAGACATATAAATGGATTTCAGCTCTTACTTTTATCTTTAAAACAAAGACAGCTTGAAACATAATTACAGTACATGCAATCTTCCGGCCTTTCATACTGGTAACTCCGTTCTTAACCCTGTTTCTGCTATAACGCATTACGAACTACCAATAAATACATGAAATACATGCCTCATTACAATCACAGGCACCAATGAAGAAAAATAGAACTGAAGAAGGAACTTTTATTCAAACCTTAAAGGTATTTATTTTGGATTAATGAACATATGACTCAGATGTCAAAAAGTTTTCAAAGAGAATGTTTCTTCATTACTCGTGTCCTTCCAGTCTGGCACTGAAATCCCTCAAACACTTTCTAAAAGAACATTTCCACCAAAAGCACACTGTGTCAAGAGTGCCAAGTTTGGCCAACCATGACTGATAATGGGGATGAATATTACCTCATTTTTATACACCGTGAAAACACACAGTGCTTTAAGAGAGCCAGGAATTAATACTGGGTTTTGACAAATATTAAATTTGGATTAAATAGATTGTTTGCAACAACTCTTTGAAAACAGTCTGACTCTCAAACACTGAAACTGAAAATGACTGCCATAGTTTTAAAAAAATAATCATATGAAGTCCAAAATCCAAAAAAATCACAGTAAAAAAAGAATCCAACCATTAAAACCAGTCCAGCGAATTAACATCTTGCAGATTGGAAAAATAAGTTAAATTTTGAAGCATCTAAAGTGGTTTCCTAATAATCTTGGTCTGGCACCCTTCTAGCTGTATAAAAGATTTTATCAGTTGAAACACTGGAATTATGTTAGGGTAAGAAAAATATTTTGCATCAGTGGAACATTTTGAAGACACTGTTAATATATCATCATTATTGCAAACATTAGCATGGTACCTGAAAAAATTAAGCCGTGTAGAGCACTTAAATACAAAATTTAATTTTCTCATTGTTGTAAGAAGATCAAGGTGGTCCACATACCACAATGAGGTCGTCTTTATTTTTATGACCACAAAAGGACAGATACTTGATTTAAGGTATCTAAATTTGCAAGCTGTGTCTGTAATAAGTTCTTTTGAGTTATTTATCTACAAACATTAGAGTTAGATATACTAGAGTTCAAATTACATTTTGTGGGTAATTTCTAGCACTTTTCACGTGTCTTGGTACTACAACAGAGAACCATCAAAAATAAAAGGATACCAAGGACTACTCCAAAGACTTCTTCACACACATACTGCCAAAATCTCTCCTGCTTTCCAAAATGAACAAACAAATAAAGAAAAAGCATCTAAAAAAGAAGTGAAAGAAGTCATATTACAAGCTGCCAAAGCTGCTTAATGGCTTCGGCTGCCAACTAATTTGACCTGTACAATTGAAGGACCTTAAATTTGTCCACCTTATTCTGTACTTGCTGCCATTACACTAGTAGGCAGAATTGAATCTAGAATGGATTGGAAGCTGGCTACTTGAAAGATCATGTCCTTACGACGTTCTCTTGCAACAGGAATTGGTGAAAAGACTGAAGTCAGAGCTTCCTAAAGAGATGCAGCTGCTGGTGGAGCACTCTGACAGTGATCAGAATAGCTTAACTCTTATTCTATACCTGGGCTGACACAGACAAATCTTTCAAAAACGTTGAATAAACAATTCCACACATTAAGCTGTTTAAGACTGTGTTTGGGATGGAGAATATGTTCATGAGCAGTACTGTATTTTGTGATTTTTAACATACAGAACAAGCCACAGCTGCTCCAGGCATGCCTCATGGGCTAGAGGCCACCTGGCAAGCCAGTTAGCCAAAGGCTGGCTAACTCCCATCAGCCGCCTTCTGAGCACTACTCATAACAGGCACAGAAAGCAGGCTGAATTAATCTTCTAGTGGTCACAGAGGCAGCAGCACCACAAGTTGTTTCAATCAGACAAAAGATTCATGTAGTCTGTTCTGAAATAATGTCCAAGAGCAAACATGAAAGGGGAAACATATCATTCTGTTTTTTCCCCAAAATGATCGCCTAGCTTCCAGAACGATTGCTTTTTGGAGACTTCCGAGTCCCCAGGTCTTTGTATTTAACAACTCTTGCAGGTTTTTTTCCTTCATCGATTTTCTCAGCAGCTCTTAGACACATACACTTTTAGCATTCGCACCACTCTGAAGAAAATCTTACATTCTGTATCAGTCCACTCTCATCGGCTTTTCAGTGGTGCCCAGCAACAGGACAAGGGGCAATGGGCACAAACTGAAGCAGAGGAAATTCCAGCTGAACATGAGGAAGAACTTCTTCACTTTGAGGGTGATGGCGCACTGGCACAGGCTGCCCAGAGAGGTTGTGGAGTCTCCTTCTCCGGAGATATTCAAGACCCGCCTGGACAAGGTCCTGTGCAGCCTGCTGTAGGTGACCCTGCTCTGGCAGGGGGGATGGATTAGATGATCCACAGAGGTCCCTTCCAACCCCTACCATTCTGTGTGATTCTGTGACAATATGACTAAAGGTTTATCAGGCTGCAGGCTGTCTCAAAATTGTAAAACTGTCCAGCAAACAATCGTCACATTTTACAAGGTACTAAGTTTTCTTCAAAATGCAAACTTGGTAAACTGCCTACATTTAATAGCACTAAGATTTTTGATAAAAAGAAGTTCTGTGAAAATAAATGAAAATTAGTTTCACATGGGTTCCTCTCTGGCACCTAATAAATTTTAAGCTGAATCACAGCTTTACCCTCATTAATTTTGAGTTTCTTCCTGCTATTCAGCCATCTATTTTCAACAGTATTTGAGATCTTTCTCACTCTGTCAAACGTAGCTGAAGTGTAGTTATATGTTAAAAACAGGTCTCCTAAGCAGGCTACTTCTGTATTGAAATGTCCTCACAATTAGAATATTATAATCTTCCAGGGTTCTTACAAGGTTAATATGGTTGCCATCACATGTCACAGTTTTACTTTTCATCTCTGAAAATAAAGAGCCAAAACCCCTTCCAAAGACCCAAATACTAACCTTTGCAGAATACTTTCCGCAATGCGTTTTCCTTTTTGTATTGCCTTTGGACCTCCCACTGGACAGACAGCAGTAGCTCTGAAGCCATCAAGGTAAGTGGCGTTTACCTAATGATAAAGGGATTATGAAATTACGTGGGATTCAGTATCAATATTTTATAAATGCTCTCTGATAATCATTATCCGTACATTAAGCAGAGGCACAATAGCATGAAACCATCATCATCACAAAAATTGACTCCATTATTTAAAATTCAAAATTCTATTGGAATGCTGGAGGAAGATTAAAATCTGCAAAATTCTGAAATTCTGAATCATTTCTCACAGTCATCCTTAAATTCTCCTGTACTTACCTACTTTGATACATAGGACACATTCTGATGTTGAAAAGATGTGTAATGTATCACGATGAAATAGATCAGACAGATGTTTCCCAGAAGTATTAAATGTGGGAAAACAGCACACAAACACATGCATACACAAAAGAACATACTATACATTGCAAACATTTAATTAATAAGCATTTTACTAGACTTCCAGTTCTACAGCTGCTTAAAAGAGCTCTAACACAGTGAAAGCAATGACTATAATGCATGGCCATAAATGGTAGATAAGCTTTAATAGGTCCATCTGAACTAAGTGTCATAAGCATTTTCAACACTTGTTAACTTAACAGAAAAACAAAAACAGAAAATTAAGAACCTGGTAAGACACTCATCATAACTCTCTACAACCAGAAAAGTTTCTCCCACAGTCAATTTTCAAACACTTTACCCAGTCTAATTTTAAATGTCCCTAAAAACGGTGTTTCTGCTATTTCTTTGGAGAAGCTACTTCACAGTAATGTATTTCTCATTATTCTTCCCCAAAATTACCTTGTATCTCACTTTCTCTTATCATTGTTTTACTTACTACACTTCACCTTTAATGCATCAATTATTTTCTTCTACACTTGCTGTGAAGTTACTGAAAGATGTAACACACGCTTAAAATATTTCTAGTTTGTTGTAACACCTATTCGGTCACTTCTTAGTAAAGTTGAACATATTGTTCATTTCCTAAAAATTACTTCCAAAACAGGTGTGCAAAGCAAAAGGCGTCCGTTTATCACTGACAGCCAATTAAACAGTTTCAAAAAATGGAAATATTTCACAGGAAGTCTAACTTGCATCTTTCAGAATATCTGTTTAATATACAAAATATATTAAAAAATATTACTAAACAGATCATTTCAAATGCCCTATTTAAGACATAATACAAAATAAATGAGAAATAAATTATTTTTATTTTACTACTATGTAAAAAACAAACTCTCGTTCTGTTTTGATAAACCATGAAATGGAATAAACAACTGGAAAATCTCAAATCTCAGTTATTTCCTTTAGATATACAGAAGCATGGAAACTTAAAGTCAAGAACAAAACTGCAGGAGGGCAAGGCTGCTGAACAGAACAGTTGCTGAGAAGCAGCAAAACACACTCTGCTTCAGATCACACACTTGGACCAAGGAAGAAAAAGTATTTCCTGCTTCATACACTCACTGCCTTCTGCATCTGCCCATATCAAATGCCACTATTTACTACAGGAAGAATAAGAGCATCAGCATAGCTATCATTTGATTGATGGAATTTGATGTTTTGTACAAAAGTATACTCTTCATGCTAGGTAATTTTTAGGACTTCCAAACTGGCTTCTCCATCAGTTATACAAAGACACCATAAGCCTCATTTTTAAAACTAAACATCTTTTAAAAATGTGCTTATAATTTACGTTTTAAGACTTCTTTGTTGTTGTTTCGAACACAACAAAAACATAATTTCAGATTAAAAAGACACAGTTATTTCCAGATACAGATAATGCAGACATGCATCACTCAGAGAAATCTGTTGTTCCAGCATTACGCAACTACAACTCTTGAACTAATAATTAAAATTCCGAGGAAATGCAAAAAGCTGACAAGACAATATTGCACTGAAATTGTAGGCTGCCTATCAGAAAAAAAAAATAAAAATCAATGCTTCATTATATCAGGTGAAAGTTTAGAAAAATTTATGTTCACGTTACACTCCCATAATACTTTTAAAATATCAAACCCCTTTTTTGTAGAGCTGATACAAATGTGATTACTAGAAGGCTGACAGAAGTGAAAACTTACTAAGCATGTGAGAAAAGGGACCTGTGGTACACAGATTCTAAATATGCTAAAATTTCGACTCAAAAGTGCTTTGTCAGTATGCTTCAACTACAGAGCCTTTACAGAGAGCTCTTCTATTTTGACTTTACAAACCCCCAAAACCAAACCTGCTTTGGTGATATTATTATTAAACTTTGAAATACTGTGTCGTTTCAGAACTGTAACTCTACGTTATGCAAAACTGGTTTCAAAAGTGTCAGAAATATTTTAAAAATGCCGTCAAAAGTCTCAAAGAAAAATTATGCTCAGACACACATTATGTTACTTAAACAGAAATATTACCACAGTTCCCTGCTTCGGTTAACTCGCTTTTGATAAGGCTGTGCTAAGCAGTTAACTTCTGATCTCGACCTTACTTCTGTAAGAATCAGTTTTGCCACTAGTTTAAACAAGAACAGAACCCAGCCCTACTGGTACTTCACCAGAATTGTATTACCTCAGCAGGGAATGGAGACCACTAGTAGACTATACACTTTTTACTATAAGTGTAGGTTTCTTTCAAAAGAATATTTCAGGAGACTGACTCAGTCACAGCCAAATTTCACACTGAAATAGAACAAAATTAACATGCCAGTATAAAAATCAAGTATAAAGGTGTTTGTGGGCAAAAATGTTCTAAAAATTATTGTTCTTACTATAAAAGAACCATCCTAACCTTCTCTGGAGGTTTGTGGATAAGCCTGTTATACAAGTTAACATGTTTTTATGTATCAAATAAGCAAAAAGAAAGAAAAGGCAAACCTTATTTCGTTTACTCTCAGGTCAGGGAGGATGAGGATTTTAAAGTGGTAACAGCTTGTGGGAGAAAACATTTAGTATTTTCTCCAAAACACAAAATTTTGTAAATCAAAAATACCTTACACTCCACAGAGAGAGACAGTACCTTATAAAACGTTGAAGGAGGTGATCCTTTTGCTCCATGAACTTTCACTGCCCCACCATCAAAACCTGTAGTGGTTAAAAAATCAATGTTTAAGCTTCTTCAATATAACTTCAAAGACATTCTTTCGTGATACATATTAATGAAGTGCACTTAATTAAAAAGCAAATCACTGACAGCCATACTACCACAGAAGAGAGCAACTTTCACAAAAAAGTCCTCCCTGCCTTAGAAACACAAACAGCAAATTGGTGACTAAATTTATGACTTCAATAAGCCTTTTAATAGAATGCTTGAAATGTTTATTCATGTACTTAAAAAATACTTAACACAGAAAGCAGCCTTAGGACTTCAGACCTAATAGTTATGTTCCACTTAACAGCCAGTTACTGCACACACACAGAGAGAGCACATACAATTTACTGCAGTTGGCTGGAGTGGACTTTTCACTTGGCAAAGAAACAAACCAAGAAAGATGAGAAACCAGTGACAGCTTATTTGCTGATAGTAAGTGAAGGGATAACTTAACTTCAGCCTTCTCGTCAATAACAGAAACAGAACAGTCTGAATGTATGTTCCAGGGCAACTCAGTATTAGGAATATTAATGCTAAAAAAGTAACTGGAGAACATTGCTAGCATGGCATCAGGTTCAAACTTGAATTGGAAAAATATCACTAGGTGCAACTCCTTGAAAATTTGTAGTGCAGCATCAGCACCTCATGTCAGACAGACAGAATTATACCATAGCTCACCTGTACCTAACCTGTGCTTGCAAGTATTTAGGAAGCAGTTCAAAGCTTTACACGAACACTCTGAAGAAATGAAATCAGAACGTTATCTGAAAAAGTGAATGTGACTAGCAGAAATTTTACACGTCACTCAGATAACATCATCACACTTTCTGCAAGATCAATGTAAGTTTAATTTAACTCTTTCAATACAGAGCAATACCCCTACAGTCAGGGTGAAGATCTGGAAGAGTTTCGTGTCCCAGGTAAAGGAGCAATACAAAGAAAACACCACACAAACCACAATGCATAGCATCTATTGTCAAAAAGAAAACAGAAGCACCTCTCAGTTCAAACGCGGCAAGTAAACCAGCAGGACGATAAAATCGGCAATGTATAACAGCAAAAATAGATAGCTTGCCTGTTTTTACTAGTGTACGTGTCAAAGCACTTCAAACTAAAAATATTTCAGAAATCTGCCCATTTTCCATCTGTTATATTTCTAAGAGGGCTAACTGAAAGTTCATGTGAAAGTTCATTTTAAGTTCAAACATGTCATATCGGGTCATTTGCAAGCTAAAAGTTCATAGGAAGGTTAGGGCTTCTTTTTTTTAAAAAAAAGACTAGTGGCTAAGAGCAGCAAGCTGGCCTTATCAGACCGCCAGTTGGTTATGTTGCATGAGCAGAAGGTTCACTATACAATTTTACAGTACTTTTATTACTGAAGCAAAATATTCTTGATGCTACAGTGTTTTATCGCAGTAAATTTTGATATTTCAATTGTTCTAAGTTTTATAAAGACACTCGGCATACTATCACAGATAAGTTCCATCAGAATGAAAAAGGCTACATAATACAGATGCAGTAAAAAAAACAAACTTCAAATGACTGTATTGAAACATTTTTATCAAGCTGTCTTATCCAACCTACAGATCTTCCAATCTGTTAAGCCTCGGTTTTTTATTTGTTTTGCTTTCAAAGCTAAATCCAGAACATACATTATATCCATGTTTAGTCTACTGGCTGTTGAGAGTTTCTAGGATAGCAAGTGAAACTTTTTGAACAGAGATTCTCTGGTGGAAATCCAGTACCTAAGCATGCTTCTACCACTTCAGATGATCCACCTAAATGTCTAAGAAAAAGACCTTTACCAAGTAGTGCTTTGAAAGACACAGCATTCCACTGTTACTACCAATTCAAATGCCATGAGAAAACATGTACAAAACATACACTGTAAGCAAAAAAACTGAGCTGCAGTTAAAAAAAAAATACCTAAATCATAGTGAAGCCGTCTCAATGTTGCTTACACAGAATAAATAGTTTAAAGACTTGGTAGGTGCACAGCATGCATTAAAAAGTAAAGCAAAAGGAGCAGTGATCAGAGATTTTAATTAGTCAGCCAGCAAGACAAATATGAGTATGGTTAAAATTTCAACAGGAATTTCTAGCAAAAGTCCTTGAAAAAAACCAGCTGAATACAGTATCACATGGTAAGGGACTGATGAACAAGAAATACGCAGAGAAAACACTGAAATTAAATTAATCGCTTTAGTTTGATAGCCCAGTTCACTGACACAGATCCCTTAACATGTAAGAGGACTAACCTGGAATTTCAGTGATGGAAACTCCGGAAAAGTCACATGTGACATCTGGTAAAAGATAGCGTTGAGGATTGCCCAATTCATATAGCAACTGTTCAGCTACAGTGCCAAAAGAGATTAGTCCCCCTGTGTCTGGTGGTTTGGAAATAATAAAGTCTCCTTCGGAGGAACATTCTACAATGGGAAAGCCTATGTTGTGCCTAGAATATGAAAAACATTGAAAAAACCCTATAAATACAAAGGGAAAGTGCAAAGAATGAGTGACAATAAACAAGAATTTTATGGTAATGATTAATTAAATAAAACTGATCCAAGAGTTATAACATATCTGGTTGTTTCTGAAGAAAAAGCACTGAACAAAATGCTTAACCAAAATTTTACTGCCTGGCAAAGGAGTGCAGATGTAACAACATATACCAACAGTAAACAGAAGTGAGCAAGGGGATGGAGGACACTAACAGAAATGGTTAAGGCAAAAACAAGTCAAAAGAATTAGAGGACTATGATTAAGCAGCTAAAATCAGAAGAAAAAACACAATCACTAATCCTAGCCTAGTTTGGCCACGTCAGCGCACACACAGCATGAAGGTGAAGACATCTAAATGGATCCTGCACTCTGTAAAAAGGCAGCCAAAGCAGGAAGAACAGACTGTGCTGGAAGCCTCAGAGGTGAAGGGAAGCAGGAAACAGGAATAATCACACCTATTAAGGACAATTTCACGTTTATAATAAATTATACACAAAAAAGTTATAATCAGGAAACAGAAGGATATATGAAAGTTAAGATCTTCAGCCCAGAACTATAATAAAAGACAGAATGAACAGAAAATTATGAGGCATAGCAAAAAGAAAAGCAGTAAACCAGAAAATTACAGACATGTTTGCAAACTCAAAATATTCCTCTTCCTCACATTCTCACAAGAGTAATATCCAGACAGTGATCAAACAACTCACAGTAAGAGGCATACGCTGGTCACTGTAGTAGCAGGGCAGAATTTTCAGGGTGATGTGGATAAGATCTAGGTATCTGCCTTCCTGGCCAAAGGGCTTTCATTTTATTTACAGAGAATTTGAGCAAAAGTAGTGACTTAAGCAAAGTACCTGAAAATGCAAAGAAAGCCTTAATGTTCTCCTAAAAAGGCTACCTGGCTCACTCCCCTCTCACAGGAAGTTGGAAATTTGTGCAAACAAAGTGTCCCAGAAACACAAAATGAACATACAACAAGGAGTTAAGGAGATACAGCCCCTTGCAAAAGCCACACTGTTCTAAGAAGGTCCTGATAATGAAAGGTGGTGAACACCATTCTCATTAAAGTCAATGACCTTCAGGTCCTTCATACATACATAGAATCAGTTCATTCCTGAAATGAACTATTTTTGGGTGTTGGTGGGAACAATGTGCTGAACATACAACCAAAGTGGTTTATCAGCAAAGGTTAGATGAAGATGAACACACTTTGTATAACATAAATCCACAAAGTTTTGAAGGAAGTAAGCAAAGAAACCAGTGAACTCTTAAGTGACATTAGTAAAAGTTCATGGGAGTTTGAACAGATTCCTTATCATTGGGAAGTTTCAAACATAACCTCATTATTTAAAAAAGGATTAAGAGACAAGCTCTGTTACCACAGATCAGCAACTTTAATACTGACAGTGTACAATACTTGGCAAGTATGGTAGCTGGAAGACACCTAGAAAAGCCCACGACGAATCAGTAAACATTATACTTCATTACACTGGTCTTTGACAATATTTAAACCACTAAACAGATAAAGGGAAACTAAAAAAGAACGACCTTGGTGAATACAAAGAACGGAAAGTCTATAAAAAAAAATGTTGATTCCAAGTTATTTAGATTTTGAAAGGAAGAGGAGGGAGAAAAGATGGTAGCAAGGAGTATGTAGCATTCAACATATTAAAGTGTGACACAGGAAAAAAAAACCAGCACCCAAAACCCCTCTCAATTCTTGGCCTTGAACATTAATGTAGGGTAACCAACTAACATGTGTAATTATCCCAATTTCACAGGTAAGGAGACACATACAGGAAGCATCATCATTTGCCCAGTGTTACACAGCAGCATCAGCCATTGAACACAGCCAGAACTAAGAAGCTTCTACCCTCTTGGTGCCATCACTGTGTGCTTTGACCCTACGATCTGTCTTGTCTTAAGGCAACAGCACCAGGTGTCTTGCTAGCAGGCTCAACACAGCTTATGTGCCTAACATCCACCAAGACCGATTACCAAGTTCAGTCTATCCCACTGCAGTGACAACTGGTACCCTTGCTGCAGCCCTCGTTGATCTAAGTCATCAGCACATGCCTGCACCTACTCCCCAGCGACCTCCGTTTTGAAGGATGAAGAGGTAAACTGTAGACACCCAACTTTCTACTCTGAACCACCGCATCTACTAACATTGATTAAACTTCAGTTTAACCAAGCTCCACTTTTAAAAGACCCCAACCATTAAAAAACAAAAACCAACAACAATATAGTGGGCAAAGAGAGAAATTTCACCCCCTGGTTAAAACCTGGCAAACACGTCGCTAAGAGCAGACCGATCATGGAAGACAGCAGATAAACACTACCAGTATAAAGAACACTTATTATTCAGGTTCCCTTAATATGCAAAAGGAAGGACAGACTCTGATTTTCCTGTTACCTTAGGGCCAAAGTCAGAGGATCTTTATGGTGGAATTTTTTATGTTTCCAGCATAGCTGGAAAGAGAGCATTAGAGGTATGAAAGTACTTTCTGGAACAGCTTCCAAATAGCCTCTAAGGTTGAGACAACATATTTGCTATATAAAAAGGACATTCAGCTCTTACCACTTGCAGCAAAGTGTTGACCCAAAACTGTATAAAGGAGAGAAGACATTCTAACAGATTAAAAAACCAAACATACACACTAAAAAAAGAGGGGAAAAACAAAAGTCCTCCTAGGAAAGGCATGCTGACACAGAATACTAGCATGTCTTGGCATTCAGGAGAATAAAAAGAATTTCTAGCGATAATTAAGTCATTCTGAATCCAGAAAGTCAATGAAAAGAACACTATAATCAGTGACTTATTTTTCAGTCATCTCTTTCATTGTTACTCTGTTTCAACAGTTACCGAAGGTATGAAGGAAGACTTTTTGCCTTCATCCAAGAGAAGTGTGAGGGATGTTTCCTCCTTGAGGTCCAACACCACGCAATGAATTTTTCCGAATGCTGTTAGTTGCAGCAGATCTGTGTTCTCCCAGGTCATGTCAGCTCCAAAAGCTTCCCTCACTTTTTAGCAATTCAAAACTTATAGATGCAATGAATTGAGTAAGAAGCCCCTGGATTCCATCTGTACTGTAACTGGATGACTGAGAACACACATACATCCTATACTAACTCATAGTATATAATAACTACATTAACACGTGCATGCTTACAAGCAAGATGTATTTTGTATATTGCTAAAAGACATTACTTAAAATTAATTTTCAGCTTGGAAAAAAAATGGGCTAAGTCAACCCTACGGCATGATTCAGTCAAGCGACAGTTACTTAAACCTGGTGTTAGCGCTCACTAGCAGCAATAGCTACCTGTAAGGGGTATTATTCTAGCAGATACCACAGGTACTATGATCACACCATCACCCCACTGCAAGAAGTAACTCTTTGCCTGATTCACTGGTAGGTTTTGCTGAACGACTACACATCATACTGCATCCGCTCTGTGACACACCAACTTTATGCTGGCCATAACCCATAGCCAAGTTGTAAGTTTGTATAGTGTAACAGGGAAGTTAAACCACAGAACTATGAACTTCAGCAGCAACTACAGTCACGGCATCCAAACTGGCATAGTGGCCAAGTGGCACCCTTCAATAATAAAAGAATTGCATCAGTTCAGTGATAAAATCCCCTAGTAGGATGGGGCAGTATCAAGCAATGTAAACAATTCTGAAAAGAAACTACTAAAATGAATTCTAATTAAGTCATGCCATTGTGCAATTAATAAAATACAATACTAGAGATCAATATGAAAGTACTACTTTTAAAACATTTTGAGCAGTTCTTTCAATACAGAGTTAAAATACAGAAGTAATATACATCAGTTTGTGAAAGATGACAACTACCATTCTTTTATCTAACATGTCTGTTCCGGGTTGCGTATTTGGTATTTAACAACTAAATAAATTATATGCATTTGTAAACCAGAGCACTGAATAAACCCAAGCTAAGATTAAACCTCAGAAACCCCCTCCATGTTGGTGAAAAGTTAACAGTTAAAGCAGGTCCTCACTGACTACAGCACAGGGGTAACGCAGTTTCAAAACTGGTTTTGCTGCTGAAGCAATCTTCTCATCAACCACCTAGAGCTGTGGTCCTACTCTAATAGGAGTCACGGTCCTGAAACTGAGTCTCCTGTCAATTCTCTGCCTGCCAACAACTTACTGCTGTACTAATTTTTTCCATGTAAAATGCTGGGTTTTCTTCAGTATTGGCTCTCAGAAATATTACAGTTTACAGGCATGTCACAGGTGATAACATGAACTGTCTAAGCAGAGATGTCCTCTGTCTGTTCTGGGACAATGCATTATTCAACTCTGTGCAGCTATAAAGATAGCCTTCCTTCTTGTTTTGCTGCATATCTTGCACTATTTGCATTACAAAAAAAAAAAAAGTAAAACCCACGATTAGTACTGGATCCTGTTTGGTTCATGGAGAAAGACACTGAGACAAAATGAGTATTTCTTCTCTCATAAGGTGTCAAATCCCTCAAGCACCTCATTCTGGCCACTGCTGGCAGACTGGTGAGATTACTGGCAACAAAAGATGGGACAGTTACTGTAGCACACTTATTTGTAGGGGAAGATGCTGCAAGACACAAAACCCAAAAAAGCCACAGTAAATTAGCACATGACATGGAAGTGAACCAGGGTCCAAGTAGGCTGTGGTGTGAACTTTTAGTTTTACAGCTAATGCAGTTTCCTGGGATGAGACCCAGTGAATGCCACGCTGAGGAGAGCTCTAAGTCAAGCTTAGAGTAGTGCTCCCTGGGCACGTACTTTGACCATAATGCTATTAGGCAAAAAGCAGAAACTGCTACCACTTCTAGCAGTGTTCTTACACTTAATCTAAAACTGCTGATGTGTCAGGTAAGACCAGCACAAACTTACAGGTAGTGTACACGCATCTCTTTCCATGTAGGTACCAATGCGTCTCCTAACTTCTGCTGCAATCCCGGTTTAGACAAAGTTACTTGATTGCATCACTTCTCTGACTAAGGCATTTCAGAGTACGCATTGTATGTAAATTTGTAACGCGTTGACAACTTCATGCCGATCAGACAAACTGCCTGGTGTTCTCAGCTGCCGGGAAGAGATGGTGCTACAGAGAAAAAGGCATTCCACATTGCTTAATTTGGGACTTGAACAGAATCCAGGACACAAGTCCCCATCACCAATCTGGATCCAGCCCTTCAGAGACTACAGCTATTGACTTACCCTTTTGGTCATCCCAGGCCAGAGGATTATGCAGTCTCAACCATTGTGCACTCTTGGCTTAGAGCAAAATGTCAGTGTTTATCATCTCCTCAAAATGATTACTCTACTGATCAGCATTAGTTTATTCTCTCCTGCATTTCAAAACAAAACAAAATCATGTACTAATCACCCGCTGGCACTAAATAATAGTAAGAGACAGCAACGTCTGGGGTTAAATAAAAGAATTAAGTAGCTTTATACATACAGATAGATACAGAGCTGCGCATTATCAATATAGTTCTGGCATCACAGTTCATTTTGGCACATTGCTTGAATTGCCAATTGAGTGCGGTGCACTAGACATTAAATAGGGAGCACTGATGTATTATCACTTCTGACCATCTGCTGACATATATTGCTACACAAGTAACAGAAAAGAAGTGCCTTTTTTGATAACATTTACTTAAATCAGTCATTTAAGAATGCTTATTAGTCTTCTGTAAACTGTGAACTAATGGTGTCTTGCATTTTCTCTGCTAGACATCACAGTCCACGCAAGGCAAGTCAAGCAGCCTTCCTCTCACTGAAAAGCAAACAGCATCTAGCCCCTCTAGCTCTCTGCCAATTTTCAAGGAAACTGGACGAAACTTTACAGCTTCAAGATTCCTGTATTAAAGTCAAATACATTAAGGAGATACACCCAGGACAATTAAAGAAATCCCAGTGCCTTAGGTCAGCAGACAGAAATCAACTAAGCCTAGGTTCTATCAACTAAAGTAACTTGGAGAGTCACGAGTTGGAACATGCACTTTACTTGTTTTACATTAAAAACTTACTCTACTGAGACAACAAAGAAAACAGACAGAATAGCTTAGATTTTGATAGCTAACCATTCAATTGCCACAATACAGCCACGTTAACATTCCTGAGACTTCAAGCACTCTTCTGCAGTGGAACTGAGTTCCCAGAAGTGGTCTACATCAAACATTTCAAGACAATGTAAAAAAACCCTACAAAACTATGTTGGATGAATGAGGTCGGTCCAATCCAGCAACTCAGTACACAGAGACATGATAATATATGCATGGTATGCGAGCTCTGACTTGTCTGGCTTTACTTAGTTTAATTTAAAGTGCTCCTGTTTACATAGTTCATTATTTTTGCTTATGCATAAACAATAGACAGATAAGGTTCATAAGCCTAAAATTTTATAAATTCTTCCTTTTTCTGTTTACAAGTTAGAAAAACTCATACCCTTCAGCCCTTGTTAGGAGTATGCTTACATGTTTTTCAGCAGCCCAAGACAGAAGAGCAATGTGGGCTACCAATCTTCAGAAGAAAAAAACCGCAAAGACAGTCAAAAAATGACCTGAGCCTAACCATAACCAAGCCTACCCCCTTGCGACAAGATGCGAGGAAAAGAGAGAGACTGCCCTCTAGTGTTTAGTCACCAGAGAACAGCGTAAACGCTGCGGAAGGTTTTCTTAAGCTCTACCGTAAAGGCCCAGTAAACGTTTGCAGAGCTGAACGGTAACTGGTCCTGGCTTCATGAACGCGCTCACAACAGTGAGAAATTCGTATGCGAAAGGCACTTTGATGACAAACACAGAGATTTGACTTGCCTTTTCACCCTGCACTTACTGACTTTGTTGGGCTGGCTTGGATTTAACATTACATGTCACAGACACTATGATTTATTGAGATATAAATAACACACACTTACTGTCAGGAGACTGCTAAAAACACAGCTATTCCTAAATGAGGGAGAAATCATTACTAGACTGCAGTCAAGTAACTTCTGCAAACTGTCTCAGAGCTCTGTTAACCTCCTGGCAATGTAAGTAATATGAATGGCAGCAGGTATTGTATGCTTTGGTCATTACTGAAACTGAGAGTGATCACATTATTATTGCGTATTATTATGCAATGCATTATCTGCATGTATCAAAAACAGATTCAGACTGTCTAAATAACAAAAAACCCAACCCTATCAAGTTTCTTTAACTTAAGGAGTCAACAGATTGCTACAAAACTACCAAATGGAAAATGCGTTTTTCTGCAGCCCAAAAGCTTTCATACATTTCATACATTTGGGCCTAAACATAGTAAACAACTATTTATTGGGGCGAGGGAAGCTGTAACGCTAACAAATCTCCTTCCCCCTGTATTCTAAATAGATGTGCTGGACCACAAGTGCACTTTCGTCAGTCTTCTACGCTGCCCATCCAAATACAAAGTTCACCTGTTTTTTTGGTTTTGACTAGTTTTAGGAGTTTATCATACAGGCCACCACATAACATGCTTTTACTTCAAGAATTTCATCAATTAAACGCCTAAGATTTGCAAATCAAAACATCAGTTTTAAGGCACCCTGATTATTCTTTAGCAGGCTTAACCTGAAGGTAAACAGATTACTGTATTAGCACAGATACCCTGGTGTTTCTGAACCATGCATGAATGTAACAGCACAGTATTGGGTATTAATCTTCTGTATTCTTTAACAGTGATTCAAGTCAGCACCAGCCAGCTTTAAGCCACAAGACTACTATGATTGTAGACAGAGCTGTATAATTTTTATATATACACACACACGAGGATTAGCCATGCATACACAATGTACATATACTTCTCCGTAAAATGAGCTACTCCCACTCCAGTAGCTCATTGCCTAATGAGCTTCCTTACTTTTTTTAAGCCAGACTGTAATTTTTCACAGAAAAATCCTTAAAGAACTACCAAGCATTTTAATAAGAAAAGTAGTATTCTGTTTTTTTTCTTTTGTTCTTTTATAGAGCGAGGTATTCTGGAGTCACAGTTACAGGAGATTATGATACAGCATAATAAAATCATCAGCAAATACATCAGAATAGGAATAAGATTAGCAGTTACAAATTTCCAAACTGAACACTGTCTCAGCACTATAAACCCTCTCATTTCATTTCCCATTGAACACAACAGTGAAGAGTGAGCGCAGTTTGTTCAGGGCTAGTAGCCATCTAACAGGTGAAAATACATGTCTGATATTGTTTCTTTCAGTACCATATGTGCCTTCACCTATAAACTAGCAGTGTTCATCAACTCAGAAAAGCAAGAGTACGTCTTTCAGGATCATGCCCTGAACCAGAAACAGTCGCTGCAAGCGTGAGGGGTGGGGGGGGGAATATCTTGGCAGCCCTAGGGAACTAACTCAGGAGAGCGGCTCTTCAATTGCAGGGCACAGTGTCCTGCTGGTTCACCCACCCGGACCACGGGCTGCCCCCAGCGGCCCCCCTCCCAGGGCCAACGTGGGAGCAGGAACACGCCGGATGAAAGCCGCCCTTCTCTCCTGGTTTCTCCCACTGCTCGTCAGCCCTGTCCTCCACCACGTAAAGAAAGCACCGCCTGCCTCGTGACACGGCACAGTACAGGGTTCCTCCATCTCACCGCAAGGAAAATAGCAATAAACTGCAGCTAGAATCACTCATCCTGTGCAAAACATGTTCCCTGACTACTTTTAAACTACTCTTAAAAAGCAGGCTACATTAGCCCTTCCTTGCGGTACTTCTCAGCAGGCACAAGGACCTACCTCTGTAAAAGCCTAACTCAGTAGGTCTGAACACAATATACACACGTAATTTTCTGAAAGGACTGACAGCTCAACACATCTGGGGAGATCAGGTCATACAGCACACATTCATCCCCAGCAAAACGGACTGTGGCACACATTCATCCCTAGCAAAATAAATTACATAAAATTTGTGACTGAACAGGAAGCAACTCTGATCTAACTGAAGACTGACGAAACAGCACCCAAAATACACATTGCCTTTTCCATTACAATCATACATGAAAGCCAATACAAACCTTTCCAAAAAGCAGACGACAAAGACAGAAGCAGAAAAAAAATAATCTCAAAGAAGGGCTAATTTTTTTTCAGATCATCTGCTTAAGTTAACAAAGAAAGCCCCCAGCTGACCAGAAAGGAAAACTGCAACAGGGAGAACAGACCTTGTAGAAAAGTAACATTAAAGCAGAAAAATACCAAGAGCCCTATATTGCCTCCCCCAAAAGAATAAAGTGGAAGCAGTTTTCACAGCACAAATATAGTAGGAAACCTCCTCTCTGGTCCACTACAAACATACAGGCTGATGTCATGGTTACCTACCAGTCTGGCACTGCATGCCAGTCAGTGAATATTCCACCTGTACACTGAGCACCACATTCAATGAGATGACCTGCAAGGCTGGGAAAATGGCATTCAATAACTAAATATTCTCTTAAAATCAAGTTTCACAAACTCACATTTAAAATATAATAGTACACTAGAAATAAAGCTAAATAACAGAACATGCTATTTTTTCCTCTCGATAGGCATCTAATACATTTATGAATTACACATTAAACATAACAAAGGATTCTGAAAGATGAGTATATGAAGAGTTGATATGAGTAACTTTTACACAAGGAATCAAGCGAATTTCCTGAAAAAGATGAACATCTAAGATTACCTGACACCAAAAAAGAAGTTTCATTGGTCTTTTTAAGAAATCTTGATCTAAATTCAGTATCTTAGCAGTCTGCATTCTGTGTAACTAAATATGCATAGCCCATTTTTAAATCAAGAGATAGAAAACCTCACTTCCAATGCAAAGGACAGAACATATTATGATTATATATTATGATTTTCAACTCTTTGATTGAGATATTCCATAAACACTCAATAGGATTACGATTAAAATCCTCCTGCCTCCGTCACCCCCAACTCAGTGCAGGCCAGAGTTTCTCTCCACATTTATTCTCAAGCAGCAGGAGGTCCAAGCATACTACTACCAGGTGTACTCAGGTTGCCTAAGCCGTCACTCATTGTTATGGACTTCAATGCAGTCAAATGATGCAGAAAGTTAAATCAGGTGACAGAATTTTACCCTATGCTTTCTGCACATTCCAAACCTTAGGACTAGGGTTTGCAAACGGGAATGTTGAGCTTCTGCAAAACCACAACAGGATGCTGACCTCTGACTGAACCTCCTTCTGTGCGTCTTTGGGGATAAGACCTGCTACCATGTCAACTACCAACACTGATGGCCAAACAGAAAAACCTGGGAATTACTGTCTGTACTGTAAGATTTCACCTCGACACAAAATGGACAGTAAGAAAGTTAAACTGTTCAATAAAATCATTCACTCCTTTCCTCATTTTGTTATTTTAAGTTGGTTCCAGAATGAAGCTTCTATAATTTCAATTCCAAACCACAGAGCATTAAGTGAGGCTTGAAAAGAACCCAAAATCTAACATTCAAAAAATCACTAAGGGCATAAAAAGTTCTATTAAGCTGACATTGTATGATATGAAATATAAATTTATCCATTTCTTCTTATATCATTTACCTTCCCGCAGCTAGCAAGTCAAATTCATCCCTATTCCAGCCAAACTAGAAGAGAAATACAAATATGTTACATATATAAAAGTTTCATACAGTACAGCAAACTGCACGTAGTATGTTCACTGAGTAACAATGCATTGGATATATTTTTACTTAACTGCAGAAATCTAAAAAACAATAACTGACAGACGCTGTATGAGGATTTGAGTTGCTACACAGTAAATTAGTAAAACAGCTGATGTATTTCAGTTTTCCTCGTATTATCTAAAACAAACATAAACTCTTAAAGTCACACCCTTTTCAAAAAAAAGGAAGTGCAATATTCATATTATTCAAAATTTGCATAACACAAAGGTTATATGCATTGATTCCTATTTAGAACTTCACAGTAATCTCCCTAAATCCTTTCAATACATTAGATAAGGTCTCTCTGGAGTACATAATACACACTGACAGCTATTTTGAGAATGTAAACAGCTAGGAATGAAGTAAGTCATAGCAGCAATCATAAATGAGAACATTTAAGTCTAGATTAGGCAATGTTTGATATGCATGAAGTCAGAAGTGTATGAAGTTTTAGACAGAATGCCTGTAACTAGACAATGACACATACTCTATTTGTCTTACCTTTTTTTTTTTTTTTAAAAAAAAAGGCACCCAAAAGATAGCTTCTATATTTCAGTGTGTGGTCACCCACAAAAATGCATAACCTATTCAAAATACTTCAGAAAACCACATATCCTGCTTGTGTAATTTGTTGAAATTCAAGGAATTTGACAAATCTTGCACTGAAACTCCACTACTTAAAACAAAACTGCTAGCCCATTGAAAAAGACCAGTGTTTTAGACCACCTGATGTGCCTCCCCCCACCCCAAACCAAAGTGAGCTCTACTATCGCCACCATAAGAAAAAATATTTCTGAACCTTACACACCAAATTTTAAAGAGGCACTGGGGAGGGGGAGGGGGCGGAAAGTAACAGTGAAACACTGGTGAAACATGGTAAGACTTCCTGAAGTTCACCAAAATGCTTTCCCGCTTCATGACACACAAGTTCATAAATATCTCTGCTATAAGCCTAGGAGAAGTCACAGCTGGCAACTTCTCACGCATGCAACGAAAAAAAAAAAAATCTAAGGTGCTCATTATTTTTAATTTAGTATCTCTATTTTCATAAGGACCAAAAATTGTCTGACAACGATTGCCAAATATTCCTTCACATGTGTTCATAATCATATGGAAATTAACTTCCACTTACAGAATGAATGAGTGGTCCTAATACAATCCCACTGTCAACACATCTACCCGTCACAACAATATCGGCTCCGAGGTCAAGAGCCCTGCTTATTGGCCTTGCACTAAAGATAAAAAAACACAACAGTAAGTAACTTTACTTTTTAAAGCATCTTCTAAAAAAATAATTTCCCTGCCACACCCAGGGCAAAAATCACTTAAAACATCCCATACGAAATCAATGCAACCAACTTTGACAACCAACTTGTCATTTTGCACATACAACAAGAATATTTTCAAAAGCAATCATCACAACACCCTAGCAAATTCAGGTACCTAAATGACATCACTGAAACACTTGTCTTGATGCTCATAGAAGCCATCTCGAACATAGTGCACAGCAGGTAACTTCTGTTATCAATAACAGAAAACAGTGTTTTTCAGAGATTCGTTACTCTTATTTCATTTGTAGGTGAGTATATAAAGACTAGTATTTTTCACAGAGAAAGCTTGGTGACTTCACCCTCTAATTTTAAACCTTTCAGGTCAATTTCCGTAAGTGTTTTTAGAATTTGCAATATCAACCAACTTCAAGAAGGGCACTGTGCAGTCATTTTTGAAGAAACTTGGGCAATGCATTTTCTGGACTGGTCAGGTAAGAGTTGGCCCACTCAAATTACTCAGGCTTGAAAATATTCACCCAGGTGAACCACTCAACTTATACACTTCAGTGAACAAGCTTTGACCAGAGTGTGCAGCTCCCGGCTTCTAAACCCACGTCGCCTGCCGGTTCCTTCTATTCTTCATCAAATAGGCAGCTTGAAAATAGAAACCACACAAACTGTGTGCCTTGAGGAACAAAACCAAGAGCAGTGTTTTTCTACAGCTTCTACAGACTTAGCCCTGTTTTTGTCAGGGGGCAGAGGTCAGAAGACACACAACTTCTCTTTGTGATGTAAACATAAAATGTAAGTATGTTTTCACCCTACCGCGACATGAACCAAACAATACTAGCCAGAAAAACAACCAAATATACAGCATACAGAAACAATTTATACCTCTGGGCATAGTGTTAAGTAACAGTCACAGGTAAACAGCACAAATGGGGTTTCAGAATACATACAGACAGGATACTGATAGAAAAACTACCTTTAAAACACAGCAAATAAAGCTGTTTGGCTCATTGTTAAAAATGCATGTGAGCGCAGCCCACAGAACTCCTAACAGCCCAAATTAGGAGGGACAGAATAAACACTTCGGGATCGATACACCAATTTAGATTTTTTAGATGGAGTTTACACACTTGAATCAAGAATCAAAACATCAGATTTAGGGAACTAGAAGTGAACTATCTACAGAATTTAGAGATTTTACCCAATACACTCCGATATTGACTTGTTTTACAGGCATATATAGATTTATCATTTGCTTTGTGAATATGCATCCACTGTTCATGCTGTCAAAGAAAAAATGTAACTTACAGAAAAACTGATTTAAGAGGCTGCTAATAGCTTTACATTTCAATGCAACAGAGATTAAGGAGCCCATAAAGAAACACCGTTTTTATTAGAAAACCAAGAGCAAGAGTCTGCTGTTTTAGCATCTGTTAATGAAGCAGACAGAGGTAACGGATTTTTAAAATGTCTCATCCTCACACTAGCCTGCTTTTGTCGTCTCTGCTTTGTTTTGCACTGCTTTTTGACTTGCAAACAAATCAACAATCACCCGAACTGGAATGAATACTTTCTCACAATTATGAATCTTAAACGTTATTTCTTAGATTTCATTTACAGTTACTTATGATCTGCAAATGTTGCAAGTCAAAAGTTTAGCAAACAGAAAATCCAGCAACAACAGAGAACACTAATGACAAATTTAAGAAGACTCATCTATTCAAGTGTTCTTCTTTCACAAAGAAAACTACATGCTGTGTTAGGTACAGCTACATCCTGCTATCTGCCCGTGGTGCATTTTTGGAAAGCGCAACAGTAATGCTGAAAAAGAGAGCACAACAGTTTTTCCATAAAGATTAATAAAAAGGAGGGGCACTGTGTGCACAGACTTCAGAAATACACTGAACAGAAATACAGGAAGGATGATACAGATGACAGAACATGGAAAAGCAAAAACAGGATCACCAAACAATTTTTTTTTCTGATTGCCTGAATAACGCAAAGGTGAACACTAGGCGGTTCTACTTGCAAAACAACAACTTCATGTAGTCAATGTGTTAAAATTATTTTTCCATAATAAAAACAACTTGTAAAAATAACTCACCCAAGATACACATTCATGCTATGAATGCTCTCTGGAAATTGTTTGCCGCTCTCCAAATCAGTGATACCAGCTCCTTTGAGGTTCTCTTTCTGTTAGAAAACAAACAAAACACCAAACCGGTAAGTATTTTGTAGTATCTACTGTAAGACTTTTATTAGTACCAGACAACAGATCACTTCATAGCAACTCTAAGCACAGTATAATGATTAAAATTAGCAACAATACAAATTAGCTGAACGGCTAAAAGCCCTGGACACACTTTTAACCACAGTGTTCCAGCACACAGCAAAGTCAGACAGTCTTTGAAGAATGCTAGTCCATTCACAGATGATCAACTACAATGCATTGGTATATTACGCTTTTAAACTGTTTTTAATTGCTGTAGGACTAAATAAATCAAACCCTGCAAACAGAAATGTCTCTGCCATAAAGTTAATGGTGGCATGGCTAGAAAACAAAGCTAATTCTGCAATTCCAAGTGATACTTAGAATACATTGTGTTTCCAGAGAGGCTGCTGGGGGGAAAGGTGCTTTTGACGATGCACTAGGCAGCTTAGGAAACCAGCAGATCCAGGGGCCAGTGACTGCATAAACTGCTAGTTACAGGGGGGATCTACAGTGTGGGAAAAAACCTTCCACTTTGAATTAATTCGATACTCTGTGTTATGGACTGAAAACCTACAAACAACAAATAACACTTCCTAGTGTAATTTACGATGCTGAGTATCAACAGTAAAAGTTGTCTGTAGACAGTATAAACTGTCTCTTTTTTGTTACTCTAAGTTATGTACTGACAATAGCATAGAAAATAATCCATTTCAGATCAGAAACGTCCATGCCAAGCTCAAATAATGACCCTTTCACTGTCGTACCAGTAATGAAATTCTGGACCACTGATGCCAAAGTAATTTCAGTGGGGCAGAAGTTTCTTGAAACGAAGTCCAAGCACTGCACATACTTTGCAAATAAAGAATCTTACTTGACCATCTTCCACATTCAACAGCATGCAAGGAGTAACAGAGCCTACACAGATAAATAATTTTCCAGGTTACAGGCAGAGATTTAACCGCAGTGCAAACCTATCGCCTTTTAACCACTATTTATATATTAACTGTTATCACCGTACTTTTTCAGGTACAGGCAACGCTTTTTATGGAACCAGACTTCACATATACAGTGTCATCGTTTAAGTCAAAAAAGGCCATATATTTCATCTTTAGATTTCAAGGGGGTTTTTTTGAATATTAAAACTTCAACCCTCCCACTTTACTTTACTGGTCATAAACTAATTGCTCAAAACCAGCGCAAAACAGCTACCTGTAACCAAAATAAAACAGGAAATGCCTGGAAACTACTAAAAACAGCTGGAAGGGATGAACATTCGAACACAGGCTAACTGCACCACATTTAAATTTAGGACGTCTAACTTTCATAATTATTTACTTTCAAGAGAACCAGTAAGTAACAGCACTTCCTAACTTCTCCCGAGGAGCAAGCAGATCTTAGATCAGATTTACAGTTTGCTTCAAAAAGAAAAATGGCCGCTCCACGGTGTTGTAAAATTCACTCCCATCACACACCAAACCTAACAAGGGCCAAGAATTGTTTTCATGCACTAAAAAAAATTAAGAAAATAAGGCACAATTTTTAGATTATTTTAATAGTAGAAGGCTATGGCATAAAGATACACAAGTAAGTTCCTACAGCATAGTAAATGCCACCTTCATGTTATATAGACTAAAATAACTTGCACAACGCTACTGAGCCTCAAGACAAAGTAAAATACCTCACTCATTAGGTCATCTCCAGCAACAACAGCTATTTTCAAATCAACATCTGCTTTCTTTGCCACCTCCTGCAGGGCAGCTGCACAAGCAAGCGGATTAATTCCACCAGCATTACTGATGACACGAACACCTAAACAAAAAAGACAAATTAATTTCAGCAGCGTCAGCAATCACTGTATTTTAAAAACTTTAAGCATGCTAAAACACAAGCAAGATACCACCTCTGCAAGGTGTCAGACATCAAGTCAAGTACTAAAATCACACTAAATATGAACCCCATTTAATCTATGAAAGGATCAGAATAAGCCAACGCAAAATTGTTTACAGAAAAATAATGTTATAGATACTTCTCATCTTTCTGTTACGCATGGAAGGAGGAAAGGGACCAAGAAGACGTATCTGATGAGGCAGACGGGCAGTATCAAAACTATTCCCACAGGAACAGTATGACATCAGTCATTCAAGCATCCATGCTCTCCAAACAACTGCATTTTAGCAGAAAAACACATCTATCTCTATAGATTATACACTGTGTTAGCAAGGTGTTGGGTACTTAGAAGTAATTCCCTTTCTCCTCTCCAGCTCAGCAGGCTGCAAAGCTATACTAATGTAAAGAGAAAAAAAGCGATCGGAAAACAAGCGATACTCTAGGACTACACAGGAGTGTTGAACAACTTCTAGGCTGCACTGAAAACATCTCACGTTGCAACAAAGATCTGTAAAGCTATCTTCCACTCACAAATTAAAGCCATAATAACAAATAAATGATGATCTAGGTATATATTTATAATTACAGCAACATTTCAAATTAACCCAATTCAAATGCCTCCATCAGACCTGCACTTCACATCCATCACAACGGGATTTTTGCCGATGTTTAAAAAATTATTCCTAGGGGACCGCAAAACGCTGTGGTAAAACCCAGGTGTTCATAGTAACAGGAGCCAAACAAAACCATCCAAGCAAGTGAACTTAATTAACCCGCAGACTCATGCAAAGAGTAGCATACCTTTCCTGTGAATGTCTTTTATATAGGGAGCCATGGCAGCGGAGACAAAATCCGGAGCGTAACCTAAAACCTGAAAGAATGAAAAGCTGTAACCACTTGTTAAGTCAACCCAAACCCTCTTCTTGGTTAACAGGGAAGAGGAAACTGGTCACGGTTAAGTCAACCCACACCCTCTTCTTGGCTAACAGGGAAGCACCACCAGCTCTCAAAGCGCCTGGACAAGGCTCCGGGGCAGGGCGCGAACGCTGCCCCGAGGTGCAGCTGCACACACGCCAACACAGAGCCACACGCAAGCCAGCGGTACTCAAAAGCAAACGTGCCCCTAGAACCTGGCGTGCCTTCAACCGGCTGCGAGCCCGATCCGGGCCGGCGGAGCGCTCGGGGGTGCCTGGGCCGAGCCGGGCGCGCCGGGGCCGGGCGGCGGCTCCGGGACTACTCACGGGAGAGCGGGCTTTGGCGGCCGCCAGCAGCGACATGGTGATCTCGGAGAGGTAATCGAAGACGAGGAAATCCAGCTTCCCTCCGTACAGCAGCTGCGGCACTGGCGGGGCAGGGGAGAACCCGCC
>Ga0065711_1000230_pt1 | contig 80446 bp, 68 predicted proteins | sample Hoacrofraction12_FD_59098 | JGI IMG/M metagenome (GOLD analysis project Ga0065711, IMG submission 59098) | Hoatzin crop microbial communities from Cojedes, Venezuela - Epithelial fraction 12 v2 (version 2) | ecosystem: Host-associated > Birds > Digestive system > Esophagus > Crop | place...
AACCCCCTGCCCAAGCAGGGTCACCTACAATAGGCTGTAGAGGACCTTGTCCAGGTGGGTCTTGAATATCTCAGAGAAGGAGACTCCACAGCCTCCCTGGGCAGCCTGGGCCAGGGCTCCATCACACTCAGAGGGAAGAAGTTCTTCCTCATGTTCAGCTGGAGCTTCCTCTGCTTCAGTTTGTGCCCGTTGCCCCTTGTCCTGTTGCTGGGCACCACTGAAAAGAGCTTGGCCCCATCCTCCTGACCCCCACCCTGCAGATATTTGTAAGTATATATTAGGTCCATTATGCATTTGTTCTGCAGAACGGGTAAAGCTGGTACTTAAATCCCTAGAAGTGGTGGGAAAAAAAGAATTATTTGCATAGAACAGATACAGAGGGTAAGTTCCATAACACACTAATTATCTTATTTCCTACCAGTATATGCAACCTTAATTACAAACATTGGAAAAGGTTACCAAATGAACTACGTTAAAATTGTGAGTTAGATGTGGCACAGAGATGTATTCCTGGTGTTTTTTTTGGACTGTGGACAACAACATTCAGATTTCTCTATGGTTTGCTCAAACCCTACAGTCAAGTGGTAGGAATGAAACAAGAATATCCAATTGAAAGAAAAAGCAGCTTGTAGTTGAGGGCAAAAGGGAAGCTGGACTGCCGAGGAGCAGCCAGCCCGTGCTTGGTGAGGACGGAGCAGCCGACCCACTGGGCCTGGCCTGGGGGTGCGAGGGGATGAGAAGGCTGACTCTGACGGGTAGAGCCGCGCGCGTCGCTTGAGGTGAATCGGTACCGCTGTTCTCAGCAGGACTGACCTTGGGCAGCTTACAAATCTTCTGCCTCTCTGTTTCTGTACCCTGCAAAACTTAAAAAGGATGTGCTGAGGCTTAGTTTGTAAATATTTCATTGACTTTGTCATCAGATGGAAGGTGCTATACGATGGTCGAGTGTTACTTTGTTGCTGCAGGTAAATGTTTGTTTCAAATGAAAAATTGTTTACATCCCATCTTGTGTGTCTCTGCTCTTTTCTCCCCGCTTTGCAGTCCCTGCTCACTGGCTTTTCTCCTAGTGATTCCATTACTTCTGTGTGTCTGACCACTTCAGGTTCCCATGCAGAATTTTGTTGTAAGAGTTGGGTTTAGTTTGCGCTCACCTGTTGTGTTGGTGATGATTATCATTAATGAAGGAGGGCAAATAGGTTCTCGTGGGAGAATTACAAAAGTGATCTGTGTGTTTAGGTAACATGGAAAATGAAATTATTTCAGTCTCTTCACTGCTTGAGGAACACTGGAGTGACATCTTCAGGTTCCAAACTTGTCTCAGCTCCGTCGGGAGCGGCTCAGTTCCCTGATGACCTGTTGTGCCGTAGGCCTGTGTCTGCCATCTGAACACAAGCGTGATTTGTGGGAGGCAGCAGCTCGCTCTTCCTCTGGCCTGTAGAGGACTAAGCAGGGGAGCAGTGCTCATTTAGCAGAAACAATTAGAAAGCGTAAAGCTGGATCTGATTGCAGGTTTTTTCCACAGCAAAATGAAATCCAGAAAATACAGATGGAGCCTCGGCTGAGTTCCCAGGAAATTCTGTGGCTGTTCCCATATCGGGGGTAAATTGACAGCATAAAACCCATGGAGCTAGCTTGGGTTTCTTACATACCTGCCTCCCCTTTCGATTCCCACCTGGCCAACCTGTTTTGCCAGGAGTTTCAAATAAAAAAATGAAACCAGCTAGCTTACCTTGCTGTTTGCAGAACCAGAAAATGGAGCGTTAGGACAGCCAGTCTTCTCCTAAAATTGTAGGTAGAGTTCATAGCAGAGACCAGGGAGAGACGGCTGTATTGCCATCCAGAAGATAACAAATGGCTGGAGGACCTGCTAGATAGAATGCCCATACTTCAAAAATACGCTGGAGAACCGCGAGACCTGCAGGATAGTCCTTAGAGAGCATCCCACGATTTTTAATGGGTTTTTGTAGTGTTAGTAAAATATTGCTTGGTTTTTAAAAGCCTCCCTTAAAATTTCAGTAATGTTTTAGATTAGGCAGTATTCCTGCGCACCCAAGGTGGACGTTAATCAATGCTGCTGAACAAGCTGCTGAGACTTATTGCTTAATTAGAGCATATGCAAACCTATTTGTCATAGTTGGCAGAGGCATGTAGGCTGCGCTTAGAACGGTGAAAATGCCTAGGTTCAACTCTTCTGAGCTGCACACAGCAGCTGGGCTTTCTCTTCCCTGCTGCACATTTTCGATACTTCAGCCTGTTCAGACCAAGACCGGAGTTCCAGATTTTCTGTCCTCGGGACGAGGGCTGGCCGTGCGGTGCTCTCCCCTCGCTGTCCCGGTGCCCCCGTGGTGTGTGCACTGTGCTGGTCGCGGGGCCCGAGGATTCGCTGCGTGGTGGTTCCAGCCTGTTGGCGTACATCAGCTTGGAGCTGTGCGTGGTGGGAGGGACGGATACCTTCCCTTTTTGCCTCCCGATCTAACAGCGTATGGCGATGCTCTGGGTTGTTTGTGAAGTGCTGGGAAGCGACCTGGAGATGACGGGCAGCAATGCGCTGGTCTGTGCTGAAGGCGTGTGCTCGAAAGCTCCCATTCCGCAAAGCGCTGCGTGCGTGGGCCGGCTTCTCAATGTGCCCCTGGCACACAGGCGTTTGAGCAGATGTTGAACAGAGCCTGTTGAAGCCAGAGGATTCAGAGGAGGAGGGAGGTGCTGGAGACAGCGTTTTTACCACAGGACTTTAGTAATAGGGAGCATTAGCTAAATTGAGTTGACTTAATAAAATTTTGATGCATTCCAGGAAGATTGTGAATTCATTAGGGCCACAGCTGGACAATCTGTTCCCCTCTGGTCTGCCGTGACCAGTTTATAGCTATCGAAGAGAGTTGTCATTTACCTTTTCTGTTTAATTACTGTAAAACTATTCCCCTCCCCCATGATTTTTTTTTTTTTTCCCTGGCAAAGCTAGGCTCTGGGGAAATTAAACAGCAATTATTATGTTTGCTCACTCTGTTATTCCATAACAGATACTTGAAGGTAAGTTGATGTGGCTGCGTGATTGGCTTCCACAGGAGCAGCCTCTGCTGCAGCGGGACTGTCAGAACCTCTCCAATCCAGAAATGCGTACGCAGTGTTAATCCTTTGTTTACCTGAGGCAAGACTAAGCACAAACATGGGGCACAGCTTGTATTGTGTGTTTGCAGTTTGAAAACTGCTGATAAGAAGTGAGAAACCAGGGCGTGCAGCGCTTCGTGGCGCTCCCTCCGTTTGTTAAGGGTATGGAAGGGTGAGTAAGGGCTGCCCCGGAGTTCCGGGATGTGCTTGGAGAGCTTGATTCAGCTGCAAAAACGTATGGGTGAACGTGGTGGGAGAGAGAGAGGTGCTACATGCCAAGGAAGTAAGCTCTTAGTAAACGCGGATGATGGGCTGTGCAGCGTGAGCAGCAGTGCTGGGCTGGGGGTGGGCGGCTGTCGGGCACCTCAAGACTCCTGGTTCAGCTCAGCTTCCGGAGCTGAACTGCTGAGGAAGTCTTGCTGCTGCGTGATCCTGCGGGAGTGGATCTGAACCGTTGCTTGCTCTTTAAAAATAATCCCTAGAACAGAGCTTAAAGGAGATGAAGTGCGACTTCTTTCTGTGTACCTACAACCTGGGGTGCAATGGCCTTGGCAGGAGAAGGGAAGAGATTTGAGGAGTTGTAGGATCCGGATGCGTTTCGGAATTGATGGAAGCTGAACCATGGTTTTTAGCGAAGAACATATCCCCTCTGTCTTGTGAAACTTCGGTAATGGGAATGTAGATGTTCTCAAGGAAAGGTGGCATTAAAAGCCTGAACAATGCTTCTCATTTTGCTTTATATGTGTTTGATAGATTGCTTGGGACGGTGAATCGGAGGGTAGCGTAGTAAAATGGAGGCATGTTTGCAGGAAGGAGAGGTGGCCTTGTAGCACGCGGAGGTGAAGCTGTGACTGTGACCAGCTAAGCAGGTTGGGAGAGAAGTGAATATTCTCCCCGCGCTGATGGAAAAAGCTGTTCCTTGGCAGAGCTGATCTGGGAGGGCACGAACAGCGTTTTCCTTGGATGTGGCACAGTACAGGGATTAGAGCTGCTGCTTTCACGGGTGGTGGTGGTGGAGTAGACTTGTGGGTCCTTTTATTGGGACTTTCCTGCTTATCTACTGGCTTTATTGGTAGTGATGCAGATGGACGATTGTGTCAGCAACAGCTGGGGTCTGAGAGGTGTGGTGGGTTTCAGGGAGAGGAGGCAGCCCGTTAACAGTGCTGGTGAAAGAAGCAGTGACTTGGACATGGAAACCCTTCCTGCTGGACAGTTGCCTCAAATACTGGCTGTATTACCTCCAAACATCTGGAATGTTACGACTGCTCCAATTCCTTAGACTGGGAGCTTTGCTGAAGACTGTTTTTTTCGTGTGCAATGAGGGACTGCTTTGTTGAACACTGATGTTTCTCGTTCGTGCATGCATTATGGGTCATCCATGTATGTGCAGCCGTGTAAAATTTTGCTACTTCACATTCGAAGGGGTAATAAGCTGTGTCGTTCATCGCTTACATTTACCATTTTGTTGTGAGGTAGTTAATGCCTGTTTCATTGGTGGTTCCAGAAGTTGATTAAGGAGGAGCATGTTATGGGGTGCAGGGAAGAGAAGAGGGTGACAGAAGCAGTTGGATGGTGCTTATTGCGAGAGGAGACAGTCTCCTCCTAACTTCAGATGGTCTGTGCCTTCCGGCCGCGAAACTGGAGTAGAGAGTGACCGACAGGGTCACTGTTTCAAGCAGCAGGTTCAGCCCTCCCTGAACTTGGCTTGCAAGCCTTGAGTTTCTCTTCCACCATCAGCCAGAGACCTCGCCACAGGTAGTAGTTGCTTCGGTGGTCACACCCCTTCCTTAATTTATCTCTGGAGTTTAGAAATGAGGGAGATGTCACTCTTAAGATGAACGAGTGTAACGATACAATGAAGGATGGTTGTCTGCTTTACCTTGCGTGGTTTTAGTGCGCGTGTTGCTAGCAATCCCCAGTTCTTGGCACAAAACTCTTCGAATGAGACATACAATGTGTTTGCAGGTGGTTGGGTTAGGACTGTTCCCCCGGGTGTAGACCTGCTACCCAGAAAATGAGATTCAGAGCAGCTGCTCTCAGCGCTCCCCCAGCGAGCAGGCACCAGACTGCCTCGGTTCATCACGCTGTTCGCAATTACAGCGCGGAGATGTAGGATGTGTTGACTGCGAGACCTTGTGGTGAGGTGAGGTGAGATCGCCAGGAACAAAATGATCATTACAGGCCATTCATGTCAGCGGTGTTTATGCTTTTCTGTTTGCTTGCAAGCAAAACCAGCAGCTAATTTGCAAGGCTGCCTTTTGTAAAAGGGCCTTTTGATCAATGCTCGCCTGTGTTAATGTTTCAGTAGGCTATTGATTTCTGCAGCAGCTTTTGTTCCCTGAATTTATGTGCGATGGGTTTTGGCAGCGCACGCTATGCATGTTTGATTAAAGTTCATTTGACTTCACTTGTAGTGAAGCTGGAAGCTGTTTTTGCTCCCTGTTTGTGGAACCAAAGCTTTCCTGGCTTCTTCCTTTGTGCTCAAGCTTCTGCCACCCGTGCCGTCACCAATATGCTGCTTCTAATCCTTCCAGGCTCACTCCCCTCCAGCAGTTAATCCCTTAGGTAGACAATATAATACTAGATAGCCAGGCAGCTAATAACATCTGACATGGAATTTTTTTGGTGTAGTAAATGTCTAACCTGTGTGTATGTATATAATGTTAACGTGCTCTGTGTATGCTTCCTCTCTGGCTTTTACTGCTTCATCTTTGTCAGAAAGTGGAGTCATTTACTGAGTCGTGTAGCTGTGCAGTCTGACGATGAATTGGAAGTACAGAATATTCTCTAGTCCTTTTCTATATCCAGGTTTCGTAGAAGGGGTATAACTTGGATAAACTTCTATTTCATCTTTATGTGCGGTTGTGACTGCAGTTTTGGGAGGGTCTCAGGAAAAAAAGCATTATGATCATGAAGTTAGTATTTTTTTATAAATATACACGGTTTCTTTTTTATGATTGGTTTAAGGTTTATGATGTAGCGCATGTATAAGTTGTTAAACTTCCCTTGGGACCTGATGGGTTTGCGGTGAGTAAATAGAGATCAAATAGGTTCGCATTTCGTATTTTATGGCGGGAGGAGAACAGATTGGTTTGCACTCTGCTGTTGCCATATGTGAGAGGACACATTAATCCACTGACATAAAGACATGGGATTTACTGACTTGCTCCTTGGTGCTGACACCTCAGATTTGATACAAATGAATTTATGGGTAAAATGTGGCTGGTTGCATTTGCAGGAGACTTTCTACCTCTGGAAAGCATTGCATAAGCCTTTCTGCAGAGCTTCGCCTGCCTCCTGGCACGGGGCATATCCTCGGCTTGACAAACACTGGTGCCGCCCGGACTTTGAGCCCACTGAATGGACTCAGAGTAAAATGTTTTTCCTAAAGCAAACAGGTACAGCTGAACGTGCAGTAGCAGAGCGGGGTGCTGGGTGTCAGAACTCTGTGTTCGTCCCTGACAGAGCTTGAATGCTCGTTGCCAGCCTGCGCCCATTTCAGTTTTAGATTCTTTTCACGCAAGAGTTGTGTGTGTGTATATATGTATATATGTATTATTTTTTCAGTAGGGCTTTTGTCCTTCAGAATCCTCAATTGTAGGCAGTGATTGATTTTGCCCACTTACTCCTTTCTCCTCCTTCCTGAGTATCACTCTGAGTACCGTTTGTGAATCTTGTTCAGGTCTGCGGTGGAGATCAGTAGCGTCAACCCCTGTCTATAGCAGCACAGATTAAAAATGCGTCTGTTCTGCCTATCGCCAGAAATCAAAGTTGTGGTTGTGTTCTTTTTCTGGTGTTTCTGCTTTTAAATTAGGCCTTGGTAAAATTGTGAAGTGTCTTAAATGTCAGCAGTTGATGTGTAGAACAGCATCCTCCTTTTGTCTTTCAAGTGTTTCAGTGGTGCAGATGTTGGTTACGGCTGTAATTGCCGGTCGGGGGCCCTTGGGAGAGCCTGGATGAAGGGTGGGTCCTGGTTGGCGTTCACTGGCGCGCTCTGCCCCAGAGCAGGCTGCGGGATTTCCCCACAGAGGGAGCGGCCGAGGGTCTGTTATTTGATCACACAAAATGCAGTTCAAAGAAAGCCTTTTTGTGGGCAATTCAGGTATGTTTGTTCTGATGTTGATTTTTCAAGGGGCTGGTTAGAACTTTTCCGTTTTTCTCTTGCAACTTGAAAGAAACAACACCTTTTACCTTCGAGGCAGACAAGTCGCCAGGAAATGATGGGGTTTCAAAGTAAGAGAAAAGAGATTAAAACCACATGCTGTTCTTTGGTTCGGCCGTTACATCCGCTGGTTTGAATGGCAGCTGCTCCAGCTTTTGAATGTAAGCCAGCTTCATTATGCTGTGAAATTATCACACATTTCTCTGGGTGTGCTCTTTTAACTGCTTAATTAATTTAGATGTGGGCATATATATTCAAATTAGAACACGATTTGCTATAGTAGGGTTGAGTTATGGTTATAGACTTCTCGTTGAACACGTTTCTATTCCAACTTTCAGCCTTTTAAACAGGAATATTTAAAAAAAAATCTGTACGCAGAATGTAGGTTGACGAAATGGCAGTATCTGTTTGAACTGATCCTTACTCATTCTGTAAACACCAGAGAACTGGTAGCGGTTGCCAGTTCTTTGTCCTGACTGAGAGCTGGCTGAGAGGCGGCACCTCTCCGGACGCAGTGCCTCCGGAGCTGGGCAGAGGGGTTTGCGGGGCGCTGCCGGCGCGGCGACGGAACCCCCTTCCCAGTTGCTGAGACCAGCCCTCCCAGTGGAAGCTGGATGCTTGCTGCCCAGCCTCTTTTCTTTTCTAGTGGAGGAGGAGAGGAGTGAGAAGGCATTGATTTCATTCTGTTCCTCCCCTGCAAAAGCAAACAAAAAATAATGAGGATTTTTTTTTTTCTGTCTTATCTAAAGAATTCTTTTGTCTGGCTGAAACACATCGTGAAGCTTCCTACAAAAATACATCTGTACGCATACAGAGAGCAAAAGGGAGGAGAAAAAGCTGACAAGTCAGATTTGCATGCCCCTCTAACATACTCCTTCTGTATTTGCAGGGAGAACTAATCACCTTCTATTACTATTGGAAGAAAACCCCTGAAGCAGCAAGTTCTCGAGCCCACCGTAGGCATCGAAGACAGGCTGTGTTTCGGAGAATTAAAACTCGAACTGCTTCCACTCCAGTCAACACTCCCTCCAGGCCCCCCTCCAGTGAATTCTGTAAGTGGAAGCGAAAAGCAATGCGTTTATCTTTGTTTAGATGTAGGGAGCAGCAGTAATGTGATGGTGCTGTACCTTGCAGTGACTGAAGGAAGGAAATGGAGTTCAGGCAGTTGCCCTCTCCTGTGCTGTACCATTATGCTGGAATGTGGTAGGCGTCTTTGATCACCAGGTGCTTTGTGCAGTTCTTAAATATAAAAGCATCCTGTGAGGATGGAAACGTTGCCCTGGTACTGAATTGCCCTGCTCTTTTCTTGGTTGTGTGTTGTGTTTTCTCCAGACTTATGACAGTAATGGCAATTAGAAAATGCAAAAAGCAGGAAGCCCCTGTCGTCCTTCCTTGGCGACCCAGACCTTCTGCGTGAGCTCTGTTGCATCTTAATGCATCTTGGAAGAACTTTGGCCTTGACTGAAGCAGAAGTGTCTAAGCAAAGAATAATTATCCAAACCAGTGAACCGTACTGCATTGCAAAGGGTTACGTTTCGTAATGTCCGTATGGATATATAAACTTTTACATAAAAGGCTTATGTTACCCTGTGAGATCGAAGTCTTTCTAGGGACTAAACCCAGCATGTTTCACATGGCTTCTAAAGGAAAGGGACTACATGGAAGGCAGAAATTGGCAGAATCTTATTAATATAGGGGAGGTAGAGGATGTGGTGAGCAGGCAGGATAGAGAATTCTGGAGAGGGTATTGGTGTGGTAGTAAGAAAGGGCTGTTAGATTCTCCTTGCTGAAGTTGATAGGATTTATTGCCGATTTCTGTGTGCACAAGAAGCGAGGATCTTGACCCTACAGCTCGATCCAAGATACTCATCGCTTCAGATTGCATGTGGCTGGAAGGACCCACCCATATGGATTCGACTGCTGGATGAGAATAAAAATCAATTTAGTAAAAGACAGCAAGTTTTAGCCTGCTGTCCATTTTGCAGTCAGGGTTTAAACACCTGCAAGAATTAATGTTGAAATTATGGTAGTGCTATCAGCTACTGTTACTAAACGGGACCCTGTGTTAATTTGAAGGGTAATGGCGTTGATGACAAATGTTAATGGCATCACAACCAGTACTGTAGAATTCCTCCCTCTCTGTAACCTGTATGTATTACAAAAAATCCTCTTGGAACCTTTAGAAAAACAGTATTCTTGCATCAAGGACTCCTTTTCTAATTATAGATGTGAACAAAAGAACCCACAGGGCTTTCTGCTTGTGACAAATTACAGACCTGTTGTGTTGTGAGTTTATAGTGGTGGGGCTAGAAAAATGCAGTACGCTCTCTAATAAGAAAGCATTTGTTCCTGAGGTGTTTTAGAAGATGAGGTAGGATACAGGTTTTGTGATGTCTGCTGATTTTCCGTGGTTTGGATGGTGCTTTCTAGCCCACAGCCTTGTAATCGACTAATTTGCTATATACTGCTTGCCACAAAGGAAAGTGACCCTTCCCATGTTCTCCACTTCTTCAAAACACCATGTTCTTGAAATGTAAGTTTGCCACAGGTTAAAACTTATGGAGGCTTGCAGTAAGAATTGGAAAGCTAGTAGTATCCTTGTAGTACCTCTCATCCAAAAGAATCGTGTTTTTCAGACAGGTACATTAAATGCAAGCATCGTTTCTTCCACCCATGGAACCTATCTGGCTCTTGGGTTAGAGCGAGCCGCTGTCTAACAGAGCGTAGCAACAGCCCCGTCTGATCTAGAAGATGAAATCTAGAAACAAAATAAAAATCAGAAAAGCCACCACAGTATCTGCTCATGGAATCTAGTAAAGTAGGATTTAGGTACAGAATATTTTATTTTCAATTTGACCATGTTCTAGAGGTATAAACCTCCTTTCTGTGGAAAATTGTGCTTTTGGAACACAGCCTCTCTAACTGAGCATGAACAGTATTTGATCAACAACTTAATTGGAAAAGTACTGTGAATTGTATGACTTGGTGCATTCCTGGAATCCTCCTTTAATCTGCAGACTGGTCAGGTCTGGCCTTGATTAGTTTGCAAAATGGGAAATAGTGGCCATCCAAGGCCAGGTGGTTGTACGAAGTCACAAAATTTAGGTGAGAATTACTGTTATTAATGGTTATTTTAGTCATGTAGGAAGAAACAGAAAATCCTGCAGAGTTTTTTCTTTTCCATTTTCCTCTTCTTCCCTTGTTCTTTACTTATTCAGTGGACTTGAGCTCGGCCAGCGAAGATGACTTTGACAGCGAGGACAGTGAACAGGAACTGAAGGGCTACGCCTGTCGCCACTGCTTCACAACCAGTACGCACCCGATTCATTGCTGGATTTCTCTCCTTGCTGCTGCTGCCTGTTTAATGCAAGTTCATTCAAGCAAGAGCAGTTGGTGTGCACGTACAGCTGTTCAAAAAATGTGGGGTTGAATCAGCTAAAGTATGCAGCATTCTGAGCAGAGTTAATCATGCTTTGCCATTGCAAATTAATATAGCAGTGACGAAGGAGAATCCTGAGAGGTAGACATTTATACGGGGAAAAAAATCTACACAGTCCGTAATCTGTATAATCTGTTTGTGGTACGGCAAGCCAGTATTGGACTGTGACTGTCACACACAATGCTGCTTTACGCTGCACCAAACCTCTTGTGCAGCAGCCTTATTCCTGTAGGTCTTCCTGGAGGTTGTCTGCGGTTTGGGCATAGGCATGGCGTGGAGGTGTGAGCCCGAAATTGAGGAGGGGAGGAAATGAGAAGGTGATAGCTCCCTTCACTTAAAAAAAAACCCACAGCTTTGGAGAATAACAGCTGCCTGTTAGCTCCCAGATAGAGCAGATAAGGCTTGTGTCTTTGTTTTCAAAGCTGTAGTTGCTTAAGTAACCAAATAGTCTGTAAATTGAAGATGAAACACAGACTAAATGTGGAACAGGACAAAGTTTTCCAGAAATTTCTTCAACTTTATTGCCCGTAGAAAAGCAGCTCGTTTCCTAGTTGTCCCATGCTTTTGTAGTAATGCAATGTGTTTGTGTGGAGTGTCTGGTACGTTGCGTGTTTCTAAGCTGTTGCTTTTCCTGCCCCAAGCCTCCAAGGACTGGCACCACGGCGGTCGAGAAAACATTTTATTGTGCACTGATTGTCGCATTCACTTCAAAAAATACGGAGAGCTGCCACCCATTGAGAAGCCCGTAGACCCTCCACCCTTTATGTTTAAGCCTGTCAAAGAGGAAGATGATGGACTTAGTGGAAAGCATAGCATGAGGACAAGGCGGAGTCGAGGCTCGGTAGGCTGAACACTCTTGCATTGCAGCTTCTTCTGTAAAGCGGAGGTGGTGTCTGGAAACAGGTAGCCAGACTGCTAAAATGACGCTTTCTCCATCTTGTTGGTTTGCCATGGCGTGTGCCTGCTGCTGCGTTTGCCTGCGCAAGGGTGAGATTTGCTGAGGTTGAGGCTTTCTTTGGGAAAAAGGAGCTGAAATGTCTCTTCTGCAAGTTCTAGCCAAAATTGTTATTTTCGTGTTTTAATGACTGGCAATGGACTGTCATCATAAGGGGACACTTGACCAGTGTATCATTATGGATATTGTACTAATACATATCCTGCTTCCAGCTGGATCCTGACGGAGGTGAGCCCTGGGGCTTGTTTTAAAGGAAGAGTGTTAAAAAATTAAATGCTCTTCATTTGGTCTTCTCATTTTATTGGAGTTAAAATCTCTTCCCTCCAGAAAACTGTAGGTTGCTCCCATGGTTAGTGTGCTGTCACAGAGTTGTTACTCGGGGCGAAGTGCCAGGCGCCCGACTGTGTGCCAGTCACTGGTGGGAACTCTGACAGCAGCCCTAGTGAATATGATGTTTGCTTTGGGTTTTGGGTGATAGAAAGCAGCAGATACATTTCTTCTCCTTGCCCTCGTCTCTCCATCTTTCTGATCATAATGATATGAGCTTCTAAATACCTTGTGAGGCTGCACTGTCAGGTAAGGTTGGCTTCCTTGTTTTCACAGTAGCCAGTCATCCAAAAAACGGCCAGACTGGGAGGGAAACAGCCCTGGTTATTGAAATATACTCTACTGAGATTCCTCACTGCACAGCAGGACCACACCGAAACTGGTTTTACAAACTGGTCTTGACTGCTTGAATGTCACCAGATAGACTTTTTTAAATGGAACATGAGGTCCCCTCTTACCTCATCCACTGTGTGTGTATGCACGCTTACAGGTGTGCGTGCGTTCTGTGGAGAAAATTTAGCCTGCAAACAGCAGCAGCTTTGGAACGTCTTTCTGCTGTCATTTCTAGCAGACATTGCTAAATAAAATAATCAGCACTGAATGTTTTTGAGTAGACAAATTAAGCATTTCTCTACCTTTAAGTCCAGATGAACTTCCAAGGAAAAACTGTAACAATGGTAAATGCTCTTGGTTTTTCATTTTTCGAGCTCTTAGCAAGGGTGCTCCATCCATGCTCCTGCTGTAAGAGAGAAAGATATAAAGAGGTGGGACAAATGCTGACTTTGATGTGCTTTTATTTCTGTTAAACAAATAGATGTCTACACTACGTAGTGGTCGTAAAAAGCAGCCAGCCAGCCCTGATGGTAGAGCCTCACCTATCAATGAAGACATCCGCTCCAGTGGCCGCAACTCTCCTAGCGCTGCCAGCACCTCCAGTAATGACAGCAAAGCAGATTCAGTGAAGAAGTCTACCAAGGTAAAATTTGGCCATTCACCTTTTGTGTTAGGACTGGACACCTGAGGCCTCTTCAGTCAGCTAAAAGAGCTGCAGGTTCCTGGAGGCCAGGGAATCTCTTGGTGACCCAGAAATTCCTACTTGTGTGGATAAGCAAAAAATTAAATGGTGCATCTGGGTGATGCTTTGTTCCCGTGCAGAAGGCTGTGTAGTGACAAAAGCCGTTACAGTGTCCCTGCATAACCTTACTGCTGTCATCATAAATTAATCCTTCAATTTTGGATGCAAATGCAAGCATTAGGCTCATGGAAGTAATACAGATCAGAAATGCTATATATGAGACAAGTAGACAGTTTTGGGGATTTTTTCTTTTTTAAGCAGTACTTAATCTTTGTTTACAAAGGAATATTAATACCTAGTAATTGAGACTACTTCTGCTACTGTTTTTTCTGCGTGTATATTTGCCTGATTTTTCAGAGCAGGCTGACAGTTTAGTCTGTTTAAATGAATAAGTGCCTTTCCAAGAGAGTACTGAAGAAACAAAGCTAGATGAAGTGGGAAGGCTTGCCATTAAGCTGTGTAAATTGAAAAGCAGCAAGTTAAAAATAAATTATTTTTTAGAAAAAAGATGGCAAAACTGGAGTATGGAGGAAGTTTTCACATGATAAAACTTAGCAAAATTTGAAGTTAGGTTGGGTAATTATGTGATGTATAAAGCTGTCCCAGGCCATGAAAGAAAGTAGTAATCTTGTAATAGCTACTCACTGTTAGCCCTGTATTTGAGCAGATACAAAAATACCCCTCTCAAAATATCAGGAGTAAAGCCAGACTTGCATATAGTGGAAAGAGGCTTATCCTGTGCCTGTCTACTGCAGAAATTCTTGCTCCGTCCTCTATTAACTGGTGTTGGTGTCTGTTAGAAGGGTATACTGGGCCAGCTGATCTGGTGTGAGTTCCTGACAGACTTGATTCTGCACAGCTGTAGACAACTGCTTTGTTTAAAATACTCCTTTGCTTTTGAAGCTCGGGACCACATCTGCATGATGAGGAATGCTTTACTTGATATTCCTTTTTCCTGCTAGCTTGTGTCAGAAATGTGCTCAGGGGGTGTGTGCAAACTGCCCCTTGGGCTTCTGTCTAGAGAAGTAAAATTGCAGTCTGCTTTGGGTGCTGTCTTAAATTTGACCTCCAGAGAGAGTGGCTGGAGCGTTAGGTGGATGCACGTCTTCTGGGAGCTGCTCCTGGCAGATGGCAGCATACAGCAGCAGCTCGAGGGCAGAATCCCCGGCAGCCTGTCGTTGGACAGAGGGTCGGATGCGTGTTGGATTGTTGTTAATTACTATCTCAACTGCTAATCAGTTTTTCAGCTCCATAGGAACCATGCTGGTTTATTTGTATTAAATATGGTAGCCCTGGCATATGCTCAGTGTACTTTTGCACTTAGATCACTGGTAACTGTTGTGTTCTGCTTCATTTATGGCAGAAGATAAAAGAAGAGGTATCTTCTCCTCTGAAGAACTCCAAGAGGCAGCGGGAAAAGGCAGCTTCTGACACCGAGGAACCTGACAGGTCCAATGCCAAAAAATCCAAAACTCAAGTGAGTCCCGCAGAGGGGTATTTTCTCTTAGGAGAATGGTTTGAGAGTGGGAGGGGGTGCAAATGCAGTAACAAAACAAAAACACGAAATGAATTTAAGCCAGAGAAAACTGTAGCATAATCTGTGGCTGGAAAGCAACCAATAGTGTGTTCCCTCCGTTGAAAAAGAGCAGAATGATACGGTGTATGTCCAGAACTGCTTTTTTTGTTTTAACATCAATATCAACCATATAGGAATATACTTGGATTATTTTCCAACCCGCACACACCCCTGTTTTTTAAATTGCAATTCATTTTTTCCTGTTCTGTGGCAAGTTTGAAGATCACCACTGGAGTTCTCTTAATTTAATGGCATCAAAGCTCAACTGAAATACTTTCAGGATGTCTTTTCAGCTCCGTGTGCCTGACCAGGTTCACTCTGTGCACAGGATTTGGAAATATTGGCACTGAGCTTTCCATGTTACAGAATCACAGAATGGTTGAGACTGGAAGGGTCCTGGTGATCATCTAGTCCACCCTCTCTGCACAAGCCGGGCCACCTAGAGCTGCCTGCCCAGGACTGTGTCCAGGTGGCCGTTGAATATCTCCAAAGATGCAGAGTCCACAGCCTCTCTGGGCAACCTGTTCCATTGCTTGGTCACCCTCACAGTGAAAAAGTGCTTCGTTAGGCTCAGGAAGAACCTCCTGTGTTTCGGTTGTGCTCATTGCCACTGGACACTGCTAAAAGGAGCCTGGCTCTGCTGTCTTTGCACCCTCCCTTAGGGTATTTATGTTGCCTGTGCTGTTTTAAGTCCTGTGAGGGTCAAAGGGTGGTACTTGCACTTGTGTTTGCCCAGCACGTGTAACAGGTTGCGTCCTGTGGCATGCTGGTAATGTTCTTTGTGCAGTTTTCTCATGCGCGGTGGTTGTTCTTCCCCCTCTCCCTGCAGGAGATCAGCAGGCCAAACTCTCCCTCAGAGGGTGAGGGCGAAGGCGAGAGCTCCGACAGCCGCAGTGTCAATGACGAAGGGAGCAGCGATCCCAAGGACATTGACCAGGATAACCGGAGCACGTCGCCCAGCATCCCGAGCCCTCAAGACAATGAGAGCGACTCAGATTCCTCGGCTCAGCAGCAAGTGCTGCAGGCACAGCCCCAAGTGCTTCAGGCACAGAGCGGTTCTGGCCAGGCTCCTCCTCCTACGCCGCCCGTATCGGCCCAGTTGCCAGCATCGCTGCCAGCAGTGTCCAGCGCTACTGCAGCTCCGCCGCAGGTCTCGCCGTCAGCATCCCAACCCCCCGGCCAGCCCCCGGCCCCCGCGCCGCCGCATTCTCACATACAGCAGGCCCCTGCTTTGCACCCGCAGAGACTCCCGTCGCCCCACCCGCCCCTGCAGCCTTTGAGCGTGTCGCAGAGCCAGCCGGCTGCTGCTTCCGCACAGCCTCACCCGCAGCCTCCGCTCCATGGCCAGGCCCCGTCGGGCGCTCACAGCCTGCAGGCTCAGCCCCTTCTGCCTCATCCTGTACCTTCCCAGCCATTTTCCCTCCCCACTCAGTCATCTCAGTCTCAGGTTCCCCTTCAGACACAAGCACCGTCTCATTCTCACTCCGCTCTCCAGGTTCAGGTAACGCAGCCTGTCCTGCCGACTGCAACCTCGCTGCAGCAGGCTCAGCCTCCACGGGAGCAGCCCTTGCCCCCTGCACCCATGGCCATGCCTCATATCAAACCTCCCCCTACTACCCCAATCCCTCAGCTCCCCACTGCTCCATCCCACAAGCACCCTCCTCATCTCTCTGGCCCTTCTCCATTCTCCATGAACTCCAACTTGCCTCCACCACCTGCTTTAAAACCTCTGAGTTCCCTCTCAACTCATCATCCGCCATCTGCGCACCCTCCTCCTTTGCAGCTGATGCCTCAAAGCCAACCGCTGCAGTCTTCGCAAGCCCAGCCTCCTGTACTGACGCAGAGTCAGAGCCTTCCCCCACCCGCTAATCACCCCCAGTCGGGTCTCCATCAGGTATCCTCCCAGCCCCCCTTTTCTCAGCATCCCTTTGTCCCAGGAGGCCCGCCTTCCATCACCCCTCCGTCTTGCCCCTCCACTTCCACGCCACCCACTGTGCCTGGCATCCCACTGCAGACTTCCGTCTCCACATCAGCAGCTTCTAGTGGAAATGTGCCAGTGGTGACAGCCTGCACGCTACCACCTATCCAAATCAAAGAAGAAGTCCCAGATGAAGCTGAGGAACCAGAAAGCCCTCCCCCTCCACCCAGAAGTCCATCGCCAGAACCTACTGTGGTGGACACACCAAGTCATGCTAGTCAATCAGCCAGGTATGGAGGTGATCAGTGGTGCTTCCTTAATGGGCTCTAGTTTTCTGTGTCACAGGGTACTTCCAAGAACTGAGAAATGAGCTCCTGCGGGAGCTGAGTGTATTTGGCATGTGCACCTTGTCAGCCTCTCCTGCGAGTGTGCTTTTGGTCTGGTTTTCTGGAATGGTGCTGTTTCAGCCAGCATATCCAGAGACAACATTACAGTTTGTAATTGTGAAGAGGGTGTTTTATACTCCACTTGTCTGTGGAGTATAATTAATTTTCTCATGGCTTCCAGGGAAGCTGGTAGTGCTATTGTATTAAGTGTAAAGTGATAGGTTTTGCACGGGGGTAACATACAGAGGTTAAATCCTAGGCTCGTGCATCTTTCCCAGGGCTAAGCTCTTTCTGTTCTGTTTCTTTCAGGTTTTATAAGCACCTGGACCGTGGCTACAATTCGTGCTCAAGAGCAGACTTGTACTTTATGCCTCTGGCAGGATCGAAACTGGCCAAGAAGAGAGAAGAGGCCATTGAAAAGGCCAAAAGGGAAGCAGAGCAGAAAGCCAGAGAAGAGAGAGAGAGAGAAAAAGAAAAAGAGAAGGAAAGAGAGAGGGAGCGGGAGCGTGAAAGAGAAGCAGAAAGAGCTGCGGTAGGTTTATTTCCAGCTAAGAGCTGTTTAAGGGAGTTGGCGTGGTGGGATCCGACCTGGGTGGTGACTGCAGAATGCAAATCCCCAGAATCGCTTCAACACATGCGCAGTCGGGTGTTTGTGAGTATGGAAGCCTCGTGCATGAAATGGAAGCCAACCGCTCTGAGCACCTCCTGGCCTGCCTGTGACCTCCTTCTCTTTGACGGAAACGGAGAGTTTCTACTCCTGGTCTGTTTCCGATGTGCAGGAAGCCAATGCAGCTGGGGATAACTAGACCGAGTATTTACATTAACTTGGAGTAGAAAAGTACTCTGTGCAGATACAGTGAAAGCCTTTGTGTAGCTTGTACTGCTGTGCAGGCACAAGAGTACTGTCTTCTGGAAAAAGGGGATCTGAAGGCCTTTTAAATTTGAGGTAAACTTAAATTAAAGGCACTTAACTTTTTTTTTATGTGGAGACCCAGACTCCGGTCTTGGTGTAAAGAGCCAATACAACTAAACCATTTTTCTTTGGCCTGTCAGAGAAGAATGATTACTTCTGGGCCCACAGATTTGGTAGGTTGGTAATACATTATTGATGCTGAAAAAGAAGGTGCTGCAGTCGTCTTGTAGGGATATTTGGGCAATTGCATGGGTAAACTGCTGATTGCCCTCCCCAGAAGTGCTATTCTGCTCTTGTACAGAAAGGCAGAGTGGGATGCAAAGTCCTGATGTGAAAGGAGTAGAATATGTTGTGATGCACATCGCGTAGTCGAGTTCCCTTGGATTTAGTAAGTTTTAGGATACAGGTGAGTGTGGAGAGGAGAGGAAGAACACGCTGCAAACACGACTGATAGTCTGCAGTGACGTGCACCAGCCAGCTGTTGCCCATAGCTGTGACTTGTACCAGCTAGTTGCTGCTCTGCTAACTGCAAAGCAGTTAGTGTAGCTTTGAGGCTGCCACTACAGTGTAGTTCTCTTCTGGCTTACAGGACAGACAGAATCCAGTTCTTCCCCAAACCACACTGGAGCACACAACTGCAGGAGTCGTGAGGCTCAGCGGGCTGAGTTTGCCTGCTCTTAGAGCTCGAAGCACGAGAAGGGAGGTGTGTGCCTGCTGTGTTTTTAAGCCAAATGTGTTGAACTAAACTTCTCTTCCCCCATTCTGTGCAGCAGAAGGTATCCAGCTCCTCCCATGAAGGCCGTCTTGGAGAGTCTCAGCTCAGTGGGCCAGCACACATGAGACCTTCATTTGAACCTCCACCAACGACCATCGCTGCTGTACCACCTTACATTGGTCCAGACACACCTGCTTTACGAACACTAAGTGAATATGCCCGTCCTCATGTCATGTCGCCAACAAACCGTAATCATCCCTTCTTTGTCCCCCTCAACCCCACCGATCCACTTCTGGCCTACCATATGCCTGGCCTCTACAATGTGGATCCCACCATTCGGGAACGAGAGCTCCGAGAGCGGGAAATCCGGGAGCGAGAAATCCGGGAAAGGGAGTTGAGAGAGAGGATGAAACCTGGCTTTGAGGTGAAGCCCCCAGAGCTGGATGCGCTGCACCCAGCTACTAACCCCATGGAGCATTTTGCCAGGCACGGTGCACTGACTATTCCCCCAACAGCAGGACCTCACCCATTCGCTTCCTTCCATCCGGGTTTGAACCCCCTTGAAAGAGAGAGACTTGCCCTGGCAGGCCCACAGCTACGGCCTGAAATGAGCTACCCTGACAGACTGGCAGCAGAGCGAATACACGCCGAGCGGATGGCATCGCTGACAAACGACCCGTTGGCACGGCTCCAGATGTTCAACGTTACGCCTCACCACCACCAACATTCACACATACACTCACATTTACACCTGCATCAGCAGGATCCCTTGCATCAAGGTGAGCCCGGGGAAACGGGCTGGGCAGCGAACGAGGGAACCTCTCTCATGAGCTGGTAGCAGTAGCCTACCCGAAACAGGCAGACGTTGGCTCTGGAATTGGAGTAGCAAAATCCCTGTCTTGTAGATGATGTGACTTCTGTACTGTGTAAGGTTGTGGTAACTGAAATGCAGACAATTATTTTTGGGGAGGGTGGACCAATAACAGTGATAAAGTAAATGATGGTAACAGTACAGTGATCTTCATCGAGACTGAGCACTGTCACTGGAGAAGGCTTGCTGTTCTGTTGGGTTGGAGGTTTTTTTTTAAAGTACTGGAGTCCTAGAGCACCACTTCACAGTGGTGTCTGGTGTACAAGTGGAGACCCCACTGGTGATGGGAACTCACTAGGAGAGATGTCATGGAACTGGGAACACTGCTAATGGCTGTTACATTATGAGTTATAGTTGGAAAGCAGCTGAAGCTGGTGTTTCCATATCGGAGCTGAAAAAAGAAATTAGACTTCATCTCTTCAGCCATTTGACATGCCAACCATCTGGCTTTAGTTGAACTGAAATTCTCTGTCACAATTCTCATAAGAACCATCTAAATTTATAGGTTGCCATCTTTTCAGCTACGGTGTTCTCTTACGTGGGGAAACGTTTTTTTCCCCAAAGTATTTAATAGTCTCAAAAATTAATTGATGCCTTGCTCATTTCTAAAGCAAGCTACATGGTTACTCTGATGGAAGTCTGGAGTCAGGAAGATGAGGCACTAAGCAGAATTTTTCTGATTTTCTGGTGGCAGACTGGAGAGAACATAGCCAAGCAAGGCACCAGGTGCAGTAGCTGCTATGTAGGAAAAAAAAAAAAGTAGTCCAAGTACTTAAAGTGCAACTTCTGGTGCGGCTGGCTACAAATGTGGTGTTCGTGCAAGCAAATATAGCATACTTTGCCTTGGAGCAATATGCATTATATGTAGCTGGGATGTCTGCTTTTTGGAGTTTGGAAGGAATTTGGGTGCTGTTGCAGAAGCCAGATTGTATAGCGAGGAAATCAGCAGGGTCTAACAATCAGCAGACTGTTACGGGACGGCTGGTTACAGGTAGGAGATGATGGTGCCAAATATCAGTGTTCTTAAAGCTGTCAGCTGCGGGCTTTGGTCGAGACTGACTGCAGAAGTTACAGACTGGTTCAGTTTGGGGTAGGTCTGCATACCCCATTGATAGCAGAAAAAATTTGTCATTGATCGTGTCTACACAAGTATTTGTGCTGTCAGGTAAGTCACCACCGCTGTGCAGGTGAGTCTAGATACTCCCCAGTTACTTGTTCTGGACAAAAAGCTGGCTACTACATTCTCCCTCTCAGTCTAGCGAGAGACTGGTGCAGACAAAGCTAAGTCAGTTCGGTGTGGAGTCTCTCTTACCTGTATTTGAAAAGTAATTTGGTGTTAATCTTGGATGCCGGGTTAAAATACAGCTGGGGGCTCTTGAGTGTCTCCCAGTAGTTCTTGGTCCAGAGTAGCTCCATAGGTGGGTAAGGCCCTAAAGTGTGTAACCTGTATGTCTCCTTGGAGTGGGGGTGGAGGTTGCGTAAAGTGACAACACATTTGTGCTCTGGAGCAGGTAACAGCTGAGGGACAGTTGTGGTACCTGGGTTGTAGTCCTTCCGTTTGCGGTTCCTCTGCAATCTGCTGACAGCTGAACATGCTGAGGTTTCAGATGAGTATTTTTCAGGTGGTTTTGCCGGTGTCTTTTTCTCGTTGTACTGGTAGAGTGACATTAGAGAGGTTGTCTGCAGGTGTCCCTCTGCACAAGGGTGGTGACAATGTCATTTTTGCAAACAAAGGTTTTTGCCAGATTTTGGCCTATCAAATAGTATTGGTAAAGGCAGAAGCATGCTGAAGTGCTTCTGTACTAAATGTCCATAGTGATCCTTCCATTTTATGTGTGTAAAGGGGAATAGGAGAGAGTTTTGGGGAAAATTTTTCTAAATGTTGACCATCTTTGTTGTGAAGAGATGGAAATTCTCTTCGTAAGAGCGGCCAGGTGTCAGAGATTAATAGTTAAAGCAAAACACATTGTTTCCCTGTAACAGCGCTGCAATAAAACATTCCGCAGTTCTCTCTGATGGTTTTTGTTTTTTTCCAGTGATCAGAGTTGAGCATATTCCTTCCTCAGGTTATCTGTGGGAGCAGGTCTGTAATTCGGGTCACTTGGACTGATAGACAGAAATGGGATTGTTTATTTCCAAGGAATCTCCAGAAAAATCGACTGAAATGGTTTGGTTTGTAGCAATATGTTTGAGGTAACTGGTAAAAGCCAAGAACAGGAGATTCCTAGGAGAGCAGAGAGTAGTAATATTTGTCCCAGGCATCCATGGATTAAGAGGTGGCCTGACATATAGCAGCACTGGAGAGTTGGAAATAAAGCTGATGTGGATTTGTCCAGCTGCTTATGGTTTTGGCTGGGTTTTTATCTCTGTGTCCTTTCTGTTTGTTGGGATAACAGTGGCCTGCTCCCCAGGCCAGTCCATTGGGCAGGCGTACCGACAGGCAGTGGTAGGTGGGGGTGGGATCAAGTGGCTGGGAGGTAATTGCTTTTTTCAGAGTCCACTTGAGGTGTTTGACAAGGTGTTTGCACTCTGAACACATGGTAAAAAAATGTAATTATGATAAGCAATTAAAAAAAAATCCATGCAGGGGAGGGATCTTGCAAGGCTGAGTAAAGGTAAGAACAGACCTGTGCAGCAGGATTTTTTTGAAGTCTCCGGTTATTGAACAGATTCCACAGCAACGTCTCAATTTGTCTGTGTTAGGCTGCGCAGGTCTGGTTTGCAAGCGCTGCTGCGATGTGTGGGGGTGAATGTGGAAGGAAAGTCTGAAAATGACAGCTTAGGGGGTTTAGTTACTGGATTTTTGTTTTTTCTACCGCTTGGTGGATTTCTTTTTCTTGTAGAAATCGAAAGCGCTGAGTTGTTGCTTTAACAGTTAAGACTGTTTGGTAAGCAGATGTCACTTGAAGATAGAATAGTGGGTTTCAAATTGGATGGAGCTGAGCTCCTGGTAATTATGTGCCAGTTAGGCCAAATGCTGATCCAGCTGATGTCTAGCAGGGCTTTTGATCTCCCAACAGCGAGCGATGCTTCCCAAAGCAGTTGATTGCTTTCTGTCTGTCTTTCCTTCTTTTAAAGGTTCAGCAGGACCTGTTCACCCGCTGGTGGATCCATTAGCAGCTGGACCCCATTTGGCACGTTTTCCCTACCCACCTGGGACCATCCCCAACCCATTGCTAGGGCAGCCACCTCATGAGCATGAAATGCTCCGACATCCAGTCTTTGGTGAGAGCATTTTAAGGTCCTCTACGAAGGGTCTCTTGAGCTGAACTGTCACCCTCTGGGCCATGGCATTTCTTGGGAGGGGAGTTGGTGGAGTTGAGCTGTAACTTAAGTTACAGCCAAAAGTTGGTTGGTTGGGATTTTTTTTTAAAAAAAGAAGAGCTTCGTGTGACAACTCTCTGCAGCCTTCATAGCAAACGAGTGTCTAAAAATGGGCAACTCTCTCTTAGGTACTCCTTATCCACGAGATCTTCCTGGTGCCATTCCACCTCCTATGTCAGCAGCCCACCAACTGCAGGCCATGCACGCCCAGTCAGCAGAGCTGCAAAGACTGGCAATGGAGCAGCAGTGGTTGCATGGGCATCCTCACATGCATGGTGGTCATCTACCAAGTCAGGAAGATTATTACAGGTGAGAGGTGCGATGAAGGCTTTTGGAGACTCGGGGGTGCTACAGCTTCCTTCATCTTTCTCCATATTCCATCTTTTTTCTTCTGAATTACTGCCTGTCTTACTGTGTGCTGAGTTACTGTCCTGATGCAGTTACGGAAGATGGGGAAGCTGTATGAAGACCTAATTTGGGCATAGGTGATGGGGCAAATTGGAAGCTTGGTCCAAACTGTTGGCACAAGGTGTAGACTAGTTGAGTCTCACACTGCAGAATTAAGTCTGATTGGGGTTTTTAGTGTGACACTTGCTATGATTGCTGCTTCCACATTTCTGTTCTTTGAGAACAGTGTTGGAGGGTGGGTAGAAGAGAAGAGGGGTGGAATTCAGTGAATGGTAAGAAATGAGTAAGGGTAATAGGAAGTTGCAGTGTGTGAATAATGCAGATCCTGCACTACCAGCTGAGAATGCCTGTATGAATCATGTGAGGTGTTTCTGCCCAGAATGCTGCATGGTGTTGCTAGCAGAGTGGTTCTCTTCTTGGCCTACCTTCCGTGACACCGCCTGATGTCCTGTTTGGCAGTGACCACTGGCACTACGACAGCTGAGAAGAAAAAGCCACCAGCACCTAGCAAGGGCCATTCCGCATGTCCATGGGTAGCAAGGATGTACAGGAAGCAGCGTATTAAATACCCTGCTGTTTCCGTCCTTGCTTCTGGTGTCCAAAATGGCCTGCTGGCCTTGTGCCGTGGGGACAGCCAGTCTGCCTGAAGCTGGCTGTCGTATCTGCAGCTGCAGATAAAGCTGAAGCGCGATGAGCTGGCGCTGGTGATCTTGCTCACGTGTAAGGAGCGCTTGAGTAGCAAAAGGTCATCGCTTCTTCCCACAGCAGACGGCGTTATCGCTGGTGTTACAATGGCTCTCGGTTTCGTGCTGAAAGCTCGCAAGTGCTGTTGCAGCCTCTGTTCCCTCCAGGGCAGCTGGGTGAGGTTAGCAGGAAGGCAAAGCTGTCTCTGAAGTGTCGTGACACCTCCTTCATTTTGTTAAAATGAGTTTTCTTTCTCTTTCAGTCGACTGAAGAAAGAAGGCGACAAACAGTTGTAATAAATTATTTATTTGTAATGCTGGCTATGGAAACCCCAGTCCTTGGGAAGGAGTGGAACATTTTTACATACAATAAGAGCTACAAAAGGAAAAGAATATCTTATAAAGATTTCTTTATATATTTAAAACAGAAACAACCACCCAACAAGTAGAGACTTATCAGCATAGTGTTCATTTGTAGAGAAGATTTCTCAAGACTGGTGTGGGTCTCCCTGCATGACAACGTATTCAGAAGCCTATTGGAAATACAGGACTGTGTGGAATATTCAGAGAACTTCCTGCAATCTTGGTTTTTTTTTTTTTTTTCTTACTAGTTTGTTTTGAGTAGGTGCTAGAATCAGGTTCACAACACGAGTCACTGTGCGTGAAGAGACACTCGATGCATCTATAGCTATTTTAAAAAAAACAAGGATTGCAAGTAGGTGACATAACAAGCTCTGAATCCAAGTGCTATAATAATAAAAATCTACTTTTATTTTAATACATTGTAGGAAATCTTCATAATTTTAAAGAGAGCTCAGTTCTGCAGCATGGCTTTTTAAGTCTGTAAATAACTTTTTTGGGTAGAGGGGAGAAACAAAACAAAACAAAACTCCAGAAACGTTTATCTTGATTTTCAGTAACATCACAAATTGTGAATTCCTACCTGGTATTGACAGAATACAGAGTTGATTTTTTAATAAAATTATATATATATAATTATCCCTTTAATTAAAGGGAATAATGGGTATCGATAATTTCAAATGGGTAAAAGCTTGAAATTTGGTTTGATATCAACAATAAGCATTAAAGGGAGTTGCAGGGATTATGTTGCAAATGACTGTTTCTGTTCTTGTTTTTTTGGTTTGTTTGGGTTTGTTGGGTTTTTTTGTTAGTGTTACATCTCTCTGTTCTGCAGATGATTTCTGTTGATTTGGGTTTCTCAGCAGTACAGGTGTCCCTTGGAACTAGCTTACCCTTTTGATGCCTAATTCAAGGGTTAATTTTCAGTGTGGCCATAATACACTTCTTTCCTATTACCTTTTGAAACTTAATCTAACTACGTTGGTTTTAGACTTTAGGCAAAGGTTCAAAGAAATAATCTGTTCTAAAATCTCTTATTAAAAATGTTCCGTGGCTCGAACGAGTACAGCCAGAATTTTGTATGCACGTGCATATTTTTGGAGGACGTACTCTTTCTGGCCTCTTACGTTTGATATGTTCTTAAGAAAAGTGCGTAGGCAACTCAGTGTTCTTAAAGTTGGTTTGCAAAAACCAGTCTGTATTTCTCTTTGACTGTTTTAGTTTTTGTAATCCAGGACTTTTTAATGCCACCAGTGTTCTGTATCTCAGGAACTTGCTGCTTTGGGATTAACCAGATATATGGACAGTAACATTTACTGACTCCCAACACAACAGGTCCATGCAGAATAACGCCTGTTGGCGAGTTCCCACGTGGATGGTAAGAGGAGAGGAATACACAGAAGGCCAGCGAGCATTATTTTGGAGACAGCTCTGCTTACTGTCTAGGCAGATATTTTTTAATTTCACTGTTTTGCCACAGGTTTGCTTTGCTAGAGCAGAGGGTGATGCAATCAATGGACATCTGAATCTGCTGGCCATTTTTTCCGCTGGTGGTGCGTAACATTCCCCCATTCTCTCTCTTCTTACGAGTGCTCTCTCTGCTGTTGTAGACTGTTCAGTGTGACGGTTGTGTCATAGGACTGTACTGAGCCAAGTTTGATAAACTTGTAGTTAATCATACATTCTGATGGAAGGCGTGGCGTGCACAGTGCTTTATGCACCTCGTGGGTCTCAAAACAGGTCAGTGCCTGCAAGTTACTGTCGGACAGTCAGTAACATGGATTTAGCCATTAAAAATACACAGCAGGGTATTCTAGGTCCACTGAAGGCAAATGTGTATATAGGAGAGAGAGGAGGGCTATTGCAGCTGATGTTGATCTTCCATTTTTCCTGTCCTCCATTCTGGATTTCTCAGCGCTGAAGAACTGCAATAGTGTTTAATTGGTTCCATCTGCTATGTTTGAACTCTCTGTGAAGGTATTCGGAGGAAGAGTGTTTCTGAGGTTTGGGAATCATGAGGTCGATCTAGAGTTGAGGGTGGTGAAGTCTTCTTCAGTCAATGCCTTCACTGTCTGCAGTGATCAGGTGAAACGGTTTTCTTTCAAGTAACATTTTTTACTTTTGCTAACAGTGGAGTAGCTGATAAGATCGGTCTGCGCAGCAGAGAGAGTGCTTCAGTTTACTTTAAAGGTCTAATTAGACATGTTTCAGTTAAACCTCCCCTCCTTGTTTTTACCACGTGGAATTCGGGAGTTTGGGGGAGTTCAGCCACTTCAGCCATTTCTTCTGATCCTTCTCTAGCTGTTGTTATTAGCTATAGTTCTTCTTAAGGGAAGAAAAAAAAAGAAAAAGCAACTTGCCTCCCATGGTCTTCTCTCTGTATATTTTTTTTCGCTGAAGTTCACAGTATGATCATAAGGTATTCATTGATCTCTTTTTCTTTCTTATTTTCTTTTTTTCTTTTTTCGCAGAAGAGCATTATGATAATTTGTGGGAGTTTTTTTGTTCACGTCATTCATCAGATAAGCACTGAAATTCTTCCATATTAGACCAGTGATTAACTACAACTTTACATGCAGTGGTTTCTGAAGCCATCTTGGTGTTCGATGCCCTGTTAAAACAACCCAGACCTTTTGATTTTCTTTAAGAAATCTCTCTTATTTTTCCTCTGTTTTGGAAGTTTATTTTCTAATTTTGCTTTAGTGTTTTTGAAACGTCTCTTGTTCTATGTCGTCATGGTTGAGCTTGTTTCACTGCACCGTTAAAGCAGAGTGTACATTCTGACTGCTACATTTATATATATCTTGAAGCTTAATGTATATATGAGTAGTTTGCCATGGGATAACACAGTGTAAACAGAGTAGAAACCCAGAAATCGTGACTTCTGTGTTCTCTCCATTTGAGTATTTTGTAATTTTTTTGAAATATTTGTGGACATAAATAAAACCAAGCTACACTACAGCAGCCAGGTTTTGCCTGCAAGCGAAATGTGTCTGTTGATTGTTGTTAGTGGGGAAAGAGTTATTTTGATCTGGGATAATACGGGGTGCCGACGTGGCCATCTTGTCTGTTTCAAAGCTGTCTTGTCTGTCTTGACATTATTTTTTCCTTCTCTGAGGTCATTTCTTTTTTAATATGCAGTACACAAAACACCAACATCGTGTCCAGTTCCAGAGTATATTCTGCCTCCCTGAGGCAATTTGATGCTCTGGGGCCATACTGCAGAACTTTGGCATGTTTTTCCACAAGTTAAGCAGTCAAATTGGTAAGAATGAATGTATACGATGTTCTGGCTGTTGTGACTTCAGGGGCTTCATGTGCACAATACCAATACATAGTGGCTGCTGATCGGCCTGAGCATAAACAAGTAGTTAAAATGAAGTGTGTGCGTAAGCTCTCACTGCGTCAGCCAAAGGAGAGCAGAAAGAGCAGAATTTCTAAACTGGTGAGGCCACTTCCCCTGGTTTCAACAGGGCAGGAAAGACTGCATGGCCTCATCTTGTTTTCCATATGCCTGTGAACCAGAGGTGTTCAGAAGACATGCGAGGGAGATGAAGCCTGATGACTGATGAAGTGTAAGCTTGAAATTAGATGTAGTACATTATATGTACCCCAGTAGCTGAGCATTTTATGCACCTTATTTTCCAGATGTTACTTTGTGCCAGCAGAGTTGTCTTGCACACAACTGATGCAGACCTGGCAAGAGATGTGTTCTGAAGGGTTGATAAATGCAGAGAGAAAGATGCTCAATAACTCTGTTCATCGCCTGCTGAAAAGCTAAAATTTGCTTTCAGATTGCATCGTTACATGTTTGTGTACATTTGTAATGGCTCCCTGTCTGCCGTCTATCAGGGATTATCACGTATTTGTGTGAGGTGGCTGTTTGCGTGTTCGTATTTGCACTTCGTGATAATCAGCGTCTCTAAAACTTAGGAAAATGTGATGCTGTGGGGAGAGGTGGCGAGTATCTTTACAGAATAAATGTTTGGTCAGAAGGGAGACAGGAAGGCTGCGTTCCTGATAGGGTTCTGCTTTGGTTTTGATCTATGATTTTTCAGAAACTGAGGTATTTTGACTCCAGTTCAAGCTAATTAGTGCTCCGAGTGCAGCGAGAAGAGTGCCCTGTTGTTTGAGTGTGCTTGAAGCAGACGGAGAAGTGTTCATGACAAATTGCACGGCAGTTTGGAGCTGCGTATTTGAAGAGGCTGCTCTATTTATACCCTGTGGCATTTTGTAAGGGGAAGGTCAGTTCTTGTCTGCTGGAAATAGCTTCTGAAAGTGCTTTTTCTGAGGCTGGCTTGAACATGTGCTTTTGGTATTTATTTTGACATTTCTTTCGGTTTTTTTTAATTCCTTGGACTTAACGTAGGACTTGAATGGGCTTAGGCTGCCCTCCCTTTCTTGTTACAGGTTCGAAGTTTCCAGACTTAGAATGATGAATCCTACAGGGACAAGGCCAGAGAGGATTTTTATTACTGCATAAATTGAAGAGTACAGTTCCTATTGCAGTATTGGCCTGGCATTAATGATGCCTTGCCATTCAAGGGCAAAGGCTGGAAAGCCATCCATCGCGGGGCTTCGTCACATGCCCCTTACCCGGCTGCGTTCCAGTGTCATGGCCGCTGCGAGAAGGCACACAGGCAGTAGGGCTTCAGTCCTTCCCAGGCCACGGAGAGCTTTCTACAACTTACATTCGTGTAGGTACGAGGAGAAAAGGCGAAGCCTGGCCTTTTGTTTCAGGAATTTGATGTTCTCTTCTTTGAACAGGGGAAAAAGGGAGCCCTCGGGCTGGCTGCCGTGCGGCCCCCGCTCTGTGGAGAAGCCCCGCGCCGCCGCGCTGAGGGCCCTTCCGGTGGGGAGGGGCTCCGGGGTGGGCGGTGGCGGGAGGCGCCACGGGGCGGCGCCACAGGGCCCGGAAGGTTCGGGAAGGTTCCCTCAGCGAGTCCCTCAGGCTGGAGGTGTGGTAGCCGGCGGGGAAGAGCTTCTCCGTCGCTGTGACAGGAAAAGGGTGACAGAAAGGTGATGGGAGGGAGCCTTGGGGCCACAGGCTGTTCTCTGATAGCAGCCAAGGCTGTTTGCCTGTGGAGGGAAGCCCGGACCTTGGGGTGTGCTGTCACCCGGCCCCTCCTGGCAATGTTCCTTGATCCTGAGGGAGCCATCTTCCTCTCTGCCCCTCGTGGTAGTGTCCCTTGGTCACCAAAGGACCTGGGTCCCTCTGTGCTCCTCCTGGCAGGTATCCTTTGGTCCCTGAGGCAGCCAGGCAACCCAGAGGCTTGTTCTGTTTGCTCAGTTCCGTCCATGCTGCTGTCACGGGTGTGCTTCCATATGTCCCAGTCAGCTGCTCCTGCATTGGCAGACCCGGATGTTTTTCCTCCCTTGCTCTCCTGTGTGGCAGGTAAGCTTGAGAGAACCTTGCTGGTGTTTGTATTGGGTCTTTTTCCAGGGTAGTTTCTCACCCTAAGTGTATCAGAAAGACTGGATGTGGGGTGTTGGAGGGAAGAGCCTTTTGAGTGCCCTGTGTGTACAAGTCATCCTTTGCAAACTACTGTTCTACGTGTTTCCTTCTTTCATGCAAGGTAATTAAGCCTGGTGTTGACTTTGCAAAAACAAACTAGAGCAAAAGATACAAACAGCATAATGCAAACTGCAAATCCCAAGTGGATGATTTAGCCAGGCTGTTTTTTGTTCTCTACAAATGCTCGTCTCTGTAGAAGTGGTAACTTGGCCACTGCAAAATCAGCTACTTCTAGATGGTTGTATAAAGAATGTACTTCCCTGCCCTATTCTTAGTCACCATCCTCTATCCCATTCTCTCGCTTAAGAAAAAGTGAAAGAATCTGGGAAAAAAAAAAACAAACCAAACTGCGTGAACTCTCAGACTTTGCAAAACTGTGTTCTAAGAGTGGTCACCCATGGCACCTGAGATGTACCAGTGAATGTTGAGGCAGCACAGGTTTCTGACACAGCATAAACATGTCTTCCTTGGGTCTTTCAAATGAGAGAAGTGAGTCCTCCCAATAAGCAGTGTTCAAACCCACTTTCTGGTTGGATGAATAGTGGGAAGGGTTAGGCTAATCTTGACTTGTTCTGCAGAAGGGGGAAAAGGCACTATAGTAACTAGCACACGGTGAGCGGAGGACATTTGGCAGACAGAAGTCACATCCAGGACAGGATTTGATAATTCTGTTCTTTGCACATCTCTCAGGTTTTGGAAGTCAGAGCATGTAAATTTTAGGGCACTAAATCAAGCCCAGTTGTAATGTAAGCATGAATGTTAATATATTAATACTAATAAATTAGCTTTCCCTTACACCAAAGCGCACTTAGGGTAACTCACAAGTACGCTTGTCAAAGACCTGGAAAAGATTGAAGCCATCGGTCTTGTTACCCATTCTTTTAATCTGGATGACTTTGGGTCTTTTCAGCTTCTGAATCCTGTTGTAATTCCATTTCATTATTTGTTAGCTCTTTAAATATTTGTCCAATGTCCTTACCTGTGGCAATGTCACCAGAAAGAAGCATGCTCTGCAGAGTTGTTGCTTAGCTTATGAACACTTCTGTGTCTCGCTATAGCTGCGAGGCTGAATTTCCTGCACAAGGGAGCATGTGTATGGGAGAGAAATTATGGAGTAAATTGATGCATTGGCCTTGGAAAATCGCTGCGTGTGATGTCAATGGAGTTGTATTTCACTTCGCCTGGGGTCTTGGTTTTGCTGGAACAGACTATTAGTCAAATCTGTAAGATGGAAATTTCTCTGGCATTGCAGCTTGTTTGAATGAACCCTGATTACAAAGTCTGGGCAGTTACAAGGAATGTAGTATTCTTGGCCTGGTAACATGGTTGAATGTATGCTTTCAAAATACTCAGCCACAGCTTTGTGGGGGGTTTTCCTCCTTCTAAGTTGGATTGTTCTATTGTCATCTAACTGTCACTGTTTTCTCCCTCTTTTGGCTTCTCTCTAGTCTGTTCCTTCACGGTTTCATGCTCTTTATAAAGTAGCAAATAAAATGGATATCAATAGCAGTATTTTAAGAAGCGCAAGAGGATGCTCACTAGCAAAGGAGTGAAGGAACACACTACCCCGTTTCTCCAAGAAGCTCAAGTGAGCTTCAGCACGTAATAGTGCTGAGGGTTTTGTTTGTCACCAAGGGAATGTTTGTGACGATTTATTGGAAGTAGGGGGAGAGGATTAGCAGAGGGACTTACTTAACAGTGAAAGGCTCCATTTTGAAATACATTAATTCTCTGGGTGCTCTTATTTTTTTTCTCTGAAAGGGTCCACTCGGCTCTAAATCTTCTAGTGGACAAAATTGCACCATGTCCAGTTATCTGCCAGCAAGGTTGTCTTATGTTGGAAATGTTGCACTAGCCATTGTTTGAGGAGGGAAACATGAAGGTAAATGAGGGTCAGAGTTTAAACTTACTAGCGCTGTATGGATACGTGGCCACTAAAGATACATACTGGGAGGTGGGGAAGGCCTCCCCTTCTAGCTGATGTGTCTGGAAGGGTGGCGAGCTTGAGGAACATGACAGAAAGAAGGCTGGAAGAGCGTCAAGTGTTCCAACAGTTTCTGGAGCTACACCTTTGGGAATTTTGAAGGGTTTATCTTCAGTACATATGCAAATCGTTGTAATACACAATGCCCTTGTACCAGCGCATTTTTCACTTGGCTCCTGGTGCCACCGTGTTACTTCTCAAGGAGAGAAAAATGACTGTGATGCTGATTTTGCAGAATGAGCAGATGCATGTTTGTAACTGCTGCCACAGTTTGAAAAGCGTACAAGTGTCTTGTGATACAGAACTGAAATGGTTTGTAAAATGCTAGGGTTGATACAGGGCTACTGTGAAGTGTCTCACTGCTTGTAATAAAACAGTATTTAATTAAACATTCCATCATGTGCTGGTTCTGTGCTGATGTACAGGGACCCTCCAGGTGAAGGCAGGCCGTCAGGAGAGCAGCTGGGGAAGTTTTCTACAGCTGCCTCAACCTATGGGGAAGCTTGTTCTGTGTTCGTGTAGGCTGTAACTTGTTCAGAGTTGACCTCAGACGTGGAATCTGAGCAGAGACTTCAGTCCCTAGGGTGGCACTGAGCTGTGAGTACTAATTCATTCAGATGACAATACTTCAATAATTTCCTGTGTATATCCTGTCTCAGAATCTGTGGCACATCTTTACTTCAAAACTATTAATGATACTGTCTTTTGGTTGGTTGGTTGTTTCTTGTCCCCGTTTGATCTGCTTTTCTGGCTCAACAGGAGAATGTGCTGGACCTAAAGGGTTCGTAATCTGTCCGTCCTCCTTCATCCATCAAACTGCTGCCTTAAAGCCTGGTCTGTGCTGAGTTTTACTGCAGGTGGTCTTGACTGGGGAGGTGGAAATACTTACTTTTCTTCCGCAGCTGACTGATTGCAAGATATTTATTCCTTTACAATAGATAAGAGAGTAAAACATAATTTTATTGGTTATACTTGCATCTGTTGCTTTTACTCTTGTAACTGTTGCATAGTGCTGAAACAGGACAAATTTCTAGCATAGACAAGCCTTTCAATGACAGCAGCAAAAAATGCAGGTCAGTTATTGTTCACCGACATTTCAGTGGTGGTTGGGGACATGGATGCCAAGGGCAGTGAAAATCCTTGTCAGATGTGTGCTCACAGGGGAAAAAAACCATTAAAATGGGTACCTTTGCAAAGCACTTCCACTCTATCAATACTGAAGCAATGTACCATGCATTTCATTTGTCAGGTGTCTTGAAGATTTAGAGTGTAATGAACTGAGTAAAGGCTGGAGGTAAAGCCAACATGGTGTAAATTTGTGGTGGTACTGCGGTGTTTCACAGCAGCATTGAATCTAGTCTGTTGTCAGTGTGTAAAGGAACTGTTCGTAGCCTGGTGATAGCAACCTCTGTAACTGTTTGGTACACACAAAGCAGGGCATTTTAACAGTTTGTGCTGGAAAAATCAGTTTCCAGATGGAAGCTTTTTGCTGTTTTCTCCCTAATGTGATGATACTACTCTCTCTTCACCTGTTGACATTGCTTTGCTGCAGAGTATGTGATTCCAGACCACAATATGGGGGACTGTAGAAATATTTTTTTCCCTTTTCCTTCTGTCTTATTTAAAGCAAAGCTCCTTGACTTTACTAATTTCTTCTGGAAACAATACCCGGGGCCAGAAACTGTTGGGAGGTGTTGTGACAGAAACACCTTCATCTAAATGTAAATGTTGCTTCCCTGCCTCAGGCTGCCTTTAAGAGGCTTTTTCTGTGGGAAGCAGCTACAAAGTAATGGTCCCAATCAATTTATTCGTGTCAATAAAGGTCTTTTACATGCTTATTTGAAATTTATTGTTCTGGGGTGATAGGACCACATTTGTTTTTTAAGCAGGTGCCTCAGATGGAATGAGAAATAGGGAGCATAAAGGAGAGGGAAAAGAAGTTGTGTGAGGCTTGTTGCAGTTGCAGGGGGGGTATAACTTGGGCTCTTGAGCACAAAGGGTGGAAAGAACTAAGGTGCCTGAATAGTGGGACACAAGACAAGGTGTGCTGGGTAGAAGTGGGACAGAACCCTGGTGCTCCTCCTTGTGCACTGGGACAGTCTCTTCTGGCTTGGGCTGGGGGTTTAGTAAAGGAGTTCAATGCAGAGTCCCTGATGAAAACAGAGGGAAGGATTTTCCTAGTCACTTCAGTGAAGTAACATCTGCTTGTAGATGACCATCTTGGGGAAATTCAGCTTGAAATTCTTGTATCATACCCCTTTCCTGTCCGGTTAAAAGGGAAAGCAGGTAAAGAGGTACCACACCAAAGTGCAAAACATAACTCTCTATATTTCATATTCCACAACAAAGTGTGAATTCTGTATGTGTGTCTCCTGCCAGCATCACCTAGGAGTGGTGCCTTGTGTGTGTGGTATTTCATTTTCTTTTGGCTTGGACTTCAGTTTGAGGTCACCTCACTGTGCTATTCCTGACAGCGAGAGGCCAATAGGCATAGGCAGGTGTTGATGGCAGTTGAGCTTAGTCTGCCAGTGGATCTCAGTTGCTGTAATCTTCCCTGCAACTCCAGGCTTTTACTTCTCTCGAACAGCATTTTGACATTCATGACAAATTACTTAATGGCCCATTGAAAGATACATCTGTTCCGCAGAGCGTGGGCTGGTGGTTTTGCCAGTCTGTCTGGGTGCTGTTTGGTTCTGCCACAGATGCCAGTGCTGGTGTGCTGTGCTTTGGTTTCCCTGTGTCTAAAACAGAGGTAAAGGTACTGACTTACTCTGAATTCTGGTTTTGTTCTTTCAAAAGAGCTTTGAACAGATGGATTTCTGCTATTTGTATTTGTGCAATGTAGATGGAAGAGAACTTGGTGAAGTAATTTGAGACCCTTGAATCCTAACAATCACAGAACTAATAATTGCAGTCACATGATTTCAGGTGTGATTTGAATGTAGGTTGGTGGGGTTACTTACACCTTCTGTTCTGCTAATAAGGTGCTGTAGTTACGTGGTGTGGATCTGGCCCCTAATGCTCTGGAGCTGGTGCTTTGAAGGAGGCAGTAAGATAGTGCTTCGATCTCATGCTTTGTGCCAGTGCTCCTGACCAATTACAGCTTGGAGCATAAGCAGCTGTTCTGAAGTGGTCCATCATGAGCTGCTGGTTACACCACCATAAAGTAGGAGAAATGCAGTTAAGTTCACCTGGGTTTATTTGGAGTCATTAAGAGCAGTGCATAATCTCTGGAAGACTAAGAGCTTGTTTTGCACAGTGCGTGCCTCGTTGCACAGTCATGTGTTTGCTCTGAGGTACTAATGACAGCACAGGTGATGAGCTGAGCCTTTGCTGCAACATTTGGAAAGCGAAGATCGGGGCTTGCACTTCTTATGTTATTACTTGTTATGTCTCAGCCTTTGCCAATGGATAAGGTTTCTCTCTCAGGAAGGTGGCTGGCTTTTCCTTTTTGGCTGAGGAGTACTAACTTTCAGGCGTCTCAGCTCTGTCCCCTCAGAGTGTCTAGATGTGTGGCTGCTTCTTTTTTTATCAACAGTCTAACATACTGTCGTGCCATGTTCCTGCAAACTGCAGTGCCCTGTGTATTTTGGAGTGTGCCAGACTGAGTTCTGAGTCACGTAGAGCAGATACTCATCAGATGATGGGGGACTGGACTGTTTATGGCTGAGCCCCCAGGGCTCTTGTCTGACTGATTTTTATTTACAAGTTTGCAAATAAGAAAACATGAACAGTTGGCTGATGTCCCTGGCATGCGTTCCTGTGCCCAGCTGGACTGCAGGGACTTGGCAAAGCCTGCTTTACAATGCCTCCTGGCTACTGGAGCACTGGCCCTGGGGCAGGGAAACTCCCCCTTCCACCTTGGGGCGGAATAGAAGGGACAGGGGCATGAGAGGAGACCACATATGAAGGAAGACCAAAGGATGTGAGGGGAGTAGGCTTGTGCTAAACGATTGTCCCGACTCCAGCCCTCGATGTGACAGTTCATTGCAGCAGGTTTTTTTGTCTGTGATTTCTGTCTGTGATTCACCCAGGTTCTTCCCCGTCCAGGTAAGTGTGAGACAGCTCCCTCCCTCGTTGCGGGAGCTGCCTGCTCTGGATGCTGTCTGGGCTCCCCGGTGCCTCGGGCTAGGCTGCAGGCTGTCGCCAGGGTCCGGGCTGTCCCTCTGCCAAGGGTGTCCTGGGCGGCATTGGCTGCTATTGCAGCGTTTGCCACCGGATGGCAGCAGATGCTCGGAAAAAAGGAATTCAACCCTCACCCTTGAGCATCTGTTTCCAGGAAAACTTGAGGTCAGCTCACAGGAATTACCATACCAAGTCATGGTCAGAAAGCAAGACTTCCACCACCATTGCAGCGTGGGCTTCCTCATAGTAGAGGAGAAGAGGCCTGTAAGATCCGGGACCACCTGCTCCTACAACACTGCAAGTCTGTGGCTTTCCTTGGTTTTCATTTGTTTTGCAAAAATAAGTTTCTCTTGCCAAAACTTCCCAGCTGCTTCCTCTTCTTTTCCTGTCATGACTCTGCACTGTGCACCTTTTGGCTTTACCTGGCACTGCAGAGTGGTCACAATTCTGTTTTGCTTTGCTTGTTCCACGTGAGGGACTGGGAGAGACAGACCTTTTAAGTGAGTTGCTCTGTGTGTGTGTGTGTGTGCGGGTGCACATTTATATCCTGGGGGAATGCAGTCTAGGAATTCTTGTCTGGACTCTTGACTGGCTGTGTGGCCCTGTGCAAGTTGCACCGCCTCTTGGTGCCTTGGTTTCCCTCCCTCCAAGTAGTGCTTTTGATGCCCTTGTATGGAAACAGGGAGATAAACACAAGGCAGCTGCCTTGCGAATATTTGTTTCTTTTAGATGGCCTCAACTCTAGGCTCTCTCTTGAACTTGAAAAATATACAAGCCGTGCAATAATATTTAATATGACAACCCCAGTTAACAACAGCCCTCTTCTTCCACACCATTCAGCTGCTGGGTGCTGGCATAGTGGGTTTTCGTCTAGACTTTTTGGCTTTCTTGGTTTGACTGTCACAGCCCCTTGAGAGGTAGCATTTGTCTGGAGGGCATGCCAGAGTGCCTGTCAGTTACTGCTGAAGAGACATGTCATTTATCAAGCAGATGTGCTGCGGTGATCAATGGCTACTGTCAAGCAGTATTGGTCCAGTAACGACTGGTCTCTGTTGTATTGGTAGAGGATGCCCTACATAAAATGCTTCTGACCTTACTGATCAGTCCGCTCCTCCCTGCACATGGCACCTGTGTATTGAGAGGGAACTGATCTCAGGATTATCTTACAGAGAACTTGGCTTTCTGAAAGTTCCCCTTGTAGTAATCCTGTCAGAGAGTGGGTGCCCAGCTTTGGGTGTCAAAGCACTAAGGGGCTTGTGGAGTCTGTCCAAAACTGGTGTGCATGGACTGTGCTCGGACTGTAAGCACCTGCAAATGTGGAGTCAGGGCCTGTTGTTACCAAGCCTGCACTTGTGGCAGCCCAAGCCGTGCCTTTACACTGTACTCCACCCAGTCTGTGATAGTCTGCAGGACTAAGAAGTGGTAAAGGAGGTCACAGCTCCAAGTTTGTTTGGTCTGTTTGGTAGATATTTGTTTGCTGATCTGGCTGCTCCAGTCATTGGCACCAGCATTTTCTGTTGAGGTCGATGTCCAACTCCATTGAAAGTCCCTGAGGATCTGGGTAACAAATGAAGTAAGTGAAAGCGTAGGCCATCAGGCAGCAATGCACAGAGGCAAAAAGGCAGGCAGTGAAACAGTGTGGCAGGCGAGAGTGTTACATGGGATGCAGAGGGTTCCTTGGGGCAGGCAGGGAGAGGACTGCTGTTGTTCTACGTGGCAAATACTTTGCTTCTGAAAAATCGGTTTTAAAAGAACCATAGTAGGGGCCCATTTTGACAGTTCCTGCCATCTCCCTGCATTACTTCCCTGTCCCAAGCCCTCCAAACCTTACAGTGTTGCAGAGCTCCCCTAAAAGTGGTTCCCCTTCAAGGGTAGAAGTTGGGATAAGATTGTTTAATAGAATAAAATGTTTCTGTTCAGAGAGGTGTGGAATCTTTGTGCAGCTCTGGACCTGCTCTGATGTGAGCCATGCTGCTCCTGAGCCTGTCATCGTCAAGAATACTTGAGGATGTGACTTGGTCACAAACACCATGCAACTCTGTGCTGAGATGTTTCATTCCAAATCACAAACTAGGGCCTTTGCTGCCAGCTCTTGGTGTATGTCACAGGGTCGGGTTTTGACATCAGCTCAGCCTGCCAGTAGTAGCCGAATTTCCTGGCTGCGGATGATACCTGTGTGTCTGTACATGAAATATGCAATAATACTTTGTGTAACTCTTTCTTTGTTTGTAAAGTTTATTAAGAGATTGTGGCTAGCTAACAATATCTGAGAATTATTTGAAGTAAATTATTTAAGGTAGTAATTAGCTATGTTGCACAATAGCTCTAATTACTGGTGGTAGGCAAGCTCTTTGTGGGTAGGAGTGGTGCCTTGCCTATATTAAGAATATCAGCTGCACTTTGTCAATGATACGGAAAACAAATTGTGAGGGAACAGGAGCTGAGAGCAACTAAGTGTGTTGCTGGAAGTCCCCGAGAGAGGCAGAGGGAACTGACTGCAGGTGCCTGGCTCCTGCCTCCTTCAGTGGTCTGTGTTTATGTATAAATGTGTAGCGTGTGTGTGTATGTATATATATATATATATGCTGAATTTCTCTGTGTGTGTATAGCACTGGTTGTGCATGCAGATCTGCCAGCCAAACGTCCATAGGGCTGGTCTGGATGTTGATTCCAAGCATTGAAATACGTTTTCGTTTTGTCCTGCTTATTAGGACAGAGGTCTATGCTTATCAGGTTGTCTGATCTTGGGTTTTTCAAGAAAAGCAGGCTCTGTCTCCCAGGTGTGGAAATGCTATTGCAACCTTCTTGGCACCTTTTCTGAAGACGAGGGCACTGACCCTTTGCAAACAATGTCGCGAAGGGAAGAGGAAATTCTTTTGAGTTGGATCCATTTTTAATTTTTTCTAACCCATCTGTCTAGAGGTTGTTCACTGCAGTGTGTCTCCAGCCCTAGCTCTTTGTAGGGAAGTGCTTCATGACTCCTCCCCATGTACCTGTTTTCCTGGGGAGCTCCAGGATTTGAGAGAACTGAGCTGCTGCAACATGCTCTCCCAAGTGCTGTTTACTGATGACAAGCCCTGTGATAGCCAAGGAAAGCTCCAGCTCTGTTTTTCATTACAGCCATTGCTGGAGCTCCTGTGGGATGAAGGGCGTGGGGAAATCACATCACAAACTTTGCTTTTAAAGGGAGAAACAAAACCTGTTATGCCTCAGTGAAATACCCATCAGCACTCCTGAAGAGCAGGGAAAAACATAGTACAAGTTCAAGGACAAATCTAAATGTTCTCCAGCTGGGCTGCAGTCAAAGAAACCAAGCCTAATAGAACCTCTAGGCTTGTTTGAAATGCTAGGTTCTTATTTTATAGCTGCAGAGGGCAATTTTACAACCTGGTCAGCAACTAGTACATACTCTTGCGTAGTGCATTAGTGTAGGGGAGTTGGGGTGTCGCAGATATTTACAGATGTGAAGCAGTCTGGCTGTCAAGTGCCAGAAGTGTCCCTTAAGTCTTAGTTGCTCAGTCAAAAGTGTTTAGCTTTGTTTTTTTCCATGAGGTTTTGTTCCAAGACACTGATGAGGAGCCTGCCATGTCACTCCTATGACAGTAGACAGGAACAAATGGCCCAGGGACAGTAGTTTGCTGTAGGGTCCAGAATCAGTCAGCATCTCTGGCTGCTTCTATATTTCATTGATTCAAAATGAAGGAGGTAGTGTCTGCCCCATTTTTAAGTCTGCTTATACTAAATATAGCCTCTCTGGATTAGTTTGAGGTATTTTGTAGCAGTGTGGAAGGGATGGAAGTCTATACCTCTTTCGCCTGAAGGTTTGTGGTGGTTTGTGGCCGTAGATCACTGGCAGCCCTGCATATACCTTTGGCAATATTCACCAGCATGGGGGAGGGAGAGGAGAAGATGAAGAAATGAATGTGGAGAAGCTGAGATGATGTCACTCATATCCTTTATTTCTGTCACTGGCCCAGACAATCCTTGGCGTGTATGTGTTTTGCACCTGCTTTTTTCCTAGACCGCTCAAACTTGTGACCTGTTCTGACTGAATTGTTTCTGCACAGAACAAGAGGACTTTAGCAGAGGGCGTAAAGATACATGTGTTGGGATGTGACAAGAGATAACAGCGTGCCTGCTTTTCAGACCTTTAGTTGCAGCAGGGCAGAACCATCATGTGCTAGGTCTTACTGCAAAGATGTCCTCAGACCTGGGGCAAGGAGTGGGAACTCTAGTGTCAAGTGCTGGTGTATATGTTGGTGTAGTCTGTCATGACTGACTGAATCCCAGCCAGGTGGAAGTCAGCTGAGTAGCCAAAAGCAAACCATCTGATTACTCTAGGAATGAACCAGCATGTTGCTAAGAAAGAGCCTTCTTTGGCTTTCCTGTTGTCCTCACAGCCAGGTGTTAACCTTCTCCCCACCAACCCCGCCAAGTGTGTGGGACAGTTTAAGCTATGCCCTTTGATATTTAGCATCTCCTATGCTAGGGGCCTATGTTTGTAAAGTGAGAAAGAGCAAGACCCTTGGCCTTCTGCCCAGCATGTGCATGGCATCCAGCTGTTGGCTTTTCAGCTTTTATTTTTAATACAGTCTGGTGAGGAGATAAATGACAGCACCCCATTCTGACAGGCACCAAAGAGCACGTCTCCTGATCCCCCATGCAGGAATGCTAGAGCTTGTAGACTTTTCCTCTTAACTTGCTGTGACTCTCTTGGTGGCAAAAGGTGATTTGACTCAAGCTGGACTCTCAAATCACTCATTTGTTATTTCCTGTGAAGAACTGCTCTGTGGGGTATACTCGACAGTCCATCCTGCAGCCCACCTGCTCAGCTCCTCATCTTTTGCAGCATTGCTGGTGGCGAACAACTCATTGATGTCACTCTGCTTGTGGAGGAATTACAAGATTTATGACCTTCTCTCCTACTCCCCATCCACCTCTACTGTTTTCCTTCCCCGCCCACCTCTGCCTTCCCAGAGCTGCAAGGTCAGAAGTTTAAATCCTGCTTTGAGCAACTCCTGACTTGCTACCAGCTCCTACACGTAGCTTGTGCTGGTTGCATTTTAACTGTTTCCTGGGAAATGAGCCTACTTAAATGACTACTTCATGTATCCATATATAAAAACATCCTTAGAAGGGCCTCCTTTGAGTTGTCTTTTCTGTATTGATACATAGGGTTGGCCAAACTATTCTTATCTTCTGCAGCGGATGAGAAATGGCTGCTGTTAATTCCGTTTAATGACTGAATTCACTGGGTGAATATTCACTTGTCTAAGATCTGCTGTATTGTAAATACTTTTTCAGTATGGAAGTCTCTTCTGCCATTTTTGATGTCCGTGGTCCAATACCGATTTCTTATATGTGGGGAACAAGATTTGCTGCTTATGTTCTGGAGACGTTTCCTTGGACTGCAGTGCCATCTTTCTGCCTTCCAGAAATGCCCTTTCATTTAGCTTTTACTGAAAGGCTCCCAGCCACTATCAAGGTCGTGGCAGGTCTCTCACATTCTACATTCATGGCTTCATCTTCTCCACTTTTGTCATGAATATGCAAAAAAGAGTACCAACAATGGATTCACCCTGAAAAGGAAATTCAAAGTCTGCATTTTTGGCTGGGAAAACTTGTTGACAGTATCAAAGGCAAAGAGATGACTTTGAGATCAATAAGGTTCAACCCTGAGCCAGTAACCGTTTTTTTGAAACAGCCCATAGAGGGGAAGAGAAATAGTTCCCCTTCAGTGTCTTCCTTTGTGTTACTTTTTCCACATCATTATATAGGCTTGGCCAATCTTTTGTTATCTTCTGCTTTCAGTGAAATGCAATATTAATTCTGCTAGCTGATACCTGGACTTACAGGTAAAATATATTTATTCAAGTGCTATGGTCTTTGGACAATCTGTATGGAGACTGAATACTTTCTGCAAATTGCAAAGCACATCTATGTTCTGTCTAGATCTGTGTGCATACAAGCTCTGGAGGGACACCCAGTCTAATTAGCAGTGATTGGAGAAGAAGCTCACTTGTTAGGATCAGGATGCAATAAATAAAATATTAGTAAGAGGACGTGGGTGAGCCAGGAGATATAAACAGCGCTGTGCAAAAGCTTTTTTAAAAAGAAACGCTGTGGGGAGCCCACAGTAAAAGGAGAGACTGTCAAAAATGCACGCAGTATTCTGTTTGCTGCCTGCCCCTGTGGAATGCCTGGTATTATGCAGTCTTGGACTTCTGGGAAATCAATCCCATGCACATGACTGTGCTTCTCTTTTCCCAATAGCAAGGAAGGATTTCAGCACATGCTAGGGAAAAGACGTGAGAAACTTCTCTAACTGGCTTGTGTTTCAGCATTTGTTCCATTCATTAAATTAGCCATTTAAAGAAACTAGTATAGGTTGTCAATGGTTCAATGCACAGCGTGTTTTTTATGAGAAGGTTTATCTGCCACTGCTCGCTCAGTCTTTCTCAGTGCTTCAGCTTCCTCTTCCATAGACTTAGGAGTGGTACGAAGCTTGCATTAAGGATTGTTAAATGCTCTGAGATCTTAAGTGAAAAAGACTCTGAAGGGGCCCAACACACTGTTGGGAAGCTATGTTGAAAAATGTTGTCGATCTGTCCTAAATGAAAGATGTGTTGGATTTTAGTCTGGTTACTAGCAGCTTTGGCAAGAATGAATAAATGTTGAGAAGCTTTGGCCTAAAACCCTCAATACTTAAAATGGAGCCTTTGACACAGTCTGTCTTTTCTTCATACGTGTAAAACATTAAGGTGTGTTTTTGTCTGAGTGGTGTGCCTGCTCTGACAGCATCGTTAGCACCAGTGTAGCAGGTACCGCTAGTTCCTTTCTCACAGCTGTTTGTTCTATGCTAAGGGCGCTTTTTCTGGATGGCTGAACAGGCTGGCCCACTGTTTCAAGACTGTCAGAAAAAGCAATGGTAAGACCTTTGTGTGTGAGAAGGGGGAAGTTTTGTCTTGGTTTTCAGTCTGTGGCTTCCAAAAATGTACAGTTCAATGAAAGTAAAAATGCTCAGTGAAAAGCGGAGATGTTGAGATGTCCCATAATGTGCAAACATTTGGAGGGGACAGGATTTCTTGTACTGGCTGATTTCATGGAGCACCTAGGCGAAGAACCGCTAGGTGGGGTAAAACAAGGTCAAAGAAGTGCTTCTAGGGCAAAAGAGCAGTTAAAAAATCATTTTGGTTCTTAACAGGAAGGCAGTGAAGCGACTAAAAAGCGGGTGTGATATGTTGAGATAATCTAATATAAGAAAGTACCCTGGAGGCAGAAGAAGCCATGTTTAAAACCATCAGCAGTCACTGGAAAACCTCATCAGGAACAGCAGGAAGTTGGAATAATCAATCTTAGAAGGAACACAGTTCATTGCTGTAGCAGGTAGAGCTACAAAATATTTCACATCCTAGTAATGTGACTTGGATTATCCAAAACCAAGCTGGGTAAGACTTTAAAAAAATAACCAAACAAAACACTCAAACAGCCAAAAAAGCACCCCAGCCTTGAATGTCTAGTGTCATTAAGGGTTATGCACCGCTTTTCACAAGAGAGATCTCTGAATCCAAGTGCTGGAAAATAAAGATGTGTTCTGCCAAAGAGCTTTGCTAGTTAACTGAATAGTGCATCTTTCATGTATCGTGCTGAACTGACACATATTGTTGAAGTTCTCCGTTAAGACCTACCATACCTACTGTTGTAGCTGTGAAAGAATCATTTTCCTGTAGGATGCCTTGAGATGTGTGAGGATAGACTTTTTAATTGGTATGATCACACCTGTGAGACAATTTTATGAAGATTTCCCAACCTCCTAGCAATCAGCAAAGTCTGGTCAGTGGCTGTTGCAAAGAAGGAGCAGCTCATTTTTCTCCTTCCAGCCTTATTGTTCACTTCAGGGATAAAAATGATAGAAAATAGCTATGATGCTGGGCAAAATCCAACAACTGGTGACTCCCTAACTTGGAATCCAAAGTAGAGCCAATCAAAACAGGCTTTTGTGATTTGCAGCTTGAACTTACTTAGGACTCCTGAAGATTTGTGATTTAAAATTACGAAGCAAGGATTGGGATTAACCTTGCTTTCCTTCTAACACTGCACAGTCTTTGGCGCAAGGATTCCTCTCTGGGTGCTAAGAGTGCCTGGGTTAGTTAGACCTCCGTCTTGATACGTGCTGAAGTAAGACACATTAGTGTTCTGGATTGCACTGGAAATGTTTTAACCAATTGTGTTCCTTAGGCAGGTAACCACCACCCTTGTTTATTTTCACAAGTCTCAACCTTGTATACATGTGTATATACATATGTATGTGTGCATAGACAAATACTTAAATATTTGTATGTATCTGTCCACAAACATAAATATATAGAAGAGAAATCAAAAGCCTGCTGAGTGAAAGAGTAGGAGTCAGAGAAGGAGGGAGGATCTGGTTGTATAGTGCAGAGGTGGGAGAAGTTTTTCCAGCCTGCTAGAGGAAACAGGTAAGACAAACCATCAGCTTTCGAGCACTGTAAGGCAGCAAGCACTCGCACATCTAAGCTTTCAGCCAGTGCTCTGATTGTGGCATGACGGAAATGGGACAGAAGTTCAGTATTACCACTGGCTGAGCACAGGATAATGAGGGCACAGACAGCCACGGCTAGGCTCATTAGCCATTCTGCTGCCCAATTAGGCTGGGAGCTAATTGCTCATTAATGAGACCATACCTGCTGAGGCAGCTGGGCTTCCCTAGAATTCACGGCTGGAGCCACAGCAGAGACTGGGGAGAACAGAAGCAAGATTTGAAACCAAGGAAATGGAAAAACTCGTCTGCCACGGAGGAAGGTTTTTGCTGCCTCTGCCACCACTCCCTGGGGACAGTAGTTCGATTCCTGGCACTGCGGCTGCCTGAAAGGCATGGCAATTAGCCCTGAGCTCCCACTGAAGGCTTTCCTCTTCCTACAGCCCTGACGCTAATGACGTGGAAAAGGAGTGGCTGAGTTGAAGATGCTGGGGAGTTTAAGGTGGAGGGGGTTTCTGACCTGTATTTCTCTCCTGAACATCCTCTGGAGAGAAGCCAAGTTTCTAAGAGGGGGAAGTGTGGTGATTTGAAAAACAACGATCGCAGACAGGGTCAGCAATAGATGTTGGAGAAGGTAAATTGCAGTGCTCTTTTCAAAGTCTATCTCTGCAGGACATAGGCCATAGCAGCAGCCCCAGCAACATCTTCTGGAAAATGAAAGCTGGAATTAATAATGTGCTTAACACCACACACATCAGCTGTCTTTTGACACAGACTTGTTTTATTTAGCAATGAAAGCATAGCACCAGCGAAAGCACAGGGACTACCCTGAGAATGAACTTTCATGTGTGTCCAAAGGTTATCTACAACACAGGTAAGTGTGACAGTCCATTGCTCGCGAACTAGGCAGAGGCATGCGAGATGAGGATTTCCTACCTCACGCTGGAAAAAGAACTTACATTAACACTGAGGAGTTTCCTGTATATGCCCTGATATCCTGTGATGGAGGCCTGGGTTGGGTTTAGTTACGAGTTTGTTACTTCCTTACGCTTTATTCTTTTTCCCACTGTTCTCTATAGTGTTCTTTTGATGATTTAGGCTTGCCTTTTTTTTTGATACTGAAACAGTATAGGGGAATGTTTCAGTTTGGTGCCGGGTTTAGTTGGTGGGTTTTTGCTGCAGTGTTGGCAGAAAAATGGGTGGCTTTTTGGCTGCCTGTGATTAGTATGTAAATAGTGGACATGAGTGAGATGTATTGCCCGTGTTACTAGGCCAGTTCTGCACTCTCCTCTGGCTGGTTGCTATTGGAAGGAGTGTACTGGGCTCTGGTAGAACACTGGCTTAAGACTCTGCCTTTATTTCACCCATATCTACTGAAACCAAGGGAATGCAAATAGTTTGATATTGTGGATAAGTATGGGACACTAGCTGGCAAAGGAGTACAGGGTGATGGCACTTAGCAATTCCCAACCTCAGTGATTCTATTTTAAATCTCAAATAATTGCTATTTTATTATTCGTTTTACTAAGGATAGAAAATATTATTGTCCACTATCAATAGGTGGAGAATTTGAGGCATGGAGTCAGGGAAGGATCTTGCGTGCAATGCATAATAGAGCTTGGAGACCCAGTCATTGTAAAGGCACATCATATAGTAAAGAACCAGGCCTTTAGTATGAGACATAACTAAGTAGCTTTGTTTTCTCAGTGGCAGGATTAAAACCAAATGGTTTTACTTAATCAAAATAAGCTGAATATTTTCTGAGTCTTATTTACACAGCGTCTCTCCAAAAAACTCCATTCCAAGTAATTCGCTCACCAGCTCCATAGTGACATTGGCGAGGAACAGGTACTGGTGGAGAGATATGAGGAGGGAATGTCATAAGAGAGATCTTGGGAAGGTGTTTCAGAGCTGCAGGGTAGAATGCTCCTATGTGCATGACAGTACAGTGTGCAGCCCTGAATGCGTATGAATGAGCAGAGGTGAAACAGGGAGTGTGTTTTCAGGTGGCTAAATTCCACTCTTGGAAGATTTTCCTTAGAAATCATCAAAAGTCAGTGCCATTCAGTCCCTCAAGTGCCATGTTTCTCTGAGAAATGAGATTTCAGTCCCCCAGATGCTTTGCTTCTGTTGAATTATTACTTCAGGTCTATAAGGTGAGTGTACTGAAAGCCTGTGGAGTGGTTTTGAAAACCAGGAGCACAGTAACTGGGCTGGCTTCTGCAGTAGCTGAGGAGCCAATAGTGCTGTTTAGGCGTGAGAAGGGGATGGGTGACCAGCCTTTTTTTGTAGCATTACGTATCTTCTGTCCAGTCAGCATAACCGTGTATTTTCCGTTCGCCCGAAGCTATACTTGATGGGGGCTGGAGGCCATCTGAGAGCAGCAGTGGGATTAATGCACAAACATCCTATTTTAGTTTGCAGACTCGTTGTCTCAAAGGGAAGTAGAGAACCACTGGCTTGGGCTTCACACTCATGTGTCTTTTGGAGCAGGCCCATATGCTTCTTCTGTGAAGAGGTGGCTACAGGAGAGGGAATAGGAAGGGAAGGAACGCATTTCTCATTATGTGCTGCAGCCTCTCTGCTCTGGCAGCCTGAGGAGAGAAATTTTCTCTCCCTCCCCGGGCCCTCTACCCCCTGCAGCTTGCTGATTATTTTTGGCTGAGGTGGAAAGCACAGCCCTAGCATTTCTCCCATAGGGGTGTGACCCAGGCAGGAGGGGAGTGAAGTATAGGCGGTTCTCTTTGTGCTCTTTCAATTGATAGCCTCACTTTTGCATGTCTATAGCTCCTTTCCTCTGAGCATACTAAAGAGCTTAAAGAGCTGTTAGGTCCTCCCATCCCACTGTGGTCACCCTCATCTCTGATTAGCAGAAGGGGTGAAACTGAGGCACGGAGATTTACCAGAAATCCTACAGGGAAGCTGTGACTTTCCATCCACTTTGCTCAGGCGGTTTTCCTCGGGCTCTTTGCATGCTGTTGAAGGCCCTTATTCCCTGCTCTGACGCTTGTTGTGCTGTGGTTCCCTCCTGCCTGTGTGGTGCTGCCAGTGATGCTTGCAGGGCATTGCTAGAATGTTTGAATGGGCATAGGGTTGTAGCTTTTGAGGAATAGTGGATGTGGGAGTCAAATTGACTACAGAACATCCACAGAAGTTGCATTTAGGAAGCTGAGTGGTGAAGAAAGTTCTGCAGAAGTGGGGTCAAGGACACCCCAATGAGCCCATGAGTGGTGTCTGCTCCCACTCACAGAAACTAGTGCCTTGCATGCAGAGTTAAAGCAAAGTTCCCTGGTTATCCCCTCTTCGCTCCCCCGACTGCCACAAGGCAAACTCCCCATGCTCGGCAACAGCCTAGCTTGTTTTCTCAGCTAATGGAAAGCACATGAGGAGCAGTCAGGCACTGCGACAGCTGTTGGGAATGATTCATTTGGGACACAAACAGGAATCAAATGCTGGCTGATCCCTGGGCAGAGCCTGTCCGCTGCTCCAGGCCTTTCCAGGGGGTGACTACAAACTCTGCAGCCCCCCTCCAGCCCCAGCAGTGACTCACTTCCTCCGGCCTTGGCAGAAGCTCAGTGCAGGAGGGCCAACTTACATGCTTTGGGGCATTAAACCTCCCAGACCTCTTCTTTCCTCTACCGTGCCCCTTCCAAATCTGGCTTGTTCTACTCTGAGGGCAGAGTCCATCCATGTTTGATTTGTGGGGCCAGGAGGGGAAGTTGCACAAAGGTCTCCAGCAGAAGTAAATAGCATGTTGTAACAAATTCAAGCCAGCAACTATGCGAAATGCGCTGGAAAAAGCAGAATATATGTACTGGCTGGGAAGTCACTGAGTGTGCAGCTGAAGGGCGGGTGGTGGGTGGGAGGTGGTGACTGGTCATACATCCGAGCTTCTGGGATTTATTTCCTGTTTTTCACATCCCTTGCTGGCCTATGTTAATTTCCTGGATGGTATAGGCTGGCTGTGAGATGGCCTGGATTGGGTTTTACTTTTTCTCACTGCTCATCTGATAGATTTAGTGCTTGTTTCAAAGTCTGATGTGCTTCAAAGTCTAGAATGGCAAGGCTGGAGCATCTCATGGCATTGAGAGTCCTGGCTTTCTGTGAAGGGCAACCTGATTTTTCCCATCCTGACACACTAGATCCCAAATTCCCAGGGTTTGGTTTGCATATGGTACAGGCTGCCTGTACCCTGCACTTGCAGATCTGCTTGCTGGTCTGTGACCCAGCCAGCCCTGTGTTGCTCCTGCCATTCTCTCTCGCTCTGTGCCAGCAGGCTGGTAATTACTGGAGCAGAAGAGACAGGCGGCGGAGGTGCAACAGCAGACAGCAAGTGAGAAAGGAGCTTAGGAGTGGGAGAGCGTGTTCCTCCTTCACCTCTCTGAAGGCTTGGCAAGAAAATGAATATTTGGAAGGACCCTTAGATCCAGGCGCCATCTCTTTTTAAAGCAGGAGGGCTCTGTTTTAAGAAGCCTGGCTGTGTATGCAGAAAGCTGAGGGAGGATGGTGACACCTGCTCCCCCTGCTCCGGTCTGCCGTGGCCACGCTCTGGAGCCATGTGTCACCCAGAGGAATCTGAACTGCGGGACATGAAGCCTGGATGGCGCCAGCATGGCCCCGTGTGGGGACAAACTCTGAAATTGGACCCTCGGCCCCTTGCTGCAGCAGACTGTCCTGGCTGCCACAGCAGACAGAGCTGGCTGCGCCACGGGCAGAATTGCTAGGCTGGTCATGGAGGCCTCTTCCTCCACCCCCCGCACCCCTGTAGCTGCCGCCCATCCTCCTCCCCTTCTTCCATCGCCCTTGCCCTTTTGCACTGACGCTGCCCTTGGAATTGGGCCTGGCAGGTGGGATGTTGTCACTGGGGCTGGTGCAATATGGCACGGCTGAAAAGCGCTCACGTCTTCCCTCCTTCCTTAAAACTCTCGCATTCCTTTTGTGGCCTCCGGGCTGCCTGGATACCGCACTCAGCTGTCATGGGATAATAGCTGTCGAGTCCTAATTACAAATCTCCCTGGCTTGATCAGAGGGTGGCTGGGCAGTTCCATCTGGATTGTCTCTCTGGGACTGCAGTGGGGGGGACTGAAAGGGGAGTGAGTGTAGGAGAAACGCTACACAAATGTCGTGATACTCAGAAGCATTCAGACCTCCAGCCTGAGACAAAAATAATCAGCCAGCTCCAGGGGGCACAGGGCCGCAGGGAGGTTTGCTGAAGCAGAGGCTCTGCAGCGGAACATAATGAGATGTGCATACCTCACCCAGCCTAGCACAACCCTGTGTGCACTGAATTGGAAAGGGCAGATGGACTTGATCCCAAAGCATCTCTGGGGGTCCATCCATCAATCCCTCTTGAGCTCCCCCTGGACTTCCTACAGCGAGGGGGGAAGCTAAAGAGGTTTCATTAGCTGTAGCATCTCCAGTGGAGACTTTGCAAGACCTGCAGAATCTCCGTGACAAAGCACTGACCGCACAAAGGCACCTAAAGTGAGGCTTCCCTCGCTGCCTCTCTCCAGCCAGCTGACTCCTCAAGGAATGGGGAGCTCCCAGAACACGTGCTGTTTGCTTTCCCTCGGGACTGGAGCTGTTGGACTATAATGACGCTGCTCAGAAAGAAAGACACATGAAAGAAGGTGCCTCCCATGTGCATATTGTTAAATCATAAGGCTCATTTTAGAACTCTTCATCCCTGAGAGAAAAGGTCTCTTGTCCTGAAGGATTCTGAAGTGACAAAGGATCAGGCCTGCTAGTATTTCATCCAGATCAGGAGTTAAATGTTGTCAGGGAAGGAAGACAGCTGAGAAAGAGAGATACCCTGAGGGCTGGGACTTGTTGAGCAAGGGGCAAACAGAGGAGGTGTAGTTTTGTGTGCTAGTCCGTGCCGTCTTGGTGAGGTGGTCCGTTACTCCCCACAAGCTCATATTTAATTGCTGTGTATGCTGGGGACAATAGTGGGAGGGATACTTCAGCACTTATCCGTGTGATGCTCTTTTCTTGATGTTAAGAGGCATGGTTCATTTAAAACCTGTGCAAGAATAATACATGCGACCCTCACAAGGCATCAAAGGGTCTGGAGCAAAAAAATGAATGTGTGGCAGGGACTGATCAGTCCTCTGGGCTAATGCAGAATGGCAGTTCTCCTGCTTGGCTTCCCGCTTGTGCACTGCCTCTTTCCCCCCAACCTCCCCTCGCCCCGACTCCCTGCAGGGCTCCTCTTCCCGGGAGTTATCTGAGGCCAGCAGCGTGGCAGTGGCTGCTGCCGCCACCACTTCTGCTCCTCTTCCGCTGAGTTTAACCCAAGGTCAAGCAACATCATGGCATTTGCAGCCTCGTGAGTTCTTGAGAGATTTAATTTTCAAAGCGCTCCCAACATCCCCTGGGATAGACCTTGGCTGAGGTCCAAGGCCTGTGACTGCCAAAAGGAACTGTACTAGGCCAGTCCTACAATAATAGCTTGCTTGCTCTATTCCAGCAAAGAAAGAAAGAAAGGAAAAGCAGTGGGGAAGAAGGGGAGGGGACCCAAGGCCCCTTTGGCCTTAAGCAGGCTTAGTGATGCCTGCAGCAAAGCGTAACCTACAGCTGACACGATGATAAAGCACAAGAGGATGAGATGCATGTGTACAGACTCTTTTCCCCTCAGACAGCTGCTGAAAGTCTGCTGCCCGGCACAGAAGAGTGTGTGTGTGCATGTCTATAGGAGGAAAGAAAGTTTCCAGGGATTTTTCTCTTAGAGAAGGGGCTGCTCTTGGTGCTGAGGGCTTACCAGCGTGGCTGTGGCCAGATAATGTGTAGAGAAGCACTGGAGAAACTTTTTATCTCCAGTCAGCTGGGGGCTTTGCCAGACACCTCGGTCCTGACCTGTAACATCTTCTGCTGTTCCAGACTCAGGCTCCGCGAAACGTGAATCTTTTGAAATGCTTCCGAGCTGATTTGCTACCCTGGCTCTTTCAGTCCGAAGAGACTGCTTGGCCCTGATGCATGCCTACTGCTGTTCCCACACTGGATTCCCCCCTTCTGTCCTGACAGACCCACTGTATCTCATCACTGGAAATCCACTTCAGTTTCTGGAATTCTAACCTCCTCTTTCACCCCTGGGTTCTTGCAGTCCCTCTTGTCTTGTGGTTTTCAGTCTCGCGCAGCAGCAGTTCAAAGAATAGCAAAGGGGAGTCAGCCCCAGGGATGTGTTTGAAACAGCTCTGTCCTGCTTTGGACCCTCAGAGAAGAGGTAACAAGGTGATGGAAGGTACCAGTAAGTACCAAAAATGGGTAGGTTTAAAGGAGAGGGGAGGCCTGCCAGAGGGGAATAGGGTACTCCAAGGTGCAGGATGCTGGATGTGGTTCTTTTGGGATTGTAAGGTTACTAAGGAGACATGCAAGGTGAGTGAGGGATGTTTGAGGATTTAGGATTTCTTGCATAGATCATGATCCTTTCTAGAACCAAACCCCACTGAAATTTCATGCTATTTACATTGTGATCTAGGTACTGTTATTTGCTGCCCGACCACTTTCATTCTGGTATACTTTGGGGTGCAGTTTAGTGTTCTCTGGCTGTTGTCTCAACTGAACATTCACTCCCCGTTGCTCCAGCCTGTCTGGGTTGAGCTGGACAGAGCTGCGTTTGCCTTTCTCATTGCAATCTGCCTTGGCTGGACTATGCTAAACCAGTCAGGGGCTGCACCCAGCAGTTGCTGGGCTGCACTGAGAATGGCCTTTGTCTATCTGTTTTTACTTTATTCTCTTTACAGTCCTAGAAGCAAGAGAGTAATTAGGGAAGGAGGAGATGGTTATTTTAGATGTTGCTGGTCACAAGCCAGCGAACTGGGAAGGCAGGGGATGTGTGGGGAAGCGGGGGTTTACTGAGTCTAAAATACTCTCATGTTTCTGTAGGCATGAATGCAAAACCCAAACCAGAGGTGGTTTTGGTTTTGACCTTGTGAAATGAAAACATGTCGACTGAGCTATTGCCAAACCCAATTCCCAGCCGCCTGTGCTCCAGTCTAGCTCTGGTCCACCATCCTGCCATCCCTCCCAGCTATCCTGGCAGGCAGAGGCAGCAGGAAGCGGGAGGCCTTTTTCTTCCCAGATGGACTTTAACGCTTGCCTGCAGCAGTCAGCCGGCTAGGGGGTAGGGGGGAGCTGTTTCAGATGCACTTAAACCTCTGCTGTGTAATCACAGCTTCCTTTGTAAGTTTATTGTGCAGACCTACACTGGAATAGTCTCTGGAACCACGTTTTGGGCTCTCCAGCGGAGTTAAAAACAGGAGCTTCCCCAGGCAGGGAGTAGAGCTGCTGGATTTGTTGGAAGGCAGAGCATCCAGATGGTGACAGGGAATGGGGGAGAGGAGGAGAAGGGGAGTTTGTGAGTGAGAGGCTCCATATTCCAGTTTCTATCTGGGACTCTGCTACTGTGAGAATGCCCTGATTGAGGTTGTCTGTGGTGACCTGCAAAGGCCCAGAGCTGCAGAAAGAAGTGGTTAGGGACAGGGGAAAACAAGGGCAGGCAGATAGGCATGGCCATGGCAGCAAGTACGGGAATGAAAATTGATACATGCACTTGCATCTTCCAAAGATGCAATCAGGCTAACGTTATTTCGTTAATTTGGGCTAATTCATTAGCCCGATTTGGGCTAACATTAGTTCTGGGTTGAAGGATGACTTCAGCCACAGAACTACTTTGCAGGAGGGAGGTGGCTTTGAAGCTGTTTGTTCTTTTTGACAAGTAGTAACGAACAAAACACCTCTGTCCCCTTACAAAGACTGAGAGCTGGGCCCCTCAGAGGGTCAGGGAAATCTGTTTCAACTGTCCTTGTCTTTCATAATACAGTGCCTACTCCGAACCCGTATGTCTGGGTATGGCTAATCCCGAGCTAAGCAAGATGAAGGTGTGTAGGGGAACTCTGTTCCCTCATACAGCTTGTCTTCATTTTTGCTTTTATTAGTTCTAAACTGTAAGTTGGTTGGTTGTGGTCTGGCTATCAAGTCATTTCACAGGTACTGCTGATCAGGCTTTGTACTGAAGTGACTTACTTCGATGACTACAGTACAAGAACTGAATTGTAAGGATCTTACTTAACATACAGAAAGAAATGCTTTTTATGGTGTTACAGAAAGGATGTGTGGATTTGAGGAGGAGAGGTTTTCTGATGCTTTTGGCTGTTTTCTGTTGTGTGGACAGATCAGAATTTAAGGTATGAATTTGGCTACTCCCAACCTTTTCATGTCTTGTGGCAAGATTTCTACCAGAATTTGTACACTCTATGGCTTTATAAGGACTACAACAAGAAAATGTTTACTGGCTTTGAATCCACCCACCCCTAAACTCGGGGCAAATTCTTATGACAGGGCGATATGAATGTGACCCTTTTCCTACTCCAGAAATGCATTTTGGTGTTCTACACTAGAAATTATATTGTATAGTGTATACTACATCTCTCTCCTGCTAAAAATCAATAAATAACACGAGTAGATAGCCTAATCATTGGATGGACTGAGTAGCCACTGTTCCTAACCATGTAAGTGGAATTTAGGAGTGCTCTCAGCCTGTCTGAAAATCAGCACACACCGCTGCAAAAGGTAAGGTCCTGAGCAAAGTATGCAAGTAAGTGTCCTGTCCTTCCATGTGTCTCCTCTGAGTAACTATGCAGAGAAGGTTGGACAGGGTGACAAGGTTTCTAGTGGCGGGGCTTGGGTGCTGGGACTGTGCATGTGGTGTGAGAGATCACGGCCCTTTTTTTCCAACTCTGGCCTTAGCCTTTGGTGCTTGTCTTCAAGGAGGATGGAATTTCCTACTGAGCATGTTAACAGCACACTTGGGCAAGTCAAGCCTTGCAAGTGATGCTGGAAATTAATCTGCTTGGGATTTTTCTTGTCTACATATAATGCCCCTTTTAAAATGGGGTTGCAAGTGTGGGGAGGTCTTAGCTCTGAACTTGGGGCAGATCAACTATAAATAAATTTGTGACACAGCTACTGTATATAGCCGGAATGGCTGCTAAGTTTCCTGAAGACTGCAGCAAGTGGTAGTTTAAAAAAAAAAATAATCAGGGGAAGGGGGAATAGTCTTCCAAAATATGGAACACCTCATAAAGCTGGGGAGGTAGGAAACAAGTCAAGCAATCCCAGGCATGGTTTAAACTCACAGGAGGCATACTGTACAGTACATAAAGCCCAGGGAATCAGCTCAGGATGCCAACTAATGAGCTTTTTAATTAGCTGCAATTGCAGGCAAGGTTTAAAACCCAAATAAGTAAGTAAATTAAAGATTTAAAAGGCTGAACAGAATCAATGAGCGGTCAGCACTTAACTGATTTGGCATGTTAATATTTTAACTTTACTGTAAGTTGGCAGTGCCGAAGCAGAGCTGCCCCTTTAAGGAAGCAGAAGGCTCTGTGTTCTGGTCTGAAGCCCTCTGGCTGGAATATGCCATCTGCGAAGATCTATAAATCATCCTGCACTCAGCAGTCTGGAGTCCAGCAGGGTCTCCATGTCTCCCGGCCCTTGCCTGGAACCTGCAGGGCGTTTCTGCAAGCGGAGGGTCCTAGCCAGGCGCTCCTTTTGGCTGCAGGCCAGGGGTTTCTCCCCGGCCGCATCCCCGAAGGCGATGGGAACCACTGCCAGGAAACTTGCAGTCAGCTTGGAAGCCTTCACTCTGCTGCTCTGCAGCAGTAAATGGTCCGGGCAGATTGCACCGGCACTCCCTGACTTTGAACAGTCAGGAAAGTCTGCTCGCATTCTAGTGAGTGGTGACAGAGTGGGTGGGTTGTCCCCCACCTCCCAAGCCACGTTGTAAATGCAGGAGAGAAGCTGCTGTGGAGACAGTCTGATCACAAGTGTTTTATGAGAATGAGTTCCTTTTCCTAATTGTACCCAGGGGGGAAGACAGGGTCAGGCTCAGGACCGTGAGGTATTCAAAATCTCTTTACCTCCCATATCCAAGAGCTGCAGTCCTATGCAAAGGTAGCTCCTTTTGGGGAACGAGTGCACTTTTCTCATGCTCGTGTTGGTGGTTGTTGTCAGTCACGCAGAGGATATCATGAGGAAGTCTGTAGGGAGGGAGGATGTTTGGGGACAGGCTTAAGTTGCGCTCCTGTCAAACTTCAGACTAGCAGTAGACTTTATCTCAGAGAACCACCATGTACCCAAGTTATCAATTTAAATCTGCAGTGACTCCACGAAGGCCAGAACTGCTGAGCTGGATTTGTATGGGTGCAAAAGAATGAGAATGTGACCCATAAGCAGAGATAGTTAAGAAATTAAAGGATGTGGCTCATGTGGCATTAGGATTATGCAGTAGTTTTTCCAGCAGTCTCACCCATCACTCTTCAGATTTACAGGCCATCATGGTTTTTGTATCTTTAGTAATTTTTGTGGCTCATATCATGGTTCAGAGAGCAACAGAATTTGTTTAAAAGTAGAAAGTCACTGAGCAATTAAAGCGTTTTTAGGACCATTTTATTTTAAGCATTTGGGGTGCTGGAGCAGCCTGCGTTGTACTGCATCATGTGTGTCGGTGTTCAGGTGTTTGTCACTAGTGATCTTGGTGTGGCGGCATGCGCCTTGGGGGTGGCTGGGCAATGACACAGGCACTTGACTTCTCTGCCACAGCTGGATGCGGTGGTGTGTTGTTGGGGTTCAGGGGAAATGGGGCATTGCCAGCAACAAAATGCCACCTTTTTCACATGCTGTGTATAATGTGCATGTCAGAAGCAATTCAAAATCACCAGGATGTCGCCTTGTGCCTTTGCAAGCAGGCAGAGCAAAAGTAGAAACTGCTCTTCGTTATGCTGATGCTCCTGGCTGCCCTCAGGGATGGAGAATGCGAAATAACCGTAGTCCACCAAGGATGAGGTGCTTTGGAGAGCCAGGTAAGCCCTGTGAGACAGGGCTGCCTCCGACTGTGTAAGTAGTACTGCCACATAGGCAATAATCGTATCTTACCATGTTTGGAACAGAAGGAAACGAATTTGTCTGTAATCATGATGCTTTGTTAGGGTTTTTTGTCTAAAGATCTCAAACAGCTTTGTATGTATTGATTGATAGAGCCTTACTTTGCACTTCCAGGAAGAGAAATGTTATTGTCCTAGGGGAAGCCTGAGGCATACAAAGGTCAAGTGAGCAGCCCAGCAGAGAGGTAGGCATTGACAAAGCTGGGGCTACAGTCCAGAATTTCTGGCATCCTCTGCCCAGATGTCAGCTGGTAGAGTGCTGCTGTCTTTCACCTAGAAGGAGTCTAGTATTTCAGAAGGCTGAGCTGAGCAAGGTGGTTGCTGTGTAGTAAGTATGGAGTGGAGAAACATTTTGCTCTATTTCTATTGGTTGTAGTTTCATTTGCCAGTGTCCTGCCTTGTTGTATCCTCTGCATTTCCATTCTTGCGACTATCCTGACTGGAAGCTGCCACTTGGGCCAGCGTTCCCCACTGGGTCAAACAATGCTATCATACTTGATAAACCCGTGGGGACACAAGTAGAAAGGGCCAAATATGAACATCTAATAATGAGCTACTCTTGTGGGAAAATTATCTTTTAATTTTTTTTATTTTAGCAAGACAACGCACAAATTTAAAGCTGTTAGAATTTGGATATGCAGTAGAGGCCAAATAGGTTTGTTCAAATGATGATTTACTAAGACTTGTGTAAAAGAGGGGAGGAGAGAAACCAGAGAGGCAAAGAAGAATCCAGCCCCCAGTGGCCTTGAAAGCACTCTGCAAGTGACTGCTGTCTCCATGCTGATGAATTTGCTGTCGCCTCTCCCTGGCATGAGGTGACAGATTTCTCTGTCAGATGAAGCCAGAACCAATAGTCATCCATTACTGTGAAGACAGATAGGAGTAGGAGGGAGGCATAGAGGGGGAGAAAGCAAGCCCTGGCAGAATGTTTCTCTGCCCTCCTTCCTTGTCAATGCTGGGTCATGGGGAAATAGGTATTTGACATACACGTATGGAGGATGGAAATATTGGTGTGCATTACTGAAAGGATGGAGGGGTTGGAGTCTGGGGACAGGAGTGGAGGGGCATGCACTTGTAGGGAGAGCGCTCTACTTGGGTGACTTCTCTTGGGATTTTTATTACCATGTTATATCAGATTACATTGTATTATCCAGTCATGGGGGAAAGGCTTATGGAATGGCTGGTATTTTTGGCCTGTCTGTTGAAATTACAGTTCCTAGCAGATGGAAGGGCAGGTCACTGCTGTGTTGCAGCTGGGTCAAGGCTCTCTGGAAGGCTTGCCAACTCTGCCACCTCCTATGCACAAGCAGCAGAGCCAAGAGCTCAGGAACTCTCTTGGGCAGCCCATGTCTAAGAGACTTCTCTATGCCAGTGAGGTTAAACACCAGCAGAGGTGAATAGCTGTGGCCCAAACTGGATGTGAGCTTTTCAGCTGGAAATCAGGAGGAGACTGCTTCTGCACTGCTTTAGGGCAGTGAAGTTCTAGAGGGACCTCCAAGTGATTGTGCAGTGTAAGAAGTGCAGATTATTTTTAAGATGAGTCTTGGTCCATTTGAGACAGGTACACAGCACGTATCTGTGATGGCAGAGACTGGAATCAAACACTGGAGGTCCTTTTCTGTCTTGTATGGCTGTTCTCCCTGATGAAATAATCATAACTTCCACATTTTGAGAGTTCTGTCTCTGTTATTACTACTCCTTTGTCATGTGTAAGTAAACATCAAGGAAGTTGGGAGTGTGGTTTTTGCGTTTGGATAGAATCCAGATACTTCTCTATATAATTGATAAATGAGAGAAATGCTCCTCTCTTTTCTTACCAGTTTCGTGAAACATTAAAACCAAACAAACAAAAACCCTTCCCCTGTGTGACTTCAGGTTTGTGCTCTGAAAGATGTAATGTCAGTGGATGAGACCCTGTTTGAGCTTGGATTTTAAGATGACTGTGAACTTACTTTGCTTTCTAACATGTTAAATTGCTCTTTCAAAACCACTATTTTTTCACTTAGAAATTAAATTCTGCTCTCCTTGTAGGGCCTGCAGTACTACCTTTCTGTATTAATCAGTGCCCTCTGATGGCCTGCAATGAAATGGAATGATTCAGGCAGTTCTCAGAGCAAGCCTGGAAGAGCAAGTCTACGGGAATCGCCTGCAGAGGCTATATTCATTTAGTATAGCCTTAAAAAATTGTATTTCTCATGCAGGGAGGAAGGATGTCTGACAAACAGATAGGCCAAGTATGTGGAAATATTTTATATGCCTTGCCATCCTGTAAACCCAAAAGGAGTTAGGTACTTCATTCATTTAGATGTTCTTCTAAATCCTGCAAAGCATCCTTCTCAGTCCTTTGTCATCTAACTACCTTTGTAAATCTGACCAAAAAATGTCTGCGTGGGGTGTTTACTTCTAAATTGTTCTTACAAATTGCTAAGAATGAAAAAAAAACCACAACCCTGTAGGGTTTGCTGAAAAGCAGAGAGCATAAGAATGTTCCTTTAAACTGAACTAGCATGCGTAAACCTTGGGCTGCTGTTGAAGCCTTGCTGCTCCCAGACCTCAGACTTTGCATCTGTTTTTTCATTTGCAATAGGCTAACATCCTTTGACACCGCACCCCTCCGGGAAGTTGCCGACAGGCGGTGTCAATATTTCCTTCTGAAAAAAAACCCAAAATCCTCTAAAGTGTTGCTTTACAATATGCTTTTCAGAATTAAATTACGGAGTGTGCATGCTGGAAGCCTCCACCTGGAGAACACTCCCAATTCAACCTGTGCATTTCCTGCATCCCTGGAGTCCATTTTTTGTTGTCTTTTCTTTTCCTTCTCTTCAGAAAAGAAAGGGAATGTGAATATTCACTGTCATTTTTGGCAGCTGCTGGACTAGTTTATGTCGGTGTCTAAGCCAGGCTGTTGTGCTGTCAACTGGAAGTGCTCCAATTTTCAGGAGTCAGGCACCCAAAACCTGGAGATTGGCATGAAGGTCAGGAAAATTAAATACAGGCGTTTGGAGGACTGTTTCTTTTTAGTTTCTTATTTTGTTATGTTGTTTTACTTCTTTGCTTTGACGTTCTAACAGTCATGCTTTCAAATTTTTCTGGAAACTCACAAAGGCTAGGCATTCTCCTTTAAAGTGAGAAAGATGCAGGTCTCAGGCATAAGTGCTTGACTCCAGGAGCGAAGGCTTTGTGAAAACCACTAAATATCAGAAGACTTTTGTGATTAAATCACAAGTATTGACAGCAGCTGAGGTGTATTTTCCCTGGGGCTCTGGTAGTGCTATCGGGGCAGGTGAAATTCACACCATTGTTTTCCTTTCCATCTGGACAATTCTGTTCATTAAAAGCAAATGAGAAAGGATACATCTTGACTCCCACCAGTGACTGGCATACCTTATTAACATCTGTAGGATTCCTCATTGCCAGCAGTGGTCCAATACCTGTTTGATTTCTTGGTAGCCCTTTTCAGTGAGTTCCTGTGACCCCCGTGCTAGTAAGCTAACTGAAAACACAACTCTTACTGGCCTCGCTTTTGTTTTGGTTATGTCTGCAAGAGTTGAATTCGCTATTTTGCAAAGGGCCAAGGTGAATTTCTTGAGCTCATATGGTTTATATAGAATTTTAAATAGTTCATTGTTTAATAACAGTGAACTGTTTACCTTAGAGCAGTCTTGCTGAATTAGCAGTGCTGGATTATCCAGCTGTTGTGCTATTTTGCCCTTAAGCAGACTTTCAATAAGCTGACCAAAGTCAACCTTGTGAGGATTTAATGGCTGGTATTTGGGGACTGTGCAGGGGAATTGTAAAGACCAGCATCATTTTACTGCCTTTATACTCTTCAGCAGCAGTTACTGTGAAGCTGTGTTGGCTAGTCTGTCACTGGAGACTGTAATCCCTTCTGAACTTGCAGTTGAATACCATCTGGCCCTGGTGATTTACTGTCTATGAGTTCCTCTGCTCCGTTCATAACTTCCTCCTTGGAGATTTTGGTGTCTGCCAAGGCCATGTTCTGATTTCCCATGAAAAGGGCTTTCAGAATAGGAATCTCTCCATTGTCCTCAAAGGAAGAGACAAGATACACAATTAACTTTTCTATTACTTTCTTTTAAAGGAACTGAGGGCTTATAATCATGCGTGCATCCTTCCTGCTTCCTATTTACGTATCCTTCTGCCTTAAGAGAGTATTGTTAAATATTTCTTATCATATTTTCTTATTATCTACTCTAATTTCCTATTTGAAATTCTTATGACATAGATTATATTCTAAATGGCCACATATTAAGGGGGCAATTGTCTTTTTCAAGAATGCTGAGATAATTTTGTGGTTATTCTCTGAACTGTCCTGATTTTATTCTACCTCCCTTGAATCTCATACACAGAAGCTCCTGTTGCAGTGTCCAAAGTGGCTCGCCAGTTAATGGGATGGTTTTGGATTCCCTACCCTGTTACTTCATTCCTTTTTCTTTTATGTAGTTGACTAAGGATCTAAAAGGACCTGAAAAAAAAAAAATCAATCCTGTGGTTACTGCATCTTTAAGTTGTTCCATTTTAAACAATTCTACAATACAATACCAGTGTCTTTTCTCCTACAATTTTTATTTATATTAACTAGGATAAGTAAATCCCCAGTGCACGCACCAAACATAATAATAAGTAGGAACAAAAAAACCCCACAGATTTTTTCTTTGTGAAGAGCAACCAAGCGTGTTCTTGGTTGTGTGTGGCTAAGCACTCCCATGCCAAGTCCAGCAGGAATACCTCAAAGGAGCCAGGTCTGGATGCGCTGTGTAACGGCTCTGGATATGTCTAGTCTGTGCTATGCTGTGCATTGCCAGGCAGAGATCTTCTGCCTACCTCTGAATGAGCTAATCCTAACCTGGAAAAGACAGAGTACCTGTTAGAGAGATATTCCACCCATGATAATTAACTAATTACCTGAAAAGTAGGGTTAATTAACCTGGGCGGTTGGCCACAGCCATGACTGTGCTGCTTCTGTGAACTGAGCTGGTTTCTTTGTGTGCTTTGTGATGTGTGGATGTGGGGCTAGCAGTGATATTTCTATCCAAATGTGCTCTGCAATCCCCTTACTATATCAGGACCTCATGAATGCTGAATTAATTAACTTTCACTGTGATTTCATGGCTGTTTAATGATCTCTTTGTTGCGGGTGGAGAACTGAGGCACAGAGCAATTAGGGACTCTCTCAAGGTCACCCAGGAATTCTCTGGGAGAGCTGGAGATGGAAGCCAGCTTTTCCTATCAGTGATTTAACCACAGCACTTCCTTTTTTCTCTTTTGAAGAGTTGCCAACAGGTGCATGCCTTGGAAGCTGCATCCCAAGGATGACTGGCTGCAAGTTGTTTGTAGGGGGCGTGGGGGATGATTAGCTCTCGGGAACTGTGGGTTCATTCAGAGGCTTTTAGATAAACCCTCGCTGTGGCACCACAGCTCTGTTCAAATGCAGGAATGAGATTAAAGGTGAAGTCTCAGCCCAGGGCTCATCCTCAGGCAGGACAGAAAATAGAAGCAAGTGAGTTCTCTGGGTTTTTCCCCAGCCTGGAGATGCTCTGTTGGCCAGAATGTCACTTCTGATTTTATTTGTGCTGTTCTCTCGTCCTTCCTCATTAACCCCTTCTCCTGTGTGAATCCCGCAGATTGCAGAGAGCTCTGCCCTGCAGCTGACGTGGCTGCTAAGAGAATCATTCCGCCTCTCTGAACAGGAATCCCCAAAACGTGGATTTCCTTCTCTTCTCTCCAGGCTCTCGTGTAGTCTTCCCTGCTTGATGTTCTTTACATTTTAACTATTTTGTGGCTCTCCTTTCTCCCTCGCAACATCCAAGTCTATGCCACCTCTCTTCCACTAACAGAAAATATTGCTCTTTCCTACTATACTTACTTAACACCCTGCTTTGAAGATGGCTATAGGAATGCAGCCAGGAGCTGGCAGACCTGTGTGCTAGCCCAATAGATCTTGCTGTGTGTTTTGAATTCTGTCTTCCTACCTCCCTCTTGCAAAAGTGTGCCAAGATGAAACTTTGACAGTTACTTAGTGAGGTTTCAAGAGGTAGTGTCTCACCACTGCTCACCAACTCTTCTTTTCCGTGGCTGCTCCATAGCAGTGGCTGTCTGCCATGCTCTGTGGTCTTGTCAGATTTCTAGTAATGCCTTTCTCTGCCTCTCATTAGGTTTTGGGTAAATCTTCCATTTTATCTTCAAAGCACTTTGCAAATGTTAACTTACTTGCATGCCAGCCCTCTAAGGCACATGGCATTGTAGTTCTTTAACAGAAAAAGAGAGTAAGTCATAGATCAACCTCAGTTAATTTACCCCTAAATGTTACACCCTAACAACTGTCCTGAAAAAGATACAAAGTGGACATGAATTTGCCCAGAATTTGTACATCTCTATCTGCCATTTAATCTGGTAGCCAATTATGTAGAACAAGATTGCTGTTAGCATCTGAAGTATGTAAATGACATGTCTCATTTTTGTATGCCTGGTAGTACCAATAGTATCTCATGTTATAAAGCTTCCTCCTTCCACTCTGCACTCGCTGCCAGGAATGTATTCGTTTAGGTCTAGCTCCTAAGGATTTTCAACAGGCTCAATTCCCCAGACACCTTACAGGAAACGTTCCTCATTCGTTTGAACCTTCGTTCCTCATCTGTGCAACTGCTAATTTGTGTGCTTTAATCTGGAAGGGTCTCATGTTTTACTTGTTTGATAGAGATTAGATGAGTATTTGGTTCTGGCATTGTGAAGCCAAGAATGGCACATCACCACAGTGCACTGGAGTACCCTTTTCATGAAACATAAGGCTTTTGAAGAACTGGTGTTATGTCATTCAAGTGAAATGTCCTAATAACTCAGAGCTTACCCTTCCCTGTAACTTTCAGTGCAAGAGGGATAATGCGGGATGGACTTGGGAACTGCTGGTTCTGCTGCTAGGCATCACCCAGGGCTGGCTGCAAAAAACGGTGAAATGTAAAATATAGAGAATTAAGTTAGGTATTAGGAAAGGACAGTGTATAATTCAGCAGTAAAAATGGAAAAAGAAAAGCAAGTAAAAATATGTGCATGAAAAGGGAATCATTCCCTGTGCTGTTTTATTAATAAAATGGGCCAGTTCCTGAAGGCTATAGCCTGTCTGTCTTCTGTTTTCAGATCCATTTGGGGTGAATCAGAGGCCTTCCACGTTGCACGAAAAACGTGAGGCGCTGTTTCTGTGAAAATTGGGGTAAACTGTTTCCCCCACTTCTGGTATGAAGCAGGTACTGTCAGTAAGGACTACTGAATGCTTTGTAACTGGGGTCTGGATGGGCAAGGTGTGGAATTTGCTGCTGTCCGTACAACAATTCCTGGCTTCAGACTTCATGTAAATTATTAGTGAATAAGCTCTGGAATACTCCTGAGTGACGGTGTAGGCCAGTCCTGTGTTCACTGAAGCAGAAGGAATCACATCACCTGGGAAAAGGGCAGGCAGGAAACCTGCTGATATTGGGGTTTTGTTTAAATGTAAAGGGAGGGAGATTCTCCTCTATCAGATGGGTCTTGCAGCTCTTACCTCTGGTGAGAGGAATAGCATTTTGGAAGGTGTTTCAAAAACGTAGGCTAGCCCAGGAGTGCTTGTGCAACTGTGACTTGTGTCTACTCTTTCCCAAGGTGGCCATAAGGGGCACTGCAGGGTAAGGAATGGGGACAACCACACCGGTCCCAAAGTAGGAGTTTGGTCTCAGAGGACACCACAGCGATCCCAGTAACACTGGAGGGCTGTCTGCACTTGTGGTTTATGTAGTGTGGTAGGAATAGGGACGGTGCTCCCAGCTACGTCTGTAGAGTCTTAAAGATTGAATGCTAAGGGAGATCGTTGTGTGGGCACTCCTGAGACACCTATGTACAGGTATAAAGTCTTGCAGCTGGTGGGACCTAGCCAGTGGAACAGTCCAGACCGAGGTGGGGTCTGTGCACAGGTGCATGCATTTTTTTGAGTCAAGGTTTGAGTGTCTGACTTCACTTCCGAGAGGCAGGTATGTGTGTGTGTGATCAGTCATGAACATATGATGCTGCAGGTAGAGTAGGTGACACTACAGAGGGATAAGGGGAGGGGAGTTCAGAGCTTAGAATTGCAGGTAACGTTGCTGTCTCTGCTACCGAATCATTATCTGAATGACCTTAGACAAGACCTTTAACGGTTCTTTGCAACAGCTTCCTCACTTGTAAAATGGGGCAGCACTCACCTGCCTGTGGGTGAATTGAATAAATCTCCGTCATGTGCCCATGCCTTGCTGATATGAGGCATAGTACGAGTTGGGTTATTAAGATAGGTTTGTGTGCTTCTTTATGTGCAGAGTGAATTTGATAAGAGCTTTGCAGCTGTGGAGTGTCTTTGTCATTTGTTCGCTGTTACCATTCTTGTCTCCTGAACAGACTTTTGAGAGGCAAATGACTGTAGGACGATAATGTACCAATAATTGTGTGGTGTAAAAGTTGAGAAGCAGAAAGCAAATGGAAGGATGTGTATGTCCAAGTGAATGAGAACATGTGTCTTAGGGTGTGGTGTGTGTTTGTGCATGTGCTTATGTTACACATGTATCTGTATTACTTTACCTCTGTGTGTCTGACATAATTGTATATAAGTGCATGTACTCAGCCCTACATGTATGATTGGGTGCTTAAGTACACAGAAGAGTGCCTCTGAATGTGTGTGAAGACCTGGAGTGTCTCTATCTGGCACCGATATATCTGTGTGCAGTCAAACACAACCTTTTAAATGTGTCGCAAAATGACAACTTTGGAAACTGTGACTGGAAGGCATGTTCCAAGAAGTATCTTTAAAAGACTTTTGAAAAATGGAAACACTGAATGCATCGTTACCGAAGTTTTGGTTTCAGAATATGTAGGGTCCTTCTGTGCATGCAATGTTTTCTCCTTGAAATATCATTCAGGTTGAAGAGGGCAGTCAGGTTGGGTAAGTTGGTTTGAATGACTACTCTCTAGAGACTACATGACTACATGCTATCATAAGAACCTGCTAAGTCTCACCTGCGTGGTGCAGTGTACTGAGTGACTGAGGTGACAACATGTAGAGCAACTGATAGATAGGAATGTGAATTCCTGGCTGCTCCCACAGAGCATGCAGTCTAGGCTCTTTGTTTATCATCTCGCAGATACCTAGTAGCTCATATCCCAAGCTTGTATGGGCAAGTGATAATATTTGGAAAACATTTACCTATGGTACCTGCTCCTTAAGAAGTATGTTGACCAAGTTAGTGCGTAGGGGATATTGTCACTCCTGAAAACACCATGGTTAAAAGTCCCTATTTAAAGCAGTCCCATTCCATCTAAGCCTGACACTTGTTCCATCAAGAAACATTTACCTGAAGGTAAAGAAAGCTGTTCTTAAGGGCTATGGGTAGTAAAGTATGCTGGTATATAATTCCACTTGAAAATATGAAGATTCTTGAATTTACTTTGCCATCTGCCAAACAGCAACATTATTCCTAATTCTAGCTCCAGGATGATGCTCTCAACATGTTGCATGTGAGGCTAGGGCAAATGTGTCCATGTTTTAATTCCTTCAGCTCTCAGAGGCTAGCACATATGGCCGGTGGCCTCTTTGGACCCGCCTGCTGCTGCTGATCTTCCTTCTGCAGTGAATCTTCCATCTATTTCTAAAGTCATGAGATGACACCTAGATTTTCAGCTGCAGCTCTGCTCCCCTTCACTTTGATTTTTCTCCTCTCTGCCAGTTTATCTTCCAAGGACCCTATTTGGTTTAAACTCTTGAATTTCCAGCTTGCATCCAAAGGACTCCAGCATCGTCTGTACAATGGAGAGCGCCAATGCCAGAGTCTCATACAAGGTACTGATTTTCCTCTCGCTCTCTTCTGTTCTCTGCCAGTTCTGTGATTACTTTCAAGTTTAGTAACAATTTACACATCATTTAATTGAACAATTGGGTCTCTGAGTTTTCATCCAGAAGTTGGGCAGTGTGCGTTTTTAAATGTCCGTTTTGTTGTACAGACTGTTTTTTCTGTATTTTAAGCATCAGTGGAACTAAAATGCACAACAAAGCTAAGACAGGCTAACAAGAATCTAGAAAGACACCTGGACCGGCAATTCACTCACACCTTGCTGCGGAGTGGTGGGGCTGATGCATCCAGTTTTTCCCCAGTGTTAACTGCAGGGGAGGGCACTTCAGGTTTCTGTCTGGGTAAGCTGGCCCTCGCATGCTCTTGTAACCTGTCAGCTAGTAAGGGTGGCTGCTGGAATGACGGTGTTTATTCAGTTGTGTCTCAAGAGGTAGTGCCAGCATCTGTTTGAAAAGGAAACAGCATTTCAGCTGGGAAAGGACTGACACACAACCCTTTCCCCATTGCAGCATCTTGGTACAGACCCTGCCTGATCACCTGGCATTAATGGGGTCGCCAGGTCAGCTTGGGCAAGGAATGGGGACACCTTTGCCATTATTTTTTGGAATTGCTCTTGTACCTCATGAATCTGATAGCAGACTGGCTACTTGAAGCATACTCTGAGGCCCATCTGTCTGATTATAGTCTTTTCTACCAGCAGAGTGGACACAGAGCTGAGTTTTCAGTGGAAGTCTGATCCCCCGCCATTATAGCCCCAGTTTGCTTTTTTCCTTATTTTGTGCAGATTGTTGTACACACACACACAGGAAATGTGAAAATATGTCTCTCTTGCCAGACCGGCCTCCAAAGAGTTAATCTATGCAAGAGGGGAGACCTGAGGGGAGAAGGGGGGTGCTCTGATTTTGCTGTGTCCTGGATCCTAGCCATTCTGCTTGGGCTTTGGCTCAGCAAGTCTTGAAGTCCGCCACCCCTGCCCCTTCCTCCTTTCCATCCTTTCATGAGAGTTGAAATCTTTGTTCCTTGGCTCTCCCCGGTGGAAGCCCCACTTTGGAGCAGCAGTAAATCTCTTCGTGTAGCCTGGCCAACAGCGCTTTCTCAGGAGGGAGAGCAAGGGGAGGGAGTCAAGCCTGGGCCATCACCTGCTTATGCTCTCATCTATCACCTTGAATTGTGTTGCAGGATAAAATTACTCATCCAAACCTAATGTTAAATTAAATCAAGTCTGCAGCAAAGAGGATTAATGGGCTGTGCGCACACATGCACACATTTGGCAAAGTGGCTGTGATCCAGGCAAAGTTTGAAATGCTTGCTGGAAATTATGAACCCAGTCCACAAGGTAGGCTAAGGAAGCTGCAAGACTCCTGCATCCCTTTGCAGAAATACATTGGGCTGTGGGACCAGCTTCCACCTCGTGAAAGTGGAGATGACTGCTACTGGAGTCATGTGTGCTATGTAGGAATTTATCCAGAGGAGAGGACTCTCCTGTGATAAGGGCCTTGTGTACATGGGGTAAACCATGGCAGAGGAAGGCTTTTAGTAAATGACTGTATAAGCCGTAAACATATTTGATGAAGACCAACAGCATCTGTGTTGTTCCTGGAGAAACAGTGAGCTGTGTTAAGAGCAGAGACTTGGAGTATGAACTGCGTGTTTAGCAATTGCAGAAGTTAGCCGTCAAAACCCAGGACAAAGCAATTCTTAAAGCTTCTCTTTGTTGACCTGCTGTAAAATGCTGTATGCTTTGGAGAATGTGGGGTTGGGAGCTAGGAAGCTTAGGTCCTCTTCCCTGCTGGGCTCGCTGCAGTAGTCTGGGACAGGCTCTGTGGGTTCAGTGTAGCTTCATCTCTCATGAGTCCAGCTTAGGTTGGACTGGGAAAGTAGGCAGTCATCAGATGCCCTTCAGCCCTAAATCTATGAGGGTTACTGGCCTGCATCAGTGAGGAGCTGGCAGCCTTTGATGTTCTGTGCCTGTTGAGTGATTCAGGGATGTAAGCACTACAGATGCTTAGCATCCCTAGAATGCTTTGTGTATGAAGCGCTTTACAGACGCCAGGCCCTCACCAGTGACGGGCCCGAATTGGTCCTGTTCCTGTGATGGGGACACTGAGGCACGGAGTAACTGTGGATGCCAGGTGCTCTAATCGTGCTCTCCCCTGGCTTCCCTCCCACTCAAACTGCTAGATCACATTGCCTTATCACCTGACAATGTTTTTCAAAATCAACAGTCTCATAAAGCTTTTCATAATCTACAGCAGATGCTGTGAGGAGCCCATTTATTAGCTTCATGGGGGGAAAAAACCCAAAAACAAAATTAAAAACCAACCTTCCTCTAACCTGCCACACAAAATCTATTTAATAAATAAAGTAAATGTGCGTGTGGGGTGGGTAGTTCATCCCCAAAGCAAACAGGGTATTTCTCTCCCCCTCTCGGGTTTGGCTAAAAAAAGAAATAAACCACAGAGGAAGCGCGTCATGGTGCAAACCGTAACCAGATGGCGAGGGTGAGAGCGTGGGAGGGGAGGGGGGTTTCTCCGAACGGAATATGCATGTCAAAGAGGAAAGCTACAGAGAAAGGCAGTTATCAGAGAGACCTCTTGTTTGTGTGACGGTTTGGGTTGCCCCTCAGCCGTGGCTGAGAGTCCTCCCTGGGGGTGTTTTGGAGGAAAGGGGGAAAGTCTGTGACTGAAACCAAGACTGCTGGGGGCTGTGAGTGGAAAATAAAATAGGGCAGGACTCCCCGGAATCAGCAGCAGCCCACAAAACATCTCACTCAGCTTCTTTCTTTTTCTGTTTCATTGCCGCATGCTATTGGACTCTCTCAGGTGCTGCTTTCTCTTCCCTCTCCTGCTGCCTCTTTTCTGAGATTCCCAGGAATACTTTTCTGGCCCTTCTCCCAGCACCTTTCCCCATGCCTATCCATCTGCCTGCCCCTAGTGAAAGGGGGCTGCGGGGCCAGGGGACAAGCTGGGGAGCCAGCCTGGCTGGGCTCAGAGAGGCAGGGTGCTGGTCTCGCTCCCTCCCTCTCTGCTCCCACCTCAGCCAGCATCCTGCTGAAATGGTTCAAGGACCATTCCTCCTAGAAGGCTTCCCTTGAGGCCTCCTCACAGCTGCCAGGTGGGCAAGGACATCGGCTGTTAAGATGAGTCTTCAGTCTCTGACGCGAGGAGATGAGCTGGACTTCTGTGCCCTGTACTCAATTTCTCGCCGTTTAGCAGTGCCTCTGCTTTGCATTGGGTGAGGTAGAGAAAGAACCTGTTTTTCCCCTGTGGTGGTGATGTAGGGTGGTTTGTAGAGGTGAAACAAGCAGGGCATTCATGCTGTGAAGCGGGCATTGCTTTTTGCCTCTGTAAAAATGTAAATCCCTGCTTGCAAGGCAGCCGGAGCTCTTGTAGAGCCTTTTTCCTTCAGAGTTGGTGCTCAGGCCAGCAAGGAATGGGGAAGCTCCACCACGCACTGCCATAAAACAGCTCCAGCTGGGGTGGAGCCTGTGGGCATGCACAGGTAAAAGGTCCCCTCTTCCTGCCCCTTTAGTTTGGTTCAGTCTTGTCCATCTGTTGCAGGTGATTTTTTTGGCATAGGGGATCAAGCAAAAAAAAAAAAGCATGAAAGACACTATGGAGAATGGGCAAACAATTAGAAACCTGGTTCAGCTCTGTTTTGTACCTGTATGTGCAGACATTCTCAGAGTGTCAGCAAACAGTATGCAAGTCAAGCGTGCATCCCCATATGCATATCATTTGAAGCGTCATCAGAATGTGGAGAAGCCTAGCAGCAAGGAAGCTGGCCGTAGTACTTCTTGAGAATGTTCAGTTTCCATATATCACTTGGACACAGTTTTCCCAAAAGGCATCAGGGACAGAAACTGCTAATAATATTTTGAAAAATGTCTTAGAGCACTCTTCAAATATTACCCTTCATTCTGCCTTAGGCAGAAGTGATGATCATTGTCATTTTAGATGGGGAAACTGGGGCACAAAGAAGTGAAGAGAAATGCCTGAGGCCTTGCAGTGAATTGCTGACAGTGCTGGGAGAAGAGTTTGGGGAGTTCAGATTCCCAGGCTGGGACTTGGGCCTCAAGACAGTTTTCTGTTTTCCTGTCTTTCCAACATTTCGCTCCCTTCTTTCCTTTCCTCCCTTCCTTTCCTTTCCTTTCCTTCCCTCACCACCACTGACCTCAGACGTCTGGTCTGAAGCTTGCTGCCATAGTGATAGGCTTTGGTGAATTTGGAAAAGGGGGGGTGGGAAAGGCTTGTTTGGTTTTGATACAGTGTTGGCCAGAGTTAAAAGGTGTCTGTAGGGTCTTGGGCTATTAACTTGTGTGTGAGTACAGGGGCTGACAGGGAAAATACAGGGAGGTCACCATTCTTCACTAGTTCGGGAAGCTGAAAAAGTATCCTTACAAATAAGGAGGACAAAGGGAAATGTTTTCTGTCTGCCTCCATTCCTGTGCAGGTCAGGTTTTGACGCTTTAGGGAAAACCACCTGGGAGGGATGGTTGCTCATGCCTCAGCTCTTACCACTTGCAGGCCTCTTGGCTGGCAAAAAAACCTGCATCAAAAGATCGGGTATGGTTCAGTTGGGCTGTCTCAAACCTGGCTGACCTCACAGATGCATCCTCTGGGTTTCTGAAGGGCTGAGAGATGCTCCAGCTGGAGCAGTGCCCAGCTGTTCGAATCGCTAGGGACAGCACCAGCTAGGTCCTGCAAGCCTGAGCCACAGGCAGGAGAGGCTGAGTGGGTTTGCATGAGGTAAATGGGACATGCATGGGAAGGTAACCAGATAGCGAGGGAGAAATAGGGAAGAGTGTGTGAGAGAGTAGATAATTAGGACAACGAATGAGCATAGGCAGGAAGGCTTGTAAATAAGGTGGGGCAGGGTTGATTGATAAGAATCTGGAGAGTGGTGTCTGAATGGCGTGTGGAGTGAAAAGCAATGTGTGGCAGTGTATAAAAAGGTGTAAAGAGGAGGTTTATGGGGTGTGGTATGTGGAAATACAAGATGGAGGAAGGAGAGTTGTGGTGGTGAGGTTGCAGAGTGTGACCTGTCAGAAGCAAGAAGGGTGAATAGAGCTGCATCTGGAAAGAAGCGGAAAGAGTCACAAACTTGAGGATGAAGATGGGGATGGAGTGAGCATGTGCAGTGGGGGAGGAAGATTTTATTGAGGACTGGAGAGGGAAAGGGTGCATGTGCAGGGTTTGGATGGTTTTAGAGCTTGGAGGGTTTGGCTTGTGCGGTGCATTAGCAGCACAGAGAGCCTGGAGTGCTGTCCTGTCGGCATGACTGATGTGGCTCCAGATTGCCTGTTGTGAGTGTGGGGTTTTTGCCCCATGGGTAGAACGAAGTTATGCATTTTCCACCCACAGAGTGTTTCAGGAAAGGGCTGCTGCGGCTCCTCTGGCAAGAGGGAGGTTTGGGCAGATCTGCTTCACCAGCCAGAACAACAAGGGAAGGGTAGAGGAAAAAAACCCAACACACAAATAAAAAGCTGTCCGTTTGTTCCTCCAAAGGAGAGGCAGGCATTAGCAGCCCCCCCCCACGCAGTGACTCCCAGATAGTTAGCATGTCTATAGAGCAGAGCTCCTGGCTCTAGGCATGCAAGAAGTTTTTTCAGCAAAATAAAATGCAGATTTTTTTTCCCAGAACTGAAGAGAACTATGACTAAATACAAACAGTTAGCAGCCAGCTTCGGTGGTGGCAATGTGCTGCTTCGCAGGTGACTGCATTATGTCTGAGTGTTACAGGCAGGTAACTCTCCAGTGACAGCCACAACTGATGGAGTTCATGGGTCTGTTCGTGTGGACAACTGCTCTTGCATAGCAAGCAGGGTGGTGCACTGCTAGCCTTAGGGTGATAGCGTAACACCTGGGGCAACAGGCTCCTCTTCTTTGGAAACATTGCTCTTACAGACAAGAAACCTGCCTCTCAGTGGCAATTGCTATGTAATGAATGCCACAATTTGCTAGGGTTTTGGACCCCATTTCTGTTGTGAACTTTCTCTTTTGCTTCTTTTAACTCTGCATGTGTTACCTAATTTCTAAAATTGGGCCAATCGCCATGAGCTGCCTGTGGAGTTGATGCTGAGGAGGAGTGTGGCCCCTAGCCTGCAATCCCTCAGAAATACATGTGCTTAGGGGGTGTTCATCTTCAAATCCAAACTGTACGGCTTAGGCTAATTGCTGGCCAATATTAGCAAAAAGCATTGATATGACATGAAGTTCACTACAGCTTGTTCCATAGTCATTACCTCAGTGAACTCTCTCATGTCTTTAATGTGTAAGTCAGATTTTCCTTAATTTGAGTGTTTGGTATTGTTAGATAGTGTTTCTTGATATCCAGATTAAATATTTCTCATCCTAAATATCCCCACCTTTACACTGTCCCTGAAAGGTAGGGTGACAGCTGGCTGCCGAGTTAAGTTCTGTGTCTCATTCTGTGCGAAGGGTGTTTATGTCCGAGTGCTGCTGGGATACATCTGTTGGCTGGTACTAGAATGCAGCAAAATGGGGCTAGAATTAGAAACCGCATTAGCCCTCCCATCCCTTTCTCTTGGCAAGGGGTGGGGCAGGAGAGAGGATAGGAGTTTTAGAAGGCAGTTCTGATGAAATCCTTCTCCCTTTCCTGGCCCTCTGCATGGAATCAATCCCAGCAAAACAGAGATGCAGATGGTTTCACCCCTGGAGCCAATACCTATGTCAAGAGCCTTAGAAATGTGAGACCATACCACCAATGAAGTTCAAACAGCACTGAATATCTGCTGTCAACGCCGAGAAGACTCCCCCACCCGCCTTTTCCTTTTTTTTGTAGTTGCTGATGCCTTTTTTGTTTTGTTTCTTTTTGTTTTGTTTTTATGTGTTTTGTTTTCTGTCTCTAGGCCTTCTTGGGGGCCTACAGAAAGACCGATGGAAAAATAATCAGTCCTACTTGGATGGCTTTGCTAAAGGATAGAGAGATCCTGTTTTGAGATCACATCTGGAAGGGTATTTTCTAGGTATGTCTCTGTATCTCTCTGCCCCTCCCTCCCCTACCTCCTATGTTCTTTCACCTCCCTCCAGCATTAACACTTATCAGAGTTTCAGTGGAAGTATTGAATAATGGGTACTGTGGGACCCCAGCCAAGCCCCATGGATCACAGTCCAACATCTGACTTGTACAAACAGAGACAACATTTGCATTGTGGCCGTCTCCTCTGGTCTGCAAGCTGTACCCAGGGAGACCGTCTCTCCTGCTCTCCCCAGGCTTCTCCCTCCTCTCTGCGGGCAGCGCAGCCTCTGTGTTTTTGGTCTTACAGCATCCGCCTTGCTCTTTTGGCACAGCCGTTGCTCCAGCTCTGCTATGTCCTCAGCAGAAGTGCTCTTGCTGTAATAATGCCATCCTATGAGTAAGTCTGTAAGTAGCTGTTGCTGAGCCTTCTATTTTGGTAAAGTGAAAGCCAGACTGCATGTTTCACAAGTCAGGCTCTCCTCTTGGGCCCTATGTGCAGAGGATGGGCAGAAGTCTCAACTGAACATTCTATTTTCTAGGCCACATATTACATGAACTGTTAAGCTAGCAGCAGTGGCTGTTATCCGCTGTAGTGGTGGGTTTCCCAGCATCCCAGTAGCACGCTGATCGTATTTCAAGCCCTGTTGATTCATCAGACATCACGCTTTGCATTAGCCATTGGTCCTTCAAACAAAGGGAAAAAGGCAGGGCAGTTGGCTCTGGATGCTTCCTGAGCTGGGACATCCCAAGTCTGCTGGACCACTCGGCCTCCACACGACAGTCTCTGGCAAACGACTGAAGGAGAAAAGCCTGGGCACAGAGTGGCCTTTCGGGCTAAATTATCATGCAGGCTCAAAGAGATTAGGAAACAGTAATCTGGGGGCTGCTGACATTCTGTGCTACTCTTTCTCCTGTTAGATCACGAATCAGGTTTCGTCTGGGTCTAGGAGAAAAGCGTATGTGTGAGGTTCGATGTGTGTCCTCTGTGGTACGCATTGCAGGGAAGTAAATAAACTTTCGTCCATCCATGCCAGATAGTTTTAAGTTGGGGGCTTCTTTGGGAGAACATTGTAAAGAGCTACAAACTGAAAGACCAGCCACTGAGCTTGCTTTGAGAAGATTCATAAGAGTATGTGTGCATACTCAGAGAAAATGCACAACAGAGGAACAGGCATTGAGAGGCTGCTGGTACTGCGTGTTTCAGAATGAATTAGTTTGACATTAAAAATTGATTTCCAGGTCTCATTTTTTTTGCACCTTTTCCCAGCTTTCATTTTTTCATCGCTTGCTTTTTTCCCCCCCCTCCCCCCGCTTCTAGTCCTGATTTTGAAAGGGGGCCAATATAGACAGCTGACTAGCCCCCTCCCTTTTCTTCGCTTTTTCTTTCTGGTTTCTGAAGTAATAAATGACAGAGGGCAAAATAAATCAGTGTATGTCTGAGCACTTGGACATGCAACAATTCACTGAATAGAAAGATAGAGAATTAATCAGATCAGCAAGCAACTATGAAACTAAAGGAAACATAAACATTATAAAACTCCTGATGCTGGAGCAGCATGGAGTTTAATCACTGGAGATTTTGAAAAGCTTGTGTATGTTTTGAGACATTTTTATTCTTTCAGTCATGTCTTTTGAGATGAAAAGTGATAAGCTAATTAAAATGTACCCAAGCGTGGCTGTGAGTAATAAGATGAGAGTACGGACACAAAAAACCCAACCAAACATACGTACAATCCTTTCATCTAGTTCAGGGTGTACAGTCGTGTTTCAACTTTCCAAACATCCGTGATATCAGTGAGAATACAGGCTTCATTAAATGCTTGGACAGTCCATTCATTAACGGGTCAGACAGGACTTAAGTGAAACTGGAAAGGCCCTATTTTGCCCTTGTGCTGGTGAAGAGCTCGTGTGACAAGCAGAGAAGAAACAGTGCTGTAAGTGATGAGGACATAAAGCCCTGGTCTGGCCAATGTTCCAAAGTCAGCGTATCAGGGATAGCCTCTGAGACAGGTGGCAAGTCCAGTGGAGTCACGTCAGTGAACACACACAACACATGAATTATGATAAAGAGTATTTACCTATTTGCAGGAAGGGGCTGGAGAATGCTTATTTAGTGGTACTTTCTGATTTTGAATGAAGAAGGCAGGTTGAAGGGCATTTATTTTTTAACTTGCTGGTTTTGGGGACTCATGGATGAAGCAGTCTTATTGATCTTCAGGTGGACTGCAGGCTGGAGCTTCTGGGCAGTATTCAGTGCAACTGGGCCAACAGAGATGCAACTGAGGGCAGACCTGGGCATTTGTTGGAATGATTGTGTGTTTTTTCTTGCTACAGCTACAGATTTTGAAAAAGGATGGGGGTGAATGTCAGCAAAGGCTTGAATGCGTGGACATAGTAAGGTTCTGTTTCTTTGAATTTTGCTTAAAAAGTCTGTGTGAATGGTGGTGTGCATACAGTATTTATTTCTTCCTTCAGATTTCCAAGTCCAACTGTAGGTGTGCCTCACCCATAAATTAAACATCCCATCATAAATAGAGCACTGCTCATAAATATCTCCGCCTTAACCCATCTCCTTACTGAGAGTCTTGGAGAGAAATAGGTGGGCTCTACAGTATGAAGCAAAGAGACTTTCTCACTCATCCTTTAGCAAAAGAAGGTGCAAACAGCACACTGTTAAGGCCTTAATTCTTCTGATTTTTGTGCTGATAGCCTGCTTTTCTCTGGACTGTGTGGATGCCTCAAGCTTAATTCAAACCAGCTGATCATTTGCTGTTGCAACAATTCTTCCTCATCTGACAATGCTGACAAAACACAGTATCTCTCTGCTGCTCTAGGCTTGTGCCCTCCCTTCCTCTGCAAATGGATGTTCTTGCTGTGCCCACAGGTAGTCAAGGCTCGTGCAGCCTTGCGTATTGTTGCAATTTCTGCTTCTGTTGAGACAGAAGACTAGGATGGCTCTTCAGAAAAGCAAGACCTACTGGACCCACAGCACAAACACTGAGCTGAAATCCATTGAACCTGAGATGAGATGCGACTTGCCCTTCAGGAATGGTTTAGAAGGTAAGTTGAAAAACAAGTGCCACCTGAGTTTGTAGACCTTCTCCTGGTCTGCATTTGAACGGTAGTGGCTTTACAGGAGACTGAAGTTGGTACAGGCTACCCTTATGTGCTCTGCCCACAGACTCATGCACACCTAGGGGGAATGGATACCTGTTAGTATGGGACCAGTCTGTACCCTGTTGTAGAGATGTGTAATTAGCACCACTTGCAGCAGCATTAAGAGAGTTGGCGGACTCGTTTACGGTCAGGCCAAATGTCAGAGTCAGAAAAACCGTCCTTGCTGTAGCAACACAAATACTCTCAAGGAGGTGACGTGAGGTTTTTCACACTTGACGCTGCTGCTGCTGCTGCAGGGTGGGTGCTGCCAGAAGCTGCATCACTCTCACTCTTCCTGCCACCAAAGCGCTCTTTCCATTTCCTGCCACAGTGGTGAGAAAAGCCTTCACTTTGCTGCCTCCTCCTTTGCCCTTTCAAACTCCCTCCCCAGTTGAGTCTGCTTTTTGATGTACAGCATGCCCCGAGGACGATCTGAAAGACCAAGTATGCTAAAGGGGTACTCCCCTTCCCACACACATGCTTAATGGGCAGGCAGCCCTTGGTAATCTCCTACCTCTCGTTTGCAGAAGTGCTTGCTCTTGAAAAGAAATGCCTGGTGGTTAAAGTGGTTCCAGTAAAATACCTAGTGAGTAGGTAGCTAATTTCCATAATACAGAGAAGCCTAAAGAAAAGAAATCCCTGGGGCTTGGTCGGCAGCAGAGGTATTACCTGTCACTGGCAGCAGGCAGGAGCACTGTGTTCAGCACTGGTTCAGGTTTGTTCAGTGCTACTTTTGACCCTTGCCTATGGTAAGGCTGCTGAATGTGGTTTAAACCACATGTCTGAATGTGTATTGAACCTGTTAAAACAGGTATTTTTCCAGTGCAGGATGGGGACAAGTGGGCATGCGGACAGCTGATGTCATTATTGTACTCTTCAGTAAGGGAATTGCACCCTACCATTGCTCGTCATTCCTGTCCCTTGGAAAACTCTGCTCCATCTCAACATCTGGTTTTCCAAATGGTTCTGCAGTGCTAGGTTTGTTCCAAGTGCTTTTCAAGCTCAGCTGGCTGACTTTCATCTGGAGGTCAAGTGACGTGCACCCATAGGTCATGCAGCAAGCGAGCACGTTCATCCTTGTCCCGACAGGCGAGATTAGTTTGAGGCACTTCTGCTGCCAGCGTTGAGATCTGAGCTTCAGGCTTTGGAGGCAGGGTGTTTCCTGGATTACAGAGCTCTCTTTGCCAGAGACTAAAGGGACTGTGGGGAAAGGTTTAGCTATTTGCTTCAAATTTGACCTGATCTCAGGTCTGAAAGCAGAAAGGCTTATTCTGTAAATGGATTGAAGGTGTGAACTGCCTGTTTTATCACTCCATTCTTTCATCTCAGGGAAAGTGTAGACACTGCATCACTCTAGCATTGCATTTTAGCTGCAAGGTGTTTGTTTCCATGGGCCATGTACCCTGATAGGCCTGTTGGCTTTGACAGGAGATGCTGAATGCTTGACTCTTCCTGGAATTTGCAACCCATGCTAATAAATGTTTTTTGGCTCAAGTAGCATTTTGAGCAGAACAGGGCGAACCTAGGCCTTTGAATAGCAAGGAATAGATTTGCTAGCTGGTTGCTCCTGCAGTGTATGCGCAACAGCATGCAGGCTGACAGAGCTGAGTGGGTATTTACATTGTGGGAGTGGGTTGGAAGGGTTGGCTGGCTGCACCGAAACTGATGCCCTCCATCTGCTCTGTTACGGAGGCCTGGATTGTTATATCAGAGCCAGCCAGTGCAGGTGTCGTCTGTATCATTGTTCCACATCATCCTTGGAAACCTCATCAACATTGAGCAGGATGAATGAAAAGAAAAAAAAAAAGTACAGCTTGACCACCTGCCAAGAATATCTTAATGTATCAAACCTCCTTTTGTGGGTAGGCAGGCTTGGATGAAGCCTAAGGTATTCCAACTATTACTATTCTTCCTCTTGCAGCCCTTTCTAGCATCCAGCAAGGGGAGCTGAGAACCTGCTCCCTTTCATTTCTCCACTGCAACTGCCTCCAGGCTTCCCCCAAGTAAAGAAGGCAGCATCTCTGTGTCAGTTTAGAACTTGCAAGGGCTGACTCCCATCCTGCTGCATTTGTCTCGCTGCTCTTACTGGGCTGAGATTCTGACTGAAAGCTCTTGGACAGGAGCCTGCACGCCAACAGGCTAATGTGCTGAACAGCTGTTGCAGGGCCATATTTCACATCCATGCTTCACTCTCAGACCACTTGCTCGCTCTCCGGCATCTCAGGAAGGCCACACTTTCCCCCTTATTGCTTCCCACTTCATCCAAGTGTGGGAGGGTTCCCTTTCAACAGATTTCCCCCACCCCCAGTTTTCAGAACTCTGGTATTCCCTCCTTTTTTCTCCCCTTGGTGGTGCCTTAAACACAGCAGTTAAACTGAATATACAGGGTTAATCCATAGGGCCATGCCTAGGAAACTGCCTGGTTTCAGCAGTTAACCTCCTTACTGCCTCTGCCTATCCTGTGAGAAGGCTTCACAGGGGACATGCAAAACAATGAAAATTTAGTCTTATTTGCTCTTTATCTCATCCCAGGAGAAGATGGAAGTCACACTTCAGAAATTTGCATTTCATGTGGCAATCTCTATATACCTGTTCAGAGGCTCAGCGTTCCTGCACTGATCTCTGTGTTTTCCTTTCGGGTCAGCTGTGCCCCACTCTTGAGCAGCGTATTCAACTGGCTGCCTGGTCTTGTCCCACAGGGAACGCATAGATCCTGCGGGCAGAATCCAAGTTGTTCGCACACGTTCTGTGTTCCCTCCTTGCGCTCCACTGCAGGTGGCCAAGGAAGACGACTGACCTTCCTTTCTGTGCTCTGTGGAGAGTTCCAGGTCTCTTGCTCAGTATTAGATTGCCTTTGGCAAAGTTCTGCTATTAATTTCAATAGGAGTGGGGCTAGGTTTTTGGTTTCTGTGAGTTTGGGAACCTACAGAGGGTTCAGTGGGAAGAATCCTTCTCTCCAAGCTATGTTTTTCGATACCCATTCTAGGCTCAAGTTTTGTGCTCCTCTCGCAAGGTTTGTTGCGAGGACAGGACCTCTGTTGGGGAGCGAAAGTGGTGGTATGCAGTGTTTCTTCTGATTCTCTGCAAGGTCTCAAAGCCATCGAAGTTGCCTCTATGGTGCCAAGAAGGGAGGCGGATGCTGATAAATTCATATCTGAAATTTTATTTGTATTGGCTTCACTATGGAGAAATGTGATTTTGTCCTTCTCTGCTTCCTCAGCTACCATCAGGCAAAGGAGAGAGATGTAGACGGGAGATCTGCATAGCAGGTGATTCCACAGTTACAAAGCACAGGGAAGAAGAGAATGAAGGGCTGTCTTGAGCACATAAGTAGCAAATGCTTCTAAAACCATGTTAGAAAAGAACACAGAAAATTGAAACTAAAAATAAAACCCATCTGAGCAGCACCACAGCTCCCATTTTCCGTGCTCTGGATGCACTTTGGACCAGAGACATAAAGCACCGCTACTATATTCCTTTTTTTAGTGTTGCTGGCATTCAGCTTGGCAAGGATATTTGCCTCTGGTCTTGGCTTTTACATTCATTTTAATAACTTCCCATTCTGATTATCCTTTGATACAGATATATGCATGCACACAAGCATTTACATACAAGATCACCCTTCCGTGCAGGCAGTGCGGCCAATCTTTGAGATGTTTACAAAAATTAGACTTTAAATTACTTGAACTCTGCCTGTGTTGGGTCCTTCCTGGCAGCTTAAGGATGGCAAATCTCTGATTCCCCTGTTCTCCCTGGTAGGTGAAGAGTCATCAGGAAACGGATGAGCAGAGAAGTTAAATGACTCAAGGTTCGCACAAAAATTCAGTGACAGCTGGAAGAATAAACCTCATGATTCCCATCGCCTGCCCAGTGGCGGGTATGAGATGTCAGGAAGGAGCACTGATTTCCCCTGGGCCCCGCGGCTGGTGGATACTGCCCATCATTTTCACTACAGTGCAGCATAGGCACGTTGTCACCACATGCATGGAGCTCCAAGGCAGCTTGAAAAGAATGCCAGTCATTCATATGGAAAACCCTGAGAGCAATGCCCAGAACTGGGGAGAAAACAACTTGGGGGATTTACACATTTTTTTTGCTCCTCCCCCTCCTCTCCCTATCTTCATGCTTTGATTAAAAAAAAAAAAAAAAAAAAAAAAAAAAGG
>Ga0065711_1000231_pt1 | contig 80384 bp, 43 predicted proteins | sample Hoacrofraction12_FD_59098 | JGI IMG/M metagenome (GOLD analysis project Ga0065711, IMG submission 59098) | Hoatzin crop microbial communities from Cojedes, Venezuela - Epithelial fraction 12 v2 (version 2) | ecosystem: Host-associated > Birds > Digestive system > Esophagus > Crop | place...
GAGGTTGTTCCTCCCCAGGTGCAGGACCCTGCATTTGCCTTTGTTGAACCTCATCAGGTTCCTCTCTGCCCAACTTTCCAGCCTATCCAGGTCACGCTGAATGGCAGCACGGCCCTCTAGTGCATCTACCACACCTCCCAGTTTGGTGTCATCAGCAAACTTGCTGAGGGTACATTCTAACTCTTCATCTAGGTCGTTGATGAAGAAGTTGAACAAGGCTGGGCCCAGTACTGACCCCTGGGGGACACCACTTGTTACCAGCCTCCAGCTAGACTCAGCGCCACTGATGACAACCCTCTGAGTTCTGCCATTCAGCCAGTTCTCAATCCACCTCACCGACCACTCATCCAGCCCACACTTCCTGAGCTTCCCTAGGAGGATATTAATCCACTTCACATTCAATAAGGTTTCTAGAACTGAAAAATACTAATTGTTAGTTTTGTCACAGAGTTGTAATGTATGATAGATGTTTTGGATAAAGGATCTATGTTTCAATACATAGATATGACCTCAGATTTTCAGTAATATTTTTTTACAATTATGAATCTTGTAGAATTGAAATCTTCCCCTTCACTGCCGTAAGAGTTCACTAAGAAATGGGGGTAACCCCCCTATCCAGAATACAAGTTATCTTCTATTTTTGCTAACGTATATAATTACTGATGTGGGTGTTCCCACATCTTAGAATGGAAAAAGTGCTTGCCAAGATTGAAAAACCGTAGTAAGCAATATAAATGATTTCTCTCACACACCAACATTTCTTGCTGAGACAAGTGAACTGGAACTGTGTTTAAAACCATATAATTATACTTCTATATATCATTTATTAAATCAGATTTCCCCCACCCTCTTTCCTTTCAAGTCGCTTCTGAAAATGCTTTTCTTCCAAGAGGCCTGCTAGCTGGGGTCCTCCCCTTTGAAGAACTCTTTCCAAACAATGGAAATGAGCAAAAATGTAAACAGCATGTCAAGACCCATGTGACATGTTGGCCCCATACCATTATTGCTCTTCGCTTAAATCTTTGCTCCAGCTTCGGTGTCACTGAAGTCTCCTTGGGCCAGATAATGAGGTATTGCCTGTCTGCAGACTACCCCAGACATCCATGGGTTGTATGGAGCATTTTGATCATCCAGCCCGGTTTTCTCCATGACACAGGCCACATAATTTTGTCTCTCTGTTCCTCGGTCAGGGCCAGGACTGCCTGTTCAGATAGTCCATGTGCTGCAGAAAGATGTTTGTGGATTTCCTTATTTCACACTCATTTCTGTGCTGTTTAAAATATAAAGAAGCTGACCCAGTGTTTTCATACCCAAGAAGTAGAAGGACTAATGAATGATATTTCCAAAGCGCACACATTATATATGCAAAGGTCCAGTACGCAAATCCTGACTTGTTTATGCCTCAGGTTGTGCATACAAAAAGCTATTTAACTTTGAGCCAATATATCTTTCTTTCCAGCACCCACACCTCACTTAACCCACCTCCTCTGAGAAAGCCTGGGGAAAAGACTTTATACCATGCTCCAGAGGGCTGGGGAGGAAGGTTGTGTTGGACAAAGGAGCCATCTGAATATGAATTGGTAACAGCAATGAAACTCTTTGCAATTATAATCAAAGTAGAGGTTCCAGCTGCTGGCTTATGAGCAGGGTCTTGCCTGCCATGAAGCTTGTAGCTAATGGAAGTGTGTGAGGATTGGGACCGTTTGCTGCGGAATTTGTGGTGTAAGTGGTACCGCTCACATTCTTAGAATAGCTTTCCCCAGTTTGTACTGGAGGTTGCGTATTAAGGTATGGTGGCATCTTCTGGGACTTTCACTACGTAGTTTGAGCGTCTAAGGACCTCTCAATTGCTTTTATATTCTGAGACCCTTGTACTGTAGAACACAGTCTAGAGTGTTTTTTTCAGATTTAAATATTAATTCACATGACAAGGAGTTGTCAGTACGTCACTTCAGTTTTGTCTTATCAGGCTCATTTTTTCCTTTGGTCATTCTGTTAGTAGCTGTTGCTGAGAAACTAAAGATCTATATTAAGGGTTTGATATATCAAGGGAAGTAATTCTTTTACAGCTCACTGATATATGCACATGATGAAGATGCATTAGATTTCAGTCTAAATTCCCCATCAACCTTTGCTGCTTTTCCTATTTTTTCCCCTCTTCAATTTATTCTTACCACTTATCCTAATTTTTCTGTCACTCTTTGTTTTTACTCCTTTTCTGTTCAGTCCTTCTAAAGTGTCATGCAGCAATGCTCCAGTCCTGGTTGAACTCTTCACTCTCATAGCGCGAGAATAGGTCTCCATCAGTTCTCATGTGGTGCCACTGTATCCAAAATGCCTAAGTTCTAATTCAAGTGTTTAGGGAGGTGTACTTTATAACATTTTCCTTGGGCTTTAATTCATTTTTTTGATGATTCTGTTTCATTCTAGCCAATTTACCATGTGTTTTCACAAAATGCAATATGAAATAGAACAAAACACCACTATTTGAAGGAAAACACTAAGAAGTATGAGTCTTATTTATGCTGATATTTATTTAGTGAATATTTGAAAATTGTCATGCTCAGGACCATTTATATTTATTACCATGAAGAAAGGTAAAAACTGTGCAAAATACAAAGAAAACAAACCCAGTTATAAGAAAAACAAACATGAACTAGGTACCTACCATGATCAGAAATCTGCTGAATTTCCAGCAAGGTCTGTCATAGGAAAAGTTGTAACATATTGTTCTTTTATTGTGTTTTATGCCTTTTATTAGCTTGCAAATCTAATTAGGAAACCAATTGGCATACAGTATGCAATGACGGAAGCAGTACCACCTATTCTTGTGGCAGCTTTGGTTTTGCTGTATGGGTGGTCTTTGTTCTTAAAGGCTTATATGAATACCACATATTAGCTGAGCTGGTTCTCCCTTGATGTCTGTGTTGCATTGTACACATGTTGTCACTGTTTGACACTTAAACAATCCAGATTCATACCCAGCCCATATTTAGTGCCATAATAAACTTCTGAGCATATGTTTTTGAGAGCAACAGTAACATTCATCACTGCAGTGTGACATATAAATAAGCACTACTGGAGAGTGTACATGCCTTCAGAGGGCAGAGCTGGGCTGTAAGGTGTGTGCCGAAGAGATGTGGTTGTCTGCCTTGCCCTTACTGGGGTTTTTTCTTCACTTTGTTTCAGTAAATCAAAATGGCTGTTGAAGTGACCTACAAAATTCACCCTGTACATGTGAAAAACACACGTTGTTATGAAACTCTCTTAGTGAAAAGTTTCCTGTTTGGGGCTTTGCCTTGACAAACAGTGGATGTAAGGCATAAACCATTCCTCTTCTCTCTTCATCTCACTTGCTCTGTCTTTCAACAGGGAGCTCCATTGAGGCCTTGGTCCAACGCACTGGTCTGGCAGATGTGACATACCAACGCTTCCTGCTCCCGTGAGTCCCTTTCTGTTGCTTTTTTGCAAAATTCCTGTACTTTTTTGTTTTGTTTCATCAGAGGTGTTTTTTTTGTGTTTTAGTTTTTGTTTTGGGTTTTTTGTTTCTTGTCTGTTTTGGTTTTGGTTTTTTTTTTTTTTTGGTGGCTTTGGTAGAAATGAAGAGGGAATCACGTATGAAGGACTTCAGGATTTGACTTGTCCATTGCTTTCTCTGAGCAAGACCACAGGCTTACAAGGACTGAGGGCAGTACAACAGATTTAAAGTGTGGTCATATTCTCTCTTAGTTGGGTAAACACATTGTGATTTAACGAGAGCTTTATCTGAACAAGAACAGAAAAATTGAACAAGGAAATAATAACAAATATTTAATGTGGAACATTAATTATAAAAAAAAGGCATGTATTTTGATGTCCTGCCTTTAAGTGACAGATCACCTAGTGTCTCCTTGGCCTGAGGAGGACCATCAGCTTGCTAATTACAGATGTATATCAGTCCTGTGAGAGTATCCTCCCATTATACCAGTACCTCTGCAAAGAAGCAGGTGTTGTAGATGAAAAAGAGAAAATATATTTTCATCTGAAATGATATGAGCCATCTGTCTTTATTGCTTTGATTATTACTTGAATTTTCTATTGATCAATATTGCTGTACACAAGTAAATATAGTTAATAAATAGAGTAGGTATCAGAAATTTCTGAGTGCCAGCTGTTTGTTATATAAACATGATTATTATGATAATACTACCATGTGTAAATGTAAAAGTCCTTGAAGTTTCTTGTGCCGAAGCGGCATTTATTTGAAGATAAGTGGCTTTCTTGAGGTAGCCTTTCTGCTCTGTACCTGTACGTCCTTCCACCCTCTTGGACCATGTGAAAGGAGTCCTCTGCAAACTATTCACACCTCCTATGAGAAGCCAGTCTTGTGGCTCTGTAGATAAGGGGCAGCAGATGCAGTGTGAGCTTCTACTGCAATGAAGATGAAAAAATGAAAAAAAAATCTGAAGCATGTTCCAACACTCAGCAACAGCTCATGTTATGAACTGAAATAAAGTCGAAGCTGCCAGATGTTGTCCCCTACCAACAATGCATACGTTTGTGTTAAGACTGACTCTTAGTTTCTCATGGCAAAATACGTGTGCATCAGCAATGGGCCCTACTTCAAAAGTGAGATTCATTCGTATCTGACCTTGGTTCTAATTTTACTCACTGTCTTCATTAGGAAAATGAAGCCCAGCACCGTTCACCCTGCTGTCTTCCCCACAGCACAGGCATTTGAAGCTGCATCTAGGCCTGGACTCTCTGCCCTGATTTCATGCTCCGTATATGCGTACAGTGTGTGAGAGAGCAGAGAACACATTCAAGAATAAACTACATTAGGTCTCAAAGAGAGGTTTTAAAGTTTTAATGTTATGGCTGTCTAGTTTGATCTAGTGTCTGGTCATTGAATTGTATCATTGCAAGAAACATGAGAACAGCAGCATGACCATGAGGTATATTGTATTACAGAATGAGGTTACACAGCACCAAAACACCACCATATTTCAGTAACAAATGCAGCTTCTGGGGAGTTTTGTTATCATTGCATAAGCTTCACTGCTCCCTAGAAGATGACACTGATTCAGACAGAAAACACTAATTCAGTTCTTGCCAGCAGAGCCAATTGTCTCTTTGATTACATTAGACTGACAACTGGTTTTCAATGTCATTGTCAGCCGCAGCTTCTCATATATGGTGCAGTGGAGCATGAACTGGGCTTCCTTTATTTAATTATTTCTGCCCATTTCTGTATTTGTGAATAAGGCAAATGTGAGGGTCCCATCTAGTAGACAGAAAAATATCAGATGTTTAGATTACAAAACTCAGTCTCCAACAATGTTGTCCGACATCCTTTTTAAAGGCAGATCCTGAATGTGTGTGTCACTCCAAGGAAAGAATTTGAAACTATCTTTATTTTTGTGTGTGTGTCGGTTGTCTAGAAGTGGCCTAGGATTTTCTTGATTAAAAATTGCTGCAATAATTAATTTACTGAATATATTTAATTTTTTTTTCTTAATGAATTTGCAATTGGAAGATTGTATGTGAACTGCCCATTGCATGCACTTGCTATTTAAAATTTGCCTTGCATTGGTTGGTGCTGTTTGGGCACACAAGCCTTGTGGTCAATTCTGTGCCTAGGTCTGGACGAACGTGAAGCTCAGAGGATCTCTCTCCAGTGCAGTGGAGGTCTGACTGTGCCCTGTACTGGCATTCCTGCACTAAGCTAACGCAGCCTTCATGGTGGTGAGGGCATGGCAACGCAGACCACAGGCTGTGGGAGCTGTCACCTGGCAGGCAGGGTATGAGGGTAGGCTTCAGCCTGTGCTCTTTGCAACCAGCACATGCAGCGCATGGGGAGCTCTGTGAAATCAAACCCCACTTAGCCCAACCACCTGCGCTGTTGAACAGGGAGCGTTGCACTTTCTGATGGCTGACACCAGTTTCTTCCTTTGCAAGTAGACCACGGAGAGCTGAGATACAGCCTAGTGAGAAGCTGTCCATACTGCAGAAAACATCATATTCTCTGCATTTTTGCTCAGGTTGTGGATTGTTTTGTTATCTGGAGCCCAGGGCTCCCAATGCAACTCTGAGCGCTGTACTTACATGCACGTGTCTAAAATCACTGGAGATGATCAGCCTCTTCCCCTCCCCTCTGCCACCCTCCCACCCACCCATGAAAGGGGGATTAGGGAACCAGGAGCTTGCTGGGGGGGGGTTCAGGCCCATGCTGCAGAGATGTTGCTCTTCTGTGCAAGTTTTTCCTGTACTCTGCTGGTCCTTGCTGGTCCCTCTCAGCAGAAAAGAGATAAAGGGAGGGGGAGCATTTTTACTTTTTAAAAATATTTTATCCACATTTTCTTGAATAGACTTGGGAAAACTTTTTTTTTCTTCTAATGTTTTCTTCTGCTTTAAGGTTCTAAACATATTTAAAAAAAAACACAGCTGAAATTTTTCACCAGATCTTGTATCTTGAGGAGCTGTGGAGTTAAGAAAAACAAGAGATTGACAATAAAATCAAAAGAGGTATCAGCAATAAAGGTTGCTCTGCCAAATAATCTGCTGTTAAAATAGTAAGTTTGCATTAGTTTTATAGATGTTTATTAAAAACACCCCAGAATGTCTTAGAAGAGTAGGTAGTCAAGGAGGAAGCTCCACAAGCTCACAGTGGCTCTGTGAAATGTAGCCCTGTGAAATGATTGCTGCCAGCTCTCTGTGATTCTTCCATGCCTGCAGAATAAGGGATTTATGCTCTTCATAAACGTGTATCCTTCTGTTTCTGAATTCTCTTCTACTGCTTCCATTGCCCAAAAGCCAAACAAAGCTAACCTCCTCCAGGTCCTGAGTGAAAAAATGCAAACACACAGCATTTAAAGTAGATTTAGCAACTCCGAAGTGGGCGATTTGGTTCCACCCATCAAACCTGAGTTCTCTGATCTAAAGTCAGATGGGTGCTACTCCTAGCGAGATGTGTGCCAAATCTAATTAAGCTTTGCATAATGTGCATCTTGGGTGATTTGATTTATTAGCTTTGTTTGAAGAAAGTAATAATAAAAAAAGAAATTGGCTTTGGTAATAAGCTGTTTGAATTCCTTGTGCAAGTAGGCACAGTCCCTCCTGGATCGCCCTGAAATGCTCTTGGGGTGCACAGGTTGCCTATCAACAGACTGATACAATGCTGGGTGCTGGTGCAGAGACAGTGCTAGCTCTGGGGTCCTACCTCCATTGCTCTCCTGGCTTTTGGCTTGGCAAAGGCATTCAAGTAGTCCTCACTGTGTATATTGATTTCCATTCTCACAACCACCATAAACCCCAGGAAATCATCATTTATCTCCATTTATACCAGTGGAACCTAGTGCACAGAGACGAGATGGCTGTAGTGTAGTGCAGCAGATACCTGCATTAGCACCAAAAACTGGGGTTCACAACTGAAAAGATAGTCCCAGACCCAAGGCTAGTGTGGGAAGGTTGCTTGTGATACCTAAACTAGCTATTACATATCTCTCTGTTGATCTGAAGTGTAGAGTGCAGACATTTGCTGTGGCCTAGATCCTCGACACCTCAAGTCCCATTGATTCTGGAGGGCCAAATTATGGTGGATGGCCATGATGCTGTCTCATATTCTGTAGCATTCCTGAAGCTGACTTCTCATTTGCCATCCTAATACTGGCCTGTCTTTCTCGTCTTTAATGTCTTGTGGTCTATGTGTTAGAGAGGATGATTAGCTGCAGGGCTCCGGATAAGGCTAGCTCTTATTCTGGCAAGGTTCCTTTTTCTCCTCCATCCCCAAAGCACCAACTCATAGGTCTATTGCAGCATGACCCAAGATGAATCTGTGTTTGTAAGCATCAACATTGCAGTGCTGGTGTTCTTCACACAACATGGAGAGATTTACTGGAAAGTGGCACGCTCTGAGAAGTTATAGCTACTGCTTAACTGGCTGCAGTAACTGCCCTGGGATCAGCTGGAAAGGCAGTTGCCTTTGGGGTCAGATCAACTGTGATATTTCAGCATATAACTTCTACAAATTTGAATGTGAATAACGGGCAATATATCTGGGGACCTGGATATTAGGACCTCTTTTCCCAGTCATACTCCTTAGCTGCAGCAGGCACAAAAACACACCCAAGCATTGCACATCTACAATTTCTGTTCAGTGGCTGCTAATTATTTCCAAGGAAAATGTCTGAAAAGTTTACTTTGCATTTACAATGAAAACAAGAGCCTTGAGGACCAGCAGTTCACAGTGCTGTTTTGTTATCCTGGGGTAGAATAATTAATTTAAGACATCCCATTCTAGGAATGTTCCTATTAAAGCATGAAGGGAAGCGTTGTATGTTTATCTTCACTCTTTTCAGGATGATCTTTTCTAAAAACCTTCAAAGGTTATTGCTCTTTACCACTTGGAAAGTGGGAGTTATGTGGAGGATCAGATTTGCTCTTAGCTGGCCACTGAATCTCGTGCTGTTTTGTATGGACATTGGAGATTATTAGGATACACAACCTGTGTGTAAGTGCTAATCTGTTCTCTTCAACAACGCTATTTCACGCTACTGAAACTAAGAAAACAATATAAATACAAAGTCTGCACGATTTGATGGAACATTAATTTTTTGGGATTTTTTCTGGATTTACGTTAAACACATTTGAAAAATCACTTTTTTGGAAAATATTTGTAGAGTAAAATGATTAACTGCAAATTATTTTTGCAGTTTAGTTCTTTCTGTTAAAAAAATTAGACAATTGTTCTGAAAAATCAAGCTTTGAAATATTTTACTAGCTTTAGTGAAAATAACTTCTTTTCTTCTTGTTGCTAAAAAAAAAGAAAAAAATCCACTTTCCACTTAATAACAATTTTAAGTGAGTTAAATTAACACAAATTTAAGTGAGTTTCGCTAAGACGTCTTCCACATTTTTGATCATGATACTTGTTTTGTTGTAGTGTTTTGGGTTTTTACTTTTTTAATCAAACACACAGCTGAACCTTGTGGCAGAAACATTCACCTAAAACACTTTTATTATGCAAATATCAGTAAATATCCATAAAAACATTGAATACATAGACTTTCTTACCAGAAAACTATTCACAGAATTTCACTACAGCCAGGCAGTGTAAACAAGCTATGCAGCCTGTTGTGTGTAATCAACATGGCTTGAATTCTGACTATTAAAATATGTATTCAGAATATACTTACATACCTCCAGGAACTTATCTGGCAATTACTTTCATAACAGGAGTAGGGAGGGATTGATATGGTTTTGGTCAGAGAGAGATGTAAAATGGTTCATTACGAAAAATTCCCATTTCTATGCAGCTAGATATGAAAAAAAATGTTTGAAGAAGTGGTGAAAAAGACAATTATACTTTCCACAGTACCACTACTTTGTGACAGTGACCGTTTATCCGCTCCAACTGCGCAATGACTCTGGCATATGGGAGAAAATCACAGAGGGTTCTTTGGGGGAGTGCGAAAGTTTTCTGCAGTTGTGCTGATGAGCAGAAGGGTCTCACAATACCCATCTTTGCAGTTATGGACCCTCCTTTGTCCTTATAAAACACAGAGACAAGGTGAAAGCACCTGTTCTCTTCTCCTTGATTTAACCCTGAGACAGAGGCTGGGATTTTCAAAGGCACCTGAGCGCACATGTGCTCAACTCCCATTGAATTTTAATGGGTTTTGAGTGCTTGACTCCTTCAGGCTTCTCTGAAAACCTCAGCTTTGGTTCATCTGCCTGCTGAGGGGCTTGACTAACCAGGATTAACCCAAGGAACAAAAGCTCTTTCGTGCAAGTCAGGCGATCTCTTCCAAAAAGCTGCATGTATGGCGGGAAACTGCAGCGTTCATGTGTGCAGAGAGGGGCCAAGGGAAGATGAGTTTATTTTTAAGCTGGTTTGACTGAATTACAGACACAATGCAGCATACTGCCTCTGCTGACTCTGCAGACTGTTCTGTGCTGGGCTCCGTCCGACAGTGACTCAGAGGCAGCAAGAGTGCGATTACGGCTCCTGGCTCAAACATTGAGTCTGTTGGGAGGAGGAGAATAATTCATTAATTTATTTGGGACACTGGATGGTTTCCTCACTGTCTGCAGCTACAGGGTGTGAGCAGCCCCAGCTACAGCTGCTGGCGGATGGGTTTTGCTAAAGCAGATGCTCGCTCCCCAGCACCCGTCAGCCAGAGAGCACATCGGCAAATGCACTGGGCTGAGCCTCCTGCACCAGTGTCCACGGCCCGAGGAACCTGCAGAGGGGCTCGAAAGTGCTCGTAATTAACTTCTTACAGTGTTCATGTGTTTACTAATTAAAGATTTTTTTTTTTTTTCCAAAGCCTGCTAGGGGAATTTTCCATAGTGCTAAGTCTTTTCATTTTCACTGGAAACGGTAGGACTTCAGTGTCAGTGCCTTTTGGTAGGGCAGGGATTTTCTTAGGAGCAGGAAGAGAAACCAGGTAGTAACACCATGCTTCAGGGGTTTACCAGCCTTACGCTGAGCTGGTGAAAGTTGGAGAGAGACTACCTACTAACTGCTGAATCAAATACCCCCTGAAACTTGTAGGCCTATGTTCCTTCTCCTGCTAGTGCAAATGAGGAGCAACTCCATTGAAGGACATGCTTGAGGAGTGGTGCAGGTGACAGAAGAAAAGCTTACTATTATTTTTTCCAATGGGTAAGATTTCCCCGAGTACCACAGTGTCAAGTGCAATCAAATATTAAAGTGATTCAAAAATTCCATTTATGGTAGTTACATTTCACAAAGATGATCCTCCATCCTGCCAATAGTTTGTTCTTTGCACTTTAGCTCACTCTCAGGGAGCTGCTCGGCTGCGAGTGCAGTGCTGCAGGAGGAAGGTCCTCCCTACAGTTGCATACATGCAACTGCAGAAGCAGCATTTAATTTTCTTATTTTGTGAGATGCAATTACCATAAATTGAAATCTACCAACATATGCATTATTTAAAAGTAAATGTTACAGGGTCACTGTCCTGACTGGGAATTTTGTGTGCTTCCATAATGTAAATATTTAGTAGTAATAACGGTAATAACAAATTAGCCTTTTATTTGGTTTCTAAATGTTTGCACTAATAAAAAAACCTGTAAAATCTACATTCCTGTCACTGCAAGGACTAAATATGAAATGTGCATTCCAAACATTATGCTTCTGAGTTAATGCATTGTGCTTAGCTGGAGTATTAGGAGATGATGTTTCCAAAGACATCTGTGGAGTTTGTTTTGCCATCAGTCTTAATCTCTGCAGGATGCGGTAAAGCAGGTTAGTTTTGGCATTTTAATACTTCCAAAGAAAAATATTTTGCAAAATCTATTCCAAATAGGCAAGTTTTAAAAACATTTTATTCACCAAAGGCCGTATTTTAAACCACAGTTGATCTTGAAGAGATTGATGTGTGTCCATTACAACACAGCCTGTTTTCACAGCGCTCAGTAGCCCCAGATCAGAATAGCAGTTTGGGTCTTGTGTTAGCATTTTGGATATGATTGTGAATGAAGTACTGCAGCGCTGTGTTACAGCAGGAAAACCAGCCAACAGACAGTGCAGATACAAAGATACTTGCTGGCTCCAAAGTCCATTTTTTAAGCTTGATTTCAAGAAGTACTGAATGGAAAATTACTTCAGGGCTGTGTATTTTAAATATCAAGTAGGAATTTTTAAACACATATGAGTAACTTCTGAATGTAATCCCACCCACTTTTAAATGAGGCTGGTCCTGGGAATTTTTGGGACACTCTTCAAATCTATTTAGGAGGTTATAATAACTTCTTTTCATATCTTAAGGAGTAAGATATTAAATGTTAAGAAGCTAGCATGATGGATCAGTGGTAACTGTTCCCATTAAACGGATGATTTTAGCATCTAAGCAAAGATTTGGATTCTGTTAGCCCGTGGTTCAGTGGACTTACTTGTCGAACAAGCTCTTACTAAATGCAGATTCAAAACCTTGTTTTAATTTGTGAATCAACTTCAATGGAGCTTGTGAGAGGCATTTGGACTACTGCGGGTGGCTGAAGTGCTGAGTCTCTCTCTGGTCCGTAACGATGTTGGGGTTTCACCAGCTTATTCCATGGCTGATTTGGGGGGTTTGAAACATGGCGGAAACATAAACACAACATAGCATCTCATCATTACTTGACTTGGACAAGAATTACATAATCGCATTTTTTGCTAGGGGGAACTATTTTGAAGTGATAATGGTTTTTTTAAAGAGATGCTGCGAAAATATGCATCAAATATTTATTTCCATAAAAATATCCATTCTCAGCCATCAGATGAACACTACCTTCATTTATTAACATTGAAAATGTCTTAATAATATGATTGACTAATGAGTTGTATGACCCTACAAAGGGAAGATGGCTCCTATTCCCTAACTACTCTGTAATTACAATCTGGGACAAGGGATTTGATCTTGCAGTCATGCAAAGGGAATTTTGTGTGTGTAATGAAGGTGGAGCAGAAACAAGGATTATTTAAGTTAGCAGTAAGGTGGCATTTTGTCTTTTTAAAACTCTAAACTGGAATTTAACATATCTAACCATAGACCCCAAACCTGTAAATGAATATATGGTTCTGGTGCAGTACATGAATGTGGGTTTACAATGACATCCTAATGGCCTGTTGGTATAGATTAATTTACATTATTTACACCTTAATCATGGCTCTTGTTCGTATCTTGGAAAACCATCATAATTCATAGGTGAGAAAGACCAGCGAGTCCCTCCACCCTTCATTGCCAGTGACCATGACTTCTCTGTCCTTTAAAAACCAGTTACTTCAGACCATTTAAGCTATTCTCTGAAGCTCAGCTATATGAGGCAATCTGTCCTAGGTAGGTGACAGTCTTGCAAGTGAGAGATCCATGTGCCTGAAAATTAATTAATCACAGTGCCTCTTCCTAAAACGAAGTTCTGAGTACTAGCACATTGAAACAATTTATGCGTTAGTTGCTTCATATAGATATGTCCTACCATTTATGGCAGTTCAGGAGAAGATTAAACCCCCCTTTCCTCTAGACTGGTGATTTTCAACCTCTTCCAATGGGCTGGGTGCACTCCTTTATGAAATATTATTCATTCTCATCACAGGCTTGCTTTTTAAAAGTTATTGATCTGAGTCCCTGTACTCCTTCAGGTCTGTAGACCACAAGCTGAAAACCACTGGTTGGGACAGCTCATCTGTAGAGCTTTATGGTCTTGCACACTGTATTTTCACCATTCACCCATTCATGGATGCCAGGGATTTGAAAACCCGATGAAATTCAGTGACTTTGTTAGTGGGATCAAAGCTAGCTCACAGGTCTTTGGTGCTGGAGTTAGGAGGAGGAACCCTATTTCACTTTTGTTTCATAGCAAGAGAACTGTTTTCACTTCCAAAGATCTGTATCAGGAAATTGTCTTCCAAAAAGCATTATTCATTACTGCAGCCACCCGGAAGTTGTATGCCATTGAAGGTAAAGCCACAGCTCAGCAAAAACTAAAGAAATCATGATAATTATTCCCTAAACTGAATTTTAAATGAGATTAAAATTGATTATCATTTTTTATATTTTATATCATTGCAGGGTCTTGGACCATACACTGACCTGTATTAATTGGTAGTTTATTTCTCCAGGACAATTTTACATTTAGGAAAACAATTAGTCTTAGTAAATTAAAAAAAAAATCTACAATATTTTCATCAATTGAAAAGTTACAGAGAAGCTAAAAGAAATGTTTCATTTGACCCAAAGTAAAACAGTTTAATTTTGAACATTCCCCTTACAGATATGAAATTGAGCGAAATATGAGGATGAACAACTGCTTAGAAAAGGAATAGATTCTTTTAGCAAAAGCTGAAATTAGAAGTTCTAGTTTTCAGGGAAGTATTTCTGTTTATTTTGGTGTCTGAAAGGAATGCTTGGCTGAAACTGGCACAAAGACACAGAGTGATTCAAGTTTGCTGAATTTGCAGTTTTAGTCTGAATACTCTTGAGAATTTTTCTCGCTGTTGGAGAGCCATAGAAAGCTTAGTAGTGTTTTCATGTATGTTCATGCAGACACTTTATCACTTTATTTTTACTTGTCCCCTCAGATAGAATACTTTCATTGCCTTACCAAACCAACATCATTTGCACATCAAAACAATAATTCATTTTCAGATTCAGCCCTTCATTAAAAAGATAAGTAGGGCTTAATTAGTATCTAGTGCCTGTGTAGCTATTCTGTACTAGAGCAGAGTTAAGTGGGGTTTCTCAGACAAGGGCCTTGGGCAAGCCTTCTATCTGGGATGAATTTCTCCCCAATTAAACTCATTTGTTTTCACATTCACATAATGGCACCTGAGATATGGAATGTCTCAACCACTTCCTTCAGCTTTTTTCTGAGGGTGGGGAATTGTTTAAATCTGAGCTGCAAACTCATTACTGTAGAATATACCTTGGAAATAAATGTCCAATGTGCTAGAGGATTATCTGATTAAAGAGGTTAAATTATCCTCTTCTTACTTTAATAGTTTATCTTTTCTGAGGTTCAGGTAGAATTATGTTTTGTTGAAGATAAGCCAAGAGGTGGAGTTCTGCCTTGGATAATGTTTAGGATGGAAGCTGAGTTTGAAGCTGAATCAGAGGTGCCAAATCTTACGACCTGTTCATGCCAGAGAGGGGTTAGGGTGGTGGGAATTGTGGAAGATGTGCCATCTCAAAGACTGTGACAGATACTCCCTTTGCAAAGAGCTCTGCTGCTTCTGAGTTAGAACTGGTCAGACTCAGACAAAGAAACCCAGATGGTTTAGAACAAAATTCTATAGGTTTTTGCTAAACAAAACCTACCTACTAATCTATCTCACTGCATTGCCTAGAACCAAGCAAAAAACAGCTCTGTCATCTTATCTGAAATTTTTAACCTTTATCTTTTCCTTATTTTGGATTCCTGTAATTAAAACTGAAAGGAGGAGAAACTCAGATCTACGCTGAAATTGCTATGAATTCCCTCAGTCTAGTCTGTGGATGCATAGGGCCAAACTTTTAAAAGCCCTTGAATGCCTAACAAGGGTGCAAATATATGCCCACAGGCATTATTGTCCCATCAGAGGCACATTATTTTTTGGAAATGCTAGGGAGAGGTTGGGTAGAAATCAAATATCTTTTCAAGATCTTTATTCTGCATTTACTTTTGAGCAGCTGCGTCCTTGCTGAAAAAGGCAGCATCCTCTGTTGAAAGCAAAGGATGACACAGCCTGGTCTGACCTCTGTTATCAACTCCCTGTAAGGCTCTTTCTGAGATTAGGGGTGAAGTCCAACTTTGGGGATCATCTGCTCTGTGGGAATGCAGACCAGCACCAGGGCACGGGCTAAAGCAAGTCTGGAGTGTGCCAAGGGGAGGGGAGGAACTGCAACCTGCACTATCCCTTCACAAGGGTCTAGAACTGTGGCTTCCGTGTGGATGGGTGGGGACAGCAGCTGCTGGTGTGCTGGGGGTTGCATAGGCATCAGGGATGCCAGGAACATCACCCAAGCCCCTCTCATCTGCTCAGTTTTCTTTCACCACAAAACCAAAAGAGGCTAAATCTGAGTTGTGTTTGTGTTGTGTTTTGAGTATTCCAGCTGGAAAAAAAAAATATATAGAAGGATTTATATAATTATTCTCATGAACAAATATCTTGATGGGACTTACGATCTTCTTCTCTTCTGTTGAAATTCTGCACGTCAGGAAGCATAATACAAACCTCTGTTCCATTAGGACAAAAATGTCCAGATGGAACAAGAGAAATAATTAGATATACTCAAATACTGTCAAGAAGTTAATCTTTCTTCCAGTTTGGCATTCCTCTGCGTGTTAACAACCACAAGAATTAGAGATGGAAAGATCTAATGTTGCAAGAGCAGTAACATGGGTAGCTATGGAAAATCATCTGTCTCCATCTGGCATCAGTAACGAGCAAAGAGGACGCGACACAGCGGAAACTGAGCCTGCAGCTTCTGTGATCAGAGCAAATAAACAGTAGTATTTTCTGTCTACCTTTGAAATGCCCTGGCTGCACAGAGACCAACGTGTGTTTAAAACCACGCTGCTGGATTTCTGTGGTCTAGATCTGTGCTCCAGCAAACTGAATCAGGCACAGTGTCTTTTTCTGTGATGTTGCATCTATAGTGGCTGCAACTTAAAGTATTATAACAAACTGCACCTTAAAAAAAAAAAAAATAAAAAGAGCAACCATGCAGGCAAGAAACAGCATCTGCATTTGCTTTACTGGATCTTTTTGTCAGGCATTGTGATCAAGCTGACAGTTAGCCCTGAGGAAAGTTATAAATTCTGCGCTGAATTGCGGTACAATCTTTCACCATGGCATTTCTGCCCTCTGGCCACGCTCTGGTTATCCATAATTGTGGCAGATAATGGTTTTTTATGGCTGGAAACATTCTTTGCAGGCACAGGGACAATAACCAGGGCTGAAAATGTAATTAAAGTGAATGGATGAACTTTCTTAAAGAAACAGTGTAGATTATTACTGGAGCTTAACACCTAAAAAGCCCGAGGCAAAATGGCAGCATCTGAAAAAACTTGTATAAATTTTAAATGTAGGGCAAGCTTGAAGGTGGATATTAGATTACAGAAGGAAAACTGAGACATTTGATATAACAGATAACTAAGGGCTTAGATCATCTCCAGAAATATAAACTAATGTAACATATCTTTCTCTGTCAGTTGGAACATGTTATTTGTGTTCAGTAGCACCTTGCTTTTGTGAATCTATGGAGAAATTTGTTGCAGATTTTGTCCGCTTGTGCAGCTTTAAAATCATCTTCCTTAAATAATTAAAGTAGTAAAGAGATAGTATGTCTTCTATTTGTAATACCTATTTCTTATCACAGAGTGCAACGGATTTCCCCCCCTTCCCCAGCACCTTTAAGGATCTGGAAACCATTTTTTGTTGAATAATTCCGTAAAGGCACAAAAGAAGAGATAATAGCAGACCTCTATTTATTACAGCACTTCTGCTGCAACTCTGAAAGCCAAATGAATCATAGCACAACATTATCTATTCTTGTTTTACTCTCCTCTTGGGACTACGTTAGTTACCTGCAGATAGTTTTTTTTCCCGGATGGAGACATTTTCTCACGAGGCAGAAAGCTTCCTGACTTCTGAAGAGTATAATCATTCTCCTGCACCTGCTGAAAACCAAAATGAGATAATGCATTTATTATTATTATCATTAACAAGCAGTTAATACTTCTGATAGTATTAACTTGACCATTCATGAGCTGATACTTAACGGGCAGTCCAAATATGTACAGCTTAGGCTTGGCTTCTGTATTTTCTCTCCTGCATGCGGAGAGGTTGCTGGGCTGGAGCTGAAGCGCCTTTGCTCTTTTGGGGCCTGCAAGGCAATATTTGTGTGCTGGCTCTGTTCATAGCAGGGATTAGCTGCATGGCCTTTTCAGATTACATTTCTGGGCTGCTCTCAATTTGCATGCATGAAAACTGGTTGCAAAATTTAGAAGCAACTTGATTTTTTCCCTCGTCTATTTTTAGTACACAGCTTTATTCCCACAGAAACATTCCCTCAGACACACCAGGACAGTAGCAGTACAAGTAACAGACAGCCTGTCATGGCACAGGTGTAACAGTTGACTTCCCTACTGACTGCATATTAAGACAGCTTTCTGTGTGGGATAAAATAAGAACTGGCAAAGCTGCTTTTGTGTATTGTAAATAAGCTTCACAGTTAAGGATAATTTATGCTAATCTAGAACCACAAACAATGCAGGCGTCTGTTTTTTGCATGGTTTCTACCTTGTAAGTGAGCTTGGTCTTTGAGTTATGGGCTCATGTGATCAAGCTGAATATTGAAGCCATGTGCATGTATTCAGTTTTTCTCAGCAAATTATTTTCTGTTTGTCTGAGTTCATTGTGAAAAGGTAGGTTTTGTGAAAAGCGTCATGAACCAAAGCGATAGCTGGGGACAGTCTCACCGGAACAAGTGAAAACTGTAGTGTGATGGAAGGGGCATAGGAGAGGGACATTAGAAAGGTTATTTGAAGCTCTGCTACAACATGTTCTTGGCAGAAACCTCTGCCCAGTTGCATTTCCTGGTTACCAGCACCAGAGACCTGTATCATGAGATACATTTTCTTTCTGGAACAGCAACAAATTTTTTCTGCACGACAAGAGGAATTAATGTTCTGTAGTACGTTCAACTCTTGGGGGCCTTTTACCTCTTACAGTGCCACCCCTTTTAGCAGCTAGCCCTGAGAAGCCACTTGGGATTACAGTTTTTGGGTGTCACTGGTGCCATCCACTTGTATGTCTGAGTTGATGGCAACAGACTGGGTATGGAATTGGCCACATGTGGCCAAATTTCATCACTGACCCTTTCAGCAGAGCGAGAGGGATGTAAGTGGAAGCAGAATCTGGCCCCATGCCCTTCTCCAGGCACAGCAGACATTTCTGCCGCCCAGGCAGGTTTCCTCTGCCACTCATCATGGTGGTTTGGGCTGCCGGGAGGCATGTCGCATGGCAGGGAGTCTGTGAAAGGTCCTGTGTATTTTCGATTTATTTATTTATTTTTCTTAGTCTTCAGGTGAAAGATGATCTCAGATACTGTTCCTCTTGCTGTGTTTCAATGATGCAATGAAGAGGGAAAATTAATCAGTGAAAGGAGATCCCCACAAACTGAGGTCTGAATTTTGTAGAAGAACGCTATAGCAACAGCTGAGCCCAAAGAAAATGGTAGGAAAGCTCACTTTTGTTTTCATCTCATGGCTTTTCTATTATTGGTGCTCTGATCCACCCACACAAAACACAGGATGAGGAATTTGGGCTTGGTAGAAGATTCTCTGGGATTTAGCTGCCGCTTGTAACTCAGTATTTTTACTTCTTTAGAAAGAAGGAAAGGAAAGGGAAAAGTCAACTAAGATACTGCCAGAAAAATCTGTGTCCTTTTTCTGTATTAGTACAGTCAACTTGTACATGGCTGATTCACTTTATGGCATAAATATCATTGACATGATCCCACCTGACAAGATCATGTGATATGGCATATTAAACTTAAAAAAGAGAATCTTCTAGATCAGATGTCCTCCATCAATTTCAATTTCAGAGTAGTATAGCTTAAAGAGTTTGGCATATGGAAGAAATTCTGGTGTCTGTCTAGAGTAAATAACTTCATATATTGTAGTTATTGCTCAGGGTAGGGATCAGAAAATTAATTTTAAAAATTGTGACTTTTCAATGGGGAAACATAAGAAACATAATTTTTTTCTGTTTAATTTTTCTTATGAAATGCAAACCAATGAAACAGACACACCAGAACAAGCAAAACGCTGAGCAGAACATTTCTTTCATTTAACCATGCTGTTTATCTACACATATAGCATGTTGCCACATGTTTTTGATTAATACAAACACACAGCTCTTGGTATGAATTTCTGTGCGTATGAATGTACTGTATAAATCCACTTAGCTCATGAGAAAAAAAAAGAGCTTCAATAATAAGAAGACAGGAAAGCAAAATAATACCTGTCCAACAATGCTGAGGCTAGAGAATATTTATGCAGCGTCTATACATATGTTTTTGTCTTTTGGGGGTATGCAGAAAGAAGACGGGAAAGGTGAACTGTGCTTGATAGTGTATTGCAAACAACAACAGTCTGTTATCAGGAATAAGAGTGGAAAATAAAAACAGTCAGTTCTCTTCAGGACGTGGGAAAACATTGGTTTAGAGGAATGGACTAATATGGACAATACTAATGGATGATACTAATACTGTTCCTGGCTAAGGAGTTTTTATTTTTGTGTGTGCTTGCTGCGTTCTTTTGCTATAGTTTCTAAGTGGGCATCCTCTATTAGTCACACAAGGTTTTGGTTGGAAGGAGCCTGTTCCCATCTGCTGATGAGAGTGAAGACTCATAAATATCAATTTAGAGTAACTATATTTTGAAGTATTCCTTTAAATTCTCTTCATACGTGCTAAAGGTAATTTTGCCCTTTATTCAAACATTTGTTCTCTTTTTGGCCACTTTTCCGAAGGGCAGCCTCCAGTCGGCTCCTCTATCTGGTTGCTCCCTGCCCTGATGGCACTCCAGATTTTATTCGTGTCTGGGACTGTGTTTATTTGCAAAGGTGGAACTTTTGATTGAAAAGCTCAACTAGTCTACTAAATTTTCTCTCTGAGTGGTGTTTTCAAGTGTGAATGAACTAATTTCTGCAAGAATTTTTTTTGTAAATGTCCTACTAGTTTTTCTTTCATTTGCGCTCTGAAAATACTCATCTGTTGACAAATGAACTGACGCCCACACTGCATAAAGAGTTTAAAAAAAATTCTGCATTAAACACCTAAGTTTATCTTTACAAAAGAATTAAGGTTCACATATTCTGTAGGTATAGGGGGGGATGTGTGCGGTGGCCATTTCCCGCTGCGATGGGAATGGCACAGTCTTTCCCACCATTACACAAATGCCCAGCAGCACAAACGTCAAGGTATGAAAAAACCCAGTCTGGCAAGGAAAAGGCCACACTGGGATGGTGAAACCACTGAAATGAAATATTGCCTGCTGCTCTCATTTAGTTTTTCGTCTTGTCCAAAGCTGCTTCTCCAACGAGGAGACTGTCAGATGGACAAGGGAGGGAAGCAAAGAGCGGTTTTGTTGGGGGAGTTCAGGGCAGCTCAGCAGTCCTGCTGACGAGCATTGCTGAGGTGAATTGTGTCCAGGGCTGTGGAAGTGGCCATCTCCGCCTGCGGGCTCACCACACCTCGATGCTGCATGCGTGGCTGGGGGCACCCTCTCTGCTGAGGCTGCTCTGCTCTGCTCTTTTAGCCTGAGGAAATGCACCATGAAGCTGCCAAAATCAAGTGACAGACAAAGCGGATATTAACGAAATTAATGGAAAGGAAAAGAATCCTAACAGGTACAAAATAAGCACCTCTGAAAATCAAATTATCAATGGGTTATGGGCTGCACTGCTGTAGAGGCAGTGATGCATGACACAGTGAAGATGTTTAAAAAAATACATGATTATGAACTTGGGCATTAACCACAAGTGGAATATAAACCCTTCATTTAGCTTGGGGTAAAGAAAGAAACAAAACTGTTTCTTGATGTCATGTCACAAGAGATCATGTCTGATTCTGATGTGTTGCAAAAGAAATTTTGCATGTGATAGAGCCCACAGTTCCTCTGTGTCCTTCATGCCTTTTAGGCACAGAGAGGGCCAGCCAGTTGAATTTAGTATATTGCCATGATGATGCTAGACAAGTATGGAGAGAGGGGAAAGTTCTTTTGCTCTGGGCAGCTAGAAAGAAAGCACAACTTTTTTACAGATTGGACTTGCAGTTGCTCTGTGGGAGGCAGCTGGAAGATTGTTCAGATGAACATTATTTGTGCAACGAACCCAGGATATTTGTTCAGGGCTCTTGATTGACTGTAGACAAGACCACACTTTTCTAGGAAAACAAAATAGCATGTTTAGGGATTTAGAAAATAAAATCCATAAACCTGTATATCTGTAGATGACATGGGACTGAAAAGTGGGCTTGTTACAAAAAGTAGCAATTAGATCATCTTCTTCCTATACCTTTTGCACTAGCTGTTGTTAAAGCAATCGTTAAACCAGGTTTTGCTGATTCATTCACTCTTTAAGTATAGGGTTTGTGGCTTGACTTCCCTTCCTATGGTTTAAAAGAAAGTAGCAACTTACCTGCCTCAGAAAGATGCTGCAAAATGGATCTTGGGAACTGCAAGGGGTTGTGCTTTGAGGGTGCTGAATAAGTAACAAAAAAATTGGCACACGTTTTTTGACCATGTTTCTGTCTCCTCTAGCGCTTCCTTATAGAGAGTGAAAGCTTGCAATCAAAAGAGTTAAATGTTGCAAGAAACGCATATTTCAACTTTACATGCCTTAATTTCTCTGCTGAAAGTTTCTTTGATCTTTTTTTTCTGCTTAACATTAGTAGTAGAAACTTGTGCCTAACAACAACATTGCAATGCAGCCAAGTCTTCAGGTAATTTGTTCAAAGTAGAAAAGCAATGAGCAAGCATGTAGAAATAACTCGAAGAAGATCCGATCTAACATGTATTGACATTGTGGAGAGGTTTCTATTTGTTTAAATTGGTTTGAGGTTGGCAGTACGTAGATCTCAACAGAATCTTTTGAGAATTGTGCCATCTGTGGGTGTTTCATCTGTAACAAATTATTCCAACTTTTTCGATAAAGTATTATCTTGCTTTGTACAAAAGATGAGTGAGTAATTTTAATAGCAGTAATCACAAATGAATGGTCATGACAAAAGTTATTTTGAACTAGACTTATTTCAGTCAACCATCCATTAGAAAAATATTTTTGTGTGTCTTTTCAGCTAGCTGTACAATCCTTACATTAAGTTCAGAAAACAAATAATTATTTAATATTTGTATTTAGTGGTATTTAATTGTCTTTTTTTTCGAGGGACTTGATGGTTAGATTTGATAGATGAAGATCAAATCTAACCATCAAGTCCCTTGATGAAGATCAAATCTATCAATATTTGTAATGAAAAACAACTTCTTCCTAGTGCAAATTCAAAACATTTCCAAGGAAGAGAGAACCAAGTGCTCATCAGTACTTCAGCTCTTCATTGTTTTGATTTGTCCATTTTTGGGGAAGGTTTTAGGGGAAGGGAATTATCAGAAAAATGTCAGGAACATTCCGGGTAGTTTTGTGTATCATTAGAAAAATTAACTGTCGCTCTCCTGTGTTTGGAGTCAAGCATCCAGATGCTTTTCTCTCAGCACTAGGAGATCTATGCTAACAAGCCTGATGCAGGATGACATCCAGCAGATCTCACTCCTTTGCTTCCAAAAATTGGAAAGGAAAAGCTGCAGAAGTCCACAGGGAATTACGACCAAGTACAGTGTTCGGAATAAAGGCAAGAAATATCCTATATGGGATACTGTAATTTTGGATACTTAAGTCATACTTGCATTTTGGTGCATACTAAAAATCGTTTGTGTTATGTGTGCACAGGCTTTGTGAGCTCTAGACACTAATAAAACCGGAGAAATTGAAGATTTACAAATATATCTGATATTTTATTCTGCTCTTCCTTGTGTAAGTACAACATCATTTTTTTTGGTTAAGAGGAGATGCTGGGAGAAGTATCACTCTACACCTGCCCTATCCAAGGACTTTTTCTAGGCAGCTGTTACAGGGCTGAAACAAGATACAAGGAGAGGAAGTACCTTTGACAAGGAATATTTTTATATTCCCCTGGTGCTTAGAATTCGTGTGAAAGTATTTACAGTGTGTGGGGAGCTCTAAATGGTGCTGTCAAGACACCTTTTGTCACTGTTAGGAAGCCAAAAGATAATACAAGAAGTTTATCTATCTAGTCTTCTACTCCATAAAATATACAGGCAGTAGTACATTTAAATAAAATTCAGTGAAGACTGATTAGTAGAAAAATATCTATAACCAAACCCAAAATAGTAATATTCCCTTTTGTAACAGAATATTGCTTCTGAGGTGTTCAAGAAAATCAGCCACAACATTGCCGTACTTTCCAAATGGCGTGTGAAATTCGTCCATTGGCCCATGGAAGTGGCATACAATTGTGATTTGACTAATTAGATGGACTGTGCGATTTCCCATTTTTTAATAGAACAAGTCTGCAAAGCAATTGTGAAAGGGTACAAGCAAAGAGAAGAAGGGAAAAAAAAAGCATCTGAAAGAGAATTCTTTAACTTCTATGTAATTTTAAAAGTCCTTAATTGGATCCTATTAAGTGAAACACATCAAGATTAAAATATTTCATTATTGTAATGATAAGAGCAGGAGTTGAAATCAAGAAATGAGAACACAGGGTCCAGATCCTGTTTCTCCTAAGTGGTTTGCACATTTGCTAGCTTAAAATTATGTAATACCTTTTTACACTTGTTTGAGAACCTACACCTCGAGGTCATTTGGTCCCTTTATTATTTCTTAGACTTTTCCCATGCTTCAGAAAGGAAAATCTTGCTGAATATGTTTGTGCTTAAAGTTATCTGCAATATTTGGGTAAAACAATCACAAATTCAAGTTAGAGGTGTGTATATAAGTGCTCTTCTGCACTGGAGGCAAAACCGGGGAGAAAATGGGTTGGTCTGAAAATGCTTTCCATTTTTCTTGTGTTCCCTTCCCAAATGTTTTACTTTGCAGTGCTTTTCCCATTGCAACATAAACAAAAAGCCCAAAAGGCAAAACAGAAAAAAAAAAAGGTAAATTGCAATGGATGAAAAACTTAGTTTAATCTAAATGAAAGGCTTTGCTGCATTATTTTTTTCAATCTTAATTATGATCTTTAAATTTGGCTTAATTTCAAAATGAAACATCATTTGGAAAAGAAGAATCAAAACATTTCAAAACTCATATTGAAATGTCTCTCATTAATAGAAAATATTTTATTTTTTCCGTGACAACTAGTAGCTGTATCTTTCAGGAAATAAGCTGTCTGTCAGAAAATGTAGTTCAGTCTAAAAGCAAATATTAAATTCTGCCATAAAGTTTTTTGTGAAACCAGAATAGGTGAAATCAGATTAATGAAGAAAGATGACAGAAGACACTGTATCAGAGGTGCTTTATATCAGGTGGAGACTTAATCTGCTGTAAATTAAGGGCCCTGCAATGTTCATTTGATTGAACACAGTATACCAATAAACCAGTGTTAGAAATCTGTTGAATACTCTTTCATGAAACGAATATCTGTTACATAAAGATATGTATTAGACAAATTGCAGCCGATTTGAACCAAGTAATGAAGCGTTAAAGTGAATGCCCCGCACATTGCATCATGAGAAGTGCAATAGTGTCAGAAACAGCCCTGCTACAGGACACCGGAGTTGTTCATGCCAGAGAGTCCCTGGAGATGGCTTTTGACGGGCTCTTCCTGCAAAGAACGGCCCAGACTGCTCAGCCCTTGTACGCCCAAATCTGCAGAACAGACCTGCCTTCTGAAGAGATGGTGGAAAAGCAGAGGAGTTTATCATCTCCAGCCTGCAATGCTGCCACTGCCCGTACCCCAGGCACTGCCGGGGAGGCCCAGGACCACTGCCAATGCGCAAATGAACCACCTTCTTCACCTTCTGAATTTTTGAGGCTGCCAGTTGTTTGTATCAAACATCCTGCAAGATGCTAGTGCCCTTCACTGTCACTGATTTCTCTGATAACCAGACGAGTCCAGTCGTTGTAAAACGGGCAATGAATATCAAAGGCATCACAGCATTGCTCAGTCAGTCGGGAATTGTGTCTGCAAGCCTGGCAGGTAAAAAGATGTATGGATTAAATCTTAATTCTCTCAAACCGGACTCAGCAGGGTCTGGAGTTTGCTGGTGAAGACAAATGAAGAGGACTACACTGAAGCATTTGAAGAGCTCAAGCTGTTCCCTCCCTCAGCAAACGTAATAATCTCTAGAAAGATTTCTAGGTGCTGAACAGAAAACTCTCAGCAGCCACAGCGATTTCAGGCAGATAAGCCTTCACCTGTAGTATCCAAGTACTGCATCAGCACAGCTGCTGCATGAGAACTGGAAAGGAGAAAAAAGGACTCCAATTAAAGCAGAGCTGCTTTTCTCGTTAGGGTAGAAGAGACCTAAAAGTGCAGGGAGAAAAAATTAAAAGGAGATGACTTATTGCTTATGATTATCTAAGGTGTTCTTTTTCTCTCCCAGGGAATTCAACCTCTCATTAACAGTATCTCCCCGATGACGGCGATGGCCAACTCTTTCATTTCCCCTCGGCTGGGGGGTCCCACAGCAGAACGGGGCCAGGCGCAGACAGGCTGGCAGCAGGAGGGTGCTGCCTGCGGGTGCAAGTGGGCAGCTGCCAGCATGAGCATCTCCCCGCTACGGTGTGGAGCCTCCGGTAGCTGCAGCCTTTCACTCCCGTTGACTTTAATGGAGAAGGTGGTTATAGTTATTGTATAAGGTGTGGCTTCCTGGATTTCTGTTTTCAGACTCTTTATTGAAATCCACTGAACCGTGTTGTCTTGTCTTTCATTTATGTTTTTTATTATGCTTACATACAAGGTCTTGTCATAAAGTGTAGTTGCCAGGAGGCAAGTTGTATACGAAAAATGCTCTGGTTGTTTTATTTGAATAGCAGAGTATGTGTAAGATTCCAGAATTTAATAGGCTGCTTAGGTGTATTTAAGTAAGTTTTGAGTGTTGCAAATGCTCTGGGGAGGGAGCTGTGCTGCTGGGTGAACAGTGCCTCACACAGTGGGATCCTGGGCTCTGGCTGGAGCTCTGGAGAAGTGCTAAGATGCAACCCCCAACCTGACACTGGGGATATAAGGTCAGGGTTAGAGTTAACCAGAAAGCATTGGCAGGTTTGGTGCGTCACAACCCAGTGGGTCTGATTTTATACAAAGTGTAATACAGGTGCAAGTTTTGCAATGGAATTCTGCCTTCTTCACAAAAAACAAAATCTGTGCATAGGTACTACCCCGCGGCCCCCAACTCCCTCCTTGCCTGCACAGATCTCTGGGATCTTATCCCCAAAAGGTGGGTTCCTTACCAGAGGGGAAACTTGGTGAACTGATTTGATGCAAGTGAGCTGCCCTACAGAAATACTGTGGGGCTCTGGAGTGGACAGTACATCTTTCTTCAGCCCTGCTCTCTGTTGAAGTTCTGCCTCAGCCTGATGTGGACCCAACTCTAGTCATTATGTCAGTGCTGCTAGTGATGCTGCTGTGGAAGTGGGTGGTTTACTCTGGTCTTCTCTATTTTGTTTGTGAATAGTGACATCCACTTATATATAAACCTCTTGGTGACACCAACTAATAGTTAATTTCTTTACTGATAAAACTGGGGGTGTATTTAGACCTGGAGTCAAACAGATAGCCAATGTAATTATATGCATTAATCAATTACATACATTAATTCTGAGTCTGTAAACACCAAGAGCTAACAATGGTCTGATTCAAGGTCTATCTTTATTAAAACTTCTGCTTGTAAAGACCTTTGTGATGTCCGTGCAGCTTAGGGGCTATCAGAACTCGTGGCTCCCAGCATCAGGTTCAAGAAAACCTGGCCTTTTTAGAGCTGTTTTTTTTTTTTTAAAATATATTTGAGGCAATAGGGAAGAGAATAATACAGTTCTCTTTGAATGAAGTGAGGAACTCTGTAGTACATAAAGAAACTGGCAGGGGTCCATGAAAATTAACATCAGAGATAAAAGGAATCTAACCATTGCTATGCTGGGAGAGTAAACTGAAACCCTGGTTTTGGGCTTTTGGCAGGTCTAGGCATAAGACGAACGCTTACTGATGCATAGCCCAGGCAGACCTGGCATCATCTCCTCTGGAGCTGCCCTGCCAGCTGCCTCAGCCGTAAATGGGATCCCACAAATATGTACAGTCAAGGTTTAACAATGAGAAAGATGAAATATGTTACAGGGGTTAAGAAAGAAGAGAGGGACTGAGAAGCCTTACTTTTGATCTCATTTTAGTTCTCACTCTTCTGTGTTCAGTCTACAGTGCAGTGGGGGGAAGGAGAATGGTCTTGGCGATACAGTAAATTGGAGATGCTAGATGTTGTCTGTCCATGCTGTCGGCTGGTAGCCAGATAATCTCTGCTCAGATCATGCACCCTGCCTAGGAGACCTGAGCTCAGGCTGTCTGCTAGTGAATGCGGGGGTCCCCAGCTGTGTCTGGTCCACCCGAGACGATGAGTGGAGGCTCATATGAAGGTGGTGACCATGCACAAGGGGTAACTCAGCCCACTGAGCATCTGTGGATGTGCAGAACGGGTGATGCATTGGCTTGGTTTAGAAGACAGATACAGACTTGCTCTTGTAAAATACACACTGGTGTAGACACGCTGATGGATCACCATAGGCAAGCACCATTGCCTTGATCTCTGAGTACTTAATCTGTAAACTCAGAGGTGCTGTAAGGAGTAATTAATTTGAAATACCTTCAGGAATACTTTAAACATGAAAAGTGTCACCTCAAATTTATTGTAAAATAAGGTGACAAATCACTTGAGCAAATGTTGGGTACTTGTCATAAGACATCCTCTCATAAGAGTGAGAATCTTCTAATAATCATTAGCAGCTTATTTGCATGGGTTTTTTCTGCATTTGATGTGAAATCTTGTTTGGCTAGATGCAAGGAAGGCTAAGTATGTGCTGAAAGCCAGTAATTGGATTATCTACACTCTTTCTGTCTAGTTATATGATCCTTGCAAAGTCCTTTATTAAAACCTATTTAGAAAGAGTTGTTAAATCTTGGTGGAATGCTAACCATGCTAATACAATCTGGCCAGTGAAGAAGAGTAGGTGCTTACTGAACAGAAAACTTTAATCTTGTTAAGACTAGATACAAGAGGAAATGATAATAAGTGGGTTGTGCTGAAACTGTCGCTCAGACAATGAAGGTGGCACCTTCGTTGTGGTGTGGACACACCTGTCCTTTCTCCTACTGGAAAACTCTTTTTTATGTAGGATAATCCTAATGTATAGGATTCCAAAAGAGCTTTTCACAGGTCATAATTATCCTCCATGCCAGCAGTTCCTGAATAGCATCTTGGTCACTTGATTTGCATGTTGTGTAACTGCCATTTATTCTTCGAAGGGGAGGGATTCCTTTGAGGCAAGTTTGCTTAGAAGTTTCTACCTTTCAAAAATAATTTTTAGAACATCGATAGATGTTGTGGACCCTCATAGATAGCAATTAAATGATAGCTAAAGTAAGATATGCTCTTGGTATTTTGTCTGTACATGTTAGAGTGCAATTGAGGAGACTATGTAATCTGAAGACATTAGAAGAAGCTGTGCAGCTATATGCCATAGCACATTGAAAAGAGTCCCCTGTAGAGAACCCTTAGTTCCAAATGTAAAAGGTATATATGGAGACATGTGTCCCCAGAGCTGGGCCACATTCCTTCTAGGACCATAAAGCGTTCATGGAAACGCTTGAAAGCCAGACAAAAATAGCTGGACTGAGATTCGCTGAAGGCTAGGGTAGTTTCAGTAAAGGGTTTAATTAGGATGGTGAATTTGGGCCAAGTAACAGTGGAACAGTGCTAAGAAAAACTAGGAGATCTTCTGTTCTTCCCTGAGTTTTATTTAAAGACTGAGTCAGGGCTTGAAGTGGTGACTGCAGGAGGGGTCCCTGTGAATGAATATCCAGCATTGCACTTGTGTGCACCCAACTAAAAGCTTTGCATAGCTACACTTTTTGTTATTTCCCTAGCACAATCCTGAGAGCTGTTCACACCCCAAATTTACAGCATCAGAGAGTGTGTGAACTGAGTGGAGAGCTGAAGGGACTCATCTCCCAGTCAGCAACTCTCCTGAGACATGCGATCACAGTCCTATGGTGGGACAGAGGTGACTCTACTCCCCATCATCACTGTGTCTTCAACCAGTCTCAAGACTCATATGGTTCATTTTGTTTTGGAAAGCACCACAGTAACACTATGGTCCCATCTGCACTTTTCTGGGGTGTAAGTATTGCTTGTGTCTGTCCATCACAAGATCTAGTGACCATATGAGTTCCTGTGGCTCTGCATTTTCTCTTCCAAGAATGTGTGGCTGACATCTATGACTAGGTCATGCTTGAGTGTAGACTGATTTATTCTCATAATTATGTTAAACAGTAATAGAATACAGGCTCTTGTTTAGTGGTAAAAATGAGCTTTCTCCTTGGAATGAGGAAAGAATAAAGGATAAATAGAATAAAGAATGAATAAAGAATAAATTGCTCATAGTTGTCTATAAATACCACTAAGCAGAAGATTTGATAGAAACCTAATTGTTGTGACGTTAGACTCTGTCAGTACCTTTTCTGGTCTCATTTTACAGTTATGTGCATTGACATCTGCTATTGCTAATTACTTCTTCAAACTCCATCAACGATTTCTTGCACTTCCTGTAAGAAATGCTGAAAGCTTTTAACAAACAAATTAATTATGTATAGTCTTTGATGCAAATTAGCCCAATTAGTTGTAGCATTGATACCTTCTTCAAGTTAAAAAAAAAAAGAGAAAGAAATATCATATACATGTTTATAAGTACCTTTTTGACAGATGATGGTAGGTCGTGATGAGGAATTCGTTTAGGTTTATAGAATGATTTCTTAAAAATGACAAACCAAAATAACATACTTGTGGAATGTTGTGGTGGCTTCATCACAGAACGGTTGAATATTTAAAGCTGGCCCTTGTGGGCAGAATCTTTGCTTTTGGCACCTGACAGTGGTTTTCCTAATGCACCTCCAAACTTTGGGATCTCCAAATTGAAAGTAATGTTATAACTGGAAATCTTCAAAGCCCAGTCAAGGAGTCCGTACCTGGAAGCTCAGCTATTCTTTCCTGTTATCTTGTTTAATTAGTGGTAGTTCCCCACTACTAAACTCTTTCCTGGAGCAGAAAAACTCATGTAGGGGGACCGGGACTACACTGCTTGGAGGTCATTGTCTGCTCTGAGCCTGCCATGCAGCCTTGTGCCTCCAGGTAGAGCGCAGACTGCAGAGGGCATGACAGAGGCCTGGCAGGTCACCCATTGCCATGACTGATCAGCTAGAATGAATGGTCTTGAAGGCACTTCATAGGACAAGCTCCTCTGTGTGGCAGATAATGTCAGGTTTAACCTTTTCCTTTGTACTGTACTGATTCCTTCAAATCCTATCTCAGACCTTATCTTTCCTCTCTGTTTAAGAAGTTCTCTCTCCTAACAAAACACTTAAAATGTCCTCTGAGGCTCATGGTTCCCATGCTCAATCATTTCTCGGAAACAGTGCATTTCTCCATCCTTCAACGCAGCATCTCTGCATGCACTCTTTCAGCAGTCTTCTCCAAACAACATACCTGACTTACAGTTTCACCTGTGGGAGAATCAGTGTAGTGATAGTTATTCTTCTGTCTAAATGGCACTTCACAAAACAAAATAGTAGTGCACTGTGTGACACTAGCCTGCAATGGATGTTACTGATCGAGTGTTATCTTTTCAGCATTTCATCCTCAATGTATTTGAACTCCACACATTTTAGGGGGGAATGATCTACAGTTGAAACATTTAGAAAGTTGACTAACAAAATCTGTGACTGTGTTAGAAGAGGAGAGACTGGCTTGGAGAGACTTGGCTTCTCCTTTCAGCAAATTCACTTTCCATCCATGGACTAGAGTTTCAGCTCTTCCCGGGAAGAATAATTGTTATACAATCAATACAAGTTTCTATGGAGTTAGATTGCTCCATGATAGCTTTCCCCTCCGAACACATGCAACTTATTGACTGAATCCTATGACTTTTTTCTGGTTTGATTGTTTTGTTTTGTTGCATGTTAAGAAATGCGAATGACAAATTTTCTGTGGTTGACTTTTGAGGGTTAGTAATTGTCAAGAAGGGGTGTGGCGATAGTCGCTGCTGGTATGTGTTGGGAACTTAATTCCCCTTCTGACTACCATGCCCAGGTATTTCATTAATTCCTACAGATTGCGGAGAGTTACAAAACCGGGAATGAAAGGTTTGTAAAATGTTGATTCCAGGAAATAGCTGGTTTGTTTTCAATCTGCTACTTCCAAAAATTACAGCATCCACCAAGTGCTGCTCTAGGATAGAGGTACACTTTTTGCATATATGATTTCTGAGATTAGATTAGAGAATGATAATTTGCCTGCCATAGACGTGTTTGAAATCAGCCATAGCTTCTCTTTGAATATGTTGAAAGAAAATTTAAAAAAATGCTTTGTTTGGATATGTTTTTTGCTGCTGGAACAGAGTCAAAACTGTGTTTGCATTTTTTGTAACTCCAAGGCAAAACTCTTTCACTAAGAGTGTTTCAGGAGAAGGATGGGGGGAGGACATATTGCACTCCACATTTTTGTGTTTCAAAACTTCGATGTTTGAGGTTTTAAAACAACTTTAAATCAAAATGAGTCTTCTGTGATTTTTGTGGAGAAATAGAAATTTCACTTTAAAAGCTACTTTTTATACTGAGAATATTTCAGTGAGAGATTTTGACAAATTCTCATCAGATAGTAACACTGTAAAGTAAGTTTTCCAAAGCTTCTTTGTCAGGCAGTCCTGATAGCACTGGAGTGAAAGCATTCACTCCTGTAATCATTGATTACACAAGATCTTGGGTCATTAACTCAAGATTGTGTTCTTTTGTTTTGTAGTGCCTGCAAGACTAGATGAGAACCCTTCTGTGTGTGTTTTTTAAGTAAATTTTGAAATATTTGTTATGATTCCCTGTAATACATTTTTATCATGCTGGTGATTAAAATACGGCTTGAAATGACAGCTGGATGAAATGATGGACCAAAGAAAAGAGGAATATCAAAAGTCTGTTACGGCACAGAACTGAACTGTTCTGTACTGCTGCCTGACATCTGCTGCTTTTAGTTCTCAAACTCCCTACAGTGTGAACACAAAATCTTGCCTAAATAGAGCCCTTGCATGAGCTTTGCTACAGCTGGTCTCCTGTAAAAGCAGTATCATACTGCTTTTAAACTAGCTCTGCTCATGTATCTTGGATGTGAAAGGGTGCAGCTACAAGCAATGTAGCATCAGCTTAACAACAAAATGTTTAAAATAAAATTTGAAGGTGTAACGACTTGCATAATTCAATGTAATATCTTGTCCAAAGTTACCTGGAAGAGCGAAATGCGAATAAATGCTAGTATTTCTGAGATTTAGTTCAGTGCTCTTGCTGTTAGGCCAGGGTGAAATGAAGCTGGAAGAGATGCTTCAGTCTAACTCTGACATAAATGCCTAGCTGGAGACAATGTGAACGTAACCACAGAGAGATGCTACAGAAACTGGCTCTGGTAATATGGGGAAACAGCATTTACTTCGTGGTGTTCCTTAGAAAGATAAGGCATTGAAAATTTTCCACTCTCTAGAAATAACAAAACAAAAGCTTGATTCATTGGAATGAATATCAATATTTGCTTTTTCACACCATTGAGATATTGTGAAATTTTGTTTTCAGTTTTGTAACTAGCAAAACTTCATTGTAATAAGCTGAAATCAAAAGCCACGTCCAGTGTCAGGTTTCATAGGAAGTACCTATTTAAAAAAGACCAGTCTAGGAAGGGCAAGTTACAAGTTTAAACTATTGTTGTGCTTCTTATTTTATTATTTATTAACATTTGTTGTTAATAAAATAAAATAAACCAAAATGAATGGAGTCACCTGTGCTGTGCATTTGTGCAGTGAGCATGGGTCATGCACACATGGATATCCATTGGGTTTGTGAGAAGGGTCTGTGGATATAACATGTGGGGTTTTTGTAGAACCAACAGATGCTGGCATTAAAACTCAGTGCTTCCACAGACTTCGCAGGGACAGTTCAGGTATCTTCCTTCAGCAGCAGTTTTTACGAGCCCAGGGATTACGTGACATACCTGGTACCCAGAGCAAGCTTCAGCCTTCAACTGCACTTGTCCTTGTCCAGACTCCATCCTTGCTTTTACTCAGTGCTTCTGTGAGTACATGACTGGGCATCCAGGACCTTGCAGCCCAGGACCAGGCCTGGTGTTAACCGGATTCCTATCTAGAGGCAGTAGTTTTGCCATAAGTTTGCAGGAGTATCACACCTTCTACTGGGCAGATTTTTTAGGATTAAGCCGTTAGATGGGATTTGTAGTTCAGGACTGATAGTCCTATACTGATAACTACAAACACAGACACTGAAGAGCTGAAAGGTGCAGGTGGGGCCAGCTGGAGGGAGGAAGGCACACTCCTGCAGACAAACACGGAGGTGACAGAGCTGAGCAGACTTGATCATGTTCACCCTGGGTCCCAACAGAGAGCCCAAAGGCCCCAAGTCCTCAGCCTATGCTCTAACTGCAAAATCAGTTTCTTTCCTCCACAGTTGCATAGTTTTCTCTTGGAGTAATGCCTGATGTTTTCCTAATTATTCCACTGTAATACTCAACCTAATAGTTGCATGAGGAAGCCGATCATAATGATTTAAACATTTCTACAAAAGACAGCTTAGCAGATTAGTAGCCGCTCTGGTAAATGTGTGGCAGTGTTTCAAAATTAATCCTGCTCTTAATGTAGGGAAAAACCAAGCAGGCCTGTTATTAGTATTTCCTATTTAAAATAGTCTTCAATTTCTGATTTTAAAATTGCAAATGCTATAAAAATATGGTGAAGTATGTGTTCTGAAGAAACCTCTTGAGGTTTCCTACAACTGATTATTTACAGTATGAAGATCTGGCATAACAGGTACAGGCATCCTGGTGATTATGTATGAACATAATCATGGCCTGTCAGATGTTTTTAATTAAGCTTTCCCTAGTCTGAGTGCTCCGAATGGTGATGAGCATTAACATCCTTCAGCAGAGCAGCACACATCTTCTTTGCAGACTGTGACTGTGCTGTGCTCAATGTTAGGCTTTGAAATATGGTTTTAGTTTGAAACTGGGTGAAGTGAGGTCCTATATTTGTGCCTTGGTGATTCCTGCTCTCATTTTTTCTGTCAGCAGGTAGACCAATATTTGAGCCTCTGTCTTTCATTCTAGACTAAATCTAGTACAAGGAGCTTTTATGCAGCCAACATCTCATGATCTCATGGAGGGATCTAAAAAAGACAGCCTGGATGAATTCCCAAGTATATTCCAACATCAGGTTCTGCAAGGTAAACCACACTCGCTGCACGAGTATGACTAACACATTACCTGATGGAGGGGTTACGCATAAATTGGACAGTAATATTGGAAAGCTGGGTGATAAGCTTGATGGATACACCAGGTACAGGAAAATTATCCTCCCCCTCTATATGGCAGTGGTGAGGCCACGTCTGGCGTGCTGTGTCCAGTTCAGGGCTCTACAGCTCAAGGAAGACATTGGCAAACCAAAGCAAGACAAGTCAACGGTCCCAGGGTGGTCAGGCACAGGACATTCAGGGAGACCCTGGGGCAACTGGGTCTGTTCAGCCTCAACAACAGGAGGGTAAAGGCAGGGAGGAGGGCATAATGGCTGTCTTCAGATTCCTGATGGGTGGTTAGAGAGAAGATGGAGCAAACCCCTTCCTAGAGGGGGCAGAGAAAAAAGGGGAGGTAGTGGGGGGCATGAAGCAGCTGGAGAAACCCCAGGTAGGTTAAAGCAAAAAATTCTTCAGTGAGAGGGGGCCATGCTAAGGACCAGGGAGATGGTGCGATTCTCAGCCCCGGAGACACTCGGAGCTCCACTGGCATAGGCCCTGGGCAACAAGACGCAGAGGTTGCTCCTGCTTTGAGCAGGAGGTTGGACCAGATGAAATCCAGAGATCACTTACGAACTCAGCTGTTCCATGGTCACTCTGAATCTCATGTGGGGTGGGGGTGTTACTTTTCCTGTATAATTCTGATTTTTAGGGTGCTTAGGTCTAAGAGGAGTCCACCAAACTGTGTCTGAGTTTTTCTATCTCCTCAAAGCAAAGCAGTAGTGTCTTTGCAGTTGGGAGGTCATGGGAGGAAACATGTGGTTTTATGTATGGTGATTGGGGGTGGCAGGCATACACCTGCACGTAGGTATACAGATAGGTTTTCTGTATGCCTAAGAAGAGAGAGTAAAGATTTGTAATTTTGATGTTTTTAATATATAATCAATTGGATATTGCTTGCTGTATTAGCAAGAATTTTGTCCTATGGAAACAAAAGGACTGTGGGAAGTGGGACGCTTGATGTAGCTAAAAAATCTTTATGTTTAAGAAAAACAAATAATGGTTTAATATCGGGGAAATGTCCTGGTTGTGAAATACAATAGAGTGAAATCTTTTGCTAAAGGATGTGGTGGAGGACGTTAGTTTTTTTTCCCAAAACAGTTTATTTCAACAATAATATACAGATAGCTGATCACAGCTTTTTCAGTTTGAGGTGAAACCCTAAGCAAAAGTGCACACCACATCTAAGAAAGTAAGCCAGCCAACTGGTTTTCTCTAGGTAACTTTCAAAGGGCACTTTGTCCATTGACCCACTTCCCTTACTCCCTTAGGGTCCACCAACCACATACACAATGCCCTTGTATGAAGGTATTTATTAGGGAAGCCGTTTTGCACGGAGAGGAGAGTCCCCAGCTGACTTGTAATGTCGAGTTTTTAATTTCTTTTAATCTTCCATTATCTGGGATCTAAATAGATCCAGATTCACAAAGTTGTCCAAATCATCATGGAGCACTGGTTCTGCAGGAGCTCTCCTGTGCATCCAGTCCAGTATGTTCTCTTTGTTTTAATTTCTCTTTATATATTTTTTTTAATTCCCTCCTTTTTTTCTGTGGAGTTGAGGGGGGTCCTGCTTATTAAAGAGGGAAACTTCTGGCCATCTGCATGTAAAACAGGTTGTTGCTTACATGAATATCCATGCGTGGTTATTTGGGAGTGCTCATGCATTTCCTCATTTTGTGTACAAAACCGTGTGAATTGCATACAGTTTAGGGAAGCAAGTGTGGTCATAAAGTATTACTAAGCGAAGTATAGTAGCTCTGCTTTTGTCAAAAAATAAGCTATGTAAATAACACTAATACTGGCAAATATAATGAAATTAAGATTAGCAAGTAATGAGTAAAATGATTTACTTGACTACAAAGAGAAGTTGGATGAGAATCTTATCTGGGAAACAAATGTAAATCCTCAGATTCCATTAGAGATATACCAATTAGTGATAGCTCCGAATCTGATCCATTATATATACATATTAGCCCTGAAAGGGCTGCATTACAAAGATTAGCTGTGTACGGCTGGTTATACCAAGTCCTCGCTGTTACAATAAAAATTCTCCTATTACCTAACCACTTCCTGCAATCATCGTCTGCGACTGTAACAGTTTGAAATTAGTTGAACAGGATCCTCTTTTTTGTTAATTTGCTTATGATTATAATTGAGGTAAAACCATCCTTTTTAAAAATTAGTGAGCTTTTAACTTCAAGCCAAAAGCTTCCCATTACCCAAATGAAAGAGCATAGATAAAATATTTTATATTTTATTCAGTATCAGCTTCCTGAGTATTTAAATTTTTTTAGCAAATGTTTAAAAACATAAATCATGCATACTTGTGATTATGTGCTTGCATAGTGATTTGTAATGTCAAGTTTTTGGAAAATCATTATTTGCATTCATGATAAAGTAAATGCTGTCTGTCATTATAACTCTATTTCTGCTATATGGAAATCACGGTGCTTAAACAAACTGCATTATGAAAAACGTATTTTGAGAACTTCTCTAAAGATATTTAATTTCCATTTAGAACACTAGCTTTAAAATTAATGACTGCTTCAAAATGCAAATTCCCCTTCTCTATTTCAAGTAGACAAACTGAAGTTCACTGACTCCTGAAATATTGCTGCTTTGTCCCGAGAAAGTGCTGTCTTTTTAAATCTCAGCTCTAATTCCTCTTTGATTTTGCATCAACACCTTAATGGGGAAAAAATTCGTCACAAATCAGCATCTGATTAGCCCAAATCATCCCCTCTTAATCCCCCACCAAAAAAAACGCAATTTGCAAAATACTGATGTGCGCCCATGTAACATCTTTGTAAATTTAAAAACCCAGGTGTATTGATGAAAATACATAGAAGATTTTAATTAAAACTCATAAAATTTTTGGACATCTGCTCCAAATTGTTCAACATTTTAGTGGTTAACAGATTTGGTGCACCTAGATAATGAATTACTCGTTATTATTGGCATAAATAGTAGCTGTGGGGCTTTTTATAGCAAGATCAGAAGCCTCTTTGTGAAAGCTCTGGCTTACTTTATAGTCTTTTGGCAGATGCCTATTAGAACCAATAAGTTTAGCTAAAAAAAGGGAGGCAGAGTTAAACACAGGAAACAAGAGTTGAATGTCCGCCAATAAAAATGATCACAAATCAGGGCTGCTGATGTCATAACCCTTGAGGTCAGAGGTTGGGTGCGGAATAAATGGCTCTGAAAGGGGCAGCCTGTCTGGAGGGCTGAGCTGTTGTTGGCAGGCAGGCACGGCCATGAGTAAATGGGAGGCACAATGCCGCCAGTGGGCCTCATTAGCAGCCGGCCTGGGTGAAGAGAAGTGTTTGATGAATCCTTCGCGTCCCACTGTGGCACTGTGTGATGTAAATGGAATAATTACTATGATCTAATGGGCGTCTCTTTTGCATGCGGGCCCCTGGTGAATGGAGCCCCTCTTTTATGGCATTCAGCCCGGGTTGTGTAAACTGTGGGGTGCCACTGGGGATGGGAGCCCGTGAGGCTGGCGGCAGGTCCGCGCCGACCCGTTTGTATTCACCCTGAATAGAAAGAGAAGGCCAAGTAATTTACTTCCCTGCCTTTCACCATGAGAGTGGCAGATTGAAGGTCACACTCGATTTGGCAGGACTTGAGTCGGTCTCTGTGCTGACGCCGAGTTAGACAGATGCAACATCTATTTGCAGGATTTCCAGGGACGGGCCGTTTAATTGCGCTGCGCGCCGGCATGCATGCTCCCAGCCGCGCTTGCGTCCAGACAATGTGGCGCAAGATATTTCACTTTTCAGAAAGTGAACGGTGTGGATTTTAAGCATCCGCCTTTAATGCGCCTAATGTTTCATTGGAGCTTCGCGTGTCTGTGCGCACCTGGTTCTGCATAGGGTGCTATGGTGGTGGCTCTTGAGGTCTCACTGGGCTAGACTGAACCCCGATTCAGATGATAACAAACAGCCCATTGTTGTCTTCATATAGATCATTAAAAGTCTGAATTACAATAATTGCATCTTGAGTAGACATACTACTTTTTCAGGCTGAGAAGATGTGACATTGTCTCTACGTAAAATTTGTGAAGAATGTCCCCTTAATAACATTATAGTGATTGTGTAATGCTATATGTTCCTGGTTTGAATCCAGGCCGACACAATCCTGACATAACGACATTTTGTTGTGGCTGATTTCAGATGTCTATATTAACAATCAGCATCGTTTCCATATTAATTACATGGTTTGTGCACCCATATGGCTTAAATTAAATTTCTCAGACTTAATTTTTTTTTTTAAGTGGGATAATATTCTTTACAAACTCACTCCAAAATGTTTTGTACATTTTTCACCAGTTCTCCCTGTGGGCATGCTTTTTAGGGAACTATAGAACAACTTTTATTTTTGATGTTTGTTTTTATGATATCCTCCGTGCATGGCTAATGAAGGCCAAACCATGGACAGATAGAAGTCAATGGAAAAACTCCTCAGTAGGACCAGGATTAAAGTGTGTGGTCTACACTGATGGAATCCAGTCTGTTGGAAAATATTTTTCCATGGGATATTTTATAAGGTCATTTTAATTACGACCTGTACAGTATTTTGTTGTTTGCGGTCACATGGAATCCACACTCATCATTTGTGAAGACAACACAATCTTCCCTTTAGGCAATACTTTTTATTTTTGAAGAAGGAATAGATTGTGGATACTTGGGAAGGTCAAATCTAGGTCAGCATCAGTGCTCTAAGCAGTACTCTAAACACATGTTTACATCATTTGGAACCCATTATTCATGGTTTTATATTGCTTATTGTGAAATAATGCATCAACGGTTTTGTTTTGTTTTGTATTTAACTGGTAATATTTGAGTGTTAAACTTCACATCAGTGGAGTGTGGGAGAAACAAACATGTACAATTACTAGACAAAATAGATTGGAAGTTGACGATCTGCTGTTGCCTGTGGAATCATGGATGCAGTGATGTGGTTTTCTTGGCTACTTCAAAGAAATCCACAAAAAAGCACCTACTAAAAGCAAAACCTATTGTCAGGAACTGTAAATTCTCTATACCTGGGTCTGTCTGCTAGGTCTTTCTAACAATTTAGAAAATTGTTTGAGCTCCAAAAATTGAAGAAGGCTGGAACCCCCTCATGAACTGCCTTTCAGTGTGTTATGGGTTACTTGCCATAACTCTTTGGTTCCTCTCTTTTGCTTCTTTGGCTGAATCTGCTAAACCTGGCAGCAAACATCCAAATCTGCCCAGGGCTTGGTCACTGCACTGGAAGACAGTAACTACGTGCTTCTCTTAGCAATGCCAAGCGTCTTAAATTGGTTTCATAAGCACATTTTCCAGATGCAAATGAAGCCAACCGTGATGAGCTTTCTAGACAGGGAAGCGGCAGGAGGCTCAGCATTTCACACTGTCTGCTTGCAAGTTCGCGGTGCTCAGGAGTCACTGAATCCTCTGGATTTAACTTCCGCTTCACCTAACTCTTTGGTCTTCCTTTGGCCTCTCCTGCCCCCACAGAGTCAATGGGGGTTTTGTCCTTTGGAAACAGACCCCTGAGCGGATCAAATAGGATTTTCTGACACTCAGTAAGTGCAAAGGGAACAGAGGATGCTCAGCGTAAGGCACTGGTGGGCGCAGGTTTATGGGACCCTTCCTTTGCTGGTTTGGGGATGTACCATGCTGCAGCCCCCCGCAGCCGGGCTCCGGCTCTGGCTCCCAGGCTGTCTGGGTCTGGCTTTGCTTTCTGTTGCTCCGTGGTCCAGTGCATCTGTAAACGGGCGAGCGGCACACCGAGCCCATCCAATATCAACCCTTGCTTCTGGTGCCTCACATTTGTTGCTCTCCGTCACCCTTCCCGCCGGCACGGGGCAAGGCACCGCACACCTTGACGGGAGGCAGTCCTGCGTGTGGCCAGAGCTGGCGGCTCCCAGTTTCCCTGAGCACAGCGAGCAGGACTGGTGCCAGTGAGTTCAAAGAGTGCTAGAAATGAAAGACACTCTCAACCAGATTTCCCAAATTGCTCAACACTCAGCAGTTCCCTTGCTGAGTGTGCACCTGAGTAAGTGGCTTGATTTTTCTAAGTCATTCACCAGCCTGTAACTCTCGCTGCTCCTCATGATAAACAAGGTTTCAGTGGGAGTTGTTGCCCATTAAGTACCTGGGAAACCTTCCCTGGTACAGATATTGTTATTAGAACTATTATTCCTTTATTTGTTAAGGCTGTTGTTTGTTCCTATAAATATTCTGTGGTAAATTAATCCCACTTTGGGAGATGAAGCAGTCATTTGGTACACCTGAAGGCAAACTTTGCTGATAGAAATCTGCCAGAGGAAGTAAAACACAAAAGCCAGTTCAGAGTTTCAAGCATGTGCTGGTCAGTATCGATCCTCCTGAAACTGGTTTGTGGCTGTTCTTGTTTTTTGGGAGCACAGCAGCACCAGCAAACAAATAATTGCTAGTCCTGTCCCCTGCCAATCGCTCTGGAAAAGGGTTAAATTTAAATAATAATTTCTGGTGCTGTTCCTGTTGTAGGTGGGGTTTGGAATGCGGAGTACAACAGACCCTCACATTTTTCACTGATTATCTTTAATTACTTGTGAGGGCTGAGCAGCTCGCATTACCCCCAGGCACCGCAGACTGACAAGGAATCTTCTTTCAAGCCATTTATAGTGCATCACATTATCGAGTAACTAACAGAGCAAAACTGACACGAAAAGAAAGTTCATTATTACTTTCATTATTGTCAAAAGAGTTTTATTTACTTCTGAAGCCCTACTTTTAGACACACTTTCTACTCTGAAAGTGTTGCCAGCGTGGGGCTTCTCTCCCGCCCCGGAGGAGTCTTTGAGGCTGCAGCTTAGCGCAGAGCAGCCGCAGTGCCCAGCAGCCCACAAGTCCTGCAGAAAGAGTTAACAGTGCTTTTAGAAAGTTACTGCATCTATGGTTTGAAGGCTTGAAGATATTCTTTTCGCCAGTCTTTAGGTGGGATAGGGAAAACGGAAAAACCATCTGTACTGGGGGGTTTTCACCCTTTTTTTCTTCTGTGTTTTTCCGGGGAGATGCGGGCTCTGCGCAGTGATGTGAAGCTCACTGAGGAGAGCTCTGCTGCTTCTGTGTCTGTCACAGAGATCTTGGAGGAAGGCAGCAGGACGTGGGGTGTCCAGAGCTGACAGATCTGTGCCAAACTGTCAACTTTGGACACTTAAAATACCTGGGGCTCTGACGTGAACCTTATTTGGTGAGGTAAACACAGCACAGGATAAATGTATTATGGGATGGTGGGAAGCCATGGAGGTCTAATCTGCAAAAAAGCATGCTGCGGTGCCTGATTTTTAGCACATCTATCTCGGTGAACATCCAGCTGTTAATTAAATGCAGAAAATCCCAACACAGCACATGAGGGCAATGAGGAACTGAGGCAAGAGTTATCAAAAACTTGGACTCTGCAGAAAACCAGACTAACCGAGTGTATGTTCTTTTCTGTGAGCCTAAGGGATCACCTACATCCTGAAACAGAGCAGTGTTAAACCAGCTGGAACTGCTAACCAGAAGCCATAATCTGAGCTACTCTCTTGGAGATGAGTGCTGAGACTATTATTGTCTGATAAAATACTGTACTACCGCGGGCCAACTCTACCCATCCCGTGGATTAGCCCACTGGACTCTCTGTATGTGCCACTACTTGGAAAAATCCAAACTCAGTGTCTGCTCTTCGCTGATAGGGAATTTGAATCGATGTTTTCTACCTTGCTTCATTATTGTAGGATAAAAAATGCTCAGTATTATCAGCGTGTAGCAATAGCTGTGTGAAGTCTCGAGTGTAGAAAAGTGGCACCCTTTGTAACAACTTCATTACTGAGGTTAAAGTTGCAAAATACATCTGCAGTTCATACCATGCAATTCTTGCAATGCATTTGTCTAAGAAAACATGCCTTGAGAGACATCCAATAACCAGGCAGTGGGATACCGGCAAAGATTATAATTTTAACCCCTCCACATTTTACAGATGTAATTTAAATTACTAACAAAAATCTAGTGGCCAGAAATGAAGACATTGCTGCTGTATGGGTAATTACTTATTAATCCAGGCATGTACTTCTCTTGCTTTAACAGTGCCAGATTCCATATGTAATTTGTTTGACCTATTTGCTTTTAAAACTGGATTTTTTTACTGCATCAGTGGGAAGGCTAATCGAGCCTTAATAGGCAGATGGAAGTATTTGCAAACCATCTTATTTGTCTTGTTTTCAGTACTGTGGTTTATCAAGTAGTTCATGAGCAAATTGAAAAGCCAGTCTGTGTATACGGATACATTTCATCGTAACACGTACTGAATGTATCAGGAAGTGATGTCATGTCTTAAATTAGTGTCTTGCATTGTCTCATGATGGTGTTTGCAGGTGGGAAGGATATTAGCATGTCCAGATATACTATAGGTAAAACGTGACCGAGCGTATGCCCATGTTACAATGTCAGCAGCAGTGTCAGCCTCAGCACTCTTTCCAGTGACTCATTCCTCCTCCATACGTCATAGATTCAGGTTTATTGGGTTTTTTTTCCTTTCTGCACAAAGACGACCCAGGCAACTGGCAGTCAGGTGGAACCATGGACTTTATAGATAATTTTCTGAAAACGTCGTTTAAAAATAGAACTTTGAATCAGCTTATTAAAACTCCCTTTCTCGCAGTATTCCTTCCAATTCTTACCTCCAGGACTGATTTATTTACATATTTTCTGATCATGTTGAAGATCAATTTAAGAATAAGATTACAGAAATCTTCTGTAATTGCTAGAAGTGGGGTTACTTGCCATACTTAGTAGTACAATGCTTTGGAACAAGTCCTTTCCCAAGAAAAGTCCTTAGCACTACAGAGTAAAGAGGCAGTGCAAGCATTTCTACCCGACAGCGTGCGAGTTTTCAGTGAGCAGAACAGCAAAACTGGGACTGGCAGCAATTATTTTGCCAACCCAACTCTTACACATCTTGGAGCTGCCAGTAATTATGCCAGTCCAAAATTCACAGACACCTTGACTGCAGCTCCTATATTTGAGAGCAGCTTAGTCCACAAAGTTCTTCTTCTGAATTGCCTTTTTATCCCCTCTGATAGTGGAAAGCCCAGATATTGCATGTCCCTCTCACCCAGAGTAGTCTGATGAAGCAGAAAATTACAGGATTATAGGTCAAGGTGGACAAGCTCTATCGCAGAGCTACTGCGGGGGGAAGGCAGGATATACTATGCAAGTTGAGGGCGTATCTTATAACAGTGTCTTGAAATGCCAATATAAATAAGGTAAATAGGGCTGCCAAATCCCAGTTCTCTCCTTTATTATTCTACCTTTTCAATTCTAATTAATTTTTCTTTTTTAAACAAGGCTAATGGCCTATAGCTATGTGATGGGAAGATAGGGCTGAGATAATGGGAACATCATTATAAAAAGAAAAATGCTGTGTAAAAAGGTAAGATAGTAAAGGTGAAGCACATTTAGCACAGGTAGTTTACAGTACCCATTAGCTGCGAGCTAGTAAGATGGGTCTTGACTGGTTCTCCCAGAAACTTTGGCAACTTTCTTCTTTTCTGTTTTGAGAGAAACAAGAGTCTGTGCTGAGTGAACTGGGTTGGGCTGGCCTGCAAGCACTGGGCTGTCACGGCCACACTCCAGAATGAGGGCTTGAAAGTCAGAACATAGTGCCCTCAGTGACATCTTGGGCCTCGAAACATTTGCACAGGGATTTCACTACAGGTCGGAAAAAATTGCGCCTGCACTTGGAGCTCATGAAACTGGGCTCTGCTGCTGACCTCCAGCGATTGCTGACTGCCACGAGTCGCTCGGAGGGAGCAGGTCGGTAGCTGCAGCACAGCTGGGCAGCTTGGGAATACCCACACCAGCCATAAACAAGTTAAACTGGATGTTTGAAGCATTCATCACATGGCATCAGGGCACTCCTAGTGGGTTCATTTGCCTTTTGCAAAAACAGAAAATTTGGCCACATGCAGCTCTAAGCCACGAGACTGCGTTGCTTCCACTTATTCAAGCCTGTCCGCGGCACGCTTAAAAGCTCCCCAACTTAATAACTGTTAATAATCACTGGGGACCAAAGGAAGCTTTGACTCCTCTTTTGTGACTATATTACTTTTCTATCTATTGCCAGTACAGCATTTTCTGAGCAGGAGTAAACAGAGACCACACAGTATTTTAAATCCCTTGCTTTCTGAAATCTCTGCTCTGTGAATTCACCGCAGGAAGTTTCAAATAATGCTGAGCAGCATTATTGGATGCATGGAACAAATCTAGAGCTGTTTATGTCGTCACTGCTACAAACTGTTTTCTCCTTCCCCAGTTCAGTCTCCCCGCAGCCCTTCTGTTGCCCTGATGTATATTTGCAAAGCACTTTTGTCTCCAGCTTTCCCTTGCCCGCTCTGCCCCTCTGCATACCCAGCAGCCAGGTAGCTGCTGCCCGCAGTGACAGCAATGCTCTCCAACCTTCTTGTTCAAGTTTGTGAGAAGCTTTCAATCAGTTTGCTTTCTGTCCAGGTCCTGCAGACACAATATTGGCTCTGTGTCGCCCGAGTCTTTCTGCAGAAATTCCCTCTACAGAAAGGCTGCTTCCAGGCAAGGTGAAGATCAAACCCAGCTGAATATTTAGATTACTTGATGGTGCTAGGAGATAAAATTTCTTCTTTATTTCACGAAGGATCCTGCTCATATCTGAGATACCTAGGCATTTCTGTAATGATTGGGCACATTTAAAAAAAAAAATAAATAAAAAGAAATAAATGCTTTGTACAATTCAGTTTATTTTCTGTAAGCAAACAACTAATTGCACGTGCAATCACTCCAGAGTACTCAATTAAAAAAAAAAGAACCTAAATAACTCTTACATTCTCAACAGTATAGTCTTGTGAATAACTAGAAGGACCTATTCATTATTTGCCTCCAAATATATCTCCACTCAAATGATTCTTCTGTTTGGGGGAATCTCTATTAATAGAGACCAAGGAAAAGAATGTCATCTTTGTCTCTTTCTAAGACATGTCCTTATTGTGTTTTGGACAATGGGGTCATTTATGACGATGAGGTAACTTGCTCTGAATCCTGAAAATGTAATTTCAGATGAACTGTGAGTATTTTTACTAGTTGTTGAAATGTCTTTGAGACCTAGTTTGCAATTTACAGTAGGCAGCATTCTAACATTGGTGTCAACAGCAGCTTAGGCATCTGTACTCTCCCTTGAATGAAAAGGGGGAAAAAAAAGAAAATATTTAAAATAACATGTCATGTCTGTGAATTCTGCTTTTTTTCATATCTTATGTCCATACACTCATCTTGGGAGAGCAGGGCAAGACAATAGAGGATGAAGGGCTGGGTCACCTCAGCTGAGCAAGCTGCCATGCCGCAGTGCCTGTGCCAGAATGCTGCAGCGCAGGCAGTGCCTGGGGATCGGCTGACCCGTGGCAACACAGCGGGTGACGGCAACGAGCTGCACCTCAGCCAAAACCTGCTCCAAGTACGGCAAGCAACAGCTGAAAAATGATCCTGTGGCTCTTCCGAATCTCAGAGCAGCTGCTCTCCATCCAGGCAAGATGCTGATTTCTACCCGAGAGCAAAGGCTTGTCTCTGCCCTTCCAGTTTCTCCTATATTGGAAAAGTCAAAGATTAGGATTTACAACAGAAGCCCATTATAAAGGGCTCATAAACCTCTCAGGCCTGCAGATTGTAAGCAGGTAATTAAAGTTAAGCACCTGCTTAAGTGTTTTGCTGATATGCAGTGTGCTTTACCCCTGGAGTCCGCGGGGCAGTAGCTGTGGGAGGATGGCTCCAGTGGTCCCGTCCTGCCCACAAGATGCACAGTCAGCTCCCCAGAGGGGTCCTCTGTCACGGGCAGCGGAAATAACAGGCACTGGAATGAGGCATTTCTATACGACTTTATAGGTATCTATAGCACATTAGATTTCTTGTTATAGCTGTTATGCTTGGCATGAAAATAAAACTTATGTCCCCGACTGACCCTTGCACAGACACAAACCCCTTCAATTCATTAAATGAGTTTTGTCTGACAGAAGAAGAGCAAAGCAGAGCTGTAGTTTGTCTCTCATTCAGACGGTACAGGGAGCAGAGATTCTGCACGAACATCCCCGTTTATTTGTATTTGAATGTCAGAGCAGATAAGGGAAAGAATTTCTTAATTTCAGCCAGTGTCCAAGTGTCCTAACTTTGGCTATTCTCTTCTGTTACAATATACCTGTATTTATCAAATTATACTTTATATTTTTACAATTGGACTAGAAAAACGAACAAAATGAGAGGAGGATGCAAGAGCTTGACTCGGCGTGGATTTTGATGTGGTTTAAGGCTCTGTTTAAACTAAGCTCGTGTAAACCATTGTGCTGATATAAGTGTGTTGAAGACTGCTGCTGCCAACTGTTTTCACTGCAATTTACAGCTGCATTGTAAATTAACCTGTGCAGCTAAACTCCTATAAACTAGGTTAAGTTTATTTCAAGGGTATTTTCACATAAAGCTGTATTGCTTTAATTATCTATTTTAAAACCACATAATTTTGTTAATCCAGTGTAACTTTTTATATGTAAAGTAGCCTTCAGAAAATTGATGGAGTGCCAAATTCTGCTCTGTCAGTGCTTTTGCTTCGCTGAAATTTTGGAGTAACTTTATTTACAGTTATGTTTAAGAGCAGAATTCAGCCTCCTTCTTCTCATTACTAGAATATGGAGGGAATAACTCTTGATCTCATCAATCTAGTATGATTGCAGTGTCATATGAAGAATGAGAAATAGTTTATTATCTAGTCAATAAAATCAGATATCATCCTCCAAAGAAAAATGTCTTAGCTTTTTTCTTATCAGACAAAAACCAAGCAAACAAGCAAAAAAAGCTCCAGAAAAAACACAAACTAACTTCCATACTATTTTAAGATTAAAAGCTTTGGGCAGGGAGGGTTTCACCCAAGCACAATAAAAGTGGTACTCTATCAAGCCTTTCTTTTTACACTTCAGCTCCATGAGTGAAGTTCCATGCCCTGTGCTTCATTTACCCTGTGATTTATTTCCCCTTCTGTATGTAAAATAACCATGGACAAGAAAGACACCATCAAGAGCAGCTACTTTAAGTGAAAACACCAGTCTGGAAGATGGATAGGAGTTTTTCTGAGACAGTCCTGGCTGGAGAAAGCACACATAGTATTTATAACAGAATCTTTGGCAAGGGAAATGTAGGTGGGCTGTTACTTTAGCTGATGTAAACTCGGGTATTTCCACCGATACTGTGGGAGTGACAGTGACTTTGCACCGCTTTGAGGCCTGGCCCATTTGTGTCTTGTATCAGTTTTAGTAGAACAGTGCTGGATGGTTTTCTTCCTTCTATTACGCTATTTGCAAAATGATTGTAATTAACTAGATGATGACTTAATAAACATGTAAGATAAATTCTTCTTGGCTGGAAAGGAAAAATGGTTGGCAGCTTCTGCTTGCTTAAATTAAAACAAGAAATTGCTTCGACATTACATTTCCAAACAGGCAAAAACTTGCATTGCCATTTGGAGTGGTAAAATGAGACCATGACAATATTGTTGTTCGAGTGGGTGGTGCTGGAAATTATTTTACTTAAAATCTCTCATTTACTTGTGCACAAAAAAGCAGCCTGTTGCTTTCTTTTCAATATGTGTGAAGGGGTAACGTGGCTATCTATACATGAATATTTACTAAACAAACTCAGAATGTTTGCTGTCTGCATGTATATACATCTATGTATTTGGATTGAGTGGATGCTTCCTCCCTAATTCTCCCTTTCGTTAACTGTTAGCTTTGCTGCATTTGCACATATGCCAACTTGTTCACTTTGAAAGAAGTAATAATGTGGTTAAAAAAAGCAATGCAATTATTTTAAGCATTTTCTTTCTAAAGTTTTTTTCCATCTGTAGTTAATTCATGTCTGATTAGTCTGACCTTTCACCCTGTAAGGAAGTAGTTTAGCAAAAGGGATAAATGTGGTCACAGTATATATGTGTGTGTAGGTGTGCACATGTGCTTATGTACATAATCATAATCTTTTTATTGGTTTATGTTCAGCATGGAGAAGTTCTGATTACAAATATTTATGCACACTTTTGTCTGTGCGAAAGTTTACCATGAGTGTTTGAATTTACTCATTTTTCCTCCTTATAAAAGATTCTGATGAATGCAAAATCGCAAGAAAAGTTCTAGGGTTTTTTTTCTAAGTCTTACTAGAACTAATTAAAACACACAAAATAGTCTTTGTCTTTACATCTGAATTCATTCCTCTATTTTAAATACATCTATTTACTGGTCAGTCATTACAGAAATCTAAATCTTTGCTTGTGGTTACAAAATGAATACAAGTTTGCACAGAGTGATCCTGAAATAAAATACAGATCTGCGATGCTAACACCAAGGGAGAATGGCAGCTGAGAAGGAAGAGGGCTTTTAGATCTCTCTTACTTGGCAGCGGGTCTGATCTTTCACTTTCTGTCCCAAGCATATGCCTATTATTCTGCCTGCCTTAGTTGTTGTGCAGAGGAAATGCTCGTTGATTTTTGCGTTATATGAAAAGGGTTAATTAATTGCATTGTAGCCTCTTGCTACTGTTTGAGCCTATGATGATGTGAAAATCTCGTGCCTTGGGTTCTGACTCTGTGTTTGTACAAGACGTTTGACGTGCCTGTGTTTGAAAGCTCGGGGTGCTTGTACTGGTCCAGAGAGGCTGCCCAGCTGGGTTGTTGAGATCTAGAGTTGAATTTCTGTAGTTCTGGGATCATAAAAAATCGGTGCAGAGATATCAGCTCAGATTTAGTTTGAAGCTGCTTTTCCAATGAAACAAATTAGGGATATTATCGGCAGACAGATGACTCAGTTGTATTTGTTCCCTCCCAGTTCGACTTTAAACGTGTGGTGCTACAAACTCAGTGAGGGCAATTTTTGAGGGATCTGTAACAGTGAATTTCTTCTGGGATCTAAAGAGCTGTTGCTGTGATGCCTTTATGGCACTCCTAGCTGTAATTGGTACAGTCCTTAAATGGCATCTTTCACATGTTGTCTCTTTTGGCACTAGGTCAGGTATTTGAAAAATTAATCTAGTTTGTGAATACATACGATCAGAGAGGTGTATTCCAAGCTAAGAGTAGTTTATTCAGCTGAATAAATACGGATTATTTCTGTATTCATAGCATGGTGATCTTTTGTAAAGTTTTGGAAGCATACAAGAGGTGGGAGCAGGAACAGGTGACCCAGGGGCCTACAAAGACACTGTCCCAGCATGCAGGAATGGAGTTAGGAAAGCCAAAGCTCTTCTGGAGTTGAATCGGGAGAGGGATGGGAAAGAGACCTGGTGACAAAGAACATGAAAAAGGCCAAGGAACTCAGTGAATTCTTTGGCTCAGCCTTTACTGGTAAGATCTGCCTTCAGAAATCCCAGGTCCTGGAACCAGAGGAAAAATCCTGAGCAAGGAAGGCTGTCCCTTGATGGAGGTGGATCAGGTTAGGGAACATTTAAACAAACTGTGCATACAGATGTCCATGGGACCTGATGGAATAGGCCCATGAGAGCTGAGCGAGCCAGATGGCATCCTTGTGATGTCACTCTCAATGGTCTCAGAATCACAGAACTTTTGAGGTTGGGAGGGACCTCTGAAGGTCATTTGGTCCCTCTCTGAAAGATTGTGGAAAGGCAGGGAGATTCCTTAAGACCACACTGCAAGTGCTGGTATTTTCCTGTATAATACTGGACAGCTCTGACGGCTGCTTAAAATCTCTACCTTTGCTCTTTTTTCTTTAAAATGTGTATTTTCCTCAGTCTTGTTTCATTTGTTGAGGGTTTTCACTCCTTGGAAACCTTGGACAGTGCATTTTCCTGCCCAGTTAGAAGCTCATGATATTGCTGTAGTACTCAATAATAATGTGAGAATACTATAAAAATACAGCTCTTGTTGTCATTAGTTTCACTTGTTGGTATCAACTAAGTTACATGAATGTCCTTACTCCCCAAGTGGCCCTTTCAGTGAAATGCTTAAAATGTGGAAACATTCTAGGCCTTGTGGCAGCGATGCCTTGCAGATGGAAGAGCAGCCCACATTAACTTCCAACAAAATGACTTTTTTATTGCTACATCCCATCTTTCAACTTGGCAATGACCTTTTCATTTGGGAAGCACGCTTTCCCTCTCTTGATGCTGACAATGAGGAGACAAGCTCTGTACCTGCGTTTCAGGGCACACGTTAGTGCGTATCAGTGACTGTCACTGCAGGAAGACAATGTGCTGTGAGAATCTTGCCCAAAGCACACGGGCAAAGTTCGCATTAGGAATCTGCTTAAATTAAAGCAAAGCTTGGCACCCTCAGCAACAGTTCAAAATCCGATCTTGTGTTGTCACTAATTCTCTGTCATTAGCTTAATGTTAGCGTGAATGGTGTGTGCTGACAGACTTCCTTTCCTTACTGTAGGGAATTTTGCATTGTTGCTCCTATTATACCGAGAGTCCCAGAGCTGAAAGCTGCTAGCAGTGGCGCTGGTACACTACTTCTTTGCCAGAATGGTAAGAGCTGCTCACAAAATAGTCTGATTTCAGCATCTGTCAAAGAAACGAAGCTGATCAACAAAAGAGTTCATTTGATTGCTTTGAAAAAAATTAAGTGCTGGCTTATGACACACAAGGCATAAATTAAATCATAACTAGATCAAGATTACTGACAAGAAGTGATGACAGGTGTTGTGAATAAGTTGACACGGGGATACTGCCCTGTGTAACAATTGTCAGTCATCGGCTAGTTTTGAGGTTCTGCTGTGGCTAATGGGGAATGGTGACTAGAAATGCGTAGGAACTGTTATTAACAGTCACATCTTAAAAAAAAATAATTTATGGTACAAACATTTGCTCCTTGAATAGCTGCAGACACATCTGATACAGCGGTATTAGTCAGCCACATATAAAATACTGCAAGTATACTCAGTACAGTGGCTAAGAAACAATTTCTAGTAGAGATACTGGACTGGGACTAGGCAGATCTGGGTTTGCATTCTGACACAGCCCTCTCTGTGACCCTGGGCAAAATGTGTCACCTCTCTGCACATCAGCTCTGAGTACGGGATGATATTTCTGTTATCTGTCTCTCCTGTTTAGGCTGTTAGCTCACTGGTGCATGGCCTGACCCCTCTGTGGAGCTACACACCTGGCACACCTGATTTTCTCTGCTGTAATCTGCAACATCACAAAAATACAACTATTTACTAATAGTGGTGGGGAGGAATGCACATTCCTTGCCCCAGAGAACTTACAAACTTACAATAATGAGAATTATCACTGCTGATGTTAAAGAGGTACTGCGTATACAACCAGATTATACCCATGTGCCGTTATTTAATAGATACAGACTGATGCTGAAAATACATAGATGAAATTATATCATCTCTATTGACATGTTTGATACACGTATTGCCGCTGCTATAGACTGTGGTCTCTGCTGCAGTTTGGGATGCATAAAATGAGAGCTCCCTGCCTGCAGCACTTCACAAGGATGTTCGTGGACAGAAAAATGGATGGGGGTAAATATCTGCCAGTCAGACCCCTCTCAGCATCTTTCTTCTGAGAAATGCATCATTATATTTGCACAGTGCTGTTTATGAAGTATCATTAGCATTATTCAGTTACTGACTTCAGATGTCGTCTTCTCTGGTCAGAGCAATCATTACAGGTTTATCCAAGAAGAGCTGTGACAGATGTCATAGTTTGTTACAGTCACTGTATGTCGGTTTTAGCCTCCAGTTATGTACTGCTTGAGTACTTTCTCTAAAACCATCTTGTGAGTACCCTGCAGTAGAAACAAGTGACAAGGACTTCAGATATATTTGTGACATTGAATGGACGCGTTTTTAGGATGAGATTATGATGTGGTAAGCAGGCAAACAAAGAAGCAGAAGATACTTGCACAAAGCTAGTTTCCTACCTTTTGTTAACTATTTCCTTTCATTCAGATGATGCACTAGTAGCAGTCAAGTCCTGCAAATCTGAGGTTAAAGTTTGTTTGCCTCATGTTGCAAAGCTATTACACTTGTGTTAATATGATCTTATTAGTATTTTCCTCACAGCTCAAACTGCTGTATTAAGTGCTGAGGTAAATTGTGAAGGTGATGAAAGACAGAAAGGAGCAAATAAGCACAGCTTGTTGCCACACAGGGACACAGGGTCCAAACTCTGTGATGAAATGTGTTCAGTCTTCAGCTACAAAATATATAACTAGACACAGACGACCTTATTGGTCTGGCCAGGATATAAATACAGGCAATAAACTGAAAGATCTGTGTCTGGCTAATTATAAAGACAGGATCTGGTGTTAGTACAGGTACTTGAACTCAAACAGGTTTTGTGTGTCACTAGACATGCCTCGTTTTTGGGGCAACTGATGGCCTTCCCCAACTAGAAACCTCCCTTTTCCCTCCCCTATCCATGCTGGGGGGCTTCCACATCAAGATGCGGCTTTCTTGACTGGGTGAAGAACTGTGCTTCTAATTGACACGCTTGTTACATATGTAAGTCAGGAGTTACAAGCTGGCAGCAGTCACTCGAGTGCTGTGTTCCAGGTCACCTATCAAGTGTTCGTGAAGAGGACATGTAAATACCATATGTTAAGTAGGACTGATGAAAACAAATACACAAAACCCTGGAGAACTCACTGGTGTCATCATAACCCTCAGAAATTCTTTCCCACCTGCTAGAGAGGGAAGTGAGAAAATGAGTGACAAAGGAAGGACTACCAATTATGGCTGGCACTTCAGTATCCAATTAATGCTTCTAAAGTTGTGCGACAGGATGCAGCAATGTCTACTCTCTAACTCGACCCATAAAAAAGAAAATAATTGTGAAGAAACTCTATTATCAAAAATAGTGCTTCTGCATGTACCTCTGAGAAGGAATTGGATGCAGGATGCTGTCCATAAGATACTTCTATCTCCCAGAGTAACTGCATTCTTCTGCAAAGGCCGTTTGTCCTATTGATGCTTTCTAAGCGACACTGCTGCCATTCCCTCCTTAATTAGGAGATTAGGAGAATTCTTTCAGTGAAAATTAGGAATCACTACGGCTTATTTTTGTCACTAAAAGATCACTCCAGCAACTTCCTCCAGGAAATTGCAAAGGGAAGTCATTATGTGAGGGGGGCTGGGGAGGCGAAAGCCGGCTAGATTGTGCATATGAACCCCAGATGAAATGCATCCTAAGTCTGTGAGGGGGGCAAAAGGGGTGTTTACTAGGTCATTTACCATGTTCTTGTTTTTAAAGTTTCCTTTTCCACGATTATTTGTTGACCTTAATTGTTTCCATGCCCATGAGATAAGTCTTTGTACTTCCTACGGAGGCTTAGCAGAGAGGTCTGGGGATTGCTCTTGCTAATTGCCCCGTATTCCTTCATTTCCCCTGAGTGTCTGTGGCAAGCCTATTCCCACATATGCTACCAAAATCCATTTTAATAGAAGGGGCAGCAATGCACAGCTGACGACATATGTTTAGCTGCATTCAGTACTCGCTGAAGCATGCCTATCATGTTACATAAAAGGAGAAGGTCAGTACAAAACAAACAGCTTTTTACAAGCTATGGCTTAAGGATCCTGTCCTAAAGAACGCTTACATTTCAGAGAGAGACAAATAAGCTTGTCGCTGAGCTCTGTTCTGTGTCTAGCCTTTTTTCTCTTTTTTTTCTTCTTTTTTTTTTGCATACATTAGAAATGCTGTTAGTCTCCCAGGACAACCTGTGTTAAAACACTCTCTTCTGGCAGAAATAAAGCTCTCCTGGGCCCGATCCTCAGCCTCCCTGCCTCACCAGAGCAGGCTGGAGCACAGCAGCAGTGGTTCCCCAGGCCCTGCATGCACCTGCTGCAGGAGGGCAGCCCCGGGATCCCCGTGGAATAATCTACCATGGCACCGTCTCCTTGGCTTGGAGAAGGGATTTGTCTGTGCACAGGGTAAAATAAAGAACAGCTAGGAAGAGAGATACTTAAGGAAACCTTGGGCCAATTTCAGTGGAATAGGTGATTTCCTTTTATTTCCTTTTAATTTTTTTTTCTCCAACTGACCTGGAACCAAGGTATGAGATGACCCAGAGAGGATTTCCCAAGGCTCCAGGACAGCTGGTCTCAGTTCCCATTACCTTTAATGGCAGCAGTGTGCACCAGTCCGCTCTGCACACTTGCTAGCCTCTGGCAGGAGACGTGGCAGAGGGGATGCACAGAGCTCTTTGCTGGGGGTCAGAGGAGTAAATGCAAACCTTGCTCCACATCTCAGCTGAAGGCTTCTCCCAGCTGCAAATGGGTACGGCCTCAGGCTGATAAATCAAAACCAGCTGGGCTGGTGCCAGCCACGTCTCTGCCGGGTGCTTTCGAGGGAGGGCGGCTGCCTGTGCTAACCCGATGGGCTGTGTGGGTCTGCACGGACCCTGATCTGAAGGCAGGCTGCGGCCAGATTGCCCACGGCCCTGAAAACCCACTGGGGCAGGAAGATATTCCTTCCCAAGATCAGTTCTTGTGCAATGTAGCTCGAAACATCTGTGTGGCAGTATCTGTAAGGGCATCCTCGCATTCAGCCTTTCCACATATTTTGGAGCCTTTACAAAACACACCTCCCCTGGGAAGCATTGCTGATTCAGCAGATTCCTGCAGACAAGGACTGTTTGTGGCACTGATTCATTCACTTCAGTTATTCATACCACTGCATTGGGTGCTGTGTGAAGCAAGAGCAAAGCACTGTTCATGCCCCAGAGGCATCTGAAGTCAAGAAGACGGCAAGCTGTAAGAAGTGCATGTATACACGAGAGGGTTGAAGGAGCAGGCAGCATGGGTAGTCGGATGGGCTGAGACAAAATTGTGATTTCAACTTCATATCTAAACAAAATCCTAGCTTCTCCACTTGCTTTCTATGTGGAAGCCTAGTTTATGTGAGGATGTGTTGTAATATTGATTCCAGGTGCCTAAGCTGTGCTGGAGATGGTTCCCAGCCTGCATGGGGATTCAGCGGGAGGGCTGCGCGGTGGCACAGCACCTCTCTCGCCGCGCGACACAGACTGCATGCTCTCTGGGACTGCATGGCGGGGCTTAGCGCCAACTGGTATCGCTAAGAAGTATGTTTGTTACAGACATTTAATGCACTCAGAAGCTCCCATCAAGAACAAAAATATTTTAAAAACTGTGAAAAATCTAGTCCACAAATATTACTCTCAGTGTGCTTTTCAGATGACGTTTGTCTCAGTCACGCCAGTGAGTCCTGCCAGGCCCTGAGCACCACTTGCAACCGGACAGATCCTTCCGATTCCCTCTAAAGCTACTGGGACCTGACAGGTCTCGGGAAATTTTAGAAACATGTTTTATCTCCACTTTTTACAAGTGCTTTTTCTGTTGTTATATAATGGCTGATATAAATAGTATCTTTGTTGTTTAAATGAGGTATGATTTCTTCCAGATATCCATGTGAATATTTCAGTATGTGGCTCTGCCTGCTGTGGGCTTTGTGCTGCGATGCCAGGGTGCTTTAGTGATCTTAGAAACTGAAATCTCAGGTTGCGCAGAAGCAATGATGCCACCAAAATGGGTGCAAGAGCTCATCTGCCTGGGGGAAAGTAAACTTATTTTAGTGAGTTTATTTTGTAGTGAAATTTTCTTTTTTGTTTTTTTTAAATTTAGTGTAGATTTTAAAAATCTCTTCTGCAGCCAGCTAGTTAAAATGATGCAAATGGTTTCAATGTTCTTGTGGGGAAAAGTTTACAGAAACAATTGTTGGTATAGGCTAATAAAATTCCAGTGCTCAGCCTTGAAAAAAGCACGGAGTGAGCTTTGGATGCAGGCTGCCCCACTGCTTTTAGAGTTAAGTTTTGGGGGATGGGAGAGGGACTGTGATTGACAGATCTATTGATACCTTTTGTCTCCCTTGTTCTTCCCATATTAATGCATTTCACCAATGCTAAATTCACATTTGCTTGTCTGGTAAGGAAACCAAACAGAGGCGAACGATCATTTATAGGGGATACTGCTGCTGCCTGTTTATACTTGGTGACAAAAGTACTGTATTTAAGCTATTATTTCAGGCTGTGTAAAGACATGTGACTGCGCTGACAGCAGATCCACCTGTTCCAAAAAAGCATTCAATACCCACATTGACACGTTTAATTGCTGTGAAGTATATTAAGTGAAACCCCAGCTCGGGGTGGGAGTGAGGGGGAATATTCACTGTCTTCAGCCAAGCCCAGGATTTGTACCACCACAGAGATTTTCTCAAGCCACAGGATGTAATGAGCCTGTGTCGCAGAGTGTGATGTGATTTAAGCCCTTGGGTCTTCCGTGCCCGTCTGCTATGAGTTTCAGTTTGCTGATCTGCTGGTTTAGATGAAGATCTTTGCAGCTAGAGCTCGGTTCGGTGCTGGGCGCTCAGCTGGTTGGCGCAGCCCAGCCTGCATTTCGGGGGCTGGCTGAGGAACCCGCGGGCTCCGACTTGCTCAAAGGCTGTGGGGTGCTCCCGGTGCCGCGCCTCGATGGCGACTGGGAAGCAGAGTTCCTCGGCTGGTGTAAAAGTCCTTCCATAGGAGAGCGTGGAGCCTGACAGCAAAACAGACATCAGCTAATCTCTCATGCCTAGATGATTTTACTGTGACGTTCTGCCAAGCAGCCCGAGGCAGTGAAAAATAAACTGCTAGCATTATAGTATCATTACGTTTCTGATTCTCCAGAGAAGCCAATATTTGTTTGCTTTTCTCTGAAGTGTTTCATGTCACCATGTATGCTCTCTCTCCTTCTTTTCAGGGTGGGGAGAGGGGGAGGAGAAAACCTCCACAGCAACTTCACAGCCTAGATTTTATGCTGCTTGGTGTGGGAGGGTTGAGGGGCTTTTTTCTGCTCTCTTTTATTATACCTAAAAAAAAATCTGTAAAGATTATTTGGCTACATATTACTGTGGTGTCTAAGTGAGCGTTGTTTCTGAAATAGGCCAGTCTCTGCAAACAAATTTTGCAGCCAAAATTGATGTAAATTTGATGGGCGTAAAAACAATCTGAAAGTGGCTCAGGGGCTGAACCCCAGGTGCTCTGGGGCAAAGGGTCCTTCTTCTTCCCAGGCTGTATGCTGAAGCTGAACCACTTCTACAAACTCAACCATGTCTCCCACAGCAGAGTGGCTGGAGGCTTTCATTCCTCCTCCCTCCGGTGTGGATCAAGGTGCTGAGGGACTCAGCGGCCCCAGAGAGCTGGGAGTTCACCAGCTGAAAAATCTGGTGGCCTGAACTCCAGCGGGGTCAGTTGGTGCCTGGGGAGAGCAGTTCCCTATGCTGCCTGCCCCACGCTTTCCTCCTCGTCTGCACCCCGGGGATGGGGTGGCTTGTTCAGTCCATGGCCCCCGGGCAGCCGGCCCTCCCCTCTGCTCCGCTACCTGGCAGTCTCCTGCACCAGTCTTTCCCCAAGGGAAAAAAGTACAGTATCGTCCCTCCTTCCCCTGCTAATTTGTTTAAGAAAACCCAAAGTGACTGCTGCAGTTAATTAAAAGGTAGAGTTTGGTGTGTTCAAAGGGAGCGCTGTCCCTTGCGCCCTGCCCCAGGCAGGTGATGGGGCTGGGGGGGACAGCAGGGTAATGGGGGGAGCTGGAGCCTGGAGACCCCCGGGCACCCCCAGCCCCACCGCCCCGGCGGGCAGGCACCCCGCAGGCAGCTGAGACCCTCACACCAGCACTGCCCGGAAAATGCCATCTAACCGAGCTCCTTGCAGACCTGCTGGTTGGCTTCCAGTTCAGAAGAAAACTGTGGAGAGGGACCTTTTATTTTTTTGGTGTAACCACTAATTTGCCCATCCGCAGTAACAGCTAAACCATATGAAATTATTCCCAATCCATAACACTGTTACCTGAGCTTCTGGAAGAAGATTTTTATGGGGGGGGTTGTTCCTTTTTTCCTTTATCTTTTAGATAGCAGTGATTCTGGACGTGGCTATGGGTGGCTCTAATCATAGATGTGACTTCAGAAGCAATGCTAGAAAACAGCCGTTCTGGGCAAGCCTCTAAGGAGGCACTCTGGAAGACGTGTATCACATGCGAACAACCCATTCAAAGCACTTCATCTTCCCTCCTTCTCTCTTCTTTACTGCTACCTTTGCAGCTGGTATCAGCTGATAAACATCATACTTGTGCTACTTGGGTTATTGTTACAGAGATCATAAAAGCTCCAAATAAGTGAACTTTAGAAACGAGTCGTTGAAGCGATTGGCTCACCTAGAGATGGCTCCTTCCCTATTGTTCCCGAGGTGAAATGTTAACTTAACTTGCTCTTCTTTGAAGACTTTCACAGATAGGCTTGCTATCAGAATCGGCAAATTATAGTGATCCAGCATCCTGGAAGCCAGCGTTCCTGTTGGGCAGCTTTCTGATTTACTCTTGCAGATGATAAAAAAATGTGAAAGAAATAATTATGGTTTTTTTTTTCCCTGTGTAATACTAAATGCTGAATCTTAATGTGATGTTTAAATGTGCAGCATTTCAGCTGTTCTCAGGGTTGATTGAAAGGCAGGAAAAAATCATGAATATTTCGTTGCCTATTTTCATTAGAAATTTGCAAGGAAAGAACCTCAGTTTCACTGGTAATCCATGATGTATACCCTTAAGATTTTTTCTCTTTTAAATTTCAATTTTTTAAATACTTATCTGAAGTAAAAATCTAGAAAATGATATCACAAAGGTTAAAGGTAGAACAAAGGATTAAGAGATAAAAGATGTTATTAAAAAAACCCTTGAAAATTGCCCAGATGTTTTTCAGGACCAAATTTTTCCTGCATTTCCTACATCAAAATTTGCCTGGAGGAGGGGAAGGAAAGTGATGACAGGGCAATGTTATGACGAGGGAAAGATGGTCAGAGGTGACATTTAAAAAGCGAAAATAATGGTGAATAGAATAGTGAATAGCAATGCCAGTTTGTGTGGGTTTGTAATTCCACAATTTGCACGTTACAAGGAATGTAAATTATTTAGAGGAGTGTTTATAAACATTAGAAAAACATACATTTAGATTCTATACTCAACATTTTTCTTCCAGATTTTAATTTTTCTGGATTCTTGGTCAAAAGTTCAGTTTCTAATAAGAAATTAGTGTGTCTAGAGTATATTGCAAATGACTAATACTAAATAGCTAGAATTGAGATCATACCAAGACAGTTTCTGAAACTATTTGCTAAAAGAAGATAAACGTGTATTAAAAATTGTTGGATGGGTCACTTTCTAGAAGGGTTGGAGAATTCGTGTTGAAGATGTATTAATTGCTTCCCATAATACCTAGGTATTTTGATTTTTTCCTGGAGCTATTTGGACTTACTGTCCTTTCTGGGTTTCTGTTTTTGCACAAGGAAAATCAGTGTCCAAACCTTTAAGGTATTTTAACGAAAATGCATTAAAAATTGTCACTGTCATGAGGGGATCGATTTTGTCAGCAGTTTACACCAGAGAAGGATCTGCCTCCCATATTTAAGCAGAGACAGGCAAAGCGGTGAACAAGCCACTGGCTACCTGCACGCTGAACTGTAACTGCCTCACATTTCAGTAAAAAACCCTCAAGATTTCTTGGCCTCTCTGGAAAAGGTGGGTTAGCAGCGCTCAGCCTGTTTAGCACTGGCAGTTGCCTTCAATTTGCTTTTTGGAAGGGAAAATGTATGGCGAGGAAGAGCTGCCAGGATTCCCCAAATCCCTTTTTTCTCCAAAGACAACTCTGGCAAGTTTCTGTTAGTCCAAGTATCCCCAGGCTTGGTTTCGTTTTCTCTTGGATAAAGGAGGACTTGCCATCTGCTCTTCTCAGAAAACAGAGTCCTTGAACAGCTCGAGGGGAAAATTCGGCATAAGCAAGCAAAACAAAAGAAAAAGAGGAAAAACAATTCTTTGTAAGAAAACCCAAAACATTTTCACCCACCTCGTAGCTATTACAGCCTTACAGTGTGTTGTGACCATCACCTACCTAACACCAATTTCCTTCATTTCAGGCATCTCATAAAAATGAGATGTCCTTGGAAGGACCTGAGGGGTCTCCTCTTTCCTGCAGTGCCTTTGGGAGGGAATGTGGGGGTGGAGAAGCCTGGATTGGACCCCGAGGCTGTCGGTCCCAGCTCTGCACAGCCAAAGGCAGTAGGTAGCCCGGTGCCACCGAGATTTGCTGTAAAGCATCTCAGCAGTTCAGACTGCCACTTCATGAGCCCTGGCCTGCTGTGCGTTACCCATCACACGGAGTGCGGGCAACTTGGTTGTCTTTTCCTACTTAGCAATAGGAAAGTAATATGGCTACATGAAGATTTTGGGAATATTCTGCTTCTTTTCTGTATTAAACCATGAAGAAATCTGTTCAGAGTAGTGCTAGTTAATAGCTTGTGTCCAAGAAGGGAGAGGGCAAATATTATCAAGGCAGAGAGATTAGGAGCAAAAATCTTTTTCATCATCAGGTCTTTCTGCACGAGTTCCACAGCAGGCAAAAATGAAATAAAATTGCATCAGGAATTAGTTTGGCTTGTAGAATGGCTCCTGACTGAAGGCTAGTTTTTGGTCCACTTTGATGTGTTGAAGAACAAGAACTTCCAGTACCGATTCTGCTTATGTACGTAGATCGTGGGGGTTGGAGAGAAAGTAAAGAGACATACTGGTTCTCTTCCTTCATGAATGTAGGCTGTAGTCCATCGTAGTGGCTATAAAGTGTCTAAGACCAATAACAAATGCTCAACACTATCTAAGTCAAGAGGCCAATAAAGCCTGAAGTATTTATACACCTGTGGTTTGAATAGCTGGGTAATGAATGACAAACCTTTTTCTTGCATGCATATTTTTCTTTTTCCATTTCTATCTCGCACTGCAAGCAAGTCTAGTGCCCTTTGGATTGTTTATACCTTGTCAAACCTGTTTCAAATAAACCACTGTACTGCATTTTTAGCCTTGTCAGGGAAACTGCTGCCCTCTTCTGGTTTACAGCAATTCTCGACCATCTGAAGGCATCTCCAAGTGAATGCCAGTCGCACTGCGATAATACGACCCAATATGAAATCAATTAAGGCTAAACAATAGTTTCTTTAAAACTAAATCAGAAATGAGGGCAGGCAGCCCTATCTAGGACAATAGGATTGGATCCAAATGCAGTTTTCAAGACGTGTCCCGCCTCCCTTGATCAGAGTGCATTTAATGAGATTCATGCAATTTCTTTCTGAAAACAATAGCTTTAACCATTGGTTGCATAACCCAGGATATCCAGCTGAGGCCCCCCAAGTACAGAGTGTTCCACAGAAAGGAATGACAAAAACTCTTCTAGCTCAACTTAAATAATTAAAACAAGATCTGGAGAAATAGCCAGTCCAGTGAGATGCCTTTTAGAGGGTCAGGGAGTGGAGGAGGCGAGATAGAACTCCTGAGGGCAAAGTTAAATTTGTCCATAACTACCTGCTTTCTGCTGAGATGGGACTGAACAGCATGAAACGCCGGGACTTCTGAGAGTCTTCAGCCCCCTTTGCCTTTTGTGGCTTTCAGCACTCTGCAGCATCAGGCCCCATCGCTGTAATTCAGAGAAGACTATCCATTGTCTACATAGAAAGTAGGTCTGGAACATACACTCACTGAGATTAGTTTGAATTTAGACTGTGATTTGTGGCTGTGATTTTACATGAAGTTTACGGTTTCTTGGCTGCTGGAGATACCACTCTAAACTGAGGGATGTTATGCCATGTAAGTGGGTGGGAACAAGACATGGCAATACAGACAGTGCTATAGACAATGCTTATTTAGGATTGTGGAAGCATCACAAACAAAGGAAAAAATTCCTCTTGCCCCTCCAGCTACAATAGCTTCACAAAGCATTCAGAGCAAATAATGCCATTTTCCAAAAAGTTAGTACCAGCAATCTGAGCAGAGCGTGCCCTTCAACGGATGGGCGGAGAGCTAAAAGCCATGGCCTCTAATAGGCCATATTAATCGCAAGCACAGTATTTCAGAAACTAAACACTGCATGCATAGCAAATTGCTTAAATTAGTTTTCCTCCACTCCTATTTTAGGACTTTAAAGTTATTTAAGTTGTGCTTTGAAGATCTTGCTTTTGCAAGATAGCAATCATTTTGATAGCGTACAGCAGCAATCCTGCTTGTCAGGTGATTTTGAAACAAGATGTAGCCTTGTGGCAAACAAAATCTCCTGTTCCCAAGGCAGACCTGAAGACAAATGCTAGGTACTTCTCCACTGTCTGTTTAGAGGCACAGACTGATACCCTTTCACTATTTTCAGTGCTCAGAACTTGCAGATATGCTGCATGTGAGTGAAGATGAGGCTTAACTTTTATCTGGTTATTTTAAAAGGCTGCATTTCCTCTAGTGCCAAGGCAGGACACAACTAAAGCTGCATTACTGGTGCCTTTCGTGTATTTAGCTATGACAACATCAGGTCTGACTCTTTCTCTTCACAGCAGAGCATTTAATTGTTCAACAGACGTGATTCGGTCCAGCAGGGTTTTCTGGCATCCAGTCCATTACAGGCATCTGCAGCAGCATTTATGCCTAATTGGTTAAACAAGTAACTACAGAAGAACCACTATGAGAGATAGCACAGCAGTTTCTTTACTTTGACCAGACTTATCCTGCACCTAAATCTGTGTTACTGATCTCTGTGTTATGATGTGGATACAGGTGAAACGAACATGTTCTCAACCCATCCTGGTTTTGTTACATGAAGAGCAATAGAAAGGGAAGCCAGGCTGGAGTGGCCAGAGCGGGATGTCCACACTGCTGCTAGCCTAACCACCACCTGAGACTGAAACGCGACCGGGATTTGCCCCCTTTTTGGGGTGTTCCTAAACAAACACTGCCTGACAGGGATGCCAAGATAGGTACAGCTGAGTTTGTTTCTCACAAGCTTGTTGAGGTCTGATTCCAGCCTTGTGGTCACATTAAGGGATGAACAAATCCACTTGCTGCCCACGTAGGCAGGCTTCTGTAAAGACTCTTTATCCATGATGGAGCCACCTTTTTGCACAAAACAGGGGAGAATCACTCTGAGTACTCCCTGTAAAATTTTCTCTAAAGTTATCCAAGCGCAGCCCAAAGCTACTTTGATGGGTGCTGTACTGGAGGACAAAAACCATGGCCTGAGCGCTTACAGGAGGTCCTTGCAAGTGCCCAGCTCCTTACTGGGAATGGGGAATTGAGCTGGCAGTGGCATCGGGGCAGCACTGTGGAATGTTTTCCCTGTCTGACAGTGGTCAGTCCCTGCCTGCCCTACGACAGCTTTCACTGCCACACTGTCACTTCTGCTTCCAAGTCCATGATCAATTTTCCATTTAAACAGAAGAGTCGGGACAAGCATTTCAACGGCTTTATGTGGTGTCGGGGGTATTTTGATCTGGGCTGGAGGAGAATTGTAAAATGCTTTCCTTTTCTTAAAAACAATCTGAATTTTGGCAGAAGATCCAGCCCAGCTGTTATTTTGTGAACTGGCACATGCTGCCATTATCAGCTGTCCCCACCTGGATGTATTTGTGTCCAACCCACACTTGTTAATCACTGAAACAAGGTATGGCGGCTAAAAAAACCCAAACGAACGAACGACGACATGGCTCTGCATGCTACCGGATGCCACTGTGGTGATCTCAAGCATAAGCTGTAGATTTTTATCTTTTAAATGGAGACGTCCCTTGGGCACAGCCACTGCCCCTGTCCATAGCTATCCTTGTCACCCAGCTGTCCTCCGCGCTTGGCGCTGCAAGGCTCACACCATAAGGTCGTGTTTGCTGCGTGAGGAGTATAACAGCGGACAAGGGCAGAGATCGAGGTCTGGGGTCCTGGGGACATTGTGGTTTTAAGGGACTGGCATCTCGGCAAGTGTAGTCATCCTTCGGAAGGGAGAGACCACAGTCAAAAACAGCTAGGGCTCAAGGCCGCTGTACGCTTTAATTTGCATTTATTGCTTGCGATTGCAGACATTCATCTTTAGATATTTCCAGATTTAGGGGGTAATAAGACAAGACAACAAAGGAGTCTAAAGCCAAGAGGGGGAGGCTGGGATATCGTGTGGCACTGCAAGACGTGACCCATTTCTAGGGCCCTGTTCCTGACTATGCCAGCTTGTCACTCTGGGGAGCCCCCAAATGCCAGTACTCCAAACTTGAGCATTCACAGCATGCCCCTGCCAAGGTTTAGACCTGTAAAGATACCCAGGCAGGTTACACTTAGTTCTTTCGTTCCTCCATCCTATATTTCAAGTGTGGCCTTATCCAGTATCATGAACTCCCCAGTTATTCCGGAGTCCTGATGAGAAGGGTCCCCATCAGGATTTGCCATTGCTCCTCACACCAGCCACGTGTCAAAGCCACCTCTGTTCATAATTCCATTAGTGCAGTGGATGTAAAAAAGGGTGACCTCCTTTCCTGGCGTCTGTTCTCCATCCTGCGTTGGCTTTGCAACGTGGTCTCCTAACCTGTCCCCACAATCTCTCTCTGTTCTTGTGCAAGAAATATCCCTCTGCAGATGTTTTCCTAGAGCAGCTAATTTCTACTCCATTCTCTCTGTCTCTGATCAGGACAGAAGAAATATGTACTCTTTTTTGCCCCAGTTGTACTTTAATAAATATCTGTTTGGTAGAAAGTGAAGGGTGTCAACTACATGACTAATCTACAGTGTTTAAATCTGTAACTGTTTAAATCTGTCTTTAATACGTTATGGGATGCTGCCTTCAAGAAAAATAGTAATAGCTCTGTTTTGTACTTCAGTCACAAGTGGGAGGGGGGGGGGGAACAAGAGAAAAACATAGATTTATAGAAAAGCAGATAACATAAATACAAAGTCACTAAAGTGGTCGTAAAAGACTTCCCAAAATCTATCTTTCCAAGGATTTCTAGCATGATTTTAGGGCAGTTTCAGTAGCTGCTGCCAAGTTAGGACAGAGTTCATTCACAAGGCAGAACGATCCCAGCTGTAAGAAGCTACAACCCCAAATGATTAGAATGTGAAGCCTTTATCCAGTAAAAATCCTAAACACTGACAAAAACTGGGTACTTGTGGGAGGTGACCTCCCAGCAACGCTGCAAGTAGGGACGCTCTCAATACAGCTGTGGAGACGATGCTGGGACTTACACAGAGGTGGCTGAGGGATGCTGTTAGCAAACGGCGCTGCCTTGCTGGCAGTGAGACCTGCCTGGTGTGAGGGACGCACAAACCTGGTGCTTGGGACGTGCTTTCACCTGCTACAAAACAATATGCAGCTAGAAAAGTTAATACTGCAAATACTTCAACACAACTTTAAAAATATTTCATCCCTATTTTTTTGGGGCTCTTTGTGTGCATGCACGGGGTGAGGGTATGCATCTGTGCATCTTCCACCATAAATATTCACGTTTTGTCTGTGAAAGACACCTCTTTAACCCGTTGGAGGGAATGAGGAGGTGCCAGAGGGTTTCCCCTGACAGGTGGTCGGCGGTCCTGAGCTGCTGTGCAGAGAAAGCCTCTCTGTGCCCGGCAGCAGCTCTGTTCTACCTAGGCAGTGATGAGTGCAAATGCAGGGTAGCTCCCTGCCTGTCAGCAAGCACCTGAGAGGCAAAGGGAGAGCAGGGACTCAATAAATCAGTTCAACATACAGCAATAAATCAAACATATTTGGAAATAAATTTTAACAATTAACAATGATTCTTTTGAAGTCGACAGTAGAGGTCCCAAAAGACAGAAGCACACAAATAGTGAACTGTTGCTGTCGAGACCGTGACTCTTGGGAAATAGATTTTCTCTCCAAAATGTACATGGATGTGTGAAGGGAGTTTCGTGAAACGTGGAAGGAACTTCATATTTTTAAATTTGTTGAGTGCTTGGCTTTACATTAGTCCTAAGTGTAACAAACATCTGCAGTGTCCTACAAATCCCTAAGTGTTGACTACACACAGCAATTCTCACCCACGCAGGATCTCTGGGCAGTGGGGTATTCTCCCTGCAGACGTACATAGGAGTGTCAGGGGTGAGTTATTTGAGAACTCTGGAGAGTGTGAACTGATGTTTCTGAGAAACTTCAAAACATTACAGAGTAAATGTAAGTGAAAATGAAAGAAGGTTGGTCTAAACTTTCAAACTTTCAGTTTGAAAGAGACACTGCAGAGTTCGGATGGTACAAGATGGCTGTACTGTACACGATAATCCTCGGGGCAAGGGGATGGATTAGGTGACCTCTGAAGAGTCATTCCAGCCCAGTGATTCTTTGAGAAGACAAATGCACTGGAAGATGCAAATCCTATCTGAAAAGTGTAACATGAGGCCCACTTGTGGGATCCCATAAATAATTTGGGTTTTGTACAATTGTGGAAGAGGATTCGGTGAATAACTGCCCATTGTTCTGGTATTTAGGAGATGCGATGGAAAGACAAAGGAATGGCATGAATACTAAATGAGGTGGTTACCTTTCAGTATTTCATACCTGAGCTGCCAAGTGTTCTTAAAAATGGGTATTTTTTTCAGTTGCTGCCATCTCAGAGAGAGTAAATGCTTGGATATCTGTCCTAAAGAACCCCTTCTGGACATGGCTGTGCAAAACATTGTAGGAGATTAAAGCATAGCATTCCAGTGACTTGTTTAAACATATCTTCTTATATCTCTTTGCAGCAATCCACCAAAGACTATCTCCTCACAGCAGTGACAAATTCCCATCCCAAACAAACCACCTGGGGCATGCTGAATCGCTAAACACAAATGTCAGAGGTCTATATTATTTCCAATACTCTTTGACATTTCTTATGATGTGGCCTCTGGCACATTCCCAGCAGAAGAAAGTTCAGTTATATTTCTTTCAATTAAAGAATCTGATTTAGCCACTAATCATGTCAAAGAATGTCTGGGGGAGGGCAAGGGAAAGGAAGAGGAGAACGTGAGTGAGTGGTGGTGCGTTCAAGTGGGATGGCTCGTGCGATGGCTTGTGTTGTCTGCAGGGAGGCACAGCCACCACGGGATCTGGCTGGGACAAAGCTTGGCACAAAAATTACACAAAAATTACTGCATGTGTCAAAAACATTATTGGTTTGATAAAATCATGCAAATCCTATTAATGCACAGGCTTGAGCATGCTACCACAGTGATAACTGTGCTCCCAGAACTCAGTTTTCAGTAAGAACAGCAGGAAAATCTTTGGGACGGAGAGAATCAGGGTAACAGCGAATGGGAGTGGTTTACTAAGCTTCATCAGCACCCACTCACCCTAGCACGTGCTTATCTGTCTGTGCTAAAGGACCCCGGTGCTGGCCGTCAGGGTACGGCAGGCAAGCAGCACACTGCTAGATGGGGGCGAGTCTGATGCTGCCGCGCCGTCTGCATAGGCCCACTCTAGGCAAAGCTATGGTTTGGAAAGCTCACAACGTGTAGAGCCATGTATTTTGGTGGCTCAGCACAACTAGGTTTGCTTCATCTGTTTGAATGTGTTGCTGATCTTCAGGGAACGGTGGAAAACACAGATGGTTCCCAAACCTCAAAAAAACTCTGAGACTGTTGTTAAGAGGATTTGTACTTGGAAAATTTTGCCAGGTTACACAAGCAGATGCAATACTTAGGATATTTCTGTTTAGGTTTTCCAATCCTTCCTTCTCCAACAACCTCATGCTAAGTAACATTGCTTAAGACAGAAGCAGATCTACTTTTGTACATAATCTTGGGTGAGTGTCAGGGATTTCTGATACTGGGGTCTTTTCAGGGATTATGGCATCCAGTGAGGCAACAGCCAGATTTCCATGTGCAGAATAGATGCTGTAAGGCAGAGAGCAGCTGTGGCATTTCTTATTTCTTCTCTATAGCAGTGTGGTAATACATCTTAAAACCCAGTCACAAAACACCTATACAGCTATAAGAGTGACCACATAATTTCTTAATGTTGCCCACATGGTTTTTGATATTATAAAATTATAGCATTTTTCAGTGTGGGTGTTTTGTGTGGGTATTTTTTTCTGATTAGTTTTACACACAATATTTTTGCACATTAATAATGGCATTTTCACAGATGTTCAGCCCTGATCTAGCGGTGTCCCTGCTGACAATTTTAGCACTGACCAACATCAGGGAAGAAGTCTGAGCCAGCACTATGGGCCCTCTAAAAGCTCTTGTCAGAGACGTCCTGATACACCTTGCTCAGGGCTGCACTGATGCTCCCTGTTGGGTGCACACAGCCCGATGCATAATCACGCAGCCTGGGTCCTCTCATGCATGACTCCACAGCCTCAGACCTAGAAATTTTTTCTCTACAAAAGTATTCTGGTACATATTACTCATTAAGTCAAGCAATGGTGATATAGGATATACAGGTGTGAGAGATACCACGATTTTACAATATTTGCATGTTTTCGGAACATCTGTTTTAAAGGCAAAAGCATTGATTGCATTTTTCTCAGTGACAAACATGGTCTCACTGCTGGAGAGAAGTCCTCAGTGTAAGTACTAAGGTTTCTTTAGTGCCTAGACCTTAAGGTAACGTGTTGGTCAGGGATCAGTAGTGTTGGTAACCTTGCACCTGAAAAGCTGACATCTCTAGGGAATGAAATATTGAGGACAGATGTATAAGCTATCAAACCTTGTCTGTTTGTTGCAAATTCTGTGTCATGCTGCACATCTTACATACATTAAGGAGCAAATGGCCTCATTCTGTGGCAGCAAACTTCACAAGTCAGAACAAAAATTATTTATCATGACAGGCAGGTGGTACTGCAGACAGAAATGGCCCTTGACCTTGTGGAAATATGATTGCAATGGTCTCACAGAGGCTGCTCTTTTTCTTCTGCTGACCTGAGAAAAATCTTCTGGTTTCAGTCAGGGAAAAATATTTTTTAAATGGTGATATGTCTCAGGCATGTGGACTTTATAACATATTTGCTTCTTTGCATCCACTTAAGCTATGAACTTGAGGTGTTATATATGCTATTTAAGACATACTTTTCTTTTTATCAGAAAAACTACATCTGCCTGTGTTTACACTGAATCTACACCAGCTATTATACTGGCACAGCACACGCCAGTTTGGCTAGAACAAGGTGCAACGGTCCTGTTCCCAGCATCTCTGTGAAGTCGGAGGTAATTCTGTGCAGGGCAGATTTTCAAAGGCCTTGTTTAACATCTCTAAAGATGCAGCTGAAGGGCTGGGGAAATTTTCGGCAGTGCCCTGCTGCCTGGCGCCTGTCTGCATTCTTCCCAGGGCAATCCTGTAGCCGGTGTCGGGGAGTTGAGGGGCAGAGGCTTAACCCTGGGTCCTGGGGCGTGCATGGTGGAGAGGTGGAAGTTGTCACCTCTTCGTGTCAGTAGTGAGTGCTGCGTACCTTTCTGATGTCCTGGTTTGAAGGAAGATTAATTCACACTGGATCAGGGCTACTTATAGGACGCGAGGACCTTTATTTGCAGCAGGTAAATGAGGAGCTTGGTGTGTTTGTCTTGGCAATATGAATGCAAAAGGAAGATGGGTTTGTTCTCTCTCAGTTCTACTGGGGAAGATAAAAGGTGGAGGGAACATACTTAAGCTAAACGACAAACGTTGGTGCAAGAGCTACTGTGCAGGAACACAGTACAGTTCTGGGCTGGAAATGAAGAGAAGATTTGTAGCCATCAAAGCAGGGAGGTTTGCTTCCAAGAGAAGTGATGGGAGCAGGAGCAACACCTACCCCAGGGCACTGTTCAGATGTGCTGGATGAATTTGTGAGATGTGTTAGGCAACTGAGACAGGAAGGGACAGACCAGTGGGTCAGGATGTCCTTTATATCACAGGACAAAGTCTTAGTAGGAATGCGTGTAATACATTCACTGCTATGCACATGTAACGCTTTTAACAAGAATCTCTCTTTCCAAGGAGTATGTGATTCAGTGCTGCAGGTCCAAGTGCACACACTGATCCTACGCCCGCTGATTCAGCTTTAGTCCTGGCTAGCGACCCACATGCAGGCCCCGACCGATGCATTGCAGCGGGGCACATCAGGAGCACGCCGGGTGTCTGCTCTTTTCTCGCTTTTCTTCTCTGCTCCTGCAGTTGGGGAAACAGTCTCTAACCCACCTTTTCCAGCATCGCCTCACTCCTCTGAGACACAGTGCTTTCATTGCAATTCCTGAAGAGCGGATATTCTGTATAAATATTCTGTAAATCCACAAGCAAAAAATTTGGAATTGCATGTCAACAAGCCTAAATCCTCATTTTCGTTTTTTTCTCCCTCCCTCCTATGATATTCTGTATTTATACATATTTGTATTTATGACATATTTGTATTGTATTTATACATATTTGTATAAATTGTATTTATACATATTTGTATTTATGACATATTTGCAAACCAGGGGTGCTGCAGAGGAGGAGGGAGGCGTTGGTAAACTCGTTTGTTGTGGAATGAATACACCGCTGAACTAATGAATAGAAACAAGATGTTTTAACCACCACCTAGAGAGGTTGCTGAGTGGCCATAATCAGTGCTCCCTAGGAGGTGGCCAAAATGTCTCCTTGCTATTCATTAGGTCAGAATAGCTTTCGTTTTATAATGTGATCCTTCTTCCTGACCTCCTTTCTGTTCCTAAATGACTTCAGGACTATAAATTCCCTCCTAGAAATAGCATTATTTATTTTACTGTCTTGTGTTTGTTATGGTCAGTTGTGATCTTTCTTTAGATGTCATTTTGAATCAAAATGGAATTTAGTGGTGACAGAGTTTGGTGTCCCCCAGTTTTTAAACCGAAGCACGCTTTGCATGCACTAAGATTCGTTTGTTTGCAAAATGTTCCTGCTCTTTATAACCCGTCTATGAGAAATATTTCTGATGTATTACAGCTAGTTTGCTGCTGCTGCTTTCAATATGAAGGAATATTTTCAGATGGATCCCTAAGGCCTTGGCTACAAAACTGAGCAATACACAGCTCCGCCGGCACAGGCGTGCTGCAGCATTCTTGGGACTGCTTTCTCCTTTTGGGCACACCAAGTCTCTGTTCCCAGCCACAGAGCAGGTGATTTCTAGTGCAATCCTGCTCTTCGCTGAAACCCCCAGCGCTGTCAGGAGTTCAGCCAGCCTCTGGGCAGCAAGGAAACACCTCCACGGTTATTACGCTTCATCAGCTTCTCTAAGTACTTCAGGCAATTCCTCTTGGGACTTTTTAATATTTGCATAATAGGTATCTTTACATCCTTGTGTGAAGCACTTGATATTTTAAATTGCATTTCATCCTTAGGAAGTGCTGGAGACTTCCAGCTAAAATTCAGTTGGCAGCTGGGGAAGTTTAGCAGGGTACTAAGTTCTCCATTTTCCCCCAAATCCGTTGTGAACGTGCTTGTCCTTGTGCTGAGAGTGAATGACAAGCTGCTGTTTGGATGGAGAGACCTTTTGCGCCTGTCCGTGGGAAAAAAGTTTGGGAAGTGCAGAGCTGATGCGTTGCAGTTTTATGTTCCGCTCCGTGTAGACAGAGAAGGAAAAACGGATTACCTACAGAGAGGCAGAGTGGGTTTCTGTGCAAAAACAAACAACATGAATGAATGAAAACTATATACCAGAAGAAACTGCATGTGTAAAGGTCGGACATTAAAAGGTTAATAGTAAGGTGAGGGACAGAGAGGTTATAAAAAAAGGGCAAAAATTGGGGGGATGTGCTGATCCAAAACCCATTGAAGTCATAGCAAAGTGGCCAACACCAGATCTGTACATCTGGAAATGCAGGAGCTTTGACTCGGTGCATTGGTTCTTAGCAGCAGGCAATGCTGGGAGAGTCGGGCCTGAGCATCTTCCGGAACCGATGGGTGTTGACAGAGCTGTGTTAAACCTCAGGGTCTGGAGACAACGGTTTTATTGGCAGGGATAGGTGTTAAGAGGAAAATGTACAGTATCTGCTGCTGCATTTTCAAAGGCTTTATTGTAGAAAGGCTTAAAACATTTGCATATGGGCAGTTGTTCGTATATAGTTACTAATGGGTGAGCTTAAGTGGAAGCCATATGCGCAGCTTGTCATAGTGTGTATGTACCATTTACAAATATGACAGACATTAGCAGTTGTCTAGAGACCACTAGGAGAACCTAAATATTCATTGTTTTCTCCGTGGTACTGAGTTCCAATAGAGAATTTGCCTGCATTATAATTCTAATAGTTCACAGGAACCCTGACAAAAGGAGAGAAAATACAGCTTTTTGAAAAATAGAGGAATATGGCTTAATGAAGCAATATTGATAACATCTGCAATGGTGTGTCCTGGACATTAAGAATTAATTGGCAGGTTCAAAACCAAACCAATGTTTCGATTTTCCGTATTTCTCAGGAAGTCACTGACCTTCAAATACTTTTTGTTGTTTTAATCAAGGGTAACGAATGAATGAATGAATGAATGAATAAATAAAAGAACCAGGCCAATCTGCAAACCAACAGAGATTTTATGTTTTATTTTATTCTTTGTTTATGGGGTTCATAAAAGTTCAGTTTATGTTTTACTGGGTCTGAGCCGCACACACTTCCAGTTTCAAGGCCAGATGTGGAAAGTACCTACATGCTCTAAAAAACAGTTTGAAAGACCGTCTGAGTCAGATGAAGCTTGAAAACCACAGAGATCTCAGAGAGGCTCTTGGGAAACCTCCAGCTAAGATCCCCAGATAAACTGGGATTATCTTTGAGATGGTGTGACCCAGAAGTCGGACACTTGGATTAGTAAGGTCTCCAACCAAATGTCCAAAACTCTCAGACGTTCTCCCAAGGTTAAGTGTGGAGGAAGAGGAATTGTGACTGTCAAATAAATTGTGTAATACAATGCTTTGTTTGTAGCTTTTGAGTTCAACAAGCATGTCTGCTTTGAAGATCAGTGGTGTTCTCTCAAATCACTTAAGCCTTGATTCAATGCCCCTTTCTATTAATGGAGTGACTCCCTTTGACTTCACAAACTTCTATTCTTCCTATCAATTTTGAGAGACTTGCCAGACAGCCTTTTCCTGCTGATGTAGTAACTGGGAACCAAATCTAGAAAATGCGGGTGTTGGTACCTGCAGATGGGCTTTAAGCTCTACTACGATCACCAGAGATGTTCTCAGTGTAGTGCAGGGAGCTATTCAGTTTGCCTAAGACAAACATTTGCACTTGGTCATCTGAATGACTTGCTAGACTTCATTGACTGTACAGGGGTGTGTATATGTACGTATATAACCAAAATTAAACTTCTATTTCAGCTACCACTTAGCCCTGAAAGCTCCTGGAGTCCTCAGTAGTCTTGCTTTACTCTGGATTGCCCAGGTGTCTTGGGTATCCTGCCAGGGTATGTGCAAAATGTCTGTCACAGGGCTCAGCAGGTCAGTGTCTTTTTGCACCACACGTGTGAAACCCACATTCAGGGTTCAGAAATAAAATGTTTTCCTCCCTCTGTCCCCAGAGAGGCATTCAGAAGCATTCTCAGAGCACAAAATGCACTCTGACTACAAAATGCAGCCATCATTTTCTTTTCCAGCACAAGTGGAGGAGTCAGTGTTGATGCAACGGCAGGGTGAGGCCGGGCAGATAGGTTAAGGTCAGATTTTGAAAGCTAAATCAAGTCAGCCAGCAGATTTTGCAGAAGTATGTAAGTGGTGTCTATGCCAGATTCTGGCTGATTACAACAAACTAGGTGAAACTGTTCTTAATTCCTCTGAACTCATATTCAGGAGAGAGTTACTCACTGCATTGGATTTATGTGTGCAAATACCTTTTCAAACCTGACCTTGCATCTTCTGCCCTCCAGATTACTGCATTTCTTCCATCTTTTTTCCTAACTTGATTTTACATTTTTTAAAAACTTCAAATGACAGAAGGGATGGCAATTAAAGTTACTTGGTAGAGCACAAATGTTGATAACCACTTAACAAAAAATGTCTCTGGCAGATATATTTAGTTTACTCAAGAGTTAGTGGAAAGCAGTGTCCAATTCCAAGTGTTGACATGATTTGTCAGGTTTGCCATGCTATATGTTTAAAGTTTCCTTTGAGGGCAACTGACCCAAAACTGTAACACTAAATAAACACCCTCTTCAAATAACCAATGGCAGTTTCCTAAATTGCCAATCAAATCCATAAAGAAAGACACAAACTCTGAGTGTACTGAAGTCATGTTTAGCAGAACTAAACAATAACATTCTTGTTACAATGTATTTTCATTTCAAAGCAGCCTTCCCATGAACATTCCAAATGTAAACAGTCTTAAAGACTTCTAAATTATCTTTGCCTCTGCTTCTTGGGTGGGTGGGGAGAAAGAATGAATCTGAAGCTACATTAGAAACACAGAAGTTGGGTATGAAAGTCACCGAGACACAATACTGCATATTGTCATAATTATCACTTCTTTCTGAAGGAAAAGAAAGAAAAGACCAGTTGACTTGGGTTATGAAGACTCTAAAGTCTAAGCAGCATTTGAAGCGGTCTTATGTTGCAACAGAAAAGAAAATGTGTCGTAGCATTTTGTTCACAGAAAATACTACGTCATTGTGGGCAATGTTCACACCCCCTCAATTTTAGCCTAGATATCCAGGACTGGCACCTGCCTTTCTCCTAAGTCCTCTAGGTGTAAATCAAGGCAAAGAGAAATTGTGCTCCAAATTGCTCTCTGGAGTCAGGGTTAAGCAGAAAACAAAGGGTGTGAAAGCAAGCAGGGGAGGAAACGATTCTAAGTTAAATTTGGCTTCAAGTTCTGCTTTCTGCCATGTCAGCTTGGTTGGGCTTCCTACTCCAGCCAACTTTTCTTCCATGTTGCTTTCAACCTCTTCACTGGTGTGTGAAATCAAGCCTGTCTTTCACTTGCCATGATACTGAACTGTTCTTAATGTCGCTTTGTGTTAGACCACTGGGGAAAATGGAGAAAAGTCTCAAGCAAGTCAACTGCTTATGAAACCCCCCTTCTTCTCCTGTTGGATTTGGTATTTTCATGGGATCCCTAGCTTCAGAGCTCTTTTCACAAGGAGCTGATTCAAGGCCCATTGGAGTTAACAGACTTTAACTAGCTTCAGTGAGCTTTGGATTGAGATCTTAATCTTTCACAGACATCCAATTCTTACTTAAAATAGTCTTTCTCATTCAGATCATCTTCAAATGGTTGCTAGAAGATCTTGGAAGTCCTAGTGTATCAGTGGTGCCCTTAAAAAAGGGGGTGACTTCTGTGCAAAAGGATGCCCTTTTGACACATGCAGTCCCACCTTTGAATTAACTGTTGGTTCTATTTTCATTACAGCCATTGGGGCACATTTTGGCAGTTGAAATAAAAGGAGGTTAAGAGCCAGCAGAAATCTGTCTTGTATTGCAGGAGTCTTACATAGCTCCCAAAGATTATCTCCATCAGGTGCTTCCAGAATCGCAAGTAAGGGAACTGGAGCTGAAGCACTGCTTTGGAGTGTAGGTTTTGCCCATGACTCTCATTATTATCCTTTCACAACTTTCGATCCATGCAGATTTTTTGTTTCAGAGCTAAAGCCAACCCATGTCAGGAGCCTCTGCGCTGCGGGGGGAGGAGGGCTGCCAGAAATGCCCAGCCCGCACAGGATATCTCCCCTTCTCCTGGTGCAGCGGAGGGCACAGGCCTGGGAAAAACCTGCCAGACATGCATTTTTCTCAGAATAGCCACATTCACACCAGCAGTTTTGTCACCACAACCATGTCTCCCAAAAGCTCGGCATTCCTCGGTCTCTAACCGCCAGTGGAGCCCTGAGCCTGCTGGCACCCTGACATGGATAAATCCCATCCAAATGTAGGAAAAGGTCCAGATGCAAATTCAGCAGTATTTTGGGCTCTCTCCCACCTGAGAATAAAGGACTATTTGCAAGGATGTGCAAAAGAGGCCCTCTCCCTCTTTCCAGACCACTGGTGGCCAGGAGATGAGTTCAGGTGGCTCTCTGTGCACCCTCTCCACCCACTTTTATTCCAAAACGCAGGATTAGTGTCACGGTGCTCAGGGAGATCTCATTCTGGAGTTTAGAGAGTTAATTTCCCCTTTGCATGAATCAATAGCTATCATCACATGATGCGGTGAGTCTGAAACCTCAAATCCATGCCAAAGTGCTCTGCATTACGCACACACCTCTGTTTTGCCCTCAGGTGTGATACGCAGTTTAGTGAGAGCAAAGATGCCAGTTTCTGGCAGGTATTTCACATTATCACTTAGATTTGCCCCAGGGTAAAAAGGGGGAGGGAATCCTCCGTTTCAAAAGGGTATTTTAGTCTATGGGGCCACTGGGAATGTGTTTTCCTGAGTGCTATCTACGAGCAACAAGAAACAAAAGACTCAAGAAAGACTCAAACCAGTCTTTGTCACACAAAAGGAACACTGCAAAGAGCACATTTATTTTTAATCTGGTATTAAACCACAAGAATTAACACACAATATTCAAACACTTAAGCATTCAAGTAACATTAAAGCTCACTTTTTTTTTAGAGTGCCTCACACAAAAAATTTATGGCTGCTAGTGAAAACAGTAGCTGGGAAAAAGCTGCTTTTTGGTATTCCTTGAGGAGGAATCAGGGGGCTGATAACTTCTGCTGCAGTTTGGTTCAGTTGATAATAATTCATCAAATTTTAAATTTCCTGGAAAGTCTGTTTATGCCCCTCCCCAGAACCACTGAGAATCTCTGAAGTTAGTCAGTATGGGAAGACTGTATGACGAGGGATCAGTAGTTGGGAAAAAAGTAGGATAAAATGTGACTTTAATTTTTATTTTATTCTTACCTTGCTTTGCATAATGAGCCTTCATTTGAGTTTGTAAAGCATTTAAAACCTTTGTGCCTGGGCACATGAGATCCTAAAGAATGCCAAACTAAGTTAGGATTTTCCCGTGTGAAAGGTGGGCAACAGTAGGAGTGGAGACAAAACCACTGCAAATCACCCAGCTTTTCCCATGGGGCAGGAGCAGGCACACAGGCACTGCTACAGAGTAGCTGATGGGTGCTAACAGAGCCCCTGGTGCTCCAGAAGGAAAATCCCAGTGACCGGTAAAATGGCTTCAAGATTGGGATAAAACTAACATACACATATCTTCAGGTTTTAACTAAAATAGTGAACGTTTTCAAGGAAAGGGGCTTCTGTCAGGGTGATTTTTTTGCTTAGAATAAAAGGAAAGTTCAGTCAGCTGAGAAGAAAGAGCTAGCAGAAAATTATATATCACAGCAGTAAATCTTCTTAAATGTATTTTTATAGCATCTTTTTTCTGATACGTAAACTCTGTGAGGCAGAAGAACGACATCGTTCCACAAAAGCACTCAGAGGTAAAATGATTAACCACAATTCTCAGTGATTCTAATATTATATACAGGAGCGTAGGTCTGGAGTGACGTCTTTGAAGTAGTGAAGACATCCTGACTTCACACCAGGTCAGCATCCAGCCATTAGCCTAAAATGAAACTGGGGCCCTCCTTCCCTATTTGGACAAATTTTCTCTATCCAAAAGTAAAAGAACCTTATGATGATGTTTTTAAAAGCAGATTCTTGCTTTTGGTACACAGTACCATTTGGTTTTGTGGTACTTACAAAGAGTTTAATTCTGGTTGAAAATTTGAATGCTTGCAAGCCAAGATGAGAAGTCTGGGTTTGAGGCTGGGGAGCCACGTCATGATACAGGTTTTCTGCAAAGTACAGATAAGTTCTGCTCCAGGTTTTTGGCTGAGATTCCCTCTAATCTCTTTGCCTAGTGCTGAGTAGTTTAGCTGTTGTAAAAATGTAGTGTAGCTGGTAAAATTCTGGGCTCCAATTCAGTCATCCTATTTAGGAAAATTCCTGAATTTCTATTTTAAAAAGTACTTTGAGTGGTTTCCTTCCTTCCTTGGATCTAAAATCTCTGTGTGATTTATGCCAGTTCCTCTACACCCCACATCTGTGTTCCTGTGCTTGGAAAATGGGACCAGAATCATTGATGTAACTCCGTGGGAACTGGGAATTACTTCATTTGTGTTTTGGTTTGGAAGAGGCTACAGGCAGGGTGTGATTTCCAGGCAGGACCAGGGGGCCTGTTTGTCAGTTATATCACTTTCTAGATAGTTTCACAAAGTGCGTAGTGAATGCTACAGAGGCAGTGAGAAGCTCGAACATGGCAGAGATGATAAATCATCGTGTGAAACTCAATAGGAATTGTTTCTTTAACTGTGTGATATGTGAATACTGTGCTAGAGGCTACATCTCTCAGAGCTGCCCATTACCTAAATTCCCTTCAGCTCAAATGTAAATCCTTTTAAGAGACTGAAGATGCTTTGAAGTTGAAGAGTAGCTCCCAATGACAAATTTATATTTTTTCTAAATGTTGTTAGTCCTTTACTTCTTCCAGCAAATCCCTTCTCCCATATTCTGTAAGATGCAGCTTAACTGTAATGGAACAAGCCTGGAGTTCTTAATATTTTTGAAACTGTCGCCTCCTGATCTTTCACAAGTTTGATTGCTATTGTTATTCTTCCTTTGTTTTTCTTAAGTCTTCTTGTCTTTAATGTTGTTGGAGTGTGTGAAAAATGAAATTTGGGGCGAGCACATAGAGGCTGCTGAGCAGCGCCGGGTGCCAGCGCACTGCCAGGCAATCAGGACCAGATGAGGAGCTCAGCTCCCTCCTATGCTTCTGCCCCCAGAAAGCTTGCAGTAGTGCAAGTTGAGGTGGGAACAATTTATACACAAAGGGTGTGCACTCTGCGAAGGAAAGCCTATTCCAGGTGAAACCAGAACATCAGCTGGTTTTTGGAAAGCACCAAAAATTAAGTGTATGGAAGACTGGAGCTAGCACATGCAGGTTATCACAGAAATTTCTTGTTGGCAGAAATCTGTACGTTCAGCTAACAATGAATTCTTCTAAGAATTTTCTTTCACTGTTTTTCTTCATTAAATATGTTTTTTTGTCCATGGGGAAATGTAAAATTCTTTTAAAGATTTAGCTGCATACATGGGTGAGAAATGTTGACTTTTTTTATAAAGAAATTTTATGAAGTAGATGTTTTGGGGTGAAAAAATCCAAAGAACACTTTTGAAACTGCCACTATGTTCCATGGGATTCCTCAAAACACATAAACACGAACACACCCTTGTGTTCCCTATGTGACAAAATGTAGACAAACAGTTCCCGCTTTTATTAATAGGAGCTGTATGTCTAAAACTTCTGTGTTGCTAGGCCTTTCTTTTGCTGTGTAGGGACAGGCTTCCTAGAAGGAAAATGATACTCAGACTGTTGAGAAACCCACAGAGGCTGCCTCTGAGTGTGAAGGCAAAATCACAGGCTTGGTAGAAAGCAACATGTATGACCTAGCATTAATCTTTGGAAGTGGAGAACCTTATCTGAATGAGTTTTTGACCAGAAAACAAATAGCACTATTTTCCCGTATCTTTTTCTTATATTCACTTTGCTTTCTTTGAATGCAAATGAAGCAGTGTGCCCTGGTTGCCAAGAAGGCCAATGGGATCCTCAGGTGCATCAAGAGGAGTGTGGCCAGCAGGTCGAGGAAGGTTCTCCTCCTCCTCTACTCAGCCCTAGTGAGACCCTATCTGGAGTACTGTGTCCAGTTCTGGGCTCCCCACTTCAAGAAAGGTGAGGAGCTACTGGAGAGAGTCCAGCGGAGGGCTACAAGGATGGTGAGGGGGCTGGAGCATCTGTCGTATGAGGAAAGGCTGAGGGAGCTGGGCTTGTTCAGCCTGAAGAAGAGAAGGCTGTGAGGGGACCTTATAAATGCTTATAAATATCTGAAGGGTGGGTGTCAGGAGGATGGGGCCAAGCTCTTTTCAGTGGTGCCCAGTGACAGGACAAGGGGCAATGGGCACAAACTGAGGCACAGGAAGTTCCG